>Ga0209131_1000893_pt1 | contig 20830 bp, 18 predicted proteins | sample GraSoi_2013_40cm_FD_185826 | JGI IMG/M metagenome (GOLD analysis project Ga0209131, IMG submission 185826) | Grasslands soil microbial communities from the Angelo Coastal Reserve, California, USA - Sample 9_17_2013_40cm (SPAdes) (version 2) | ecosystem: Environmental > Terrestrial > Soil >... | reverse complement strand
CCAGGTTTTTACGGATTACGAACAATTATTCACTGACCTGGAATTGGATCTGGCATATATTTGCCTTCCACCGTTTGCGCACGGAAATGAGGTGGAATTGGCCTGCCGTTACGGGGTCAATCTGCTGATCGAGAAACCCATCGCACTCAATATGGAGCTCGCCCTGAAGATGGAGAAACAAGTCAGGGAAAACAGCATCAAATGCCAGGTTGGGTTCATGTACCGCTTTGGGAAAGCGGCCTTATGGTTAAAGAGTTATTTGCAACACAGGCCTCCTGGTGAGCGAGGCTTTATGACCGCCCGCTATGCCTGCAATTCATTACATAGCTGGTGGTGGCGGGATAAGGCCAAAAGCGGGGGCCAGTTGGTAGAGCAGGTCATCCATATCATCGACCTGAGCCGTTTTTTACTGGGCGAGCCGATCAAAGTCTATTCGATGCAAGACAACCTGTTCCATCGGACTGATGGGGAATACACCAGCGAAGATAGCAGCGCGACCGTGATCCGACTCTGGAGGAATGGCTACCATCTCAGCGACCAATGGAGCCATTCCCAATCGCTGGGACTATGACTGGCGATTTTTTACTGGTGGCCTGACAGCAGATTTTTCAGACGCAAACCACGCCATATTTCACCACACTACGGAAAAGGACTTTCCAGAGACGACTATTGCGGCAGAGGACGATCTATACCTGGCCGAAACACTTGATCTCTTAGCCGCCATCCGCGAAGACCGCGACCCGGCTGTGCCGATTGAAGAGGGAGTCCTTTCCCTCAAATTGGCTCTGGCAGCCGCTCAGGCAGCTGAACAAGATGCACCTGTCTCCTTGGAACCGCCGGTCAAGGTCCACTCTAGTCAGGAAATTGAATGACGTCCACTGCCTCAACGCGAATCGAATTGGATCTTTCCGGAGTCTGGCAGATCGCTTTCGACCCTGAGGAAGCCGGGGATCGGCACGGCTGGACTAACGGTCATTGGCCCGAGGCTCGTTCAGAGTCGATCCAGGTCCCGGCGATCTGGAATATTGCCTTTCCAGACGCGGAAGGGATCGGGTTTTATCGCAGGATTTTCGATCTCCCCGCAGACTGGCATGGAAAAGCCGTCGAGCTTCACTTTGATGGGGTAAGCTACCGGGCCGAGGTCTGGCTGAATGGCCGCTTTGTCGGGGCCCACATCGGGGCTTATACCCGTTTCTCCCTGGATATCACTTCATTTATCCATACGGATTCATCCAATGAATTAATCATCCGCGTCGCGGCCCTTTCGCGGACAAAAGCTGTCGATGGAATGGTCTTAAAATTCTTGCCCGCTTCCAAGCAAGGATGGTACTACGTTTTTGGCGGGATATGGGGCAAAGTCGTTCTGGAAATCTTGCCCCTGGTTTCCTGCGAAACAGTTGCCATCTTCCCCGACCTGTATCGCGAGATCGCAGAAGTCGAGGTGGCTTTAAATAATCGTCATCCAAATTACCGTCAGGCGAGTCTTCGCCTCCAAATCATCGCTCCGGACGGAGTAATAGTTTCTGAGCAATCCCCACCGGTATGGTTATATCCAGGCATAAACCGTTTTGCTTACCGGCTCAGCGTGCCTCAACTTTACCCATGGGATTGTGATCATCCCCACCTCTACCAAATGATCACAGAAATCGAAGTTGACGGTCAGGCTGATAGTACGAGCACAACGTTTGGGATGCGTGATTTCACGGTTCGGGATGGCCAATTCCTCCTGAATGGGTCGCCGATTTACATCCAGGGAGTGCTTTTACAACCTCATTATCCCATCAACCTGGTGACCCCTCCTGATCCCGAGATGCTGATCCGTGAGATTACCCTGGTGAAGGAGGCCGGATTTAATCTGCTGCGCTCCCACCTCCGTCCTTCACCGCCCGGCCTCCTGGACCTGACCGACCGCCTGGGCATATTGGTGTACGCGGAGACCAGCCTGGGGTGGATTAGAGACAATTCGCGTTTGCTGGAACAGGGGCGGCGAGAGATCGCGGAGCTGGTCGGTAGGGACTGTAATCATCCCTCCGTTGTTTTCTGGGGTATTTTCAACGAGAATCCGGATGCCGTTGCGGTGAACAGTGATGCCTTGGTCCGCTTTACCCGCTCCCTCGATCCCACCCGGGTGGTGGTGGATAATTCCGGTGGAGCCATGGCGATCGACCAGGATTTCGGCTGGCAGGACCGCGCCACTATGGTGCCCAACCGAGAGACTGAACGGCAGGAAATTCAAGACTTGCATTTATACCTGGGAGGGCTGGTCCCAGAGCCAGTCTATGCCTGGGAGCGCGCGCTGGGAAAAAATAATCCCTCTCAGAGCTTGATTGACCACGGCTTCGGCAGTTCAAAAACACTGTTGGATGCATTTGATCGCCAGATCGAATCCTACCGGGGAAAAATCTTTGTCTCCGAGCTGGGCTGCGGGGGGATGTCTGACCTGGAAGAAACGGTTGCGCAATACCAGGAACAGGACCATCTGGTCGATGCCCGCGAAATGAAGACCTTCCGCGACAGCCTGCAAACAGGGTTTACCGAGCGTGGCTTGGAACGCATCTTCGGTACGGTGAAAGATCTGGTACGTGAAGCCCAGGAATTGCATGCTGCCGGGAACACCCGCCATATCGAGGCCGTGCTGGCTAACCCGCGTATTTCAGGTTACATACTTACCCAACTCAATGATGTCGCCTGGGAATTTCACGCCGGACTGCTTGATATATGGCGCCGGCCCAAGCTTGCCTATACTGCCGTAAAGAGACTCAACCAGTCACACGTCTTGATCTTAAATATTCCCAGAAACGTTATGCCGCAAGACTCCGAGCTTGCCTTGAGCATCACCCTCATTAAGCGAACGCCGTTGGATGCACCAGATCAGGTTTCCATCCAACTGTTCGACGCGGACGGCAGAGAAGTATTCATCGTCCAGCAGGAGGCACCGCAAGGAACTGGGGTCAATACTCTTCGCGAAATCACACTCAATCCAGATTTGCAGCCTGGGCAGTACAAACTGACAGCGCGATTGTTAAATAGCTCCCATAACTGTGCTGAGACTTCTCGTAATTTTTGGGTGCTTCCCCCAGCTGATTTGGAGAGCGCTTACGCCGGGGTTCAGTGGATCGGCACACGCCCAGCCTCGGCCTCGAATTTCGGAGGGATACCTTCCGAGGAGGATCCAAACAGGCTGCTCGTGGTCGCTCATCCCGGTTCTTTAACACGAACGGACTGGGAGGCGGTACTTGAGGAAGTGTCTGGTGGGAGATGCGCAGTGATTGGAGCACTTCGCCCGTCGGATGAAGCCGCCCTGGGTCTGTTCGCTTCTCACGGGATCAGCATTCGGCTGCATTTCGGGATCGGGAATTGGATGGGCTGCTATCATTGGATTCCCGTCAGCCCTTTGTTTTCCGGGTTGCCATGCGGAGGGCTGGCCGGGGAGGCGTACGTGAATGTGCGCCCTCATTATGTGATGTCCGAATTGGGCGGCGAGGTGCTGGCAGGATCTTTCAACAATTCCCAAACCCGGCTGGAGGCACCCGACATACTTTGGTACAGCGATATAGAGAGAATTACCCTGGGCAAAGGTTGCCTGTTTTTCTGCCAATATCTAATTTTCGATACACCAATTGCTGACCCCCTGGCGGATCAGCTCCTGGTGAATCTGATATCCATGCTACAAGCACCGCTGAAAGAGGGAGAAATCCAAGGCAAATTATGAACAAGGTTTATACCCCGACTTGGAATTCTCTTAAGACACACCCGACTCCCAGATGGCTGCAAGATGGAAAGTTTGGGATCTATACTCATTGGGGGGTGTACAGTGTCCCTGCCAGCCGCCATTCAGTGGATTGGCATCCATATAAGAATGTGACCTGGTATCCCTATGACATGTACCGAGAAGGAACACAGCATTATCAGTACCACGTCAAAACGTATGGGCCGCCATCACAGTTCGGGTATAAAGATTTCATCCCTATGTTCACGGCTGAGAAGTTCGACCCAGACGAGTGGGCGGAGTTGTTCAAAAAAGCTGGCGCTCGATTTGCCGGTCCGGTTGGGGAACATCATGATGGCTTCTGCATGTGGGACACTCAATATTCCGAGTGGAGTGCCGCCCGGATGGGACCGAAGCGTGACGTGGTTGGCCTGCTGGAGCGAGCCATCCGCGACCACGGCATGTTCTTTTTGGTGGCCCTCCACCATGCGGAGAATTGGTGGTTCTACCCTCATTGGAAGAGAGAGTATGACACCGCCGACCCGCGCTATGCCGGGTTGTACGGCGAGCCGCACGATCTCGCCTACCAGCCTGACCTGACGAGAAGAGGCACGGACGGGTGGGAGGAACAGACTAAACCAAGCCGGGCCTTTCTCGAGAGATGGAAAGCGAAGGCTCTCGAAGTGATAGATAAATACCGGCCGGACCTGTTGTGGTTTGACGCCGGACTCAAATTCGTGCACGAGAAGTACAAAAAAGATGTTGTGGCCTATTACTACAATCAGGCAGAGAAATGGGGTAAAGAGGTTGCACTGACCTATAAATGGAATGACCTGGTCCCAGGCTGTGGAGTCGTCGATCTGGAACTGGGCCGTTTTGATACATTGACCTACCAGGAGTGGATCACCGATACGACCGTGGACGATGAACATGGCTGGGGCTTTTTGCAGGATGTGCGCTATAAACCGTTGAGGACTCTCATTCACTATCTGGTCGACAATGTCAGCAAGAATGGTTACTTGCTCCTCAACGTCGGACCTATGCCCAACGGTGAAATCCCAGAGCAATCCAAAGAAATACTGCTTGGAATGGGTAAGTGGTTGGAAATTAATGGAGAAGCCATATACGGCACCACGCCCTGGACGACCTATGGCAGTGGACCGACGCGGCTGGAGAAATCAGGCTACTTTATGGAAGATAAAGAAGTCCAATACACTGCTAAGGACATTCGGTTCACAGTGAAGGAAGATGTATTGTATGCTATTTGCCTGGGTTGGCCCGAGGATTCAGTCTTGATTGAAGAGTTCAAAATCTTATATCCCGGCGAAGTCCGCTCGGTTAGCATGCTGGGAGTTCAACAGAAGCTGGAGTGGTCTCTTACCAATGCCGGCTTGAAGATCAAGCCTCCGATTCAAAAGCCTTGCGATCATGCTTATGCTTTCAAGATCATTAGGGACTATCCATTTAAGGACTAAGATATACGATAACACTAGCATTTTGAGGCTGTCTTCTCCCGGCAGAAGAACAGCGGAAGAAGCTAATTTATCAGGAGAGAATCCATGCAACTTAACGTGGAAGAAGTCAATTACTTAGAAGATATCGCCTACCAGATCCGTCGCTTATCGGTCGAGATGATCACGTATGCCCGCTGGGGACATATCGGTGGATCGCTCTCCATGGCCGATCTTCTGGCGGTTCTGTACTTTCATACGATGCGAGTAGACCCCACCCAGCCACGTTGGGAAGGCAGGGATCGGTTTATATTATCAAAGGCACATGGCTCGCCAGGGCTGTATGCAACTCTGGCTGTGCGCGGGTACTTCCCTGTAGACGAAGTGTATACCTACTGCGAGCTGGGGGGCCGGCTGGAAGGGCATACCGATATGACCCGAACGCCAGGATTGGAATCCTCCGGCGGGCCACTGGGCATGGGTTTATCGATAGCAGTCGGCATGGCAATTGGTCTCCGCCTTAAAGAAACGCCTCGGTCGCGTGTATTTTGTATGTTGGGCGACGGAGAATCGAATGAGGGCAATATGTGGGAAGCAGCTATGTCTGCCGCCCATTACCATTTAGACAATCTAATCGCCATCGTGGATTACAACAAAGTAATGGCTAAAGGCTTTACCTGGAACTTGATGAGTATCGAGCCCTATGCAGAAAAATGGCGTGCTTTTGGCTGGGAAGTGATCGAAGTGGACGGCCATGATATCCCTGCTGTTGCAGATGCCTTCCACCGGGCACATTGGGTTTCACCCCACGGAGCACCTGTAGTCGTCATCGCTCACACAGTCAAAGGGCGCGGCATCGAAATGGCTGAGTTCAATTACAAGTGGCATACTCAGGCCCCCGACCCGGCAACCGCCGATAAGATCCTTCGGGAGTTAGCCCAGGCATATGGAAGACCGGAAGAAGGCTACAGTCGCCTGAATGAACCGGTGGGAAAGGAGACCTTCTATGGCGGAGAATAGTCATCCCAAGGAAATGGAAATGCGCGAGGCCTTCGGCCGGACACTCGTCGACCTCGGGCGCGAGGAGCCGCGCATCGTTGTTCTCGACGCCGATTTGAACACATCGTCAAAAACAGTCCTGTTCAAAAAAGCTTTTCCGGATCGCTTTTTTCAGATTGGCATAGCCGAGCAAAATTTATTCGGCGTTGCCGCTGGCTTGGCTCTGGAGGGGTATATCCCGTTCCCCTCCACGTTTGCCGCCTTTGCCACGCGTCGGGCACTGGATCAGATTGCGATCTCAATCTGTTACCCAAGTCTGAAGGTGCTCATACCGGGCTCCTATGTTGGACTGCCCACTAGTCGGGCGGGGGCCTCCCACAATTGCATTGAGGATCTTGCTGTTATGCGCTCGCTGCCGAATATGCGCGTCGCTGATCCGGGAGACAACGCCGATCTGCGAGCTATTATGCGCACTGCGCTGGAAGGCGAAGGTCCGGTCTATTTTCGCGTCACTCGCCTGACCCTGCCCGATCTCTTTGGTCCACAGCACCGCTTCGAATGGGGTAAGGGAGTGATCGTCCGACCCGGCAAGGATATTACCCTTTTTGGCACTGGTATGATGACCACCCTTTGCATGCAGGCAGCCGATCAGTTGACTAACGAAGGGATCGAGGCTGAGGTGGTCCATCTGGCTTCGATCAAGCCTATTGATTGCGACCTGATTCTAGATTCGGTCTCACGTACCGGATGTGCTGTGACCGCGGAGAATGCCTCCATTCTGGGTGGCATGGGTTCAGCCGTTATGGAGGTGATCGCAGAGAACTGCCCGGTCCCGGTGCGTCGTATTGGCGTGCGCGACCGTTGGGTGGACTCAGGCGGAATCGACGAGCTCTTCACCTTCCACCACATGCAGCCGGTGGATATCGCTCAAGCTGCGAGAGAGGCCATCCAGAGTAAGATATCTGGAAGAGTGCGATGAGCAATAAAGTATTTCCTTCCATTGAGCCAACCCAGCTTTTTTCGGATTACCTGCGTGTCACCGGGATAGCCCACCTCGGCCCGGAGCCATACGGCGAACCGGGGTTGATTGGAAAACGCCTTGGCTTGCTGAACGGATCATCATGGATTACGTTATGGTCTAACTATTTCGGGCGGCTTTACCTGCCCGGGGTTCATTTAGTGAATGCCGGCAACGAAGCCGTGCAGCTAAACTTTATGGATGCTCACCGAAAAGACCTCCCGTGCCCGCCACAATCAAACATCGAGGCTTTTATCCGATACGCCCGTGATCTGGTCGAGCTGGCCCAGGTTGACATTGTGCTGATCACCTGTTCGACCATGAACCGCGCCTATCCGCAAGTGGCTAATGCACTGCAGCCCTACGCTGTGCCAGTGATTCAGATCGACCAACCGATGATGGAGAGGGCCGTCAATCAGGGAGGGGAAATACTGGTGGTAGCTACACACGGACCGACTGTGAACAATACCCAAGCTCTGTTGCAAGAGACAGCCTCCCGCCTGAAGAGGGAGGTGAAATTCTCCGGAACGACGGTTGAAGCGGCCTGGGAATGCCTGGCTGTTGGCGATGTGCCTGGCCATAACAGAGCACTCGCTCAGGCAATTCACGCCCACCTGGATCGTGAGCCGGCCAGCTGCGTTGTCTTGGCCCAACTATCGATGGCCTGTCTTCTTTTTTCCTACCCGGATCCTCTTGTCGAATTTGGCGTCCCAGTCTATACGAGCGCCCAATGTGGCTTCGAAAAAGTCTCTGAACTATTAATGGCTCAATCAGCCCGCAGATAACACTGGAGGAATTTATGAAAGAGAGCTATTTCATCCGTGTCAGCCAGCAAACTCCCACAAAATTCTGGATCAATAACCCCAGCCGCGCGCAAGCCGGTTTAGCGATTGCCCATGGCGCGGCTGGCTGCACCTGCAACCCAGCCTACACTCAAAAAATGGTTGATTCCCCTGAAGAAGGAGAATACGCTCTGCACCTTCTGGATCAGTCCATCCGCGAAACCGAACTTGATAAATACACCGCCGAGGTCTTCCAGCGCAAGCTCGTCGCTCCCATCGCCGAATGTTTCCTGCCGGTTTTTACAAATTCCGCGGGGGTCAATGGGTATGTCAGCATCCAAGCGGACCCCATCGATGATGAAGACCCCGAAGAAATCCTGCGTCAAGCGCGCGACAATCGAGCGGTCGGCAAGAACATTTGCTGCAAAATACCGACTACGGCGTCTGGGTTAGAAGCGATGGAGCCGTTGATCGAAGAGAACACCCCTATCAATGCCACCGAGATCTTTGGGGTGAGCCAGATGATTGCCCTGTGTGAGTTACACGAAAAAGTTGCTCGGGAGGTAAACATGCAGCCGGTCCTCTATATGTCGCATATCGCCGGTATCTATGATGATTATTTCAAAAGCTATGCGGAAAAAGAAAAGGTAGATATCTCACCCGATGTGCTCTGGCAGGCCGGGCTGGCTGTAGCCCGCAGGGTCTATCAAGTGATGGAAGAACGCGGGTATCACGCGATATTTGTTGGGGGCGGCGCTCGCGGCCTGCATCACTTCACTGAAATGGTGGGAGGCAAAGTGTGCCTGACGATTAACTGGGAGGGCACGGCTGACAAATTGATTGAATCAAATCCTCCCGTCATTTACCGTCTCTTCAACCCAGTGCCGCAAAAGGTAATCGATGAACTGATGGAGAAACTGCCTGATTTCCGGCGTGGATATCTGGATGATGGGTTAGAAGTCGAAGAGTTCGAGGGCTTCGGTCCGGTACAACTCTTCCGCAGCTCGTTCATCAAGAGCTGGAAGCACGTACTTGAGATAATCAAAGACCGCCGCGCGATGTTGTAACCGCATGGATGCAGAATTAAATCATCTACACTATCCGCGCTGCGATCAGGTCACACTGACGGGGCGGCTGTCTGCTCGTTATCAGGGAAATCTGCGCTACCTGGCCCACATCTATGAAACCCGGAAAGACTGGATGCTCGAGCCCTTCCGGTATCGAGGAATGGATTGGGTGCTGGAGCCGTTGCGAAATAAAAAGGCCGAGCTGGCCTGGGCCGGCGAGTATGCCGGTAAGTGGTTGGACGCCGCCGCATTATCTGTGTCAGACGCAGGTGATGAGCAGCTCGGCTCGGCCGCCGCGAGGTTCGCCTCAGAATTGATAGCCGCCCAAGAGTCAGGCGGCTATCTGGGTATCGAAATGCCCGCCAAGCGAGGACAGGGCTCTGACTGGGATGTTTGGAACGTCAAATATGCGATGACAGGCCTGCTGACTTATTTTGAGATAAGCCAAGACAAGGCTTCCATCGATGCGGCAGTCCGATGCGGTGAATGGCTTATCAACCAGTTCGGTCTGGTATCTGCCGCAGACCATCCTTTTTTTAGCTCTACGATGGAGGGAGGAGCGAATGTAATTATCCTTGACCAGCTGGCCCGCCTTTATCGCTTTACAAGAGAGAAAAAAAATTTAGAGTTCGCTAACGCGGTAGTGGCCCATTACCCACCGCTTGAAAGGATGCGCAGCACATACCAAGCTCCTTTCTGGCATGCCTACAATCTGGCTAGCTATCTGGGCGGGGTAGTCGAGCTTGCCATCGCCAGCAACAATCAGACAGAACTCATCTGGGTTGAAAAAGTTTGGGAGGATATAACTAACCGGCACCTGTATCCGACTGGGTCGCTCAGCTTCAGCGAGCATTTGAGTGAGACGGCACCAAACGACACGCCGGTTGAGAACGGTGAGCCGGCTCGTCATCACCAGGAGACGTGTGCGACCGTGGAGTGGCTGCTTTTCAACGCCTTGTTATATCAGGCCACCGGCCGGGCGCAGTATATGGAGTGCATGGAACAAACCATCTACAATGCCCTCCTGGCGGCCCAATCGCTGGATGGCATGCAGTGGATGTACTTCACGCCCCTCCGTTATGAGAAGAGATGGTTTACAGGCCCGACGAGCTGCTGCTACTGGTCCGGACCCCGCGGCCTCGCCCGCTTGCCTGGCTGGGTTTATGCTCTCGATAATGAGGGCATCCGGGTGAACCTCTATGAGTCAGGTGAAGCGACCCTGCAACTGGATGATAGCGCAGTTGCCATCAAGCAAATCTCTCTCTATCCTGATCTTGGCAAGGTAACGGTAGAGTTCCAGCCAGAAACGCCTGTTATTTTTACCTTGCGCCTGCGCATCCCACCTGGTGTTAGAAAAGTACTGTTTCAACTCAATGGACAGGCAGTCCTTCCCGATTCGACCGAAGACGGGTACTTTGGATTCCATCGCATCTGGTCTCAAGGCGACCGGGTCGAAATGGAATTTGATATTCCGGTCACGGTACGAGATTTCCTCGACGCCCATTATGGGATCATCGTCCGAGGTCCCGAAGTGCTGGCTGTCGACCAACGGGACAATCCTGAGCTTGATCTCGATCGGATCACGCTTCGCGGGCAGATGATCCTAAACAGTACTGGTCTGGTGAACGGACGGCGTCGCTACCAGGGGAAAGTGACTGTCAACAGCAGGTCCGCAGAGATTGTTTTCACACCTTACGCTGATTGCGGCGGCGATGGTGCTCGTTTCAGGGTGGCTTTTCCAAAGTGAAAAATTCACAGCTTGAAATTTGTATTTTGTAAACGTCCTTTCGATTGAAGTAGGAGGCTCGTATGGCCACCAGGGCAAAACCTTACTCTCCTGAAGATCTCTATAGCCCGCGGAGGCAGCGTGTTTATCGTGGGAACCAATTAGCCCAAATCGCTTTTCCGCTGGGAGGCATTGGAGCTGGATGTGTTTGTCTGAATGGGTATGGCGGGTTGCAGGATTTTTCTGTCCGTAACCGGCCTAGTCTGACTGCAGCACCAGAAGCAGATGGTTATGGAGGTGCTGCCTTCGCAGTTCTTCACATCCCAGAGAAAAACATTACCCGTCTGGTAAGGCCCTTTCCCCAAAGGCAAAATATATGCTCAGGGCATTAAACCCGAAGGAATTCTGGGAGGAGGTCATGAGGGGCTGCCGCGTTTTCGAAAGTGCAGCTTTCGCGGTGAATTTCCATTTGGCATTGTAAAGTTGTCCGACCCAGTTGTGGATTTGGATATCGAAATATCAGGTTTTAATCCCTTTATTCCATTGGATGACAAAAATTCATCAATCCCCTGCGCGATACTGGAATACACGCTCAAGAATCGAACTTCGGAAACGGTAAACTATCAATTTTCGTTCCACCTCTCCCATTTAGCCCAAGGAGTGAAATCACTGGGGCCCGATGAATCCCGAAACGCGGTCATGCCCGGAGCAGGTGTATATTTGTATAACCTAGAGGAACCTACCAGCGCGAAATCCGGTAGCGCCGCATTAGGCATTGTCGGAAATGAACCCATGATAAAAGCCATGTGGTTCCGTGGGGGCTGGTTTGACAGCCTCAGCGTTTTATGGCGCGAGCTGGAATCAGGTAGGTTCACCCCCAATGATGGTAGTAGTCACACCGGCGCGGCTCGAGGTCGTAATGGCGGCTCCTTTTTAATGAATGGAAGGCTGGATGCGGGAGAAAAAATCACGTACCCCATTGTGATTGCCTGGTATTTCCCGAATGTTGATTATTCATTTGGCGCCAACCCCAGACCTAACACCTGGCGGCCGTATTACGCATCTCAATGGGCCAATGCACAAGAGGTGTTCAATTACGTTTCGCAAAATTACCCGGAATTAAAAAAGCGCACACAGACATTTCACGACGCATTGTTCGCTACCACGCTGCCAGCGTATGTGCTCGAGGCGGTCTCAGCGAATCTGGCAATACTCAAATCGCCGACTCTCCTACGCCAATACAACGGAAATTTGTGGGGCTGGGAGGGCTGTCATCTGGACCGAGGCAGTTGCCCCGGCTCATGTACACATGTCTGGAATTACGCCCAATCGCTCGCCCATCTCTTCCCTGCCCTGGAGCGAACCTTACGCGAGCAGGAGTTACTGCGCTCGATGGACGACCATGGTCATATTAATTTTCGCGCGGCACTGCCCGATGGGCCGGTCGAACATACCTTCCACGCCGCCTCGGATGGCCAATTGGGCGGATTGATGAAGCTTTATCGAGATTGGCAAATCGGCGGGGACCGGGCCTGGCTCGAGAGACTCTATCCGGCTGCCACAAAAAGCATGGATTATTGCATCCGAGTCTGGGATCCACAGCGCAAGGGAGTGTTGGAAGAACCTCATCACAATACCTATGATATCGAGTTTTGGGGACCAGATGGCATGTGCACCGGATTTTATATCGGGGCCCTGATTGCGATGGCCAATTTGGCCGCAGTGATGGGGGAAACGGATCGGTCAGTTATCTACCGGGAACTCGCCCAGAGGGGTTCTCGCACGATGGACGATATCCTATTTAATGGTGAATACTACGAACAAAAGGTTACCTGGGAGCGGTTGCAAGCCTCGCTGAACGAAGAACAGCTACAAAAGATGCTCCTTGAAAACCCCGAAGAGGCGAATCTTTATGCCAGCGAAGGACCAAAATATCAGTACGGCCGCGGCTGTATATCGGATGGCTTATGGGGAATCCATCTAGCTGCTTTGTGCGGGATCGAGACTCCTCTCAATCAAGAGCATGTGTTGAACAGCCTGCGCTCGATCTTCGCCTATAATTTTCGCAGCTCCTTATGGGATCATGTGAACCCGCAGCGGCCGGGCTATGCTCTGGGTGACGAGCCCGGCCTGCTGCTTTGCACCTGGCCTCATGGCGGCAAACCGACACTGCCGTTTGTGTACTCGGATGAAGTCTGGACCGGGATTGAGTATCAGGTAGCTGCTCATCTCATCAGCGTTGGCATGATCGATGAAGGGTTGACAATCGTTAAAGCTCTGCGTAGCCGTTATGATGGGCAAACGCGCAACCCATGGAACGAGTATGAATGTGGGAGTTATTACGCGCGGGCGATGTCCAGTTATGCTCTTCTGTTAGCCTTCTCGGGTTTTCGCTATTCGGCGGTCGAAAGGAAATTATGGCTGAAACCGCAGATCGAGGGAGGTTGGTACAGGACTTTTTTCTCTACAACCAGCGGCTGGGGTTTGCTGACCATCCAGCACGACGGCATCTCCATTAACATGAAAGCAGGAGAATTGGTTGTCAACCAGCTTTCAGTGCAATTTCTAAATGATCGTGAGGTAGAGAGCTCGCCTGAGGTTATCGCGAGAGTCGGGGGAGAATGCGTGATTCTATTTAAGAAATATGAGGATAGACAGATCAATACTTAAGACAAATAATTGCGAATCAAATTTAGCCTTAGCAACGGCTACGAGCTTTACTACCCCATCATCAACTTCGGACGATACTGCAACGCCTCTGCCAAGTGTGCGGATTGGATGTCTTCGCTCCCTGCCAGATCAGCAATCGTACGCGCCAGTTTCAAGATGCGATGATAAGCGCGCGCCGACAAATTAAGTTGACTCATCGCTGCCCGCATCAAACTTTGACCTTCGTCCTGCAACTTGCAAAATTGCCTGATCTCCCCGACATGCATATCGGCATTACAAAAGATTGGATGTTTAGAATCGATTATAGAGAAGCGAGATCGCTGGACATCTCTTGCGGCTTGCACACGTGCACGAATAACTTCGCTTGTCTCCCCCAATCGGTCACTACTCAACTTTTCATAATCCACTCTGGGGACTTCGATGTGAATGTCGATACGGTCCAACAATGGACTAGAAATTCGTTTTTGGACAATCTCAAGATTGCAAATCAGACATTGAGAAGGTTATAAATATTGAGAAGATCGCGGTTCCAATTCCCGTTGGGACCGCAGAGTTGTTTCCTTATCTTATCATACGCCGTATGAGTGAGGTGTCCCCTCCCAAGTGCTAAAACCAAACAATAGACTCCAAGACTACACATGAGATTATCCTATATATTTTCTGTCTTGTGGCAACTTCTCTGCCTACGATGCCATAGCTTTTTCCGGCAAAGTTGCATCCGAACGAGCTGATAATTATTTTCGGCCTGAAACTGAGGAACATTGGACTCTGCAAATGGTGGTATGAGTCGCTTGTTAAAATATGTGACCATACATTAAATTGGGGGGAGTTTTTTATGATTGAGTAGATTTTTTGCCCGCAGAATAATGTATTTCGCATGTGACCATAGCAACGGTGAGGCGATATCGCCCCAGCGCTCCGCCCAGGTCTGGTAGTAAGATGGAACATTTAAGTTCTCAGCAACCTGTTCCGGTAAATGTAGATCATTTCCTGCGCGTGCTTCAACCCAACTTTGGCAGGTTTGGATTTTTTGTTGGAGACCCGATGCCAGATCCGGACGTTTACTTGCCAACTCTATGTAATACCAACCCAGCCAGGCTGTCAACAAAACCCAGGCACCCCCACCGTAATAAGAATCTTCTGCGTAACGATGAACGCCGCCAGTATGCAAAATGGTTGCTTCGATGTACTCCACAGTTTTGAGCATGATCGGATCATCAACAGCAACAACGCAATAGGGGACAGCCAACCCTAAAAGGCTTGCATCCACAGAAGGCGCATCGCGGAATTTTACAAAGTGACCGAAAGATTCAGAGTCAGCCAGTAGATGTTTTCGGATCGCATCTGTGACTGACTGATGATCCTTACCCGTCAACGCAGTATGAGCTTGAAGTCCGCCGTAGATCGCGGCCAGTGTATGCGGATGGATGTGATCTGGAAATTCCTCCCAACAATCATAATTAGGCAGAGACCAAAGCTCACTCAAATAATCAGCCACCAGTTCGGCGGCATCCAGCAATTCTTGTGAGAGTTGCGTTTCAGGGTTTTGCTTATGATGTTCATTGAGTGCCCAAAGCCACGTGCCAAAACCATCCAATTGAAAGTTCGGCCAGTGGCCTGGTTCACCGTCTGTTCCATCCAAACGATAGCGTGTGTGCAGGACCTCAGCTTCGGTCAGTTTTTCGCCGGCACGCGCCTTGACAAGACCTGTACTCACCAAGTCTTTACGTTCGTTAACTCGCTCAGCCACCCATTTGTGGAAGCGATGAGCGCTTTCATGCTGACCCGCCAAATCCATAGCATAGGCGATGAACGAACCATCGCGGAACCAGCAATAATGATACGTAGGGAAATTCGGACTAGCGATATAACCACCGCTCGCCGATTGATTTTCAAGAATAATCTCGATACTGCGTTGATATAGGTCATTCATAGATGGCTACCAACCCTATGTAACTGATCTGCGGAATCTGAAAGGTCAAAGTTTCATCAGTATATTCAAAATCCAATGCTTCCGGACCATCAGTCAATTCCGGGCAATCCCAGAATATTTGTGACGGTCGATTGTCGATTTGGATTTTTATGGAAATATTCTGGAATGGAGTCGGCGCTGCATGCTCTTCGTCCCAGTGTTGGTGCAGATCAAGCCCATTGAAATTAATCAGTCGAACAGAGAGCGAGTTTGGGTAACGCCGTGCCACTGTCATGATGGAATCATCCGTAGAAACAGTTTTAGGATTCAGGTCACTTTCTGCCCAAGTTATTTTCTCAACATCGGACAATGTATAGGAACTCAACCATTCCCCATTGCGGACAGTGAAGTCTGCGAGTCGTCGTAAGGCTGCATATAGTTCAGGCAAAATCTGTTCATGCTTGGGGAAATAGGGATCAGAGAGCAGGCGTGCATCTTCACCCAATTCAATGCGCGTGCCGCCACAGGCTACTATCACAGCATCAGCCAACAGGTTATTCGAAGGACGGCTGGCTGGCAGATAGAGCGCGATCACCGCTGCCTTGCCATGAGAGAGACGCACGGAATTCAAAACGATTTCCGCAAGATGACGATATTCCACATCAGGGGGCCAGACTTCAATATACATAAAATCAACCGCGGACTCAGCCAACGCTTCAATGGGCCAGTTACCAACGGCGTTGAATAAGATCGTTTGGTCAGGATGTTGATCGGATGCGGACTTAATGAAGTCTACGAAGGCTTGCGGAAGATCCATAGGGCGATGTTGCGAATCCCAGGCTTGCTTGGGGTCTCCGTATTGGTCAATGTGCAAACCATCAAAGGGAATGCCGTTTAGCGCACGCGCTCCTTCGACAAGCAAATGTTCACTCCACGGGCTGCCTGCGGAAGGATCCATCAATCCGAGAAAATCTTCACCAAACGCAATCGCCTTCCCTACTTCATCATAGAGTGCCCAGTCGGGATGGGCGCGCCAGAGATCCGCCGAGGCGGCATAAATGGCAAGATACGGCATGGATGCCATGCCATGTTGATGTGCAACATCGACCAACTTGCGAACGGAAGCAAGCGACATCACGCGCCCAAGCGGATCAATATATTCCTCAGTGGGGGCCAATAATTGGTCGTGGCGATACTGCCAGTCGTAGAACTGAAGCCCGTTGATGTGGAAACGCGTCAGTTTTTTGACAACAGTTTCCGGGTCCGCATGCGAGGCGCTGAAGTCAGTGAGGAAGCCATAACGGGGAAAATCTGTCCACTTGGAAAGAACATCGAAGGCAGTCGCCGCGTATAAAGCGGAAGAGTCATTTGCAGGAAGAATCTCGAGTCGCGCAGAATATCCTGCTGGCTTGGCAGGCGGTATCCACTGCATTTGAACAGTGTGTTTGCCAGATGTAAGCATTAATTGTTTTTCAACGACGATGGGCTGCTCAGCAAGATGCCGAATAAAAATTTGAAGCGTAATGTCTTGCGAAACGGAAGCTTCCAGCTCAATTAGAAATGTGATCGTGTCGCCAGGAGAAAAACTTCCTTGCGATGGATAAAAATCAACAATGCGCATATTAACCCTTCAGACCAGTCGTGGAAATGCCTTGTACAAAATGCCGCTGGAAGATAATAAAGATGATCAACACAGGGACGAGCGCAACCAGTGAAGCGGCGAAAACCTGACCCCATTCGGTGAGATGTTCACTTTGAAAAAGCGCGATGCCAATGGGCAATGTGCGCTGGCTGGCATTTTTGATCGCGACATTTGCCCATGCAAATTCTTCCCAGCTATAAAGAAACGTATTGATAATGACCACAGAAATGCCGGGCCATGAAAGCGGGAGAATAATTTTCCAGAAAATAGTCCATGGTCCGCCGCCATCGATCAGCGCGGCTTCTTCAAGATCGCGCGGCACATTCTCAAACACACCGCGCAACAAAAACGTTTGCATCGAAATATTCATGGTGGCGTACACCAGGATCAAGCCCCAATGATTGAACAGGTTCAACCATTTCGCAACCAGAAATTGCGGGATGATCAACATCACCGGCGGCACCATCATGCCAAGCAGAAACATTGTAAACAAGGCTTCCTTGCCGGGAAAACGTAAACGGGCAAACACGAACGCCAACATCGATGAGATCAAAACAGTTAAGAACGTGCTGACGATCGCCACTTTGGAACTGTTCAAAAAGTATAGACCGAAATTATCCTTGCCTAAAGCAACGACGTAATTCTTGAGCGTCCAGGTCCGGGGCCACAAGCGCGGCGGAAGTTCAAAGATCATCGTCTGCGGTTTGAATGAGGTGATGACCATGTACCAAATGGGAAGCAATACAAAGCCCAATCCCAGAATCAGGATGACCAGTCGGAGCAGCGTTCCCAAACGTTGTTGTGAGCTTCGCTTCATGCTACGCCGCCTGCTGTTTCATCAACCGCAACTCTATCAAGCTGACAAAGAATACGAAGACCGTCAACAGATAACTGATCGCTGCGCCGTAGCCAAAGTCAATGCGACCAAAGGTAGCTTCATACATTAGAGTTAGGATCGAGTGAGTCAAGTCCATGGGGTCGCCACCATGGGTGATCAACTGAAATGGAACGTATGCATTCAATCCACCAATGACCAGCACCACCACAAGGAAAACAATCGTGGGTCCCAGCAGGGGCCAGGTGATGTAGCGTAATTGCGCAGAGGAGTTGGCACCGTCTACGCGGGCGGCTTCATACAATTCTGTGGGGATCGCCTGCAAGCCAGCGAGAAAAATAATTGCCGCCCAACCAATGCCTTTCCAGATATCAAGGAGAATGATGGGGATCAGAGTCAGGATCGGGTCGGCAAACCAAATAATATCTTTAGGGATGAGGCGCAGGATATCCCGGAGAATGTAGTTCACGAGTCCAGCCTGTCCGTTGAACATGTATTCAAACAACAGGCTCACGATGACCCATGATGTGATTACAGGCAGGTAATATGCCACGCGAAAGAAAGTCCGCCCGTGAAAGTTTTGATTGAGCAGGAGTGCCACGCCAAGCCCCAGGGCCATTTTCACGAATACAGTAATGACCGTATATGCAAGTGTGTTGAAGATGGCACGTTGAAAAATGGGGTCAGACAATGCACGTTGATAGTTGTCAAATCCCACAAAGACCGACTGATCGGGATGAACGATCTTCCATGCAAAGAAGCTGATCCGCAATGAATACAACATCGGTCCTAGGAAAAATAAAATAAACAATATCAATCCGGGGAGCAGAAAGATCAACGCGGGCAGCAGGTCTGAATAACGACGTTTGGTGGGCATGGTCTGGTGGTGGGGGAGCTGTGGGCGGTGTAAAACCGCCCACAGCTGAAAGGTTCATCCTAACCCATCTCAGTCCGAAGGATAGGTTAGTAACATTGGTTTATTTTAGCAGGGCGTCGATTTCCGTGGCAGCCTGATCGAGTGCTTCCTGTGGAGTCTGCTCGCCCTTCAACATGCGCTGGTAGGCATTGTTGATGGCGTTGTCCATGTCGCCCCATTTGGGATGTGGGACGCGCGCCTGAGCTGTCTTGAGCTGCTCTTGGAAAACAGCAAAGTATGGTGGCATAGCAGAATCACCAGCCAATGAAGCAAGTGTCGGCATCTGACCAACAGAAGCCATCATCTTCTGCGCATCGGGGCTGAGGAGATAAGCTGCCCATTTCATGGCTGCTTCTTGATTCTTGGAACCTTCAAGCACGACCACATCTTCACCGCCAACTACAGAACTGGTTGTGCCTTGCGGGCCGGTCGGAATGGGCGCAAAATTGACCTGGAAATCTGGATAGTTGCTCTTGTAAATATCAACCATCCACGGGCCATCAATGATCATGCCATACGTGCCTTGAGCATGGCCAGCGTCAGTTGCAATGCCGCCACCCAACAAGTTCGGGGATAAGCAACCTTTGGTGTATAAATCTTTGAGCATCGTGAATGCAGCCACACTCTCAGGGCCGTTAACATAACCGGTGGCTGTGGTGATCTTGTCATCGGTGACCTTACCACCCATAGCGTAGAAGACAGGTGCGGGAGCCCAAAAGTATGTGCCGCCTTCAGCATAGCCGTATTGTTTCTTGGTGGCATCAGTCAGTTTGCAAGCATCCGCAGCAAATTCTTCCATCGTCGCGGGCGGCGTGGTAATACCAGCGGCATCAAAATCAGCCTTGTTCCAGAGCAAGACCTGAGTGTTGGTATCGAGCGGCAAACCATAATAATGATCCTTCCACTTGTTCGTGGAAAGCGGGCCAGGGAAAGTATCCTTGATGATGTTGTCGAAATCGGGCAGCTTGCCATCCAATTGAACGAGGGCACCCTGATCGGCAAATTCAGATACCCAGGCAATATCCAAACGTGCTACATCGGGAACGCTGCCGCTGGAGATGGCAGTCAACAAAGCGGTCTTATAGTCGTTGTATGCATAACGGGTTGTTTCGACTTTAATCCCAGGGTTGGCAGCTTCGAACGCTGCAATGACCTGATCCAACTGGGCTGTTTCAGGGTCACTGTGCGTGTGCCAATATTGAAGGGTTACTGGCGCAGATACTGCGGTTGGCGCTGCGGTGGGAGCTTCTGTTGCAACCGCAGGTGCCTCTGTTGCGAGTGCGGGTGCGGCAGTGGGTGTCGCTGCAGGAGCACACGCAGCCAACACAGTGGCAGAAACAATCAATAAGCTAACTAACATCCATATAAAACGATTGGTTTTCATTTCTCTTTATCTCCATTTCTGATATTTGGAAAGCCGATGAATTTCAAGAAATCCATTTCTGACAGAAGCACCTCTACTTTCTTTACTGAGTAAAATAACTAATCGAAAAAAATTTACGTGACTACAGGGGCAGATACTTTTTTATGGATGGGCGATTCAAAAACTTCACGGAGCACAAGTCCGGCTGCGCCACGTGCCCAGGCATCATCGCCCCACGGGGCAATCTCTACGGTATGCGGGTCAAACAACCCAGGCATGGTATTTTGCTGGATGGACTCCTTCATGGGAACAAAAAGAAAATCACCTTCACGCGTTCCCTCGCCGCTAATGATGATCTTCTTTGGATTAAACAAATTGACGAGATTGGCAATTCCAATCCCTAGGATGCGGCCAGCCTGGTCAAAAATCTGAATCGCGGCCGCGTCTCCTGTTTGGGCAAGAGACAGCAACTCATCCAGGTTTTGAACCGAGGTTGAAAGTTCGCCACGCGCAGCAGCTTCCTGCGCAGAGCGAATCAAACCCGGGTCGCCAACATAGGCTTCCAAACAACCATGCTTTCCGCAAGCACATAACGGACCATCAGGGTTGATCGTAGTATGACCAAATTCGCCTGCGCCGCCCGTTTGCCCGCGATAGAACTGGCCATTCGCAACAATCCCCAGCCCCACTCCGCGTCCGACCGTCACTGTCAGGAAATTATCCACGCCTTGCCCATGACC
>Ga0209131_1000891_pt1 | contig 20840 bp, 20 predicted proteins | sample GraSoi_2013_40cm_FD_185826 | JGI IMG/M metagenome (GOLD analysis project Ga0209131, IMG submission 185826) | Grasslands soil microbial communities from the Angelo Coastal Reserve, California, USA - Sample 9_17_2013_40cm (SPAdes) (version 2) | ecosystem: Environmental > Terrestrial > Soil >... | reverse complement strand
GGTGGCGAGCGCCATGAATTGCGCCTGCATGTCGGTGGCGAAGCCCGGGTGCGGCGCGGTCCGCACGCTGACCGACCGCGGCCGCCCCTGCGCCTCGATCTCGATCGAGCTCTCCCCGAGGCGGATCGTCGCGCCCGCCTCGCGCAGCTTCTCCAGCGTCGCCTCGAGCGTCTCGGGCAGGGCGCCGGCGAGGCGCACCTTGCCGCCTGCGGCCGCGGCCGCCGCAAGATAGGTCCCGGTCTCGATGCGATCGGGCATGATGCGGTGCTCGGCGCCGCCCAGCGAGGCGACACCCTCGATGCGGATCACGTCGGTCCCTGCGCCCTCGATCTTCGCGCCCATGGCCGAGAGGCAGCGCGCGAGGTCGACGACCTCGGGCTCGCGCGCCGCGTTCTCGAGCACCGTCGTGCCCTCGGCCAACGTGGCGGCCATCATCAGGTTCTCGGTGCCGGTCACCGTCACGAGGTCCATGACGATGCGCGCGCCGCGCAGTCGCTCGACGGAAGCGTGCATGTCGCCGTGGTCGACGTTGATCGTGGCGCCCATGGCCTGCAGGCCCTTGATGTGCTGGTCCACGGGCCGCGCGCCGATGGCGCAACCGCCGGGCAGCGAGACCTGCGCGCGACCGCAGCGCGCCAGCAGCGGGCCGAGCACGAGCACCGAGGCGCGCATGGTTTTCACCAGCTCGTAGGGCGCCACCGGCCGCGAGACCGTCTTCGCCTGCAGCGCCATCCTGCCGTCGCCGCGCTCGACCTCGACGCCGAGCTGGCCCAGCAGCTTGGTCATGGTCGAGGTGTCCATCAGCCGCGGGACATTGGTGAGCGAAAGCGGCTCCGCGCTGAGCAGCGCCGCGCACATGATCGGCAGCGCCGCATTCTTCGCCCCCGAGATGCGCACTTCCCCTTCGAGCGGCCGGCCGCCGGTGATTCTCAGCTTATCCATGCATTAAGTTTGTACCTGAGAAACATGCGCTTTCAATGGCGAAATACTGGCTTTCCGAGCATCAGACGCTCTCGGCCTTCCATTCGTCGGGCGTAAGAGTGCGCATCGACAGGGCGTGGATTTCCTCGCGCATGCGCCCCCCCAACGCGGCATAGACCAGCTGGTGGCGCTGGACGCGGCTCTTGCCGGCAAAGGCGTCGGACACCACCAGGGCCTGAAAATGCTGGCCGTCGCCCACGACCTCGACACGCTCGGCGGCGATGCCGGCTTCGATTCCCTGCTTGATGCTTTCGGGGGTAACCATAGGGGATGGATTCGCTCTGATTCGTTCTTAGTGGCGCAGCTTGTAGCCGGTGGCGAGCATCCGGAGCGCGCCGGCGGAAACGAGCGCCAAGCTTACCCCGAGGACGGCGATGCTTATAGCCGGCGAGACGTCGGAGACGCCGAAAAAACCGTAGCGGAAACCGTCGATCAGGTAGAAGAACGGGTTGGCGTGCGAAGCGGCGAGCCACACCGGCGGCAGCGAATGCACCGAATAGAACACGCCCGAGAGAAACGTGAGCGGCATGATGACGAAGTTCTGGAACGCCGCGAGCTGGTCGATCTTCTCGGACAGGATCCCGGCGACCAGGCCGAGCGCCCCGAGGAGCGCAGCGCCGAGGATCGCGAAGCCGAGCACCCAGAGCGGCGCCTCGAGGTGCGGCCGGACAAAAATCGCGGCGGCCGCGGCCACCCCGGCGCCGACCACCAGCCCGCGCACCACCGCGGCGGCGACGTAAGCCCCGAAGAACTCCAGGTGCGAGATCGGCGGCAGCAGCACGAACACGATGTTGCCGGTGATTTTCGACTGGATCAGGCTCGACGAGCTGTTCGCGAACGCGTTCTGCAGCACGCTCATCATGACCAGGCCGGGCACCAGGAATTCCGTGTAGGGGACGGTGTCGTACACCCGCAGCCGCCCCTCCAGGGCGTGCGAGAACACGACGAGGTAGAGCAACGCCGTGAGCACCGGCGCCGCGACCGTCTGGATGCTCACCTTCCAGAAGCGCAGCATCTCCTTGTGGAACAGCGTCCAGAAGCTCGTCACGAGGGCGTCACCGCGCTTGTGCCGTGCGGTTGTGAGTCACGTCCAGTGAGGCGCAGAAATACGTCTTCGAGATCCGGCGGCTGCAGCTCCATCTCGAGGATCTTCACGCCCGCCTCGCGCAGCCGCGCCAGGGCCTCCTCGAGGTGGCGGACGTCGTCGAGCTTCAGCACGAACAGCGTGCCCTCGCGCGACACTACCCGCGCGGGAAACGGCTCCGGCAGGCGCTCGCGGTCGAGGCGCAGCCGCATCTCGAGGCCGGAAAACGTCTGCAGCAGGTTCTTCGTCGAATCGAGGGCGACCACGCGCCCCGCCTTGAGCATCGCGATGCGGTTGCAATAGAGCTCGGCTTCCTCGAGGTAGTGGGTGGTAAGCACCACCGTGTGCCCCTCGCGGTTCAGCCGGTGCACGAACTGCCACAGGCCCTGTCGGAGCTCGACGTCCACGCCCGCGGTCGGCTCGTCGAGCACGATCACCGGCGGCTTGTGGACCAGCGCCTGCGCGACCAGCACCCGCCGCTTCATTCCGCCCGAAAGCGCGCGCATGTTCACGTCCGCCTTCGAAGTGAGGTCGAGGTGGTGCATCACTTCGTCGATCCAGGCGCCGTTGCCGCGAATGCCGAAGTAGCCCGACTGGATGCGCAGCGTCTCGCGCACCGTGAAGAACGGATCGAACACCAGCTCCTGCGGCACCACGCCGAGCATGCGCCGCGCGCGACGGTACGCTGTGACCACGTCCGCGCCCATTACCGCGACCGCGCCCCGATCCGCGCGCGCGAGCCCGGCGATCACATTTATGAGCGTGGTCTTGCCGGCGCCGTTCGGGCCGAGCAGGCCGAAAAACTCGCCTTCGTCCACCGCAAGCGATATCCCGTCGAGCGCGCGCAGCGCGCCGTAGCGCTTTTCGACCTCCCGTACCTCGATTGCTTTCAGTGCCGGGGCGACGCCGAAGTTTGGGCCGAAGTTTGACCCACGGGGAGCAGGCCATCGACTCCGTAGAGGCGCGAGATGGTCTGCAATGCTTCGGGAAGATTGGCGAATGCAAGCTCGTGCTCCTGGAGGCGCGCGTCGCGCAGCCAGGTGAGAAGCGCCGCGAGCAGCGAGGAATCCATGTCGGTCACCTCGCTCAGGTCGACCGCGCGCACGCCTTCGTGCAGATGGCGCCGGCCTTCCTCGAGCACGCTGGCGACGTTGGCGAGCGTCACGGGCCCGCCGACGAACATCCGGCGGCCGTCGCGGCGGATCACTTCTTTTCCCCCGCAGGCGCAGCGGGTGCCACGGCAGGCCGGTTCTTCGTCTGCAGATTCTTGATGAGGCCTTCGATGCCGGCGTCGCGCACGGCGTTGTTGAACTCGGTGCGGTAGTTGGCGACCAGGCTGACGCCGCCCACCATCACGTCGTACACCTTCCAGCCCGAGGAGGTCTTCTCCATGTTGTAGTCGATCGGCACCGGCTGAGCCCCGGCCTGCATCACACGGACGTTGACGGTGACGTCGGTATCGGTCGGCTTCGCGCGCAACGGCCGGAAATCGAGCTTCTGATCGCTGTACGCGGCGAGCGCGCTCGCGTAGGTGCGCACCAGCAGCGTCCTGAACTCCTCGGTGAGCCGCTTTTTCTGGTCCGGGGTCGCCTTGTTCCAGCTCTGGCCCATGGCGAGCGCGGTCATCGCGGGGAAATTGAAGTGCGGCAGCACCTTCGCCTGGATGAGCTCGATCAGCTTCGCCCGGTTGCCCGACTGGATCTCCTTGTCCTTCGCGATCAGGTCGACCACCTCGAGGGTCACGGTCTTGACCAGCACGTCGGGCGCGCTCGTGTCCTGCGCCGTCTGCGCGTTCGCGGCGTCCAGAACGAAAGCGAAGACCCCGGCAACGAAGGCAGGGTAGAGCAACAGCGCTTGGGCGATTTTTCTCATTTTCGATCTGTCCCTTTAACGTCTTGATCCGCCGGTGCGTTGACCGGCGCTTCGCCTTCGTCCTCGCGCTTCTCGCGGGGCGGGCTTCCATCGTAGATCAGATTGCGGCGCCGCTGCAGATAGGCGTCGCGCAGAAACACGTACCGGTCGAGGGCGGCTTCTTCGAGCAGGCGCCCGGCGTCCAGCAGGTCGGCGCGCGTGCCCACCATGCGAAGCGCGATCGCCGAATTGCGCAGCGGCACCGAGCTGATGATGTCGCTCAGCGGATCGACATAGATATCGACCGCGGTGCCGGCGCCGTCGCGCAGCGTGCTCGGCCCGAGCAGCGGCAGCACGAGGTAGGCGCCGTCGCCGACGCCCCAGCGTCCCAGGGTCTGGCCGAAGTCCTCGTTGTGCTTCTCGAAGCCCATGTCGGAGGCGACGTCGTTGATGCCGAAGACGCCGAAAAACGAGTTGAACACGAAGCGCGCCCAGTCCTGCAGCCCGTCGACCGGCTTGCCCTGCAGCATATTGTTCACGCCGATGAACACATCGGCGATGTTGCCGAAGAAGTTGCGCGCGTAGGTGCGCAGCGGCTCGGGCACCGCGTCGCGATACGCCGTGGCCACCGGTCTCGCGACCGCCTCGTCCAGGCCCTCGTTGAAGCGGTAGACGGCGCGGTTGAGCGGCTCGAGCGGATCGCGCGGATCGCGCTCGGCGGTGCCCGCGCAGCCCGCCACGGCAGCGAGCGCCAGCACCACCGCAATAGTTTTCAAGCCTTTCATCCGACCCTCGTTGCGACCCTATTTTGCCGGCTCCTTCGCCGGTTCCTTCGACTCGGAGGCCTTGCTGAAGAGAAACTGGCTGATCAGGTTCTCCAGGACCACCGCGGACTGCGTGAGGCGGAGGCGATCGCCGCTCTTCAGCATCACGCCGTCGCCGCCCGCCTCGAGCCCGAGGTATTGCTCGCCGAGAATGCCGGAGGTGAGGATCTTCGCCGTGGTGTCGCGCGGGAACTGGTAGTTCGCGTCGAGGTTCATCTCGACGATCGCCTCGTAGCTCTCGTTGTCGAAGCGGATGGAGGACACGCGGCCCACGACCACGCCCGCGCTCTTGATCGGCGCGCGCGCCTTCAGGCCGCCGATGTTGGCGAACTTGGCGTACACCTGGTAGGCCTGCCCGCTCGAGAAGGTGGCGAGGTTGCCGACCTTGAGCGCGAGAAACAGCAGCGCCGCGATGCCGGTGACGACGAAGACTCCGACCCACAGGTCGATGGCGGAGCGGTTCATTTTGCGGTTCCTCCAGTGAACATCAATGCGGTAAGGACGAAATCGAGCGCGAGAATCGCGAGCGACGAGGTGACGACGGTGCGGGTCGTGGCGCGCGATACGCCTTCGGCGGTCGGCGGCGCGTCGTAGCCCTCGAACACCGCGATCCAGGTCACCGCGATGCCGAATACCACGCTTTTGATGACGCCGTTCATGATGTCGTTGCGCAGGTCCACCGCCGCCTGCATCTGCGACCAGAACGCGCCGGCGTCGACGCCGATCAGCTGCACCCCGACGAGATAGCCGCCGAAGATGCCCATCGCCGAGAACAGCGCCGCGAGCAGCGGCATCGACAGCACCCCGCCCCAGAAGCGCGGCGCGACCACGCGCGCCACCGGATCGACCGCCATCATCTCCATCGCCGAGAGCTGCTCGGTGGCCTTCATCAGGCCGATCTCGGCGGTGATCGCCGAGCCGGCGCGGCTCGCGAAGAGCAGGCCCGCGACCACCGGCCCGAGCTCGCGCACCAGCGAGAGCGCGACCAGCACGCCGAGCGATTCCGACGCGCCGAAGCGCTGCAGCGTCTCGTAGCCCTGCAGCGCGAGCACCATGCCGACGAACAGGCCCGACACCAGGATGATGATGAGCGACAGCACGCCCGCGAAATAGACCTCCGCGATGGTCAGCCGGAAACGGCGCAGCGCCGTCCCCGAGTGCATCACCATGTAGAAGAGGAAGCGGCACGCGAAGCCGAGCCGCCAGACCTGCGACGTGACGGTGGATCCCAGCCGCTGCAGCCGGGCGCGCAGGTCCTCGATGATTTTTTCGCGTGGCTTTATCAATTTGCCGCCAGCTCGAGATCGGCGCCGTAGTCCGGCGCCGGATAGTGGAAAGGCACGGGGCCCTCGAGCTTGCCGTTGACGAACTGATTCACGAACGGCTCGGAGCTGGAGCGGATCTCGTCCGGCGTGCCCTGCGCGATCACCTGGCCGGCGGCCATGAAGTAAACGTAGTCGACGACGCCGAGCGCCTCCTGCACGTCGTGCGTCACGATGATCGAGGTGGCGCCGAGCGAGTCGTTCAGCTCGCGGATCAGGCGCACGATGACGCCGAAGGAGATCGGGTCGAGCCCGGTGAAGGGCTCGTCGTAGAGGATCAGCTGCGGGTCGAGCGCGATCGAGCGCGCGAGCGCCACGCGCCGGCCCATGCCGCCGGAGAGCTCGGTCGGCATCAGGCGCGCCGCGCCGCGCAGCCCGACCGCCTGCAGCTTGAGCATCACGAGGTCGTGCAGCAGGTCCTCGGGCAGCTCGGCGTGGTGCTCGCGCATCGGAAAGGCGACATTCTCGTAAACCGACAGGTCGGTGAACAACGCGCCGAACTGGAACAGCATCCCCATCTTGCGCCGCATCGTGTAGAGGCCCTCGCGGCCGAGGTCCTTCGTGGCATGGCCGAGCACCCGGGCGGCGCCGCGCGTCGGAATATGGGCGCCCATGATGACGCGCAGCAGCGTGGTCTTGCCGCAGCCCGATTGCCCCATGATGCCCACCACGGCGCCGCGCGGCACCGCCAGGTTGATGTCGCGCAGCACCGGCCGCGCGGCGTCATAGCCGAACCAGACGCCTTCGATCTCGACGATAGAGTCTTGCCGCACTTTATTGGTTATCGACGCGGGGAATTAGCCCGTAAGGAAGGACAGTGGGTAAACAAGGGTAAGGCAAGAGTACACGCTCGGGCACGGTTTGCTGCACAGCGTAATATTATCGCGCATGAAGGAGGGGACCGGAACGAGCGAGGCAGCGGCGGCCGTGCGGGTACGGGCGCTTGCGAAACGCTATGGCGGGCTCGACGCCCTCGCCGGCACCAGTTTCGACGTCGCCGCGGGCGAGGCGTTCGGCCTAGTCGGCGCCAACGGCGCCGGCAAGACCACGCTGATCAAGTGCACGCTCGATCTTTGCGCGTTCGACTCGGGGGCGGTCGAGATCTTCGGCGAGCCCGCGCACCGGCCCGGCTCGCGCCGGCGGCTCGCCTATGCGCCCGAGCGCTTCGTGCCGCCGCACTACTTGACGGGGCGCGAATTCCTGCAAATGATGCTTACCCTCGCCGGCGAGCGCTTCGACGCGGCGCGCGCGGCGGGCCTGCTCGACGAGCTCGAGCTGGAGCGCGACGTTCTCGAGCGCCCGGCGCGGCGCCTTTCGAAGGGAACGACACAGAAGCTCGGCCTCGCGGCCTGCTTCCTCCTCGAGCGCGATCTGTACCTGCTCGACGAGCCGATGAGCGGCCTTGACCCGGCCGCGCGGGTCGCGGTGAAATCCGTGCTGCGGCGCCTGAGCGCCGAGGGCAGGACGCTGTTCTTCACTTCCCACGTGCTCATCGATGTCGAGGAGCTTTGCTCCTCCATCGCGGTGCTGGACGCCGGAAGGATCCGTTTCCGCGGCCCGCCGGCCGCGCTGTGCGCGCGCTACGCAGAGCCGCGCCTGGAAAGCGCTTTCATGAGATGCATCCGTGACGACCACGCCGCCGCCTGAGCCGGCGCTCGCGCCCGGCGCCGGCGCGAAGCCCGCGTTGCTGGTCGTCGACGACGATCCGCTCATCACCGACACGCTGGCGTTCGCGCTCGGCGCGGAGTTCGAGGTGCTCGCCTGCGATTCGCGCGAGAACGCGATCGATGTCCTGCGCCAGCTGCCGCGCGCGCCCGAGCTGGCGCTCGTCGATCTCGGCCTGCCGCCCGCGCCGCACCGTCCCGACGAGGGCTTCCAGCTGATCGCCGATCTCCTCGCGCATTCCGCCGCGATGAAGATCTTCGTGCTCTCGGGCCAGAACGACGCGGCGAACGCGCGCCACGCGCGGGCGCTCGGGGCCTGGGAGTTCATCGCCAAGCCCTGCGACCCGGCGACCCTCAAGCGCGCGCTCGGACGGGCGCTCACGCTGCCGCCGACGCGCGAGGCGGAGCTCGTGGGAACGAGCCCGGCGCTCGCCAAGCTCAAGAACCAGATCCAGCAGTTCGCCGATTCGCCGTTCTCGGTCCTGATCGAAGGCGAGTCGGGCAGCGGCAAGGAGCTCGTCGCGCAGAGCCTGCACCGGCGCTCCTCGCGCGCGGCGCGGCCGTATCTAACCCTCAACTGCGCGGCGATCTCGCCCACGCTCGTCGAGCCGACGCTGTTCGGCTACGTCAAAGGCGCCTTCACCGGGGCGGCGACCAACAAGACCGGCTACTTCGAGGACGCGGAGGACGGCACGCTGTTCCTGGACGAGATCGGCGAGCTGCCGCTCGAGCTGCAGGCGAAGCTGCTGCGGGTGCTCGAGAACGGCGAGTACCAGCGCGTCGGCGAAACGCAGACCCGGCTCTCCCGCGCCCGCGTGCTGGCGGCGACCAACCGCGACCTGCGCCAGGAGGTGAAGAAGGGCGCGTTCCGCGCCGACCTCTATCACCGCCTGTCGATCTTCACGCTCAGCGTCCCGCCGCTGCGCGAGCTGGAAGGCGACCGGCTCACGCTGCTCGATCATTTCCGGCGCGTCTACGCGCAGAAGTCCGGCGCGCAGCCGTTCGAGCTCGACGAGGGCGCCCTCGCGCGCTGGTCGAGCTATGCCTTTCCCGGCAACGTGCGCGAGCTGCGCAACATCGTGATCCGCCTCACCGCCAAATACCCCGGCCAGCGCCTGTCGAGCGCCGAGCTCGAGGGCGAGCTCGACCTCGAGTCGGCGCTGCCGGCCGCCGGCGCGGGCGAACCCGCGGCGATCATCGAGCAGGCGCTGCGCCTGCTCGAGCGCGGCGGCCCGTTCAACCTCGACGACACGCTCAAGGCGTGGGAACGCGGTTACATCGAGGCGGCGCTGCGGCTCACGCGCGGCAACGTCAGCCAGGCGGCGAAGCTGCTGGGCATCAATCGCACCACGCTCTACAGCCGGATGGGAGCAGGGGAACCGAACGGCGGTTCCCCTGCTCCCCTTCCGCGGGAAAAGAAGTAGCGTGGCGCTCTACCTCGAGCACTTCGGCCTGTCGGAGCCGCCGTTCAGGATCACGCCGCACACCGACTTCTTCTTCGACGGCGCCGATCGCGGCGCGACGCTCGAGGCGCTGATCTACGCGATCCTGCACGACGAGGGCATCGTCAAGGTCTCGGGCGAGGTGGGCAGCGGCAAGACCATGCTCTGCCGCGTGCTGATGGAGCGCCTGCCCGCCCATGTCGAGACCATCTACCTCGCCACGCCCTCGCTCGCGCGCGACGAGATCCTGCACGCGATCGCCGACGAGCTCGACCTGAAGCTGCCCGACGGGCGCATGACGGTGGTGCTGCGCGAGCTGCAGGAGCAGCTGATCCGCCTCTACGCCGCCGGGCGCCGCGTGGTGGTGCTGATCGACGAAGCGCACGTCATGCCCGACGAGACGCTCGAGCAGGTGCGCCTGCTCGCCAACCTCGAGTCGAACCGCCACAAGATGCTGCAGATCGTGCTCTTCGGCCAGCCCGAGCTCGACGCCACGGTCGCGAAGCCCAATCTCCGGCAGCTGCGCGACCGCATCACCAACAGCTTTCGCATGCGCCCGCTCTCCGAGACGGAAGTGGCCAAGTACGTCGCGTTTCGCATGCGCGCCGCAGGCTACCGCGGCCCGGAGGTGTTCTCCGCGCGGGCGATCAAGCTCATTGGGCGGGCCTCGAGCGGGCTGACCCGGCGCATCAACATCCTCTCCGACAAGGCGCTGCTCGCGGCATTCACCAGCAACTCGCATGCGATCACCGACCGGCAGGTGCGCGCGGCGATCGCCGACTCCGAGTTCGCGGCGACAAGCCGGCCGCGGCGTCCCGCGCTTTATTTCGGCGCCGCGCTCGCGGCCGCGGTCCTCGCCGGCGCAGGGATCCAGTGGGCGCTGTCTTCCCGCACGGCGAGCGCGCCCGCCGCGGTCTCCGCGCCACCGCCCAGGACGGAGCCCGCGCCGGCCGCTTCGGCCTCGTCGGCCGCGCCGGTTCCGGGTCCTGCGGTTCCGGGTCCTGCAAGTCCGGCCATGCCCGCCGCCCCCGCGCCGCAACTCGAAGCGAAGAAAGAGCCCGAGCCTGCCGCACCGCCGCCACAGCTCGGCCCTGAGCAGCAGCGGCGCTTTGCCGGCTATTCGCCAGCGCGCCAGCCCCTGCTCTCCGCACGGCTTTCCGCCACGCGTGCGACGCTCGAGCGCGCGCCCGACGAGCGCTTCACGATCGAGCTGTTCAATACCGACAACACCGACCCCGCGCGCATCGAGCGGTTTCTGCTGCGCGCGCAGGACCTGATCCGGCTCGAGAATGTTTTCGTCATCCCCATGGCTTCCGGGCCGGCTGCGGGACCCAATTCGGGGCTGCAATACCGCCTGCGCGTCGTGTACGGCGAGTTCGCCACCCGCGACGAGGCGCTCGAGGCCGCGCGACGTCTGCCGCCTAAGTACCAGCAGGCCTTTACCCCCCTCCCGCGGACCTTCGCCGAATTGCGAAGTCAAATTTAGTCAGAAGCCCGAAAACGCCAGCGCGACAGGCGCTTAGCCGATTTTCTTCAGGCTGTTCGTGCTATGCTTTGCCCGGGAGGGAGTGCGCGCCATGAAGCCCGGGATTAGGGTCGCGATCGCAATGCTGTTGACGCTTGCCGCGGCTTGCGCCCAGGCGCCCATCAAGCCCGCCGCGACGCATCTCCGGGAAGAGCCGGCACCTCCGGGGGCGATTCCGCCGCCCGTGCAGATCGCGCCGGTCCTTCCCAAGCCCGAGCCGAGTGCCCGGCCCGAGACCTACAGCGTGGTGGTCAGCCGCGTTCCGGCGCAGGAGCTGCTCTTCGCGCTCGCGCGCGACGCGAAGCTGCAGATCGACATCGACCCCACGCTGACCGGCCTGGTCACCCTCAATGCGGTCGACCAGACGCTGCCCCAGCTTCTCAGCCGCATCGCGCGCCAGATCGACATACGCTACGAGTTCGACGGGCAGAACCTCGTGGTGCTGCGCGACGCGCCGTTCCTGCGCTCGTACAAGATCGACTACCTGAGCGCGAACCGCAACGTCACCATGCGCTCCACCGCCTCGACGCAATTCGGCGCCGCCTCCGGCACCGCGGGCGGCGCCGGCGCGACGAGCGCCGGCACCGGAGCCAGCTCGACGATCGAGGTGACCTCGCAGAATCACCTTTGGGAATCGATCGTGCAGAACGTGCGCGAGATCCTGCGCGAGACCGACAAAGTCATTCCGGGCACGACCGTGACCGCGCCGCCGGTCGCGCTCGCCGCGGCGAGCGCCTCGGGCACGGCGGCGGCCGCGCCGCCCGTCGCGCAGGCGCACAGCACGTCGACCTTCCAGGAAGCGGCCTCGGTGATCGCCAACGGCGAAACCGGCATCCTGTTCGTGCGCGCGACCTCCAAGCAGCACGAGCGGGTGCAGGAATTCCTCGACCAGGTCATGTCCGGCGCGAAGCGGCAAGTGCTGATCGAGGCGACCGTGGCCGAGGTCCAGCTCAGGAACGAGTACCAGCGCGGCATCGAGTGGTCGAAGATGCCCGCCATAGGGGGCACCGGCAGCGGCCTGCAGCTGTCGCAGCCCGCCATCGCGCCGACGACTTCCTCCACGCCCCCGTTCAATCCCAATCCGTTTCTCATCGGCTTCGTGTCCGCGGCGAGAAACCTCTCCGTCTCCGTGAAGCTGCTCGAGCAGTTCGGCGACGTGCGCGTGCTCTCCAGCCCGAAGCTCTCCGTGCTGAACAACCAGACCGCGGTGCTGCGGGTGACGCGCGACATCATCTATTTCACGATCACGCCTTCCACGCAGCCCATCACCATCGCCGCCGGCGGCACCGGCGTCTCGCTGCAGGCCTCGTTCACCACCACGCCGAACGTCGCCGCCGAGGGCTTCATGATGACGGTGCTGCCGCAGATCAACGAGGCGGACGCCATCGTGCTCAACGTCAAGCCGACGATCCGGCGCCAGGTCGGCAATGCCCGCGACCCGAACCCGGCGCTGCAGGGCCTCGCGACGCAGAACGACATCCCGCTGTTCGAGACGCGCGAATTCGACTCGATCCTGCGGCTGCAGAGCGGCGATGCCGCCGTGCTCGCCGGGCTGATGCAGGACCAGGTGGAGAACACCGATACCGGAATTCCCGGGGTGCGCAGCATCCCGATCATCGGCGATGTGCTGTCGCAGCGCGCGGACCTGACGAGAAAGACCGAGCTGGTCATCTTCCTTCGCGCAACCGTGATCAAGGATCCGAGCGTGGACGGCGACTTCCGCGCCTTCCGCGACCAGCTGCCCAAAGACGATTTCTTCCGCAAGCCCAACCCGCAGCGCGTGGCGCCGCCGGTGTTGCCGGGCCAGATCCGATGACATGAGCCTTCTGCTCGACGCGCTCAAGAAAGCCGAAAAAGCGAAAGAGGAGGCGCAACGCCGAACCGGCGGCGAGCAGCGCGCCGCCGCGCCTTTGCAGCTGCAGGAAGAGGCGCCGGCGAAGCCCGCGCTGACGCGGCGTGAGCTGCCGGACATCTCGCCGTCCCTGGAGATCCTGAGCGACGACCTCCGCGCGAGGGACGCCGGCGCGGACGCGCCGCGCGCGCCGATCGCGGCGTTCGGCGCGCAGGGGCGCGGGCAGGCGACGGCGCGCGAGGCCTCGGAGCAGGCCGACCGTGCGACCGCGAGAAAAGTGTTCGAGGTGAAGTTCAAGGAACCGAACCCGCAGCTGCCGTTCTTCCTCGCGATGGGCGCGCTCGGCTTCGCGGCGATCTGCACCGTGGTTTATTTCTGGTACCAGCTGCCGCCCTCGCAGCCCCTCGTCAACGCCAACCCGCCGGTCAGCGGCGCCGTCGTGGCGGCGGCGCCCGCAGCAGGCGTCGCAAGCCCGGCCGCCGACACACCCTCTGGAACACCCGCCTCCGCGAACCCGCTCGCGCCGTCAGCGATCCCCGGCCTGCCCGGCGTCCCGGGAACTTCGGCAACGCCGGCCGTGCCGCGCGCACCGGTTCAGGCGCCCATCATTGCCGCGCCGCAGTCTGCCGCGACGGCGAGCCCGCGGGAGATCCCCGCCGCGCGGCCCGGGATATCGCTGCGGCCGACCGCGCCGGCGGGCAATCCAGCCCCGCAGGCGACGCCCGTCCCCGCAAGACCCGCGCCGCAGGTGCACCCGAAGGTGGACTCCGCGTATTCCGCCTATGTATCGGGAGACCTCAAAGGCGCCCGCGCGGACTACGAGCAGGCGCTGCGCGACGATCCGGGCAATCGCGACGCGCTGCTCGGGCTCGCCGCCGTGGACGTGCGCCTGGGCCGGCTGGAGGCGGCCGAAGCGACTTATCTCAGGCTGCTGCGCGACGATCCGCGCGACGCGCACGCGCAGGCCGGCCTGATCGCGCTGCGCAGCGGGCGGATGGACCCGCTCGCCGCCGAGAGCCGGCTGAAAACCCTGCTCGCCACCGATCCGGGCGCCCATGTCCTGAATTTCGCGCTCGGCAACCAGCTCGCGCAGCAGGGTCGCTGGCCGGAAGCACAGCAGCAGTATTTCAAGGCCTTCGCGGCCGATCCGGAAAACGCCGACTTCGCCTACAACGTGGCGGTGAGCCTGGACCACCTGCGCCAGCCGAAGCTCGCCCTCGAGTATTACCAGCGCGCCGTGGCGCTCGCCGCGAACCGGGGCGCGAGCTTCGACACGGCCGCCGCCCGCGCCCGCATCGCCCAGCTAGGAAACTGAGGGGAAACTGAGCGCAAGCTGAGGGAACCTGAGAGAAATCGAGTGAACGCCCCCGCAAATCCGCAGGCCAAACGGCACATCGGCCAGATCCTCATCGACCAGGGGATCCTCACCGAGGACCAGCTGCGCATCGCGCTGCACGAGCAGACGAAGTCGCACGTCCCGGTGGGCCGCCTGCTGGTGCAGCTCGGCTTCGTCTCCGAGGCGACGCTGCGCGACGCGCTCTCCGAGAAGCTCGGCATGCAGTCGGTGGATCTGGCGCACATCATCGTCGATCCCACCGCCCTGAAGATGCTGCCGCGCGACATGGCGCGGCGCTACCACATCTTCCCGGTGGCGCTCGACCGGCAGGCGAAGAAGCTGATCGTCGCCATCGCCGACACCAACAACATCGTCGCAGTCGACCAGCTGCGCGCGTATCTCAAGGGCGAATACGAGGTCGAGCTCAGGCTCGCGGGCGACTCCGAGGTCGAGCGCGCCATCGAGCACTACTACGGGCACGAGTTCTCGATCGACGGGATCCTGCGCGAGATCGAGACCGGCGAGGTCGACTACACGTCGATGGTCGAGGGCGACGAGTACTCGCAGCCCGTCGTGCGGCTCATCTCGGCGCTGCTCGCCGACGCGGTCGAGCGCGGCGCCTCCGACATCCACTTCGAGCCCGAGCAGAGCTTCCTGCGCATCCGCTACCGCATCGACGGCGTGCTGCGCCAGATCCGCTCGCTGCACAAGACCTACTGGCCGGCGATGGCGGTGCGCCTGAAGGTGATGGCGAAGATGAACATCGCCGAGACCCGCGCGCCGCAGGACGGGCGCATCTCGGCGACCATGTCCGGGCGCGTGATCGACTTTCGCGTCGCCAGCCTGCCGACGACCCACGGCGAGAACGTCGTGCTGCGGATCCTCGACCGCCAGAAAGGCATCGTGCCGCTCGAGAAGCTGGGGCTCGAGGAGTCCCAGCTCGAGCTCCTCAAGCGCATGATCGCGCGTCCCGAGGGCCTCATCCTGGTGACCGGCCCCACGGGCAGCGGCAAGACGACGACCCTGTACTCGATCATGAACCACATCAACTCCGACGGCATCAACATCATGACGCTGGAGGACCCGGTCGAGTACCCGATGACCCTGATCCGCCAGACCTCGGTGGCGGAGGCGGCCAAGCTCGATTTCGCGAACGGCATCCGCGCGCTGATGCGCCAGGACCCCGACGCGATCCTGGTGGGCGAGATCCGCGACCACGAGACCGCGGAGATGGCGTTTCGCGCCGCGATGACCGGCCACCAGGTCTACTCGACCCTGCACACGAACTCGTCGGTCGGCGCGATTCCCCGCCTGCTCGACATCGGCATCGTGCCCGACGTCATGGCGGGCAACATCATCGGCATCGTGGCGCAGCGCCTCGTGCGCAAGCTGTGCCGCGTCTGCCGGCAATCGTACGAGCCCGACGAGCGCGAGCGGCGCCTGGTCGGCATGACGGCGACCGAGGCCGGCACGCTGTACCGCGCGGTCGGCTGCGACCAGTGCGAATACCAGGGCTATCGCGGGCGCAGCGGCGTCCTCGAGATCCTGAAGATCGACGCGGGCATCGACGAGCTGATCGCGCGCCGCGCCACCGCGAGGGAGATCCTCACCGCCGCGCGCGCCAAGGGCTTCAAGACCCTCGCCGACGACGGCGTGCGGCTGGTTCGGGTCGGCTCGACGAGCCTCGATGAGGTCATGCGCGTGGTCGACCTCACCGACCGCATGGCTTGATTTTCCAGATATAAAAAATGCCTTTGTTCACCTACAAGGCCATCGATGCGAGCGGCAAGAACGTCCTCGGCCGCGTCGAGGCCGTGAACGTCTTCGATCTCGAGCAGCGCCTCGCGCGCATGGGGCTCGACCTCGTGACCGGCGCGCCCTCCGGCCAGCGCTCGCGGCTCATGCGCGGGCGGCGCATCCCGCGCCAGGACCTCATCAATTTCTGCTTCCACCTCGAGCAGCTCACGAACGCCGGGGTGCCGGTGATCGAAGGGCTCGTCGACCTGCGCGAGAGCATCGAGAATCCGCGCTTTCGCGAGGTCGCATCGGGCCTGGTCGAAGCGATCGAAGGCGGCCGCAGCCTGTCGCAGGCGCTGGCGGAGTTTCCCGAGGTGTTCAGCAAGGTGTTCGTGAGCCTGATCCGCGCCGGCGAGCAGACCGGAAAGCTGCCCGAGGTGCTGAAGAGCCTCACCGAGTCGCTGAAATGGGAGGACGAGCTCTCGGCGCAGACGAAGAAGCTGATGATGTACCCGGCCTTCGTCGGCAGCATCGTCCTGCTGGTGACCTTCTTCCTGATGATCTATCTCGTGCCGCAGATGGCGGGCTTCATCCGCAACATGGGGCAGGAGCTGCCGCTGCAGACGCGGATCCTCATCCAGGTGTCGGCGATCTTCGTCGCCTACTGGTGGGCCATCCTCGCCGCGCCTTTCGTGCTCTGGTTCGGGCTGAAGTTCGCCACCAGGGGGAATCCGGCGATCGAGCACGCGCTGGACCGCTACAAGATCTCGGCGCCCCTCATCGGCCCGATCCTGCGCAAGATCATCCTGTCGCGCTTCGCCTCGAGCTTCGCGATGATGTACTCCTCGGGCATCACGGTGCTCGACGCGATCCGCAGCTGCGAGGAGATCATGGGCAACAAGCCGATGGAGCAGGCGCTGCGCAGCGCCGGGCAGCAGATCGCCGAGGGCAAGAACCTGACCGCGGCGTTCCAGGACCTCGATCTCTTTCCGCCGCTCGTGATCCGCATGCTGCGCATCGGCGAGAACACCGGCGCGCTCGACACGGCGCTCCTCAACGTCAGCTACTTCTATAACCGGGAAGTGCGCGAGTCGATCGGCAGGGTGCAGGCGATGATCGAGCCGGCGCTGACGCTGCTGCTCGGCGCGCTGCTCGGCTGGGTGATGCTGTCGGTGCTCGGGCCGGTGTACGACTCGATCTCGAAGATGAAATTCTAGCCATGGTCCAGCGGCGCATCCTCTATTTCACGGCGGAGAGCCACTACCTGTACCGCAGCGCGGGCGACGCGCTCGAGCTCGACGCGAAATTCACGGGCGACGACGCCGGGGTGAGCGAGTTCCGCGACTACCTGCGCGGGCACCGCGGCACGCTGTTCTCGCTGCTCGTCGATCTCGCGGGCGAGGATTTCCACGAGGATCAGATCCCGCTCGTGCGCGGCGGCGACCGCGAGGCCGTCATCCAGCGGCGCATCGTGCAGCGCTTCCGCGACAGCCGGCTCGCGGCGGCGCTCTCCCTCGGCCAGGTGAGCGCCGGCGAGCGGCGCAACGAGCGCCTGCTCCTCGCCTCGTTCACGAGCACCGAGCCGATCGAGCCGTGGCTCGACGCGCTGAACGATTCGGGCGCGAAGCTCGCCGGGGTGTACTCGGTGCCGCTGCTCGCGCCCGCCCTCGCCGCGAAGCTCGGCGTGGCGGGCGGGCGCTGCATCGTGGTGACGGCGGACCGCGGCGGCCTGCGCCAGTGCTTCATCGAGGACGGCCGGCTGCGCTTCGGCCGCCTCGAGCGCTCGAGCGAGACCGCGCCGCAGGCCCTCGCCAGGTTCGTGCGCTCCGAGACGCACCGGCTCGCCCAGTACCTCTCCAACCTGCGCCTGCTTCCGCGCGAGGGCGGCGCCGTGCACGTGCTGGTGGTCGCGCCGGTCGGGCAGCGCGCGCTGTTCGAGCAGGTGCTCGTGTCCGATGCGCGCCTCGTGTTCCGCACGGTGGACGGCGCCGACGCGGCCCGCGCCGTCGGCCTCGCGCGCTCGCCCGACGGAACTCTCGCCGAGGGTCTCTACGTCCACCTCGCGGCCAAGAAAGCGCCGCGCGAGCAGTTCGCGAACCGCGCCGACCGGCGCCCGTATTTTCTGTGGCAGCTGCAGCGCGGCGTGGTGGCGGCGGGCGCGCTGGCGTTCGCGGCCTGCGCGCTCTTCGCCGGGGCGCGCTGGTTCGAGGCGCTCGAGCTGCGCGATCGCGTCTCGCTCCAGGTCGGCCAGTCGCGCACCTCGGCCGAGGAATACCGGCGCATCACCGCCGGCTTTCCGGTCACGCAGACCTCCACCGAGAACCTGAAGGCGACCGTGGTGGAATTCCGCCGCATCGCCGATCGCAATCCCGCGCCGGAGCGCGCGCTGATGCACGTCTCGCGCGTGCTGGACCAGTTTCCGCAGATGGAGCTCGATGTCCTCACCTGGAGCGTCGGCGGCCGCGCGCCGGCCGAGGCGGGGGAAAGGCCGGCGCCGCCGGCCGTGCCCGCCGAAGGCGCGGCCAGGGCCGAGGGCGAAACCGTGTTCCTCGAGATCACGGGACGGGTCAATGCCACGCAGCGCGACGACTACCGAGGCATCACCGCGCAGGTCCAGCGCTTCGCGGGCGCGCTCGGCGGGCCTTCCGGCTACACCATCGTCAGCACGAAGCTTCCCTTCGACATCACCCCGCAGGGCACCCTGACGGGCGACATCGGCGTCGCGCGCGCCGACACGGGCGAGGCGCCCCGCTTCACCATCCTGCTCGCGCAGAGGATGCCGTGAGGTTCGACTTCAGCCCGGAAGAGCTGAAGAAGCTCGCGGCGCCCGCGCTCGCGGCGTTCGCGCTCATCACGGCCGGAGCCGCGCTCATCTGGAGCACCGGCGAGACGCTGCGCGGCGCCCGGCAGCAGCTCGCCGCGGCGCAAAGCGAGCGGATGCAGAACGGCGAGCGCCTCGCGCGCATCGCCGAGGAGGAGCGCGAGGTCAAGGAGAAGATCGCGGTCTACCAGCAGCTGAAGCAGCTGAACATCGTCGGCGAGGAACGGCGTCTCGAGTGGGCCGACGCGATGACCCGGATCCGCGCGCAGCGCGAGCTGCTCGACATGCGCTACCGCGTCGAGCGGCAGAAGCTCCTCGTCTCGCTGCCGGGCAAGCCCGCCAATGTCGACTTCTACGCGAGCACCATGAAGGTCGAGCTCGCGCTCCTGCACGAGGACGACCTGCTGCGCTTTCTCGCCGACCTGAGAAATTCCGGCAACGCCTACTACGCGGTTAAGAAATGCGCGCTGTCGCGCACCGGCCCGGCCGCCACCGGCAGCGGCCTCGTGCCGCGGCTGCGCGCCGAGTGCGACATCGATCTCATCACCGTGCTCGACCGGGCGGCGAAGCGATGAAGCGCTTTCTGCCGGCGCTGCTTTTCCTCGGCCTGGGGTTCAGCGAGGCCTGCTTCGCGCAGGAGCTCGGGCGCCTGTTCTTCACCCCCGAGCAGCGCAAGGCGCTCGACGCCCGGCGCAAGGCGCGGGTCCCGGACAAGCCCGCCGCGGCTGCGGTCGTCGTGTCGCCCACGCTGCGGCTCGACGGCTACGTCAAGCGCTCGGGCGCGCGCTCCACGGTCTGGGTCAACGGCGAGTCGGTGGACGACAAGCCGCCGTCCGGCGACAGCGACGCGCGCGTCCCCGTCACGGTCGGCGAAGGCGCAGGCAAGATCGGGCTCAAGCCCGGCGAGACCCTCGACCGCGGCAACGGCGAGGTGCGCGGCGGCCTCGGCGAGGGCCAGATCCAGATTCGGCGGCGCTAGAGACCCACTGCAATAGTCGGAACCGGATCGTTCGCGCCGCCGACCACGCAGGTGGCGACCGTGGCGCGCGTGTTTCCGCTGGCGAAATTCCCGTCGTCGGTCTTCGCGTCCAGGTCCTGGGCGATCTGGCATTGCGCGTTCCAGACTTCGATGACGTTCCGGGTGCTGGTCGGGAAGGTGGTGACCGCGCTCGCCGCCCGGCCGATCGCGCGGATGCTGATCATCCGGTCGGACGCATAGTAGGTGATGGCGCCCGTTCCGCCTTTTATGAGGCCGGCATTGAAAAGGTGATTCGTGACGCAGGCGAGCTCGTCGGCGTCGATCTGCCCGTCGCCGTTGCCGTTCGCGCTCGCCGAGCACGAGCCGGCTACCACCCCCGGCACCTGCGTGGTCGCGGTCGGCATGTCTCCGGGCAGGTAGCCGTAGCGCTCGCGGAATTGGGCGATCGCGGTGCTCAGATCCTTTACCGCGGCGACGACCGCCTGCGAGTGCGACGTTCCGATCAGGCCCCTTCCCTGCAGCACCACGATGAGCAGGATGCCGATGACCGCTAGCACGATTGCAATCTCGATCAGGGTGAAACCCGCGCGGCTAGAGGATTGAAGACGGCAGAATTGAAGACGGCGCGAGGGCTTCGTCATCTGGCGGGCGCCGGATCCGCGTCTACGGGAGCAGCGAGCTCATCGAAGCGCGCAGCTCGCCGACGCTGACGTTCAACGAGATATCGTCGCCGCCGCCCGCGGCGCGGTCGGGGCCGAAAGAGGTCAGCGTATAAGCAATGGTGCCGGCGCTCGGTGACGCGCTCGATATCCCGCCCCCGGAAGCCGCGCTGGTTACAGTCGCATTGAGCGAATAGACGATCCGCGTTCCCCACGGATCGGTCACGTCGGCGAGCGTCAATCCCAGATCGACATACGGCGGATAGCCGTTGGTCGTGCCCGGATCCGTGATCCCGTCCGCGGTGTCCGCCGAGATCATGATCCGGCACTTCGGCGTCGACGCGTTGTTGTTGCACGCCGACCCGCCGTACGTGGACGAGTAGCCCATGGCATACCCGCCCAGGGCGAGCTTGATCTTCTGGAACGCGTCCTGCACCTGCGCCGCGGGCGGCTTCAGCGTGCCGTCGCGAAAGAGCGGGCCCAGCAGATCCTCCGGGGTGAGATACATGACGATATCGTCGAACGCGCCGCCGCTCGCCGCATCGTCCGTCGTCACGCTGCGCTTGACGAACGCGGTGTCGGCATCCAGGTTCGAAGATTCGTCCGCGGCCGCCGGCATAGTGTTGCGCGTCCCGCCCACGGTGTACGCGCCCAGGCCGTTGCGGCCGTGCGAGACGACGACGGCGACAACGTTCGCCGCCAGGGGCGTCAGCGTCCCGGAGATGCGATCGCTCACCGTCACGTTCCCCGTGTTCCCGGCGCG
>Ga0209131_1000890_pt1 | contig 20862 bp, 15 predicted proteins | sample GraSoi_2013_40cm_FD_185826 | JGI IMG/M metagenome (GOLD analysis project Ga0209131, IMG submission 185826) | Grasslands soil microbial communities from the Angelo Coastal Reserve, California, USA - Sample 9_17_2013_40cm (SPAdes) (version 2) | ecosystem: Environmental > Terrestrial > Soil >... | reverse complement strand
TGATCACCGGGTCGCCAGGGGCCCAAAGTGGCTCAAGGCGGACAAGTAGGCGCAGCTTCGCAGTGCTCGGCCTGGCGGGGGCGTCCGCCGAGGCGACGATCAGCGGCCTAGGGCTGCGCCGGGAGGGCGGGGGCGACACCGTGCCCTCCTGATGCAGACTGACCCGTAATGTCATCAGGCGATTTTGAGCTGCTCGTCGCCGAAGTCGGCAATGAGCTTGAGGCCACCGCGGTGGCGATCGCGCGCTCCAGGTGACCGGAGTCCCGCCAGCGCGACACGTTGCTGACAGTCCCATGTCCTTCTCTCGCTCGGCCAGGTAGTCCTCGTACAGCTGCTCAGCCCGCGGGACGGCGATGCGGTATCACCGATCCCATTGCTGAGTCTTCGAGCAGGCAGGATGCAGCGGGCTGGCCGCACGAGACTGCCAGAGCGCGACGCCGGGCAGGTCCAGCCGGGTCCTGGCGCGGTGCTCGGGGTCAGCTGCGGCACTGGCTTAGCCTTTCGGGCCGTCCCCCGGTCCCGGCAGAGCCGCCGGGTCAGAAATGGGCTGGCTCCGTCAGGCAGTGCAGGTACCTGCCTTTGAGCAATGGCGACGCGGGCGGCGCCTGCGCCCCTTCCACCAAGTAGACGATCACCGATGGGTTGGCATACACCCGGTGAAGGAACTGCGTGGCCTTGACGGCCGCCAGGTCGGTGCCGGTTTCCGGCCCCACGTAGCCGAGGAACTGGTTCGCCCGCGTCACGACCACGTAAGTGATGTCGTACTTGCGGAGGATCGCCTCGTTCTTCTCAGGATGGTGATAGAAGTTGCGGGCATCCAGCATCAGCGTTACGACATAGGGCAACTTCTGCGGGCGTAGGAATGGCCCCATCCCCTCAGCCAGGTCGTTGCGGCCGGTGAGGGACGTCATGGTGCCCTCACTGCGCTGGTCCACCAGGAACCTGGCGCCGCAGGAGGTGTGGGTGCGCACCCAGTTGACGAAGGCGAGCCGATCGCGGCTCAGGTGGGTGAAGCGATGCGACGGCGCAGTGCTCGGCACCAGCCAGGCGGTCAGGAAGACGACCGGCACGATCGCGCCGGCCACCAGTGGTGGCAGCGAGACGCGTCCCGCGAGCTGCGCCAGCCCTTCCAGGACTGCGAGGCCCACCAGGATGAGACCCAGCGACGCATAGTGTCCCAGCCTCCGCTGCCCGAATGTCGCGTCGATGTAGATGTGATAGCGGTAGTCGAACAGGAGCGAGATCACGATGATCCCGGCGAAGACGCCGATGCCGACGAGGCCCACGATGCGCAGGTCGGTCCGGGCCAGGAAGAACAGCGCAACGGACGCCGCGAGCGCGGCCGCGAACACCAGTGCCACTTGCCAGCGCGGCAGGTCCTGGCCGAGCCCCGCGTTGATGAAGGCGTGGACCATGCTTGCCGCAGGTACGTACGGGTGCGTAAGGCCTGATGACCGATCCCGCGGCGGGAAGGTGCCCAGATAGAGATAGGCGGTCGGGTCGAACCGGGTGGGGATTGCGTTGTAGGCCGACTGGTCGCTCGCTCCGCCTAGGCCGAACGAGCCGCCAGCAAACACCCTGATGAGCACCCCCAGCACGGCGCCCGTGCAGCCGATTACGAGGCCGCTCCGCAGGGTGGCGATCCGAGCTTGCCAGCCGGCGTCGGACAGCAGCCTGGCAAGGCCGATGCAGGTTAGGGCCAGGACGACAAAGAGCGCCGGAATCAGGTGGCTGCCGCTCGCCGCCGCGAGCACTACGCCCGCCACGACCGCGGTGCGCCACCCGCGCTCCCGGATGGCGACGATGCCCAGCGCGAGCGCGCAGAAGGCCACAGCCCGCCCGAAATCCTCGGCGCGATACTCGGTGAAGCTGTCGCTGAACTTCGTGTCGAACAGGATGCGGTTGGCCAGCAGCAGCAACGGCAGCAGGCTACTGGTGTAGCGGAGCCCGAGTTCCCACGCCGACGCCCAGAGCCCGAGACCCGCCCCCAGGACCGAAAGCAGGAGCAGCACCCCAGGGCCGATCAGCGGGTTCTGGCCGAACAAGACCAGGACGCCGGTGAAGGCGTCGAGGAAGGCCTTGTCCGTCGCCGGCGGCCAGGACTGGCCGTACTCCAGCGTCTGGGCCGGCACCCCGTGACTGTTGGCGATCTCCACGCCGTTCAGGTAATAGACGTAGTGCGGGCCGCCGATATAGTGCAAATACGGGAAATGGATCGCCACCACGACGAGCACGACCGCCGCTCCCATGAGCAGCGGTAGTGGCTGCTGGCGGATTTCCGCGAGTATCGCCCGGCCGTGCTCAGCAAGCGACGCACGCCGCGCGGCGAGCACCCACAACGCCGCTGAAACAACCAGCCACAGCGGCAAGAAAATGCTTAGTCGGAAAAGGTGAGAGGAGGAAAGCGCAAAAGCACAGCCTCCGGCTGCGGCATAACCAAGCCCGAACGCGGCCGCCAGCCGGGTGACAACCGACACCGTGCCCGGCTGGAAAGCCGCCAGGGCAGCCGGGATTCCCGGAATCGCAAGCAGGCAGCCGCACCACACGAGCAGGAGAACACTCTGCAACTGCGCTCCTCGTCAGTCGGCCGCCGCATTGTTCGCCGTCACACTACCGCGCGCTACATCGCTATTGCCCGTAGATGCGGCAATCGAGGGCGCCGTGCGCGCAGGGCGTTTGCGGGAACATTCGCCGCTTTCCAGGCAGGTCAGTGACTGCCAAGCCGGGGCTTGCCAGCCCAGGTGCCGGGAGGGGGGTGCTTCATGACCTTGACAGCGAGCGTGCGGGATTCCACCGAGACAACGGTGAGCGGAATCCGCTCCCTCCGCTCCCCTTGGTACCAGTAGCCGTCGCCGAGCTGTATCGACCAGCTCTTGGACACCTTCGGCCAGTAGCCGTCCGCGCGCAATGCGTACGCAACGCCAAAGGTCAGTTGCCGCCGATAGCGATTATCGGGAGCGACGACCTTGAGCGCTACCTGCTGGGGCGGAATCTCGCGCTCGATCCGCCCGGCGGCGACGCCGACGTCATGCATCACCTCCAGCATCACCGGGGTCCCGATCGCCTCTGTATTGCCGATCGGCCCTGCCAGGATCGCGGCTACGACCAGCGCGCCCGACACGAACGCACTGATGAGCCCGCCCCGGTGTGCTAGCCCCTGGCCTGCCGCGCTGATCGTAGTCCCGCCCGCAGTGGTCCCGCCCGCGATGACCCGGGTACGCGCCCTGGCCATGACCCGGCGGCCAGCTAGCACAGCCACCGTGACCACCGTGATCCAGGTCAGTACTCCGAGCGGATACAACGGGGCCAGCAGGTAACGCAGGTTGTCGAAGGTAGCGGTGGTCACGCTGATGGTGGCCACCGGAATACTGGCGTAGGTGATCAGCGCTGCGCCCGCGAGTATGAGGCTGAGGGCGGCGAGCCCGGCTGCCCGGCGGGACCTGAGCCACACGGTCGCGGCGACCAGAGACACAGCGATGATCGCGAACGCGATGTCCCCGGCGACGGCTGGGCGTGCCCAGACGTCGCTCAGCTTGCCGAGCGAGTCCATCCCCTGCCACCAGTAGGCAGGCGGCTGGGTCGCGGCTGAGATCGCTTTCAGCCCGAAGGCCACACCGGCCTTGGGCACGGGCGGCCCTTGCCGGCTGAAGAGAGCGGTCATGTTGCCAGGGTTGGCAGTGAACTGCTGCGTCAGAGGCCCGGCCCAGCAGGCGAGTCCCGCGATCATCCCGGCGATGGCCCACCGGTAGCCGGCCTTTGCGCGCACCGTGTCAGCCAGCCCGACCGCAAAGACCAGGACCACAACCGCCACCGCCGCAATGGCATACATCAGATGCGACTGTGCGGCGATCGACGCGCTGACGACCGCCGCAGCCCACCAGCCACGGTGCCCGGACATGACAGCCCAGCCTGCTGCCAGCGCGGCGATGAAGAACATCAGGCCGAGCCAGGGATTCCAGCATGGCACTACGGTGAGAGCCGGAATCCACCATGTCACCCCGAGCACCACCGCGCCCCCGGCAAGCGCCGCGAATACCCCGCCCACCGCCCATGCCGCTTCCACGGTGAGCGAAGCCGCCACCATGCACCACAACGTGGCGCCCCAGAGCACCCCGTGCGCGGCATCCAGATGCACCGGCAGAGTCAGCAGCCAGTACTCAAGTGGGCCCAGGTCGAAAACGCCGGACCCGAGGCGGGTCGCCTGCCCGACCAGCGGGCCGTGGTTGGTCAGCACATCCAATGACCTCAGCGCTATCACGCTGTTGTCCGAGGTAGCCACCCACCCGTCCGCCAGCGACTTTGCCAGCCCATAAAGAAGTGGTGCCCACGCGGCCAGATGAGCGGCAGCCCGTTGCGGTCGGGCCCGGCTCAGCCACATTCCTCAGTCACCAGCGGGCGGTGCTGCGGCGTCCTGGAGCGCCGGCTCCGGGCCTGGCTTCCTGAAAATGAGCGCCGCGGAAATGCAGAAAAGCGGAACCGCAGGGACAAGGTATCGATACGTATATTCGTGGACGGCCGTCGGCAGCACCGTGACGACAACAGCGGAAATCCACAGCAGTGCCCCCGCCCACGTACGGCGACGGGGAATTAGCAGACCCACCAGCCCGGCCAGGATGACCAGTCCAAGCACCGGGCCCGGAAGGAAGATGATGCTCTGGTAGAGGCCCATCATCTTCGTGAATGGCTGCTTCATGAACGCGGCCCACTTGTTGCGCTCGATCTGGCGGACAGCGCCCTTGCTGCCCGTGTAACCCACCACCCCAGCGGTGGCGTACCGGAAGTTCCCCTGGGCCAGGTACCACTCGTTCGTGGGCTTGTTCACGGGGAACCGCCACTTGTTCGCCAGCGTCCGGAATGGCAGCGATGTCTCATGCAGGACCACATGGGCGTAGGAGAGTGGCTGCGCGATGATCGCCCTGACCGCGAACTGCTGTGCCCTGGCGTTCTTGGCCTGGGAGAAGGCGGCGGCGTTCGGCACGAACTGCTGCACAGGGGGCTGCCACTCCCAGGTGCCGCGGTTCCACAGGTAGGAGCTCGGCGGCGGGCGCTTGAACGTTTTCGCACTGGCCAGGCCGCCGGGCTGCGCGGATGGGCAGAGCGGCAGCAGGTCCGGTGGCGGTTTGATGACCGAGCACCTGGCGAACGACATCGTCCTTGACCACAGGAAGAGGCCGTTGCTGTCGGTAAGGTTGAACGAGCCGTGGGCCGCGTCGAACCAGCCGGCGTAGGCAACCACCGGCAGCGCGCACGCTGCCAGCGTGACTGTCACCCGCCGCCAGCCAGCCCGCCGGATCAGCAGGTACAGCGCCATGAGGACGATGAGCGGCAGGACGGTCGGGCGGACGATGACCGACAGGCCCATCAGCAGCCCGGCGGTCGCCAGTCGCCACGGCGAGAGCCGCCCGGTCAGCAGCAGCAGCAGCGCCCCCACCATCAGCGTCATGGCCAACACGTCGGCCATGACAAGCTGCTCGAGTAGCAACTGGGCTGGATCGAACAGCACCGGGGTCGCCGCGAGGGTCGCTCCCCAGCCGGGCAACCCGTACCGCCTGAGCAGGGCATAGATCATCACAGCCATGCCCAGCCCCATGAGGTGCTGGAGAGCGGCCACCAAGGCCAGCGAGTGGAAAGGCAGGAACAGCCACAGGAACAGCGAGTAGCCGCTCGGGTTGATCACGTTCGGCGATAGGTGGAGAGCACCCCACAGGTAGTCGAACGTGTCCATCCGGAAGAGGATCGCCGGCTGGTAGCCGAGCATGGCCACCAGCCTCGGCACCACCGCCGCCGCGAGCGCCACCGTAAACACAGGGTTACGGCGGGCGAGTTCGCGGGTGCTGCGGGCGGCCGTGCGCCAGCGTGGCGCCGGGGGCCCGGAATCAGAGCCGTCCGGCTGGCCCTTGAGGCCTTCCAGCCGCTTGCGCCACTGCGGCCTCTCCAGGATGGCGCCCGCGGTGAGCTGCTGGCCGCTGTCGTCGCTCTGGGGGTCCTGGCCCAGATTGCCCTTTACTGTGGTCACCTGTATCCTCGCCCGTTCCGGCCCGGTGGCGGTTCCTCATGTCGGTGCGAGCGTGCGGGCATGGCCTCGCTGGCCTCGCCAGGCGCTTGCGGCCTCGCTCACCCGCGCTAAACTTCCGGGCGTCATGCAGGCACGAACCCACGATCGGCCCAAGTCGGAGCCATACACCCGTACCCGCACGATACCGACCCTTCGGGCGCCTGAACTCCGGCGGCCAAGAGTAGCACTCTACTGTCCGGACACCGGGGAGGGAGGCGGGCCGCTCAAATATCCGTCTGCCGCTTCATCCGTGGGCCAGCGCGGGCCCGGCCGGCGCGAAAGTCAGGAGTACGCCCGGTGAGCGACGTGGATCCTGCCCTGGATCCTCTTGACCGGGCCGGCCTCACGGGGACGCCGCTCGAACGCTCACCCGGGACCTCCAGCGCGCAGATCACCCACGCGGGCCTCCCGTCAGCGCGCCCGGTCAGGGTTGAGTGACTTGACCCATACACCGGACATCCCGAGAGCGTTGCTGGTCCAACCGCTCAGGAGTTCGAATCTCCTATCCTCCGCCAGCTGACCAGCGAGAGCGACCACGTGCTGGATACCGCCGACTTCGACGGCGCCATGTACACGGAGTATCTCAGCCCTGCGATGCTACTCACTTGACGGAACGCGATGCTCAACGGCTCCGGGCTGTGGTGGGGTAGTCGAGCGCGCGGAAGCACCCATGGACGTGGTCGTTGACCACGCCGACGTTCTGCATGAACGCGTACACGCTCGTAGGCCCCACGAAGCGGTACCCCTGCGACTTCAACTTCTTGGCAAACGCTTCCGCCTGCGGCGTCGACTTCGGCAGGTCGGCGACGGACCGAGGTGCCCGCTTGCGGGCGATTTCATAGGATTTGGATTTCGCGAGCGTCACCAGGCTCGGCGACGCGGACAGCATCGCGCGCGCGTTGTCGACGGTGGCCTGGATCTTGGCGCGGTTGCGGATGATCGAGGCGTCCTCCACCAGCCGGTCGACGTCCTGCTCGGACATCGCCGCGACCCTGGCGACGTCGAAGCCCCGGAACGCGGCCCGGAACGCGGCCCGCTTGCCGAACACGATCGACCAGCTCAGCCCGACCTCGAACACGCCCAGGGTGAGCGCCTCGAATATCGCGGACTCATCGTAGGTGCGGGTACCCCAGACCTCGTCGTGGTACCGGCCGAACTCGGTATCGCCGGCGCCAGCCCAGGCGCAGCGTGGCTTCCCGTGGTACCCGATGATCACGTCGTTGCTCATCCGGGCCTCCAGCGTCCCGCTCCGCCCACACCCGAGTCTCTCCGGTTACCTCTGTCTCTTGGGGCAATGCTAAGGGCGCCTGTCACCATCAGCCCACGCTGAGAGGAGGCATTGGCCGCGCCCGGCTACGTCAGCATCGGCTTTCGCGCGCAGCTCCGCAAGCTGCGCACGAGCGCTGGTGACCAGTTCCGCAGGCGATGCCCGCCGAACCCGGCGCTCTCAGCGAATACTTGTCGCCACGGACAGTCGCCCTCGCATCTCTACCGTTCGTACCCGAAGCTGGGCATAGCAGGTCGCCACCTCCGCGGCCTGATCGACCAGCCCGCCGAATCAACGGCCAGCGACTAGGTCGCAAGCCGCCAGCGCGTGCTGAACAGAACAACCTGATGAGCAGGAGCCGGTACGCTCGGTCGGAACACGACCTCGCCTTGGTCGGCGCCTCCCCTATCCCGAGGGGCTGGCGAAAGGCACCGGTGGCGGCCGCGTCGGCGCTGTGCCCGATGGAGAACCGACGGCGAGCGCCGGGAACCGGTAGCGAAGTGGCCTCAGGCTCACAGCGGCCGCGACTCCGAGAGCGATGGTTCCGCTGCGGTGGTATCTGCCTCAGGGATCAGGCCCATGTGCTCGGCCAGCCATGGCCCGGTCGCGCTCCCGGGTGCATGCGCGACGTCCTCCGGTGTCCCGGCGGCGACAATGCGCCCGCCGTCAGGACCCCCGCCCGGCCCCATGTCGATGAGATGGTCCGCAGCGGCGAGCAGATCGAGGTCGTGGTCGATCACGATGATGGTGGCCCCGGCTGCCAGTAGCCGGTCGAGGACGCCGACCAGCGTAGCCACGTCGAGCGGGTGCAGGCCAGTAGATGGCTCGTCGAAGACGTACAGCGTGGCGCGCTGGCTGCTGCGCAGCCGGGAGGCGATCCGCAGCCGCTGCGACTCGCCGCCCGACAGGGACGGCGTTGGCTCGCCAAGCCGCAGGTATCCGAGGCCCACCTCTTCGACGGGGCGCAGCGCCGCGGCGACCGGGGGCTGATCAGCGAAGTGCTCGAGGGCCTCGTGCACGCTCAGGCCGAGCACGTCCGCAATGGTCAGGCCGCCGATTCGCACGGCCAGGGTGGCGTCGTTGAACCGGGCGCCGCGGCAGGCGGGGCACGCGACACTGATGTCAGGCAGGTACTGGACGTCGAGGTCGATGTGGCCGAGGCCACGGCAGGTCGGGCACTGGCCCTCGCGGGTGTTGAACGAGAAGTGCCCGGGCTTCCACCTCCGGCGCCGGGCATAGCCTGAGTCGGCGAAGAAGCGGCGGATCTGGTCGAACGCCCCGGAGTAGGTCGCCGGTGTCGAGCGGGTGTTCTGGCCGATCGGCGAGGCGTCGATCTGGACGACCTGGCGGATGCCGCCGAGGTTCAGGCGGCGGACATGCCCAGGCAGCGCGGACCCGCTGAGCAGCGCTCGCGCGGCCGGGATGAGGCTGTCTAGGACGAGCGCGGTCTTCCCAGCCCCGGATGGCCCGGCCACTGCGGTCAGCCGGTGCACCGGGAACGTTGCGGTGAGATCGTGCAGGTTGTACAGGTCGCCGATCTCGACGGCTATCTGAGCACTAGCATCAGCACGCGCGGGACGGTCACGCGGCACGGCGAGGGCGCCGGCCAGGAAAGGTCCGATGATCGAGCGCGGGTCGGTTTCCAGCTGAGCGGGTGTGCCCTGGGCGATTACCGTGCCGCCCATGGCGCCGGCTCCGGGGCCCAGCTCGATAACCCAATCCGCGGAGCGGATGAGCTCCTGCTCGTGTTCCACGACGACCACGGAATTGCCATTCGCGGCCAGGGCGGTGATCGTCTTGCGCAGTCCCTGGACGTTACTCGGGTGCAATCCGATGGACGGCTCGTCGAGCACGTAGAGCATGCCCGTCGTGCTGGAACGCACCGTGGAAGTCAGCTCGATCCGCTGCCGCTCGCCGGACGATAGCGAGGCGCCGGGGCGGTCGAGGGTCAGGTAGCCGAGCCCCACGTCGAGCAGAGGCGTGAGCGTCCCGTTCAACTCGTTAAGCAAAGCAGTCGTCATCCGGCTGAGCTCGGCGGGCAGCCGGGTGGGCAGCCCGGCCGCGAATCCGCGCAGTTCGTCCAGGCCGAGCGCGCTGATCTCGGCGATGTTGCGGCCGCCGAGCCGTGATGTCAACGCTTCGGGCCGCAGCCGCGTGCCGTGGCACACCGAGCAGACACGGGTGATGAGGAAACGTTGCACCAGCCGGCGGGTGCGCTCGTTGTCGCTGCGCAGCGAGCGTTCCACGGCGGCGGCGGCGTTGTCGTAGTTGACCGACAGCTGCACGGTCCGCCCGTTCCGGCCCGAGAGCGTCACCTGCCGCCGGGCCGGTTCACCGTGCAGCACGATGTCGCGCTCGCGGTCGGTCAGTGACCGGTACGGCACGTCGAGCCGGACCCCGAGCTCACCCGCGGCATACATCGACAGCCGCCGCCCGCCGGAGTTCCACGGCAGCACCGCGCCTTCCTCGATTGTCTTGCCCGGGTCGGGAACCAGGGTGGCGACGTCGACTTCGGACCGGACGCCCAGGCCGTGGCAGGCCGGGCACGCGCCGTAGGAGTTGAAGGCGAAGAATTCAGCACTGGGCGGCTCGAAACGAGCCCCGCAGACGGGGCAGACGATCTCCATCGCTTGCGTGGCGACCGACGGCTCGACGTGGTGGCCGTTCGGGCAGAGGTGCGTGCCAAGCCGGGACATCATCAGGCGTAGCACGTTAAGTACCTCGGACATCGTGCCGACCGTGCTGCGCGGCCCCGGAATGGGTGGCCGCTGTCTTAGTGCTAGCGCGGGCGGCAGGTGCTCAATCCTGTCCACGTCGGGCCGCTGGGCCTGAGTCAGCCGTCGGCGGCTGTAGGTGCTCAGGCTCTCCAGGAACCGGTGCAAGCCCTCGGCGTATAGCGTGCCGATCGCCAGCGACGTCTTGCCCGAGCCTGACACGCCGACAACCGCGACCGCTCGCCAGAGCGGCACGTCGACGTCGATACCCCGAAGGTTGTTGTGCCGGGCCCCGCGCACGGCGATGACCGCGGGCAAGGTGCCGGGCAGCCGAGTATCACGAGTCGCCATCATGGCAACCTAGCCGCCTGGAGCGGTCATGGGCGGATCGCGCCGTGGTCCAGACGAAGATCTCGATGTCCGCGGCGGCGAGCACTCCGGTGTATTTCGCCATGATGGGCGGGGGATCTGATTCGTGACCTCGTCGAGGTAGCCCTGGACCGTCGGGCAGGTCTGCCTTTTGAATCGCGGGCACGTCCCCAGCGGCCGTGCGACCTTCGCGTCGAACCCAGGCTCGCCAGCAGGCAGGTGAGCGGCCATCGCCGGATCGTGGTGATTCGCGCGCCGTTGACACCGGGCTTGCCGGCCTGATACCGAGAGGACTGTGTCGGACAACCCGCGGCTGATTGACCGGGCTGATCTTCTCGCTGCCCTCAACCGCGCGGCGGCGGGGAAGGTCACGATCATCTCGGCTCCGGCCGGCAGCGGGAAGACGTCCCTGTTGCGGGCCTGGGCAGATCGTAGGGGTCAGCAGCATAGGCTCGCCATCCTCCAGGTGCAACGGGACCAGCACGATGCTCAGGCTTTCTGGCTTGCCCTGCTGGACGCAGTCCGGCAGACCTCCGGCACGGGCAGTCAGGCGGAACCGGCAGCGGCGACACCGGGTTTCAACGGCCGGGCCATGGTCGACCGGGTACTTGCCGAACTCGCCGGCCAACGCGGGCCCGTCATCCTGATCATCGACGATCTGCACGAACTGAGATCGTCGGAGGCCCTCGATCAGCTCGCCCGGCTGCTGACGAACCTGCCACCGCATGTCCACGCGGTACTGGCCACGCGCCGCGACCTCCAGCTGGGCCTGCATCAGCTTCGCCTCGCGGGCGAACTAGCCGAGATCCGCGCGGCAGATCTGCGCTTCACCGAGCGCGAAACCCGCGAGCTGCTCGACGCCTCGGGGATCGCGCTGTCGGACGCCGGAGCAGCGCTCCTGTGCGAGCGAACCGAAGGGTGGGCTGCCGGGCTGCGGCTCGCGGCGATCTCCCTGGCCAGCCACGCCGACCCCGAGCGTTTTGTTGCGCAATTTTCCGGGAGCAACCGCGCCGTCGCGGAGTACCTGATCGCCGAAATGCTGGACCGCCAGCCGGCCGACGTGCAGCAGTTGCTGCTGCGGACCTGTTTGCTCGATCGCGTCAACGGTGAGCTCGCTGACCTGCTGACCGGGTGCCCGGGGTCGGAACGCATCCTGCTGCAGCTCGAGGACGCCAACGCGTTCGTCATGTCGCTCGATCCCGAGCGAACGTGGTTTCGCTACCACCACCTGTTCGGGGACCTGCTCAGGCTGGAGCTGCGCCGGACGCTGCCCGAGGAAGTGCCGGCGCTGCACCGGCTGGCCGCCGCCTGGTTCACCGACCATGGCCAGGTTGTCGACGCCATCCGGCACACGCAGGCGGCGGGCGACTGGCCCGCCGCGGCGCAACTGATCGCTGAGCATGCCTTCAGCCTGACGCTCGATGGGCAAGCGCAGACGATCCAGGCGCTCTTGCGGGTCTTCCCGCCCGGTGCGGAATACCCCGAGCTGGCGCTGGTGCGCGCAGGGGGCGACCTCGTGCAGGGACGCCTGGACGAGGCGGCCGCCTATCTGGCCGTTGCCGAGTCGTACGTCCAGACGGCCCCCACTGATCGCCAGCGCCGCCTCCGGATTGGCATCGCGTCGCTGAAACTGTCACTGGCCAGGCGGCGCGGGGACCTCGGCGGGCTTGTGGAGCAGGCCGAATTCCTCGCGTCACCGGTCACCGGGGAATCTGACGAGGACATCGCGCTCGGCAGCGATCTGCGAGCTGTGGCGCTGATGAACCTTGGCGTCACGGAGGCGTGGTCACTGGGGAATCCGGACGGTGAACGCCACCTGCAGGAGGGCGCCGATCTTGCCAGGAAGATCGGACGGCCCTATCTCGAAGTCAGCTGCCTCGCGCAGCTGGGTTTCGCCTCGAAGTTCCGCTCGTTTGCCACGGTCCGGCAGCGTTGCGAGGAGGCGATAGCGCTCGCCGAGAGGCATGGCTGGGGCGCGGACCAGATGATCTCGCCTGCCCTGATAACGCTGGCCAGCACGATGATCTGGACGGGCGAGTTCGAGGACGCCGAGCGATGGCTGCGGCGCGCGGCCGGGGTCCTGCAAGCCGACGCCGGACCTGGCATCGGGTTGCTGCTGCACCTCGCCACCGGGATGCTGCACGCTGGTCGAGGTCGCCGCGACGAGGCGCTCGAAGAGTTCACCGCTGCTGAACGCCTCCAACTGCGGCTGGTGGGATCGCACGCGCTCGCGGCCCAGGTCAGCAGCTGGTTGCTGGAAACGCAAGCCCGCCTCGGGATGCCGGGCCAAGCCCGCGAAGCGCTCAAGGCGCTTCCCGCCGAGCAGGCTGGCTCCGGCGAAGTTCGCACTGCCTGCGCGGTGATGTTCCTCGCGGAAGGCGATCCGGCCGGGGCTCTTGGTGCACTGGCGGGTGTTCTCGATGGCGCGATTCCGCTTATCTGCGACGTGACACGCATTGAATCGTTGCTGGTGGGCGCTCTGGCGCACGATGAGCTTGGCGACCGGCGCGCGGCGAGCCAGGCCACGGAACGCGCGCTCGCCCTCGCCGAGCCGGAGAGGGTGATCCTGCCGTTCGCGATGACCGGTTCGCGGCAGCTGCTCAAGGCTCTGCCGCGGCATGAGACAGCGCACGCCGCGCTGCTGGCCGACATCCTGGACGTCCTGCACGGCTCGTCCCTGACGGCCAAAGAGCAGGCCGCATCGCCACAAACCGCCGCGCTAAGTCCCAGCGAGCTCAGGGTGCTGCGTTTTCTGCCGACGAACCTCTCCAGGCCTGAGATCGCAAGCGAGCTGTCCGTCTCCGTGAACACGGTCAACACGCACATCCGAAACATCTACGCCAAACTGCAGGCCAGCGATCGGTCATCCGCGGTGCAGCGCGCGAGAGAGCTGCGGCTTCTGTCGGCCGGTCTCACGCGTTAGAGCCTGCGGTCAGAAGATCCTGGTGATGATGGTTCACTTGATCTCGCTCAACCATGGCTTCATGATTGGCTTGATGGATCCAGTGCCCGCCCGCTACGCCATCCGCGTCAACGGTCACCTCGGCGCCACAACGCTCTCTGCGTTCCCGGCGCTGGCGCCGCACTTGCACGGCGCGGACACCGTTCTCACGGGATTGCTCGATCGATCGGCTCTACGGAGTACTGGCTCAGGTTGAGGCGCTCGGTCTCGACCTCGTCGAGGTGCGCCAGCTCGAGCCAGAACGCACGTCACCGGAATCGGGTGACAGCCGCTCACCTTGATAGTCACTAAAGTGCGGCCTAACCCGGCTCAATTGTCACGGTCCAGCAGGACGATGGTCTCATGCGTACCCGACCAGAGGCAGGCACCGTGACTGAGGATGCCAACCGCGCCGTGTGGCTGCAGCAGGCGCGTTCCCACCTTCGCAACGCTGATCCCGTGGTGGCACGGCTCGTCGACGAACGGCCCGAGTTCGACCCGCGGGCGTGGATAGCTGAGCTACCGCCCATGGATCTGTACGGCGCCCTGCTATTCCAGGTCACTGGCCAGCAGCTTTCCGTCGCCGCGACCCGCCGCACACTAACCAGGATCGAGGCCCTCTTCGGGGGCCATCTCCCGTCGCCCGCCGAACTGCTGGGAGTAGATCCCGGCAAGCTCCGCGAGGCCGGGCTCTCGTGGCGGAAGATCGGCACGCTCCGCGACCTCGCTGAGCGGCTGTCGGACGGCCGGCTGAACCAGGATGTCCTGCGGAGCATGCCAGACGATGAGCTCATGGAGGTGCTCACCGCAATCCCGGGAATAGGTCCCTGGACGGTCCAAGGGGCTCTGATCATCGCGCTCCAGCGAGAGGATGTCGTCCTGCCGGGCGACCTTGCGCTGCGCAAGGCCGTTCAGTCCGCCTATCAACTCGACCACCTGCCAGCCCAGCAGGAGGTCCTCGCCATCGCCGAGAAATGGCGGCCCTACCGCAGCCTGGCGACCAGCTACCTGTTTTCAGCCGCCTTCGAGTCCCCCCAGGCGGCGCCGGTCGCCCCGGTTGAGGCGTGACGCGATACCCGCCCAGCGCGAAATCACCATGATTGGGTGACGGCTTTTCACCTGGATGGCGGCAACCCTTGGGCCGGTCGCAAAGATTCGCACGGCCGAATGGAGCACACAGTGACTACTGCGATCATCGGCGTCGGGAACATCGGCGGAGCACTGGCGCGGCATCTGGTGCGCGGTGGTGAACATGTAGTGCTGGCAGCCAGGGACGAGTCGAAGGCGGCCGCGCTCGCGGCCGAACTAGCCCCCCTCGCCAGCGCTGCATCCGTCCGCGAGGCGGTCGAGGCAGCGGACGTGGTCGTGCTGGCGGTGTGGTTCGACGTGCTGGAGACGCTGATCGCCGACTACGCCGATCTGCTTGACGGCAAGGTCGTGGCCGACCCGTCAAACCCGATCGGCTTCGCCGCTGACGGCACGCCGGTCCGAACCCTGCCGGACGACCAATCTCAGGGCTCCCTGGTGGCCGCGATGCTGCCCGGCGGCGCTCACTACGTCAAGGCGTTCGGAACCCTCGGCGCGGACTCCCTCGCCAACAGCGCGAACCGGGCGCCCCGCCGCGCGGTCCTGTTCTTCGCCACTGACGACGACCACGCTGGCATGGCGATCGAGCGCCTCATCACCGTCTGCGGGTTCGACCCGGTCATGGTCGGCGGCATGGACGCTGTATGGCGGATCGAGGCGCCAGGTGGTGACCTGCACCAAGGCGGCGGGCTCGGCGGCAGGCTCCTTGACGCCGACCAGGCACACGCCGCTCTCGCGTCCTCATGACTCTGATCCTTTCGAGCGCGTGCGCCGTGCCGGTCGCGGTTATCGGCTCCGTGCGGTTCCGGTGCGCTCGTATATGGTCTCTTGGAACCTCGCGGCCTGGCCGCGCTGGCGGAAGCGGTGTCACATAGGGAGCCGAACTGGATGTGTCGAACTGGATGGCGGATGAGTCGAACCGGCGCGGCGAAGCTGCTGGCCTAGCCGGGGAATCTGGTGCACCCCGGCGAGGCAACGGCCCAGCCAGCCGCCGAGAGCGCTGGGCTCGCCTGCGCCGCTTGCTGTGGCAGCCGCCTCGCGCGCACGGCGAGCAGCCGCACCAGCGGGTGGTTGGCCCTCTCGAGCTCTTCTATGACCTCGCCGTTGTCGTGCTGGTTGCCCAGGACGCCCACCATTTTGCCGGGCACCTGACCTGGCGCGGACTCGGCGAGTTCGCCGCGATATTCACGCTGGTCTGGATCGCCTGGGCCAATGGCAGCCTCCATCATGAGCTGCACGGCCACGACGACGCCCGCGGCCGCAGCACCTTCTTGCTCCAGATCCTCGTGCTCGCCGCGATCGGCGCCTTCATCCCCGAGGCAGGCGGCACGCGCGGAGCAGCGTTCGCCGTCGCCGCGAGCGTGCTGTTCGCAGTGCTCGCCGTTCTGTGGCTGACCGCCGCGCGCGGCGACCGCCCCGAATACCGGCGGCCGAGCCGGCTATTCGTCACAGGGACAGCCGCCTGTTCGCTCCTGCTCGCCGGAACCGCCTTGCTGCCTGCCAGCGCCCGCGTTGCTGCCTGGGGCCTGCTCGACGCCGCCTACCTCGCCGGGTTCGCAGCCGTGATCCTCACCGCCGGCCCCGCACAAGCCGCAGCGCTGACCATCACAGACGCGCTCGTCGAACGATTCGGTCTGCTCATCATCATCGTGCTCGGCGAAACCCTGACCGGTGTCGTCGCCGGACTGGCCCGCGTGCATGTCACCGCGCTCATCCTCAGCGTCGGGCTCGTCGCCGTCGTCGTCGGCTTCGGCGCTTGGTGGACCTACTTCGACTTTGCTGGACACCGCCACCCCAGACCGGGACAGACGGCCACCGTCCAGTGGATGCTCAGCCATCTGCCGATCACGGGCGCCATCGCCGCGATGGGCGCCGCGATGGTCAGTCTCGTCGCCCACGCCGATGACGGCCGCACCCCTGCGGCCACGGCGTGGATACTGTGCGCCGGCGCCGCCGTCGTGCTATGCGCGACGATGCTGGTATCCGCGAGCCTGCAAGACTGGCAACGCGAGCGCGGGTTGTACCGGCCGCTCGCCTGCGCCTGCGCCGCCGCAGCCCTGGCGTGCCTCGGCCTCGGCGCCGCGCAGCCGGCGCCGCTCCTCCTCGGCGTCGCACTCGTTGTCCTGCTTGGCATCCCCTGGGTACTTGCCGTCGCCCGGCGCCTGGCGATCGGATCCGAGTCACCCATCGGGTAACCCGCCCGCACCACTAGCGTCAGGCGCACCGGCTCGACCTCGGCTATCGCATGGACGTTCACCCCTGAGCAAGATGCCCGGATGGGATTCGGGCGCCCGTTCGACGATACGCACCAACTGCGCGCAGGCATCGAAGACAACCTTCGCAGCCTGCGGGTAGACCGGCTAGCAGCGGTCAACCTCCGCCTGCCCGGTGACGGGCGCGTCAACGCACGCTTCGATGACCAACTGGCCGCGATGGTGGCGGCCCGGGACGAGGGCCTGATCGCCCGGTAGGCCTGAGTAATGTCAGCCTCGAACAGCTCAGGCACGCCGTGGCGGAGACCGGCATTGTCTGCGTGCAGAACCTGTTCCACCTCGCCGACCGCCGTGCGGCCCCCGTTCTCGAGGAGTGCCTCAGCCGCGGCATCGCGTTCGTGCCGTTCTGCCCACTGGGCTGGCCCCGCGGCCAGTACAACCAGACCCAGAACAGGCAGTGCCGTCTCGCTCAGCCGCACCGCCTAGTGGAACTGGCGCAGGAATCGTGCGCATAGCCCTGCCGTAGCGCATCCAGCACACGATGTCGGGCGCGACCGCGTCGTTGGGGACAGCGATGACCTCGGGCTGCGAGCGGACCGGTCTGCTGGCGCCGTAGCTATCCTCCGGACGTGTTTCCGGCACCGGCCCCGCTTGAACTGGCCGATCACGCATATTCGTGGGAGCATTCCAGCGACACCGGACAGGCTGATGGAGGGCACGGCAGAGATGAAGTATCAGGTGGTGAACCCGGCCACCGGCGAGCTCGAGGCCGAGTACCCGGTCGCGACCGGCGCCGAGATCACCGATGTACTGGGGCGAGCGCACGAGGGCTACCGGTCTTGGCGGAACAGCTCATGGGAGGACCGCGCGCAGGTGCTGCACCGGGTCGCCACGATCTACGAAGAGCGGATCAACGAGCTCGGCGCGATCATCACCATGGAGATGGGGAAGACTACGGCTGAGGCCGTCGGTGAGCTCGAGTTCGCCGTCGGGATCTACCAGTACTACGCAGACAACGGCCCCGACCTGCTCAAGGACGAGCCGATCTCGTCCAACACCCCGGGCAAGGCCTGGGTGCGCAAGTCCCCGGTCGGCCCGCTGCTGGGCATCATGCCTTGGAACTATCCGTATTACCAAGTCGCCAGGTTCGCCGCCCCGAACCTGATGATCGGCAACACGATCATCCTCAAGCACGCGCCGCAGTGCCCGGCGTCGGCGCTGGCGATGGAGCAGATCTTCCGGGATGCCGGGCTCCCGGATGACGCTTACATCAACGTGTTCGCCACGAACGAGCAGGTGGCGGACATGATCGCCGACCCGCGAGTGTGCGGCGTCTCGGTCACCGGCAGCGAGCGGGCCGGATCGGCCGTCGCGGCGGTCGCTAGCAAACACCTGAAGAAGGTCGTGCTCGAGCTCGGCGGTTCGGACCCATTCATCGTGCTGGACACCGACGACGTGGCTGGCGTGGCCCAGGCCGCTGCTGCCGCCCGGATGGAGAACGGCGGTCAGGCCTGCAACGCGGCCAAGCGGATGATCGTGGCCGACGGGGTCTACGACGACTTCCTGGGCGAATTCACCAAGGCGATGGCGGCGCACGTGACCGGCGACCCGACCGATCCGAACGTCAATTACGGGCCGCTGTCTTCGGAGCAGGCGGCGCGGAACCTGATGGAGCAGGTGCAGGACGCCATCAGCAAGGGCGCCACGGTACACACCGGCGGCAGGCGGGTGAACCGGCCGGGCGCCTTCATCGAACCGACCGTGCTGTCGGGCGTGACGCCGGACATGCGGGCGTTCCGCGAGGAACTGTTCGGCCCTGTCGCCGTGGTTTACAAGGTCTCTTCCGCCGATGAGGCCGTGGAACTGGCCAACAGCAGCGCTTATGGGCTGGGCGGGGCCGTGTTCAGCACGGACACCGAGCTTGCCATTTCGGTCGCGGACCGGCTCGATGTCGGGATGGCCTGGGTCAACCAGGCCGAGGGCGGCGGCCCTGAGCTGCCGTTCGGCGGGACGAAGCGCTCGGGTGTGGGGCGCGAACTCGGCCCGCTGGGCATCGATGAGTTCGTCAACAAGAAGCTGATCCACACCACCTAGTCATCGGTGGTCCCGGGACTGGCCTGGCGCGCCTGCCGGGCCAGTCCTGGTCGCGTTGCCGGATAGGTTAGCGAACTGATCGATTGACTCAAACGTGCCTGATGCCGCTGATGCGGCAGCGGCGGCGTCTCCCAATATGCCGCGCGGCAGGTCCGCGGCCCCGATCTCGGCCGGGCTGCTGCTCGGCTCGAAGACTCCATCGCAACTGCCACGGCCCGGCCACCTGACTTTCCCGAGCGATTTCGTGCGATCCTCAAAGTTGGGTGGACTTCGGCGATGAGTGGGGCAAGGGATGGATGTCAGGCCCAGCCCCGGCAAAGGAGCCGAAGGCCTTCACACAAGACGCTGACATCAAGGGGAGATGGAGTCGGCATGGTGGACATGAAGCTCGAGGTTGTGGTGCTGCCCGTCGGTGATGTGGGCCGGGCCAGGAACTTCTACAGGGCCCTGGGCTGGCGGGAAGACGCCGACTTCGCTGCCGGGGAGGATTTCCGGGTGGCGCAGATGACCCCGCCTGGCTCGCCCTGCTCGGTCATCTTCGGCACCGGGATCACCTCGGCCGCGCCAGGCTCGGCGCAGGGCCTGCAGCTGGTGGCGAACGACATCGACATGGCCCGGGCCGAACTGGCCGACCGAGGCGCCGAGGTGAGCGAGGTCTTCCACGACGCGGGCGGCGTGTTCCACCACGCCGGAACCGAAGGGCGGGTGCCCGGCCCGGCACCGAGCCACAAGACTTACGGCTCGTTCATCTCGTCCAGCGACCCGGACGGCAACGGCTGGTTCGTCCAGGAGATAACCACCCGTTTGCCAGGGCGGTGACTGGGGCCTGGACATGGTGTACGTCGGCTGGCGCTTCTATTGCACGAAGGAGTAACCGCATGCAAGCGACCCATGGTCCACCGGCCGAGCTGGCCGCCGCACTGCGCCGTGCGGCGGCTGCGCACGGCAAGCACGAAGAGGAGATCGGGCAGGCCGACCCTGACTGGCCGGACTGGTACGCGCAGTACATGGTGGACGAGCAGGCAGGGGCCCCCGGCCCGGCCGGGGTGCGGGCGAGCACATGAGCGACTACGACGTCATCGTCGTCGGCGGCGGCTCGCCGGGTGAGCACTGCGTCGGCGAGCTGGCCGACGGCGGCCTGCGCGTCGCGCTGGTCGAGCGCGATCTGGTCGGAGGCGAGTGCTCCTACTGGGCGTGCATCCCGTCCAAGACGCTGCTGCGCCCGGGAGAGGCGGTGCACGCCGCGCGCGAGGCGGCGGCCACCGCGCAAGTTGACGCCGGGGCGGCACTGGACTGGCGTGACTTCATGGTCTCGGCCTACTCCGACGCCGGGCAGGAGCGCTGGCTCGCGGGCAAGGGTATTGACCTGCTGCGGGGGACTGGCAAGCTCGCCGGGACCGGGGTGGTCGAGGTCGATGGCGTGCGCCACTCCGCCCGTTACGTCGTGTTGGCGACCGGCTCGGATCCCGTCATTCCGCCCATCCCGGGCCTCCGCGAACTCGGCGGCGTGTGGACCAACCGCGAAGTGACCGGCATGAGGGCCATCCCGCGGCGCCTGCTCATCCTCGGTGGCGGGCCGGTTGGTGCCGAGATGGCTCAGGCCGTGCGACGTTTGGGCGGCGAGGTGGCCCTGCTCGAGGGCGCCGGGCACGTGCTCGCCCGCGAGCCCGCGCCGCTGGGCGAGGCGCTCGGCGAGGTGCTGCGCGCCGACGGCGTCGAACTGCTGCTTGGCGTGCACGCGACCGCCGCGCGGCGCGAGGGTGAGGACTACGTCCTGACCCTCGATAACGGCGGCGAACTGCGCGGCGACCACCTGCTCGTGGCCACCGGCCGGCGCCCGCGCGTGGACGGGCTCGGCCTGGAAACGGTCGGCGTTAAAGCCGACGTGCATGGGATCCCCGTCGACGCGCGGCTGCGGGCTGGCGAGCGGCTGTGGGCGATCGGCGACGTCACCGGCGTACGGCTGCTGACGCACGTCGGCAAATACCAGGGCGAAGTCGCCGCCGCCAACATCCTCGGCGAACCCCGCGAGGCCAATTACGAGGCCATACCGGACGTCGTCTACACCGACCCGCAAGCAGCCGCGGTCGGTGCCATCGAGGCCCGGTTCACCGCCACCGTCC
>Ga0209131_1000889_pt1 | contig 20877 bp, 16 predicted proteins | sample GraSoi_2013_40cm_FD_185826 | JGI IMG/M metagenome (GOLD analysis project Ga0209131, IMG submission 185826) | Grasslands soil microbial communities from the Angelo Coastal Reserve, California, USA - Sample 9_17_2013_40cm (SPAdes) (version 2) | ecosystem: Environmental > Terrestrial > Soil >... | reverse complement strand
TAAGCCGTGACGAATAGAACTTTCACGCTGAGGTCGGTTGTAATGCGCACGTTGGTCTCCGGGCCCGTGCGGCTGATCTCGATTGCATGGGTGCCGATCTGCTCGCCATTGCGCATGATGGCGAACCGCAACGTTTCAGCCGGCGTATGCGCAGCCACCGCCGTGGCTCCCACAAGGGCGCCCAGCGTCGCGCTTATGACCGCGCTGAACGTTCCGATGGTGATTTTCATGCCGACTCTCCACACCAAGCTGCTACCAACCAACACGAACTCTGCAATTGGCCGGAAATTTGGCCGCCTTTTGACATTATCCGCGACCGGACCGCTTCGATAGACGCAGCCAAGGTGCTTGAGAATACCTGCGACGGGTCGTTCTCAGAGCACCATGGCGCTTGGCGAGCCGTACCCGGGCGTCGAGCCGCCGTACCAAGGCAACGTCACCACGACGCAGGACGACCTCAGCGCCTGGGTCGAGCGGGTGCACCGGGCCGGCATCCAGGTCAACTGCCATGCCAACGGGGATGTCGCCATCGACATGGTTCTCACGGCGATCGAGCGGGCGCAGCGGCTTTTCCCGCGCGCGGACCCGAGCCCCAAGATCACCCATTGCACACTGATCAACGACGGCCTGCTGCGGCGCATAAAGGCCGCCGGTGCGGTCCCGGCTCCGTTCACATCCTATGCGTACTACAATTCGGACAAGTTCCATTTCTACGGCGAAGACCTCATGCAGCGGATGATGGCCTATCACTCGTTCGCCGTTACCGGCATTCCGGCGGCGGCGGGCTCGGACTTCAGCCCGGGGCCGTTTGCCCCGCTGATGGGCATCCAGGGAATGGTCACACGCCAGCGGATCAGCGTCGCGGAGGCGCTGCGGGTCAACACCATCAACGGGGCTTACGCCTCCCACGAGGAGGCCATCAAGGGGTCGATCACCCCCGGGAAACTCGCAGACTTCGTCGTTCTCGCGGACGATCCTCACACGATAGATCAGGAGAAAATCAAGGACATTGAAATCGTGCGGACTGTGACCGGCGGCAACACAGTCTACGCGTCGTGATCCGGCAAGCGCATCGGAATTATCAGCGGCCTTTCGGCCGGGATAGCCCATGATGGGTTTCGCAAGAGCTCAACCCATCCTACGAGTGTCAACCGCATCACTCGTAGGCGCGGAAAAACCATCTGGTCGAATGCTGTCTGAACAACCAAATGCCAGCGCAATGAATTATCGCTACGAGGACGAATTGCTTGATCGATCCCGGGAGATGACCAATGGCCGGCGACCGGTTCTATCGCATCGCCATCATCGCCGCTCTGGCGCTGCTGGGCGCTTCGGTGGCGCAACCCTATGTCACGCGCCTTCTATTGTCCGAGACCGCGCCACGCGCTGTTACGCCGCGCGGCGACCTCTCCGAGGCCGAGCAATCCATTACCGCGTTGTTCGAGCGAGTCTCGCCGTCGGTCGTGCAGGTCGTGGGGCGGCAGAGCGGCAGAAATGTCTTTGATGAGGACAGTGCAGGCGTGCAATCCGGAACCGGATTTGTCTGGGACGCCGCCGGCAATATCGTCACCAACAACCATGTGGTCGACGGCACGACGGAGGTGGTGGTCAGGCTTGCCAGCGGCGAGGCCGTCGCGGCGGATATCGTCGGCGCGGCGCCAAACTATGATCTCGCCGTTGTGCGTCTGCGCAATTCTCAAGCGGTTCCGAAGCCGGTCGCGGTTGGCAGCTCCGCCGACCTCAAAGTCGGCCAATTTGCTTTCGCGATCGGCAATCCGTTCGGGTTAGACCAATCGCTCACCTTCGGAGTGATCAGCGCACTGCATCGCCGCCTGCCGACCAGTTCAGGGCACCAGATTTCCAATGTGATCCAGACCGACGCAGCGGTGAATCCCGGCAATTCCGGCGGCCCGCTGCTCGATTCGAGCGGGCGGGTGGTTGGCGTCAATACCGCCATCATATCCCCGTCCGGATCGAACGCCGGCGTTGGATTCGCCATTCCGGTCGACGTCGTCAACCGGGTCATACCTCAGCTCATCCGCGACGGCCATGTGCCGACACCTGGGATTGGCATCGTCGCCGCGAGCGAACAGGATGCGACGCGTCTCGGCGTTGACGGCATCCCGATCCTGCGTACGCTTCCGAACTCCCCGGCTGCGCGCGCCGGCTTGCGCGGCGTCGACATGCGCACCAGCACGTTGGGCGACGTCATCGTATCGGTGAACGATAAGCCGGTGCACCGCCTTTCCGATTTGACAAATGAATTGGACGAGGTCGGAGTTGGCCATGATGTGAAGCTTGGGATTGTGCGCAACGACCGCAGCGAGACGATCAACGTCGCGGTCGTCGATATAGGTCAAAGCCGATTGGAGCCCTGAGCTCTTAGAGTTCCCTGTACGGGACAGTCCATTCCATGACACAGCAGACGCACCGCAGCGAACGTTGGCCGCAGCGGATGTTTCCGGTGAAGCCGCTGTTGCGCGACGGTTTCGCCTTGAAAGCGACGTAAAATCCTCTAGCAATCTCGCCATTCCGACCGGCTCCTGCGGATGCTGCAAAGCGATTTCATGGCCCATCTCGCCCGCAAGGGCGTGTTGCGTGATCCCCATGCCGTTGACGGCGGCATGAGGGAGCGCCGTCGCGATACGCTTGGCGATGTCGATTGGGTGGGTTTGACGAAACTCACTCCGTCGGGCTTTGCCGACGAACTTGCCGCTTTCTATCGTTGTGATCGCGTGCAGCGAAGGGACCTGGTGGGCAGCCGGTTCGCCGGCGCGCAACTCTCGGCGCGCTTTCTCAAGGAGGAGCACCTCTTTCCCTATGAGCATCCGGGCGGGACGCTGACGCTGGCGATTGCGCGGCCGGTCGAGGATGAAACGATCCGCGCCGCAGAGGTTGCGTTGCGGCAATCGGTGGCGATCGTCGTGGCGACGGCAGACGACATCGACGCAGCGTTGGCGACGATCCTTGAGACCGAGCGGCAGAACACGATCGCGCCGGCAGAAACCGCAACCGCCGACGACGACCTGGACGACTTGCGCGACCTTGCCCGCGGCGCTCCGGTCGTACGCGCATTGGATGATTTGCTCAGGCTCGCCGTCGAGCAACGCGCCACCGACCTGCATATCGAGCCCCTCGGCAGCACACTGCAGACGCGTCTGCGCGTTGATGGCCTTCTCAAGCCCGTGCCGGCGCCGCCCGTGAGCATGGCGAAAGCCGTCCTGTCGCGTCTGAAAATCATGGCGGGCCTGAACATCACCGAGCGGCGCCTTCCCCAGGATGGGCGTGCGCACATCGTCGTCGGCGGCGCCGATATCGACCTGAGAATCGCCACCACGCCGACGATGCATGGGGAGAGCGCCGTTGTCCGCCTGTTGCGAAGGGGCTCGAGCTTCGTTGCGTTGGACCAGATAGGGCTCGCGCCGCGCGACGATGAGATTCTCCGCAGTTCGCTGCAGGCGCCGTTCGGAATGATCATCGTCACCGGGCCGACCGGGTCCGGCAAAACGACGACGCTTGCGGCGTCGCTTGCCGTGATCAACGAGCCCAAGCGCAAGATCCTGACCATCGAGGATCCAATCGAGTACCATATTTCCGGCATTAATCAGACACAGATCCACCCGGCGATCGGCCTGACTTTCGCCGCGGCGCTGCGCTCATTCTTGCGCCATGATCCCGATGTCATCATGGTGGGTGAAATGCGCGACGGCGAGACGGCGCATATCGGCGTGCATGCGGCGCTGACGGGCCATCTTGTCCTGACCACGTTGCACACCAATACGGCCGCCGGAGCGATCCCCCGTCTCATCGACCTCGGCGTCGAGAGCTTTCTCATCGCTTCCAGTATCCGCATTGTCGTTGGTCAGCGCTTGGTGCGCGTGCTGTGCGAGCATTGCAAGGCCCCCTATCGTCTTTCCGCCACCGATCTTGCGCGCGACCAACGCTTTTCGGCCCTGGGATTCAAAGCGGGCGAGGTCGTTCACGGCCCCGGTAGTTGCGAGTGGTGCGGCTTCAGCGGCTTCCGCGGACGCCAAGGCCTGTTCGAGGTGATGGAGGTCACGCCGCAGGTCAGAAAAGCGATCGGGCCAAAGACCGAAGCCGCCGTGCTCGAAGAGATCGCGCGCCGCGAGGGGATGAGCACAATGATCGAAGACGGCATTGCAAAGTGTCGGGCGGGGTTGACGACCATCGACGAAGTGTTTCGCGTGACCGCAAGCCTCTAGGCGAAAGAGATGCCGCATTTCCGCTATCGTGCCGTCACGCCCGCGGGTGACCTCGTGGTCGGCGAGGTCGAGGCGCCGTCGCGCGAGGAGGTCATCCGGCGCATCGAATATTTAGGCCATCTGACGATCGAGGTCGCCGCGACCGGCATGCTGTCGCGCAGCCGCGCGCCTTCCGGCAAGACGCCACGACCTCGCGAAGTGACCATCTTTCTGCGGCAGTTGGCCCTTCTGGTTGGCGCCGGCCTGACGCTCGAAGTGGCGCTGCAAACGCTGGGCGAGGACGCCGGCAAGGCTTTGGCTTGGTTTGCCGGGGCCATACGCTCCGCGATCGCGGCCGGCGACAGCTTTGCGGATGCGTTGGAACGCCATCCGACCATCATCGAGCCGACCCATATTGCCATGGTCCGCGCAGGCGAGGCATCGGGAAAGCTTGATGTGGTGTTACGCGCGATCGTCGAGGATCGCGCGCGGCGGCAGTTGCTTGCCGAACGGATCAGTGCGGCAATCCGCTATCCGCTGTTTCTCATCGGATCGGCGCTCGTCGTTCTGATGTTCTTCCTGATCTATGTCGTGCCGCAGTTTGAACCGGTGTTTAAGGACCTCGGCGGTCGCCTTAACGCGGGCGCGGCTTTCGTAGTTGCCGCCTCCACCTGGCTGCACGGCAATTTCGATCTGTTTGTCGGGACGTCGATCGCTCTCATCCTCGGTATTTGGCTGCTGTTGAGCCGGCCATGGGCGAAGGGCATGGCCGTTGCGTTTTTTACATCGGTCCCGGGAATTGCGGGCCTCTCGGGCGACCGACGCACCGCCCGCATCGTCGGGACGCTCGGCCTTTTGATCGAGAACGGCGTGGCGTTGCCGACGGCGCTGAAAATTCTTCGCAACATCGTGGTCGAACCGTGGTATGCCGCCGCCGCGGAGCGCGTGTACGAACAGGTGCGCAATGGCCGCCGTTTCGCCGATGCGCTCGCCGAAACGGAACTCCTGCCGCCGCTCGCGGTGCGCATGCTGCGTGTCGGCGACGAGATGGGAGATCTCGCTTTGATCGCGCGGCATGCGGCCGAATTCTACGAGCACAAATTCAGCATCGGTCTCGATCGCCTGATGGGCGCCATCGGGCCGGTGGCGATCATTGTCGTCAGCGTTGTCGTCGGCGCCCTCATCGTGTCGATCATGACCGGGCTTCTCAGCATCACGGAGCTTGCAACATGAATCGAGCGCTGCTCTCCTGGGACCGCGGGCGTCTCGCCCGCATCTTTCCATGTGCGTAGGGCGGATTAGCCACCGGATCCGGCCGGACCCGGTGGGCCGGCCCGTCACGCCTTGCGCTAACCTGGCCCGCCAAAAGAGCGGGCGAGACGCCCGCGGTCCCGCGCGGAGAGGCCGGCTTCTCGCTCATCGAAGTGGTGGCCGTGATGCTGATCATCGCCCTCCTGAGCGGACTTGCGGTGGCGATGATGCCGGGAACCGGACGCGCCCAGCTCAAGGCCGTTGCGCTCGAAACGGCAGCGCTGCTTCGACGCGAGCGTCTCGGCGCAGTCCTGACCGGCCGCAACCGCGTCGTGTCTCTCGACGGAGAACGCCGCTCGCTCGTCGGTGACGGCGGCGATGTTGTCGCAATTCCGCGCGATGTCGTCGTCAATATCCTCGGGGTCGACGAGCAATTGTCCGGGCGGCAGACGGTGGTGCGTTTTCACCCCGATGGAGCGTCTTCCGGAACGGTGCTGAGGCTTTCGCGCCAAGGGATGGAGTATGAAATTCGCGTCAATTGGTACACGGGCGGCGTTGCCGTCGAGCCCCGGTGATTCGGGGACAAACTGCGCCGGCTTCACGTTGTTCGAGGCACTCGTTGCCTTGGCGCTGGTTCTGGCGTTTGTGGAGGTACTCAGCCCCTACCTGTTCCACGCGCGCAGGATCATGGTCAATGCCGAAGGTCGCGTCGCCGCGCAGGTCCTGCTGCGCTCGCTGCTTGACGCACCGTTCGATCGCTCTCAATTGGCCAATGTCTCGCGCGGCGGGGAAACGGCGGGACTGCATTGGCGTATCGTCACCCAACCGATGACGACCCGCGCCACGTCGTCGCGCGGGCAGCCATGGACCGCCTTTCGTGTGACCGCAAGCGTCTCGTCGGGCAGCGGACAGATCATCACGGCCGAGACCGTGCGGCTCGCAAAATCGGAGTGATGAACATGAAGCGCGTGCCGAGGGACGACCGACGCGCCGGCTTCACGCTGATCGAAGTCCTCGCCGCACTTGCGGTCGGGTCCGTGATTATCATGGCCACCGCCGCGCTCATCCACGACGTCGCGCGCCATTTCGATCGGGGAACGCGCGGCGCGCAAGAGGCGGAGCGTCTCATGCTCGCTGTCGAGCGCCTGGCCCAGGATTTCAACTCGGCCCGTTTCGTCGGGTGGACCACTGAGGGCGGACCAGCAGTCGCGTTCACCGGCGAGCCTGCGACCCGCGACAGGCCGGCCAAGGTCGTGTTCATCGGCAATGCCGGCATCATGGCGGGGCCGCAAGGCGAGGAAGTCGTCACGTTGACGGTCGAGCCAACTGGCGAGGCGACGCGCCTCGTGCGACGGCGCGCTGCCTGGGCGGGACCGCGCACGCGCCTTGAGGAGGTTTCGCCACAGGATGCCGTGGTCCTGGTTGAGGGCGCGTTGGACATCGCCTTCATATTCGGGCGCATCGCGCCAGGCGGCGCTCTTGCATGGAGCGAGAGCTGGATCGGCCAAACGACGATGCCGCGCTTCGTCCGACTGATTTTGCGTGACCGCACCACCGGTTCGGATCTGCTCGGAGAAGCCGATTTCGTCGTACGCGCCGACGCTCCCCCCGGCTGCGGGCGTCCGGACGCCGGCGCCAGTTGCCTTTCTCCGGTGTGGACGGGCGTCGCGCAATGATGCGAATTCGAAAGCATCCGCAGCGCGGAACGATCCTGCTCACGGTCCTGTGGACGATCGCGCTCATGGCGGCGCTCGCCATGGCGGCGGCGGTCAGCTTTCGCGGATTCGCCGGCATCGCTGCCGTGGGGCGGGACCGGGTGCAGGGTGACGCGCTGCTGACGGCGGGGCTCGAGATGGCGGCCGGCGCGGTCTCAAGCCTGGGCGACACGCCGCTGACCGAGAGGGAAATCACGGTCGATCTGTCGACCGGCTCGGTGCGCGCCCGCTTCAGCGACGAGGGCGGGCGCATTGACGTCGGAAGAGCGCCGGCCGCAGTTCTCGCCTCCCTGTTGCGTTTCGTCGGTGCGTCGGAACAGGAGGCGCAGGGTGCCGCCCAGAGAATCGTGGAATGGCGTCGTCGTAACATTGCTCGGCCGGCGAACGCTGGTCCACGCAACGACCCGACCAAGACTCCGGACGCGGAGCAGCCCTTTGCTGGCGTTCGCGAGGTCGCACAGGTTCCCGGTATGGTTCCGGCATGGCTCGCCGCGATGGCGCCGCTCACGACCGTGTTCGGCTCCGAAACCGTGAACCCGCTGACGGCTTCGGCACGCGTGATTGCCGCCTTGCCGGGCGTCAGCCGGGCACAACTTGAAGCCTTCCTCGCGGCACGCCGCAGTTTTCCGACCGACGCCGAGCGCCTCGCGGCCATGTTCGGAGCGGGACAATCCTATCTCGCAGCCAAGCCGCAACGGGTCGTTGCCGTCGAGCTCGCTGCGGCGCTGCCCGACGGCTACGCAGCCGCGGCCCATACCGTCATCGTGCTGCTGCCTCAAGATAGCCAGCCTTATCGGGTTCTTGTCTGGGACCCCCTGCCGTCTTCCCTGTCCCGTTAGAGGAGCGTCCCGTTAGAGGAGCGTTGTAGCCCACGATGACATTTACGAGTATCGGCGCGTTCCTGCGACGATGGATCGAGGTTCTGACCGTCACATACTTCGCCTGGCGCGACGCTTGGCGTGCGCGGCAATCGCTGACGATCGCGTGCGAGAACGGGCGGTTCATCGTGCGCAAATCGCGGCAGGACCGCGACATCGGCCCCCGACCGGAACAGCCGGACGAGCCGGCAGAGAACTTGGCCGTCCTCGCCGCGGGTGCACCAATACCGGCGGAGGCGGCGCGGGCCGCCCTCAATGGCTTCATCGTCTTTCAGCTTCCCGCCGGCTTGGTGGTGGCGCGGCGGATCGCCGTTCCGCGTCAAGCGCGCGACTACCTGCCGGGGATCGTCCGCAATCAGATCGAGCGCCTTTCTCCGTGGCACGCCGATCAAGTGGTCTACGGTTTCGATGCCGATGTGGATGAGGAGGATACCGCGACCCTCGACGTGCGTGTTTTGATCGCCTTGCGCGCTGATATTGATCGGGCCTGCGACGAGCTTGCGGCGATCGGCCTGCCGGTTGACCGCATCGTAACGCCTCCCGCGCGTGCGGGGGAAGGTAGGGTAGGGGCGAAGTCGGTTACCTTGTGGTCGCGGGCAGCCGACGTCTCGCCTGAGCGTCGTGCCCACGCATGTCGGCGTGTCGGCGCCGCCGTTGCCGCCGCCGTCATGGCGAGCCTGGCTCTGACCTTGTGGGCCGTAACCTCGGCTATCTCACTTGGCGGAGAGAGCGATGAGGTCGCGGCTCGCGTCAGGACACTGCAGCGCCAGATCCAGGGACCTGCGTCGCAGTCAGTCGCCTCCCTCAGCCCGAGCGAGCGCGCCTGGTATGCGAAAGAGACTTCGCCGACTGCCGCGATCGTGCTGGAGGCGCTGTCGCGAGCACTTCCCGATGGGGCCTACGTAACGGAGTTGCGGCTCGAAAACGCAACCCTGCGCATGATCGGGCTCGCCAACGATGCGCCATCTCTGATCGCGCCGCTCGAACATTCCGGGCACTTGAACGACGTGCACTTCTTCGCGCCGACGACACGCGGACCGGACGGCACCCTCTTCAGGTTCAATATCGAAGCGCGCGTTGAGCCTCATTTCAAGATTGCGGAGGAAGGGCCGTGATCAAGCTCGATCGCGAACAAATCCTTTCGGTGGGCGCGCTGGCGGCGCTGCTCCTCATCTGTACGGTCATGACGGGATTGTCTCTTCAAATGCGGTCCAACGCGGCGCAGGAACTCGCCGAGCGTCACGAGCTCGTTTCCCGTCTTGAAGCGCGCGCCAAGGCCCGTAGCGATGCGCGAGCTCGACCGGGTTCAGCGCCCGCCGCGGCGTTTCTCGCCGCGCCGACCGAGGGTCTCGCCGTCGCGCAGCTGCAAGCCCACCTCGCGCAAATGGCGGATATTCATCGTTCGGTGCTTGTCTCGTCCGGCATCGAGCCGGCCAAGCGCGAGGACCCGCCGGACTCGATCCGGCTCCAGGCCACGCTGGAAATGAGTTTGCAAGCCTTGCAGGCATTCCTCTACCAGGTCGAAAGCGGGACGCCGTACGTATTCGTGGAGCAGCTCGCAGTGCAGCTTGCCGGCACAGCTTCTCAGCGCATCGTGGAGGATCCGCTGTTGCGGGTCACGCTCGGACTGCGCGCTAACTGGCGACGGGGAACGGCGTGACCTTGCTTCGGCCAATGTCGGTCGCGGTGCTGCTGGCGCTTGCGCCAGCCCCGCTTGTGGCGGCCGATGCGCAACCCCCTCCCTACCCTCCCCCGCAAGCGGGGGAGGGTAAATCGATAAACCCTCCCCTGCTTGCGGGGGAGGGCAAGGAGGGGGGCGCTGCTCTCCCAAGTCCGTTGGCCGCGCAACCGCTCGATCGCTTGTCGGCGACGCGCGAGCGTCCGCTGTTCTCGCCGACGCGCCGGCCGCCGCCTCCGCCCCCACCGGTCGTCGTCGCACCGGAGCCACCACCACCGCCTCCTGATGTGGCGCTGTTCGGCATTGTGATGGATGGCGACGAAGCGCACGCTGTCGTCCGCGCTGGTCCGGCCGCCAAGATCATGAACGTGCGAGTAGGCGATGACATCGGCGGCTGGAAGGTCGCCCAAATCGAGGGGCGGCAGCTAGTATTGTCGCTCGACGACCGGATCGCCAAGTTCATGATGTTCACTGGCAACAGCGCCAACGGTGCGCCGCCTATCGATCGGGAAACGCAATCGGTCGATAGACAAGCTCAACCTCAAACGCAGCCGCAGAATCAAATGCGGCAGAATACTCCTCCGCCGCCTGATCCGCCGCCGTCCGGCGCCAGAAGGCCTCACAGGCCGAGGGGATGAGCGGTATCCGAAAAGCGCAATAAATATTCATTCTTTGCCAATAAAAGATAGAAACTTTGCCAATAAAAGATAGAAAAAACTTTTTGGCCGACTTGGAAAAGTCGCCGGATTGCGGCACGGGGCTTCTTGCCCTCCTAAAGCGCAATGTCTATTCATTTTCCGCCAAAATGTATTTTGCGTAACCTTCATCTCCGCCAAAACGTCGCCAGATTGCGGCATTCCTCCGAAAACGTCGCCAGATTGCGGCGGCACGCCTCTTGTTCGTCTCATAATGGGCCAATGCTTATTGGTTTTTATCCACCGTCAAATTTCAAGAAACCCTTGCCCGCTCCGAAAGACCGCTAGATTGCCCCACTGCGCTTCTTGTTTGGCCTCATAAAGTCCGTTCTCAAAGTTAACAATTCTGACAGGATAGGCGGGATTGTCCAGCTGAGCTGGCGGTCGGCGGATACCGTGGCGCGTCGTTTCCGTGGGGCGAATCACTGAGTGATGTCGAAAGCTGTGGCTAGGACCGCGGATTCACCTCTCCCCGCATTGGCGAGAGGTGGCTCCGCGGTCACTTGCGACTTGCTTTGGGTGTCGAAGGGATCGAAGTCCATGCAAAGTCTCCGACGGTGGCGAGTCTCGCATCTGGTGCGGGCCGGAGTTGTGGCCTTGCTGGCAGGGTTTCTCGCCGGTTGTTCCACGTCGCTGCAGAAGCAGTTCGGCGCCTACGAGGAGGCACCGGACCGCGTTTCGACCACCGTTCGCAATGCCGACCTGAGCGCCCGCTTCCCCGCAACTGACGAGCAGTCCGACAGACAAGCTGGGGAATCATCAAAACCTCTGCTGTTTCCGGGCGCGGAGCCTGAATCACCGCCGCCCGCCTCACGCGAGCCAGGCTCCAGTTATGGAGTGCGCACCGCGTCCCTGGAGCCGGTTGCGATCAGGGGCGACGGTGTCGAGATCAATTTTGAAGGCGCCGACGTTCCGACCGTGGCCAAGGCGCTGCTCGGCGACGTCCTGCATCTCAATTTCGTCGTTGATCCAAAGGTCCAAGGCACCGTGACACTTGGCTCCGTCGGACCGATACCGCGCAAAGATCTGCTGTCGACGTTTGAAAGTGTACTGCGCATGCAGAACGCCGCAATCGTGCGCGATGGCAAATTCATGAAAATCGTCCCAATTCCCGACGCGGCAGGGCACGCGTCTGTGAGTGCGGGCGCCGGAGAACCCGGATTCGGCGTTTCGGTCGTGCCGCTGCGCTACATTTCTGCCACCACGGTGGCGAAGACGGCGGAAAACATGCTCGCGCGACCGGGCGCAATTCGTGTTGATCAGGCGAGAAATCTTCTCCTGATCCAGGGCACGGCATCCGAGCGCGAGGCCGCGCTCGACGTGGTCTCGACCTTCGATGTGGAGTGGTTGCGCAATCAATCGGTTGGAGTCTACCCGCTTAAATCGACCTCGCCCGAGACCATGATCGGGGAGCTTGAACGGGTGTTTGAGAACCGCGAAGGCGGCCCAGGGCAGGGCGTCATCAGCTTCCAGCCGATCTCGCGCATGAACGCCGTGATGGTCGTCGCCAAGAACCCGAATATGCTCAAGCAAACGACGCAATGGGTGGAACGCCTGGACCGGTCAGATACCAGCGGCACGACGCTGCGGAGCTATCGGCTGAAATACGGCAACTCCACGCAAATCGCCAAGATCCTCACCAATATCTTTGTTTCGAACCGGTCCGGCATGGGCAGCGATACGCCAACCAATCCGATCGCACCGGGGACGACCACCGCCCAGTCTCGGCTCGATTCGCTCAAAAGCGGCACACAAGCCTCAAGTGCGAGCGGGAGTACGAATGGAAGTACGAGCGGCCAATCCAGTGGCGGCTCGTTCGGGGCGGGGAGTCGTGCTGGCGCGCCGATAGCAGCGGCCTTTGAGACATTTTCGAACCGCAAGGACTCCGACGCGGATGCGCCCGGCGGCGCCGACGCATTTGGCGGTGCGTCCGGTGGAAGCTCGTCGCGAGGCGCGTTCCAGAACGTCCGTATCACCGCCGACAGCGTCAACAACGCGATCGTGGTCTACGCCAATCAGGAGGATCACCGTGTCATCGAGCGCGCGGTGCACGACTTTGATCGGCCGCGCTTGCAAGTCGCAATCGAGGCGACCGTCGCCGAAGTCACACTCACGAATGACCTGGCCTATGGGGTTCAGTATTTCCTTACCAGCAGGGACGTAGGAGCGGCGAGGGACAAAGGGTCGGTAGGATTATTTGGCGCCGCGCAAGCGGCCGCCCAGGCGACCGCGCTGCAGCGCGTTCTGCCGGGCTTCAATCTGCTGCTCGGATCCGAGGCGCAGCCGCGCGTCATCCTCAATGCGCTGTCCACGATTACCAGTGTTAAGGTTCTCTCCTCGCCATCGATCGTGGCGCTCGACAATCAGCCGGCGCTCCTCCAGGTCGGCAACGAGATTCCGATCACGACCAGCTCGGCCACGATCCTGTCCAATTCGACCACGCCGCTGGTCAATACGATCGAGATGCGCAATACCGGCGTGATCCTGAAGGTGCTGCCGCACGTGAACTCGAACGGAACGATCGAGCTTGAGGTCGATCAGGAGATTTCCGCCGTCGTCAATCCCGATCAACAAACGTTGACGCCGACGATTTCGGAGCGGCGCGTCCATTCCACGGTGGCGGTGACGAGCGGTCAAACGGTTCTGCTCGGCGGCCTCATCAGCGAAAATGATCAGAAAACCAAGTCCGGAATACCTGGACTAAGCGAGATCAAGTTCTTGGGAGATTTGCTCGGCAATACCAGCGGCACCAAGACGCGCTCGGAAATCATCATTTTCATCAGGCCGCAGCTGATCCGAAACAGCGTCAACGCGCGCGCCGTGACCGAAGAGTTCCGAGACAAGCTGCATACGATGAAGAACAGCGCAGGTTCGATGATAAGCGGTGCGAATGTACGGCGCTGACGCCACGCTGTCGGTTACGAAAATAGCAGGTCGAATCACCTCTCCCCGACTCTGCGGTGTCATTCCCACGAAAGCGGGAGTCCAGTACTCCGCAGCGTCGCCGGGTTATTGGATTGCCCGCTTTCACGGCCGATGACACGGCCGCGTGACTCCATCAGAATCAGAACGACATTTTGCTCTAAACAACCCGACTATCATTCATTCAACTGAGCCCAACTGAACGGTCTCGACAACGGTAATATTGCGTAAAAATTGCAGCGCGGGGATATCAAAATTATAGCGGAAATACAGTACTAAACTGCAGTATATTGTGTTTTGTGGTTTTGTCTGTGACTTAGTGCGTTCACAGCCTTGTTGATTTCACTCTTTTTCACATTTGTCGTCCTACAAAAGACCGCCAACTTTGATTATGTGGTCGCTGCTTCGCTGGAATAGCTCATCTCGTATAAATGGGGAGATAGATAATGACACAGCTTGCACGGAGGTGGTCTCTCACCAGTATTGGTACCGTGATGTTGGGGGCGACCGCTTTGTCAGGGCCGGCTTTCGCGCAGGCTCAGGATCGAGGCGGCTTTGATCTGCATCGCCACTTTGCTCAGAATTTCACACCCGACCACAGGGGTGGCGGTGGTGGGGGAGGTAGTGGCGGTGGCAGTACCGGGGGAGGAAGCACCACACAACAGTCGATTGACCCCGGCCCGCGGGGCGGAGACCGCGGCGCCGGCGGCGCGTATCCCGGTCTCAGCCAAGGCGAGCTGGCCTTCTTCACTGCCTCCACGGACGTATTTAACGAGGTTGATGCGGTCGCCAACGGATTAGGTCCGCGCTTTAATATGACTGGTTGCGGTGGATGCCACGCGCATCCGGCCGTCGGCGGATCAAGCCCTCCGACCAACCCGCAAGTGGCGGCTGCAACCGAAATGGGCGGCAAGAATACGGTACCATCCTTCATCACGGCGAACGGGCCGATTCGCGAAGCGCGCTTCGTGCGCAATCCGGATGGAACGCCGGATGGCGGCGTGCACGCCCTCTTCGTCATCACTGGGCGCTCGGATGCGCCGGGTTGCAACATCACGCAGCCGAACTTTGCCGCCGCGGTTGCAGCGAACAACGTCATTTTCCGCATACCCACGCCTGTGTTCGGTGCCGGATTGGTGGAGGCTGTCCCCGATTCGGGTCTCCAGGCCACGTTTACGGCCAGCGCGCAACAGAGGAGGTCGTTGGGCATCTCGGGAAGCTTCAATCACAGCGGCAATGACGGCACCATCACGCGATTCGGCTGGAAGGCGCAGAACAAGTCCCTGCTGATCTTCGCTGGCGAGGCCTACAACGTCGAACAGGGCGTCACCAACGATGCCTTCCCGAACGAGCGGGAAAACGACCCGAACTGCCAATTCAACAACTTGCCGGAGAGCACGACAAATCTGACCGACACAACCAATGGCGCAAGCCCGGCCGCCGGTTTCTCGCAGGACATCATCGATTTCGCGGCTTTCATGCGCATGTTAGCGCCGCCGACGCCGGCGAGCTCCAGCACGGCGGCCGCGCAGTCGGCATCCGGGACACAGGTTGCGGCGGCGACCGCGGACACCGCCATAGCCGCCGCGGCGTCCTCGACTTCCTCCACATCCCCCACTTCGACGTCGACGAACTCGTCGACTTCGACCACTTCGACCTCGTCGACCGCATCGGTATCCCGCGGACAGCAGGTGTTCAAAAATATCGGCTGCCAAGCCTGCCACGCCGTGAACCAGACCACAGGAAAGGCCGCTATGACCGGGGCGAGCAACATGACGTTCCAGCCGTACAGCGACTTTGCCTTGCACGACATGGGAACGGGACTGGCCGACAACGTCTCCCAGGGCAATGCCAACGGCAGGCAGTTCCGTAGCGCGCCGCTGTGGGGTGTCGGTCAGCGCCTGTTCTTCCTGCATGATGGCCGCACCAGCAAGATCGACGTCGCCATCCAGCAGCACGCCAGCCAAGGCTCGGAAGCAAACGGCGTAATCAGCAACTACAATCAGCTGGGCCTCACTGACCGACAGTCTTTGGTCGCTTTCTTGCGCTCGCTGTGAGCCGCTCCTGATTGCCATGCGCCGACTGCTGCTGCTTGTGAGTGTAGTGGTGGCGACTAGCCTCGCGAATTGGCTGGGCTGGCGTTACGGTGCCGTAATATGGCCTTACGGCACCGTCGTCTCTCCCATGCCGGTTCCCGAGGATGGAAAGGTGCTGGGCGGAATCTATGTCAACGACTATTTCGATCTGTCCTATCCGCTACCGCAGGGATGGACCGAAGGGTTGGCGGGGCCGGATCCGTCCGATGCCGGCTATTATGTGCTGAGTTCGCTCGTTCCCCAATCGGAGCAGAACGCAGCGATCATGATTGTGGCGCAAGACATGTTCTTCGCGTCCAAGTCGCACGGCAACATCGCCGAGATGGTGCACGACTTCCGCCAGGCCATGTCGGAAGTCGACGGCATGATGATCGATCGCGAGCCGACCGAGGTGAAAGTCGCGGATCGTCTTTTCTATCGGGTGGATTTCAGCGGAGTCGGGCTCTATCGCGCCACATTCACCACTGAGAGCCGCTGTCATGCCGTGAGCTTCAATCTGACCGCACGCGATCCGGAGCTACTGGCAGACCTTGCTCTCAGCGTGGACAAACTGTCCTCTGCCCGAAAGCAGGATGCCGGCTCTCCGGTCCCCTATTGCATCGAGAACTACGCGGTACCAGAAAACCTGTTGCGAAGAGTTGAGCCGACCCCGGTCGGTCCAAAATTCATGCCCATTCCGGTACGCATCATTGTCGATACCGAAGGCTCCGTGAAGCACGTCCACGTCATACGCGCGACGCCGGAGCAGCGCAAAAGCATTGAGGACGCACTGCGCCAGTGGAAATTCAAACCCTATGGATTGAATGGACGCGCAGTCGAGATTGAGACGGGTTTGATGTTCCGGTTCACGGTGGCGGAAAAGTGACCTTGTTCTCAGTCGGTTGCCAGTCGGCGTTCGGATAGACGCGAGTCGGACCGCCGCCATGTGACAAGGGGAGTCTGTGCGTCGGCATTGGAACGTGACGGGTGGGGGCCATGACCATCGATACGACGAGACGAGACGACAATTTACCGCTGCTTGATGCAAAGTGCGCCGTATCAGGGCGCATCGGATCCAGAGGCGCTGGATCAAGAGCGGCGACCGCCGCCATTTGGCTCGGATGCGCCGTGGTCAGTGCGATCCCCATGGCCACCACGGCCTCGGCCCATGTGAAATGGTTCGTAACATGCAACGCTTCCGATGATCCGCTTCCGCCGCAGGCGGTGTTCACGCCGACGTTCTGGCTATTCTCGGCCCTGTTCGTGACGGTGCTTTATGTCGGGTGTGCGATCGAACAGACGAAGCTCGGTACATCTCTCTCAAGGCTCCTCGATCGCTGGACCGAACCCCTGCATAAGCGTACGGATGGCCTGCTGCGCGCGGTCGCAGCCGTCTCTTTCACCCTGCTATGGGCCGATGGCGACTGCATTCTCACGCCGGAACTCAAAGGCAGCGGTACTTGGCTCTCGGCCATTCAGGTACTCATTCCGATCTATCTGATCGCACGCGCGACGCTGCCCGCTGCGGCCGCAGGCATCCTCGTGCTCTACGGCTACGGCGCTGCCAGCGATGGTCTGTTCCACATGCTGGACTATCCGTTTTTTCTTGGGCTCGCTGCCTATTTCGCACTGTCCATATCGCAGAATGCCAAGCTCCGCTCCTTCCGTTTTGATTGCCTGCGGTGGACGGTTGCTCTTTCGCTGATGTGGCCGTCGATGGAAAAATTCCTGTATCCCTCTTGGATCGCGCCGATCTTGACGCAGCATCCGGAGCTGACCTTGGGCTTCGATGTCGGCACAGTCATTACCGGCGCCGGCGTCGTCGAATTCGGCCTCGCCTTTGCCATGTTCTGGACGCCCCTGGTCCGCCGCTTCGCCGCTGCCGCTCTGGCGCTGCTGCTGTTTTCGGCAACATTCGATTTCGGCAAGATGGATGGCATCGGTCATTTGATGATCATCGCTCTTCTCCTGCTGGTGTTCGCCGATCCGGGCAGGAAACAGGCGAGCTGCAGCCCCGCGGTCGCCCCGCTTGTCGGCGGCGCGACATTGTTGGCGGTCATCTTTCTCTATGCAGGCTTTCACACGCTTTACTATGGGGCGTCGCCCGCGGCGCTGGTTCCGCTCGCGAGCGGCGCGGCATTGGCAGCGTTGGCGATCAGCTTTCTCTGCCTCCCTGGCCTGGCCCACGGGTTACGACGGGCGATCAGGCGGCGCCTGTTGCTGTGGTTGATCGAGCGCGATGAGGCGGGCGACACTCTGACCGTGCAAAGACCGCGCGACTTGGCTACGCCGCGACGTGTGACGCGTTCTGAGCGTCTGGTGGCCGTGCGCGCACATGGCTAGCTCGGCACGCACCGCGGGGCGACCCTACGCAAATGCGCCACGGCGTAAGGTTCGCCCTGCTGAACCACTCGCGTTCAGGGTTGAGCATCCGACTAATCGGCGCGTGAACTCAAGCACTGATCGACGCATGAACCTGAGCAACGAGCAGGAGCCATTCTCTCTTTCTGAACTTGCGGCGGGAAGCACTGCGGTCGCTGCTGTCGCGCTGATCGCGTTCCTGGGCATTAGGGCTTCTCAACAGCCAAATCCGCCGCCCACATATGCTTTACAGGCAACGCCGTCACAGGCAACGCCGTCGCCTGACGCCGGGCCGGGCGCTTCGGCCGAAGTCAGCCAACGGCGCCGGCATGTGCCCACCGCGACGGCGCGTGCGCGGCAAGGCCTGCCGCCGCCGAACGATGTGGCGATGCGCCTCTCGGAGTCATCCGGTACCGATTCGCCGGCAAACCACCCGCCAGCCTCGAACCCGGCCGCAACAAAGGGGGCCGCAGCTTCGAATTTTCTCGTCGAGGCCGCACCGGGGACGGTTGTAGAAATGCGGTCGCCCGATATCGGCGGCCCGCCGCCTCCATTGATCGGGCCGCCCGATCTATTTCGAACCAAAGATGCAATCAGCGTTCGGCCGCCTGACCCGATCAGGGAGGCGGCGATTCCGCCGCCGCCCGAGGCGGAGCGAAATCCGTCCAATCGTTCCGACGCAATTTGGATTCAAACGAAGCTGCACGATCTGGGTTATTTCGCAAGTAACGGCAATGGCATCTGGGGACAGGCCTCCCGGAGCGCGTTACGTGATTTCAAGACAATGAATGGGCTTGCGGAGGACGACAAATGGGACCGCGAGACAGAACAGCGGCTGTTGTCGAAGCAAAACGTCGCTGCCTCCAGCACCTTCATCGGCGGTTGGGCGCAGAGCGTTGAGGAGTGCCAGCGCTTCCGGGGCGTCGGCGCTCCGCTCGTCATAAGGTCACGCGGTGCAGAGACCGACAGCGTCAAATGCACTTTCCGCTCGATCAAACGCGAGGTCGCCACGGCGTGGCGTATTCAGGCCGCATGCTCGGCCGGGGGGCAGTCGTGGAACGCCAATGTCAGCCTGAAGCTCGCCGGATCGAACCTGAACTGGTCGAGCGAGAATGGTAAAGAGACGTACGTGCGATGCGTGAAGCCGTGATATCGACCCTGGCAGAGAGATGGCGGGCGCTTCAACCGGACAGGAACACGCCTTAGTTCACGAGACCACTCCGGCGCAAGGCAAAATACTCGTTATATGGAAGATCGTCGGTGACCACCGTGCTTCTGCCGTCCACCGGGAGCACCTTGGCGATGTCGGTTCGCCGGGACAGGATATTCTCCGCCATCCTCTCAACCGAGATATTCGAATTCCACTCCATGAGATCACGTTTGGCCGGTCCTGAGAGACGCGCCACAAATTCTGCGGGCGTAATGTTGGGGATCGGCGACCTGGAGGCCAGGAAATGATAGCCCCAGTCCTCGATCGATTTGAAGGCGACCACATAGGGGAAGGACTCGCGCAACGAGCGCGCCACCGCGTACTGGATATTTTCTTCGCCTCCGGGGAACCATTGCTGAAGGATGCCGCCGGGTGCGAGATGAGCCTTCACGATATCGTAGAATTCCTTGGAATAGAGCAGGCTCGACGCGGCCGCTTCGATCGGAGGCGGAGGATCCAACGTGATGACGTCGAATTTCCTGTTGCCACGCAGCAGATAGCGGCGGCCGTCATCGACAACGACGTGAGCCTTGGGGTCGCGGGTGACGTCTTCGAAGTCCGCAAAGAAGAAACCGAAAGACTCGGTCACCGAACGAGATAATTCGACCACCGTCGTATCGATTCCCCAGCTATGCATGGCGCGGAAAGTCGTGCCCATGCCGAAGCAGATTATCAGCCCTGATTTGGCATTGTTGTTGATCGCCAGCGGAAGATGCGCCATGACCTTGGTGATCGGCGTCAAAAACGTCATGCCGACGCCATTCACCAGCAACCGCTTATCCATTCCCTCGCCATGTGCGATGACGGTTGCTACGTGATCGCGGCGGACTTCATGCGGGCCGCTGTAAAAGCTCCCGTCCTCGTAGCCGCGACTCACGAATATCGAGAAAGCAAATAATGCGGCGAACGGGAGGACGATCCCGGCGAAATGCCGCATCGACAACAGAACCTGCCGCATCGCCCAGACGAACAGCAGGAATATCGGAACGCTGAGAACGAGAAGCGTGGCGTGCGTGCCGATTGTGGGGAGAAGCACATAGGCGGCGACGAGGGGGCCGAGGATTCCCCCAGCAATGTTGACGCCGTAGGAGCGGCCGGCGTTGGCGGGATCGCCGCCCGAATACTCGTCGATCAAGCGAGGCGTCAGGTAACCAAGCGCAAGACAGAACGGCACGATACTCGACAGTGTTACAGCGACGTTCTCGCCCAGGCGCGGATCGTTGAGCACGATCGGCAGCAGCGAGAACACGCACGATGCGCCGAGAACGCCTTCCGTCGAAATGAGCCATCCACCCTTCAGGCCGCGGCGGTAAAGATAGGAGCCGATCCACGTCGCCAGCAGATAGGTCGTCAGGATCATGGCGAAGGCGTAAATGGTCGTCTTCAGCACGAAGGTAAATGCTCGCGTCCAGGCGACTTCCATGGCCAGCGACGCGAACCCCGTCGTGAACAAAATAACTTCGAGCCAATGCCTGGACGCCGCCGATCCGCTCTGCGCCGGAGTCCGATTTGGTGAGCGCAGTGCGGCAGGCCGCTCTGATTCAAACCGGTAAATCCACGCGAGCAGGAAACTGACCGCGGCGATCAAACAATTAATAGCCGCCGCGATGGTAGACGTCTGGCTAAAGCCAAAGAGTTCCACCAGAACGAGAGCGGTCATCGCGGTGCCGGCCGTCGCACCCATGACGTTCGCCACATAGAGAAAGCTGAAGCTCGCCTGATTAGCAGGATCCGTCTGCCTGACGAACGACATCATCAGGGGAAAGGTCGCACCCATCATGATGCACCAGGGCAGGATCGCGGCGACGATAAAAATTGCCGATATGAGCAGATAGCCCGTTGAACTGGCTTCTCCGGCCCCGAGCAGGTAGGCCTCACCGAACCGGAACA
>Ga0209131_1000888_pt1 | contig 20883 bp, 20 predicted proteins | sample GraSoi_2013_40cm_FD_185826 | JGI IMG/M metagenome (GOLD analysis project Ga0209131, IMG submission 185826) | Grasslands soil microbial communities from the Angelo Coastal Reserve, California, USA - Sample 9_17_2013_40cm (SPAdes) (version 2) | ecosystem: Environmental > Terrestrial > Soil >... | reverse complement strand
CGCCCGCGTTCCAGCCGCTTGGGCAGCTCGGCGTGCAACGGATGGTCTGCGGCCAGGTGGCGCACAATGAAGCGTGGCGTGGCCACATAGGGCTCGTGGCTGTATTGCTCGAAGAACAGCCACTGCAGGACGCGCGCATGCGCCAGGCGCTCGGCGGGCAGGAAAGCCGTGCCCGCGGCCAGGTAGCAAAGGATGGCGTCCGATTCGGCCAGGTATTGGCCGTCCTCGAGTTCAAGGGTCGGGATGCGCCCGTTCGGATTCTTGGCCAGGAACTCCGGCGTGCGGGTTTCGCCGCGCAGGATGTCGAGCTCGACGTAGCGGTACGGCAGCTGGAGCTGCGCCAGCAGCAGCCGGATCTTGTAGCCGTTGCCGGAATCGAGATAGTCGTACAGCGTGTACATTAATCAGTCCTCTGCTATCGGCGTATCCGCGCGCCCGCCCCATTCGGCCCAGGACCCGTCATAGAGGGCGCCCTCGGGCAGGCCAGCGACCGCCAGGCCGAGATTCAGGATCGCGGCCGTCAGGCCCGAACCACAGGTAGTGACCACCGACGTGCTTTCATCGACTCCGGCGCGCGCAAAACGTTCGCGCAGCTCCTCGCGCGAGCGCAGCGTCTGCGCCGGCGTCAGCAGCTCGCCAAAGGGCAGGTTGTGCGCGCCGGGCATGTGTCCGCCACGCAATCCCGGGCGGGGCTCGCTCACCCGCGCGTGGAAACGGTCGGCCGAGCGGGCATCGAGCACGAGCTCACGTCGCGAACGCAGGTTCTCGAGCAGGTCTCCCAGCCCGCGGAGCAATCCGGCCCGCAGCGCAGTCCGGAACTCGGTGGGCACCGGAGCCGTAACCGGCCCGCTCTCGATCGCGCGCCCCTCGGCGCGCCACTTGGGCAGACCGCCGTCGAGCACCGCAACCCGGTCGTGACCGAACAGCCGCATCATCCAGCGGCCGCGGGGCGCGGAAAACACGCCGATCTGGTCATAGAACACGACGCGATGGTCACTGGACACGCCGAGTTCACCGACCTGCTGCGCAAAGCGGCTTGCCGAGGGCACCATGTGCGGCAGTCCGGACTCACGATCCGCGATCAGGTCGATATCGAAGAAGCGTGCGCCCGGAATTCGTGCCGCCGCAAACTCGGCACGCGCATCACGCTTGTCGCCGGGCATGTACCAGGTGGCATCCAGCACCACGAGGTCCGCGCCCGGCAGCTCGGCGGCGAGCCATTCCGTACTGACGGTGGGGTCCACGACGCATCTTCCGTCCACTCGGTGGCGTGCCGCAAGCCCGCAGGACGCGGTAGAATTCCTGCCGCGCGACCGGGGCAGGCCCTGCGCCGCAGGAGGCTCGACCGTGATGCTCATCGGCATGTTCGACTCACCGTTTGTCCGCCGCGTGGCGGTCAGCATGAAGCTGCTCGGAATCGGATTCGAACATCGCAACTGGTCCGTCGGCCGCGATTTCGATCGCATCCGCGCCTACAATCCGCTCGGTCGGGTGCCGACCCTGGTCACCAATGACGGTGAAACGCTGATCGACTCGGCGGCCATCCTCGACCACCTGGATGAACTCGCCGGACCCACGCGAGCGCTGCTGCCGGGCCAGGGCGCGCCGCGCCGCGCCGCCTTGCGCCTCATTGCCATCGCAGTCGGCGCGGCGGAAAAAGGGGCCCTGCAGGTCTACGAGCGCGTGTTCCGGCCCTTGGAGAAGTGGCACGAACCGTGGCTCGAGCGCCTGCGCGTGCAGGTTGATGGCGCACTTGCCGAACTCGAGCGAAATTGCGCGGCGCGACCCGGCCGCTGGCTCATCGGAGAGCGCCTGACCCAGGCGGACATCAGCGTGAGTTGCGCCACAACATTTCTGGATGGCGCACTGAGCGCGGCGCCACGTCCGGAACAGTACCCGGCCTTGCATTCCCTGGTCAGTCGCTGCGAAAGCCTGCCCGAATTCATCGCGACGCGCATCGCGTGGTCGGCGCCGGGCGCCGCTGAGCCGGACACCGTGGCCGCGGTCTGAGCAGCGCCGTGAAGCATTTCCTGTCCGCCCTGTTCGTCGTGAGCATCTTTGCTCTCGCCGGCTGTGAAACGGTCAGCACCACCGCCCCGGGAGCGATCGGCGTCGAGCGCAAGCAGGTCATGTGGGTCTCCGAGGCGGACGTCGAACAGAGTGCCACGCAGGCCTACGCCCTCGAGATGACCAAGGCCAGACAGGCGGGGCAGCTCAACGCCAACCTGGCGCAGACCGAGCGCGTGCGCGCCATCGCCGGCCGACTGATCCGGCAGACGACCGTGTTCCGCCCCGATGCTGCGGGCTGGGCCTGGGATGTCAACGTGCAGGAAAACAAGGAGCTCAATGCCTACTGCATGCCGGGCGGCAAGATCATGGTGTACTCGGGCCTGATCGAGCAGCTCAAACTCAGCGATGCCGAGCTCGCCACCGTCATTGGCCACGAGATGGCGCACGCACTGCGTGAACACAGCCGCGAAGCGGTGTCCCGCAACTACGCCCAGCAGCTGGGGCTCGGCGCCCTCGGCGCGCTGACCGGCCTCGGCCAGGACACGATGCAGCTGGCCGGGATGATCAGCAATGTCACCATTACCCTGCCCCACAGCCGCGTGCAGGAATCAGAAGCGGACAGTGTGGGCCTCGAACTGATGGCGCGCGCGGGCTACGATCCGCACGCCGCGCTGAGCCTGTGGCAAAAGATGGGCCAGGCCAGCCAGAACGGCTCGCCGGCATTCCTGAGCACGCATCCTTCCAGCAGCACGCGGCTGGAAGACCTGCGATCACTTCTGCCCCGCGTCCTGCCGCTATACGAAGCGGCGGCCAAGCACTAGTCGCGATTGCCGTGGTCCGCGTGGCGGTCAGGCTCGCGCTGCCCATGGCTTTCAGGCGCCGGCGCGGGCGCCGAGTGTACAGGGGCCGACTGGTGCTCCGGCGGCGCTTGGCGCACGGGCGGCGATTCACGTACCGGGGACACCACACGCGGCATATCACGCGGCACATCACGCGGCATATCACGCGGCACATCACGCGGTACTTCTCGCACCGAAGGCATTTCGCGTACCGGAGGAGCTTCGCGCACCGGAGGTCTCTCCCGCATCGGAGGCCCTTCCCGCACCGGCGGCACTTCGCGCGTCGCCGGCGCCTGTGCCCGCGGTATCTCCTGCGGCGATTCGCGCACCGTGCCGGCCGGTGGTGAGTAACGCCGCTGCGAACCGTAATCCGCCGCAGGAGCGCGGTCCGCACCACGCTGACCCTGGGGGTACGCGGGCGCCGCTGACGGGCGTTCGGCTATCGGGCGATCACTCCTCGTGACAGTCCGGTCCGCGGGCAGACTGCGTCCGACGCTGCGCGGCTCCGGGCGAATTTCCAATGCGCTGGTGCTGAATGGAGTCTGGTGTGTGGCACCGGGCTCGGTACGCAGCAGGTTACGCGCCACGGGCTGGGCCGCGGTGAAGGTCTCGCGGGACACCTCGCTATAGGCCCCAGGCACGCTCTCGTTGGCGTAGCGGCGTTGAACGCGCGTCGCGTCCCCGCCTTGCCTGCGATCGATGTAGCGCTCGACGTTCTCGCGGCCGAGATGCGTGTTGCTGACGTTGGCGGCGCGCAGATAGTTGCGGCTCGCGTGGAACGGAGGTTCGTACACTTCGTTGTAGCCGAGCGGCACCCAACCGACACGCGGCGCATGCCGTGCATCTGCATCGGGGCGCATCCCGCCGCGCCAGGCGACCAGCGCGGGGGCGAACACCGGATGATGGATCTCGCGCATGCCGGGCGACCAGGCCCATCCGTGGCGCGCATGCACCCAGCGGCCGTAGTGGCAGGGCGCAAATCCCCACGGCTCGTTGTCGATCCAGGTCCAGCCCCAGGGGCCGATCCAGCTCCAGTAGCCGTATCGATAGGGCGCCCAGTCGACCATCACCAGCTGCGGCACCCAGATGGATCCGTAGTCCGGATCGACCTCCCAGTCGCCGTAGCCGTCCAGTTCCTCATAGCCGACGACTTCGCGGGACACATAGCGCGCGGCGCGCGAATCCTCTTCGCGACGATCGCGATCTTCGGCCCACAGATCGAGGCTGTCGGTGGCTCCGGCCTGCGCGATACGGATCGGCGAATCGTTGTCGGCGGCCAGTTCGGCACTCTCATCGCTGCGCACCAGTTGCGCGCCGCTGCGATTGCTGACTTCGGCGTGCCCGCTCCACACCGCCAGATAAGTGCGCTCATCGCGATCATCAACATCGACTCGGTAGCCGCCGGGCTGCAGCAGGGATACGAGGCCCTGCGGCGTCTCGATCTCGAAGCGCTCGTCGCTGTCCAGGTCGCGGATCCGGATGCTGAGGGACCCCGTGGTCACCCGCAGGCGTATCTGTCCGTCGTCGACGGAGAGGATCTGCAGGGCCGTGCCCGACCCGAGGCGCAGGGCCGTCGAGCCGATGTGCATCTCGGCGCGTGACCCGGATTCGACCCACAACCGGTCACCACCGGTCAGCGGCCGATTTACCAGCTGGTCAACCCAGTTGTCGGTGCCCGCGAGTTTCAGCTGGGCGTTGCCGTCGATGAGATTGACGTGCGCCACCCGCGCTGGTGGATCATCACTGTCCGCGTGAGCGGGACCGCCGGCGAGCAGCACGATGAGCGCCAGCGCGCCAGCGATGGAATAATTTGCAACTGATAGTCTTCGCAACATGGCCACTCCTTGAGCACGTTCAGCTCGCCAGCCGCATCTGATCTGACCCACGCTCCAGGCAATAGTGCCTTAAAACACTGCGCATTCCTGCACTGGAGGAGAATATTTTCGCGACGGCCGGGGTTCAGCCGCCGTTAAGGCGGCTGCCCGGGAGAAGCGCGCAATCACATTAAGTCCGTGTGATCAGTCTGCCGCCGGAGTCTGAAAGACGTAGATGTGTTTGAGGGCCGGGCTCGATCGCAGGGCGGCGACCGCGGCGGCGTTCGCGGCAGTGCCCGTTAGATTCAGCGTCTCGAGTTGCGTCAACGGCGCGAGAGCGCGCAGGCCGCCGGGCGTGATCGCCGTGTAGGATAGATCGAGCCTGCGCAGGTTCGTGAACCTCGCCAGGGAATTCAGCGCCGCATCGGAGATAGCGGTACGCGCGAGCTCCGCGTCGACAATGAAGGGACCGACGGGCGCAAGTCTGGAGACTGCGGCGTCGGTGGCTCGCCCCGGAAAACTGGCGGTGCGCAGGATCAGACCGTCGGTGGGGACCTGCGAGCGCGGCACCAGCTGAATGCCGAGCGAGGCTGCGAGTGCCGCGATCTGCTGCTGTTGCGGCCGGTAGTCGGGGGCGCTGGGCAGTTCGGGTCCCGGCATGGGGGCGGCGCCCGCAATCGCATCGCGTGGCAGCGAAGCGGAAGCACCCGCCGCGATCCACAGGTCGATGAGCTTGATGTCGGGCGCGGACAGGTGCGGCTTGCCCTCGGCCGGCATGGCGTTCTTGTCGCCGGCCGGCAGTGTGATGCGGCGGTGCAGCTCGCTGGCCGGCACGTTGCCGGCGACGATGACGGGCCCGTCCTTGCCACCGCGCATGATGGCCGCGTAGGTGCCGAGCCGCAGGCCTCCGCGGTGCTTCTCGGCACTGTGACACAGCAGGCAGTGGGCCCTGAGGATCGGCGCTATGCGGGCGCCGTAGAACGTCGCCGGGTCACCGTCGGGGGCTCCCTCCGCTGCGATCGCTGGCAGCCCGAACAGGCTCCGCAGGACCGGCGGCATGTGCTCCGTAAGATGCTCCTCGCCGTGCGCGAGCTGCCCGCCCCGATAGCCGGTCCAGGCCATGAGGCCGACCGTCGCGACCAGCGCAAGCGAGTAGAGCGTCCTGGAGTGGCCGCGCAGGATCCAGGTGATCCAGCAGGCCGCCGCGAGCGAGGCGCCACCCCACATGTGGCGCGTCACCAGTGCGCCTTCGTAGCCGCCACTCCAGGCCAGGAGCCAGCCCAGCAGGGGTGTGACGATCGCCGCGATGAGGGCGAGGCCGAGGACGAACGCCGCCGCCGAGCGGATGTACCGGCGCCGCTCGTTCGCACCGGCGAACTCCATCAGCGGCACCAGCAGCAGCAGCGCAATGGGCATATGCACCGCGAGCGGATGAAAGTGCCCGAAGAATTGTGCCAGTGAAGCGCGCTCGAGCCCGTCGGGTGGCGCCAGGATCAGCAGGCAGAACAGCGCCAGGATGGGCAGGAACGCGATGAGCGCCAGGCGAACGCGGGTGTTCATGTCAGCCCGCAGCGCGGTGGATTCCCCGCCGCCTCAAGCGAGCAGCTCGGTCACGACTCTTGCCGGTAGCACACCGGTCAGTTTCTGGTCGAGGCCCTGGAACCGGAAGGTGAGCTTCTCGTGATCAATGCCGAGCAGGTGCAGGATGGTCGCATTGAAGTCACGCACATGCACCGGGTCCGCGACGATGTTGTAGCTGAAGTCGTCGGTCTGGCCGTGGGCGTAGCCGGGTTTCGCGCCCCCGCCGGCCAGCCACATCGTGAAGCAGCGGGGATGATGATCACGCCCGTAGTTGTCCTTGGTGAGGCCGCCCTGGCTGTAAACCGTGCGGCCGAATTCCCCGCCCCAGATGACGAGCGTATCGTCGAGCAGGCCGCGGCGCTTGAGGTCGGTCACGAGCGCGTAGCAGCCGCGGTCGGTCGCGGCGCAGAGCTTGGGGAGATTCCCGACCACATTCTTGTGTACATCCCAGCCACGCTGGTAGATCTGCGTGAAGCGCACGCCGCGCTCGGCCATGCGTCGGGCCAGCAGGCAGTTGTAGGCAAAGGTTCCCGGGACTTTTGCCTCATCGCCATACAGGTCCCAGGTCGACTTCGGCTCATTGCCCGTGTTCGTCAGCTCCGGCACTGACGTCTGCATGCGAAAAGCCATCTCATACTGCTTGATGCGCGCATGCGTTTCGGGATCCCCGAACTCCTCATAGGTGAGCTGATTGACGGCGTTGACGCCATCGACCAGCCTCTTGCGCGTCTCGTGGCTCAGGCCAGCGGGGTCGTTGAGATAGAGCACCGGATCACCCTGCGAGCGGAACGCCACGCCGGCATGCTCGCTCGACAGAAATCCGCTGCCCCACAGACGCGGGGCGATCGGCTGGTTGTCGGCGCCGGGAACGAGGCGGGAGTTGAGGACCACAAAGGCCGGGAGGTTCTCGTTCATGTTGCCCAGCCCGAAAGACAGCCAGGCGCCGAGGCTGGGCTTGCCTGGCACCATGTTGCCGGTATTCATCAGCAAGATGGCCGGCTCATGATTGATGGCGTCGGTGTTGACGGTGTGAACCAGTGTCAGCTCATCGATCATCCGGCTCGTCCAGGGCAGCAGATCGCTGACCCAGCGGCCATTCGCGCCGTATTGAGCGAACTTCCAGTAGGACGGCGCAACGGGAAAGCGTGACTGTCCGGCCGTCATGCCGGTGAGGGCCTGCGAACCGCGCACGGAGTCAGGCAGATCCGAGTCGAATAAGGCTGCGAGCCTGGGTTTGTAATCCAGCAGGTCCATCTGTGGCGGCGCACCAGACATGAACAGCGAAATTGCGCGCTTGGCGCGCGGCGCAATATTCGGCAACCCGAGGGTCTGGGCGCCCGCGGGTCCGGCCGCGCCTGCGGCGCCGAGCGCGGCCAGGCCCGCCCAGCCGAGCACTCCGCCCACCTGGCCGATGAAAAGCCTGCGGCTTGGTCTGTTGGCGCTCATGGGACTCCCTGCCTGCTACTTGTTGACGGTGGCGTCGAGGTTCATCGCGGCGCTCGCCACCAGCATCCACGGGGCCAGCTGCGGCGCGGGTATGTTGCGGTCCGGTCTGGATTCGCCCACGGCGATGAGCCGGGCCGCAGCACCGGCATCGCGCGCATAGGTCTTCTCAAACTCACCCAGCAGGCCTTCGAGCACCGTCTTCTCCTGCGGGCGCCACGGACGCGCGAGCAGCAACTCGCCCAGGTAATCGAGCCGGGCGTCGGTGGCCGCAGCGTGCGTCCAAACCCGTTCGCCCAGCCGGCGCGCGGCTTCCAGCCACTGCGGATCGTTCATCACCACCAATGCCTGGAGCGGCGTGTTGGTGCGTTGCCGGCGCGTGCAGGCGGCATCGCGGACCGGCGCGTCAAAGGTGTCCATGTTGGGCATGGTCGCCATGCGCTTCCAGAAGGTGTAGAGGCTGCGACGGTAGAGTGCCTCGCCGTGATCCTGCTTGTAGCTGGTGGTATCGCTGCTGGGAAAGCCACCCGCCTCCCATACCCCAGGCGGCTGGTAGGGCCTGACGCTCGGTCCGCCCATTTTCTCGACCAGCAGGCCACTGGCCGCGAGCGCGGTGTCGCGGAGCATCTCGGCGTCCATGCGGAAGCGCGGACCGCGGGCAAGCAGCCGGTTGCGGGGATCCTTCTCCAGGAGCTCTGGCGTGACCAGGGCCGACTGGCGATAGGTCGCCGACATCACCAGCTGCCGGTAGAAGCGCTTGACGTCCCAGCCATGCTCGCGAAAATCCACCGAGAGCCAGTCCAGCAGCTGCGGGTGAGAAGGCCGCGCCCCTACCGTGCCGAAATCCTCGGTCGTCTCCACCAGGCCGGTGCCGAACAGCTCCTGCCACATGCGGTTGATTGCCACGCGCGCCGTGAGGGGATTGGCTGCACTGACGGTCCACTCCGCCAGCCCACGCCGGTCGAGCGGCGCACCGGGCGGGAGCGGTGGCAGGAACTGCGGCACGCCGGGGCGCACGCGTTCGCGGCGCTGGCTGTAGATACCGCGATTCAGGACATCGGCGTACGCCAGTCCGGCACTCTCCTCGCTGACCAGCGCGAGGCCGCCGCCGGCCGAGAGCCGGTCCAGTCCGGCATTGAGCGCCGGCAGCTGCGCCACCAGCGCGCGCGTGATCGCGTCCCTCTGCGAGAAATAGAAATCACTGACGGCCTTGAACTCATCCTCGGTCCAGCTCGCCATCGGCCTGCGGACCACCTCGCTTACGTAGTCCTCGCGCGGCACCCGTGCCGCCTCTTCCGCACTGAGCGAGCGCCCGTAGTAGCGAAAATCCTGGTAGCGCGACTGGCGCAGTGGATTGGCCTCCGGGTACTGGCGTCCGAACTCCAGCGGCGCGGCGCTGCGAATCGTCCCCGCCAGCGTATCCTTTGCCACCTTGAGCGCCTGCGGCTGGCCGTCGACATACAGTTTCACCCCGGCGGCGCGGCCCGAGCCGTCATAGGTCGCCAGCACGTGACTCCAATGGCCCCGCTCGAGCGCGAGCTCCTGCGTTGCGACATCCAGGGCATTGCCGGGCCAGGCGTGCACGAGATGGAACTCCAGGCGGCCGCGAAAGAACGGCTTCTTGGGGTCTGGTTTCTGCTCGCTGAAGTACAGTTCCCATCCGCGACCCTGCTGCGCTGAATCGACGCGCGCCACGATCGCGCCGAAGTGCGCGCTCTCCGAGGATGCGGTCTCCAGGTACGGCATCAGCCAGGTGCCCACGGAGAACGGCTGAGTCGCTTCAACATCGCCGATTCCCGGCAGCTCCAGGCGCGTACTCGTATCCATGCGCATCGCGGGCCAGAACCAGGTGTCCTCGCCCCACACGGGCGCCCCGCCCGTCGCAGTCACGCTGCCCGGGCTCGCACCGGGCGCCGAGTTGCGGAACGCGGCGCCACGCTGCTCGTCAAAGCGCAATTGCAGTTGCAAACCGTCGGTGCTGACCGGCTGCGGCGCCTCTGCCGACTGCGCCAGCCAGTCCGCGATCAGCTCGCGGGCCCGGGCGCGGCGCGCGTCGATCTCCCGCCGCACGATGCTGCGCGTGCTGAACGTCTGCTCGTAGGCGGCCCGGTTCTCCGGCGTGGGCAGGCGGACGAACGGCGGCCAATCGTTCCGGTCGTCATTCGAGGGATCTTCGCTGAGATTGTTGAAAAAGGCCGTGAGGCGGTAAAAATCGCGCTGCGTGAGCGGGTCGAACTTGTGATCGTGGCAGTTCGCGCAGCCTACCGTGAGCCCGAGGAAGGCCGCGCCGTAGGCCTCCGTTCGTTCACGCTTGTTGTTCACGCGCAGCTCCTCGACCAGGGTGCCGCCCTCGCCCGAACTGATGCCGGCGCGGATGAAGCCGGTTGCGACGAGCTGATCGGGGTTCTGTGCCGGCAGCAGGTCGCCGGCGAGCTGCTCGCGTACGAACTGGTCGTAGGGTTTGTTGGTGTTGTAGGCCCTGATCACGTAGTCGCGGTACGGCCAGATGCTCCGGAAATTGTCCAGGTGCAGCCCGTGGGTATCGCCGTAACGCGCCACATCGAGCCAGTAGCGTGCGCGGTGCTCGCCATAGCGTGGGCTCGCGAGCAGGCGATCGACCAGTTTTTCATAGGCATCGCCGGATCGGTCCTCGACGTAGGCCGTCACTTCCTCCGGCGTGGGTGGCAGGCCGGTCAGATCGTAGGTCACGCGCCGGATCAGCGTGCGGCGGTCTGCCTGCGCTGAAGGGGCGAGACCTTCGGCCTCCAGGCGCGCGAGGATGAAGTGGTCAATGTCGTTGTGCGCCCAGTCGGTGCGCTTCGGCACCGGCAGCGGCGGCACCTTCGGTGCCACGAACGCCCAATGCGTCTCGTACTGCGCGCCCCCCTTGATCCACTGGCGCAGGGCGGCGATCTGTTCGGGCCTGAGGGTCTTGCGTGCCTCCGGCGGAGGCATGCGTTGCTCAGGATCCTTCGCCTCGATGCGCTTGACCAATGGGCTGCTGTCGGGCTTGCCTGGAATGATGGCCGGACCGAATTTCTCATGCGGCGCGTAGGCGAATTCAGGGTGATCGAGGCGCAGTCCCGCCTTGCGCGAGCTGGAACTCGGGCCATGGCAGCCGTAGCAGTACTCCGACAGGATCGGCTGAACCGTCTCGTTGAAGGAGAGCCGGGGCGAGGGCCCGCGCGTGCAGCCGCCGAGCAGCAGCGCCACCACGCTCAGCGCCGGAAACAGCAGCGTTCCGGCGGCGCGTCCGACCCCAGGATTCATCCGTCCACCCTACCACCATCCCGGGCTCGCACAAAAAAACAGGGCGCCACATGGCGCCCTGCCGGAACTCTGGGGAATTCCTCGCTTACTGCTTTGGCGCTGTACTGTCGGCAGTCTTGGTCTTGTGGTGGCTGTGATGCTTCTTGTGCATCGTCGGCTTCGCGGTCGAAGCATCAGCGGCGGGCGCGCTCGCTGCAGGCGGTGGCGTGGCCGCTGGCGCATCGGCCGCGGCGACGATCATCGGGGCTGCATACAGAGCGGCCAGGGCGGCCGCGACAATTGCGATCTGGGACTTCATGCTGACTCCTGATTTCATGGCTACCCCGAACTCTCCGGGGCAAAGGCAGTATTGCCGCAATGGCGGCCGCAGTTCGTGAAATGCGCTTAATGCAGCGGCGCGCTCAGGACTTGGTCGCCGCCGGCGCACCCGTCACCGCCGCCGGAAACTTCTCGAAGATCGCGGCGACCACGGCCTTGATGCGCTGCTCGGCGTCGGCTCCTGTCAGGCGCGTCACGTCTTCATCGACGTAGGCATGCCACAGGGCCTCATGCGAATGCGTGTCAAACAGGTCTACGGTGACGCGACCCTCGCGGTAATCGTAGGGCGCACTCCAGGCGAGCGAACCGCCCATGCCGTGACGGCCCCAGCCACCCCACCCCAGGCCCCAGCTCACACGCGGCTCGGCCGGATCCGGGGCCAGGCGCGAACCGATCGCGTAGCCCACGGTGCAGTCGCCGGCCGTTCCGCTGGCGGCCACCTGCAGCCCGCGAGCACTCAGGCTCGCCGCGATGGCCTCACGCAGGCGCTTTTCATTCAACGGGTTACCAAAAGCCGCCGTCGAATCGGGACGACCCATCCCAATGTCGGCAAAGGAAAAACTGTGACAGGCGGCCACTGAGGCCCGCGGGTCAGAGTCGGTCCTGGCGTGCAGTGCACAACCGGCCAACCCCACCAGGCTGCCAGTCGCGAGTATTAAGAAGGCGGTCTTGAGCGTAGTCATAGAACTCTCCCAAGCAATCGTGCCTACGGCACGAATCCGAGCCCCACCCCTAGTATAAGAGCCTGCGCGGAGACGGAAAGTTCTACGTAATTTCGAACGGCTTTCAGGCGCTCATGCGGACGATGAACGCGAGCGCGCTCACCACGACGATCGAGCCGATGACCACGAAGCGCATGAACGTGTCTTTGGTTTCCATAGGCCAGAGCATGCCGTGCCAGGCCACGCTGATTCTTTGAAGGTGCTCACGTTAATGGTGATCGCCGCACCGCTCCCTGCCCCGGCCCCGGGCTTATGCAATGACCGGCCCGGATTATGCCCGTGGTTTTTCGGTATACAGCACCAGTGCGACGCCAGCGAGGATGAGAACCATGGCGACCACCACGGTCGCCGTGACGCGCTCTCCCAGAAACACCGCACCGAGCAGCAGCGCCACCAGCGGATTGACGAACGCGTAGGTGGTCGCCTGATGCGGCGAAACCTGCGTCAACAGCCACACGAAACAGCTCAGCGCGACGATGCTGCCGAACACCGTCAGGTAGACCAGCGCCAGCCATGATTCAAGTGACACCTGCGCGGGATGAAGGGCCCTCCAGTCCCCGCTGACCAGTCCCAGTAGCGCCAGCACGGTGCCGCCCGCGATCAGCTGGACGCAGGTCGCGGCCCCGACGCGCGCCGCCGGCACTGCGCCGCTCGCCACCAGTGTGCCGGTACTCCAGAACAACATGGCACAGAGCAGGGCGATCACGTAGGGAGGGCTCACATGGCCCGACAGCGTAGGCAGATGGGCAACGATGAGCGCCACCCCGCTCAGGCCGACCAGGGCGCCGAGCAGCGCACGCGGCTCCGGTGCGCGGCGCGCGAAGAATATCCAGTTGAGCAGCAGCACCAGCAGCGGTACGGAGGAGATGAGCAACGCGGTGATGCCGGAGGGCACGCGCTGCTGCGACCAGACCGTCAGACCACTGCCACCCCCCGTCAACAGCATGCCGGCGGCAATCAGGCGCGGCAGCGGCAGATCCGCGAACGGCCGGGACGTGCGCCAGCGCAGCCACAGGTAGATCAGCGAGCCGCCGACGAGCGTGCGCAGCGAGGCGCTGGCAAAGGGCGGCATCGTGCGCAGCACCACGGCAATGGCGAGGTAGGTGGTACCCCAGATGAGGTAGATCGCCCCAAAGGCCAGCAGGACGGCAGTCCTGTTCGCAGTTGCGGTACGCGGCATCGCCTGCTTAGCGTTGGTGGTTCTGCATGGTGGCGAGGTACGCCGCCGCCCTGGCGTCCGTGCCCGTCGCTTCCGCCGGCAGCGACTCGCAGAATTGCACCCACGGCAGGCGGCTCTCGATGCCGTAGTGGCGCACGATCGGCACACGGCCCGGGTCGTCGAGCGACCCCATCGTCACGTAGATGCGCGCTTCGGGCTGCTCGTAGGCGAAGCTCAACGGCGTGCCGCATTGCGCGCAGTAGCCCCGCTGCGCCAGGTTTGAGCTCGAGAAAAAGGCCGGTGCCCCGCGCGTCCAGGCGAACTCGGCGCGTGGCGCGCCGGCCAGCGCCGCGAACAGGCCGCCGGTGGCCCGCTGGCACATGCGGCAATGGCAGGCATGCGCATTCTGCGGCGTGACGTACAGGGCATAACGCACGGCGCCGCACTGGCAACCGCCAGTCGCTTCCGCAATGCGCTCTGAACCCTTCATGATCTCCTGGCCATTCATTTACCAGTTCAGGCAATGTCCTACACTGGTGGCGCCACGAAGGGCTATCCGGCCGAACGGCCGACGATTACGGAGTGCCATGAGACATCGCTGCTGTGCTGTGACCGGCATGCTGTGCGCGGGGCTGCTGGTCGCGCTGCCCGGAACGGCCGGCGGCGGCCTGCTCGGTCTCGATCACGTGGTCCCACTGGATGATCATGGCATCTGGGCGCGGAAAAATCAGCTGCTTCTCATCGACTCAATGCTCGCGGGCGAACTGGCCGTCGCGGTCTGGGACGGTGGTGACTCCCGCCTGGGCCGCACGCTGTGGAAATCCATCGACGCCACGCTCGCCGGCGGCCTGGCTGCGGAGGGGCTGAAGCGGGTCTTTGCGCGCGCGCGGCCGAGCCAGAGCAGCAATCCCGATCAGTGGTTTCAGGGCAGTGGGCACGACAGCTTCCCGAGTGGCGAAGTGACGGTCACCAGCGCCATCGTCACTCCGCTGGTGCTCGAGTATCGTCACGATCATCCCGCCATCTACGCCCTTGAACTCCTGCCGCTGTACGACGCCGTGGCCCGCGTCAAGGTGCACGGCCACTGGCAATCGGATGTAGTGGCGGGCTTCGCGCTCGGGACTGCCGCAGGGTATTTCATGCAGCGGCGTGAACGCACACCGCTGGTGCTGAGCGTCATGCCCAATTACATCTACGTCGGATTGCGAGCCCAATTCCACTAGGCGGGGCACGCCGCCATCAGCGTGCGCGCCGCCATTTCCATCCCGGCCCGGTCCTCTTCGTTGAAGCGGCCCGGCAGCGGGCTGTCGAGATCGAAGACACCGACGAGATTAACGCCCCTCATCAACGGCACGACCAGCTCGGAGCGCGATTCCGGGTCGCAAACGATGTGGTCCGGAAATTCGTGTACGTCGGCGACCATAACGCTGGCGCGTTGCTGGGCGGCCGTGCCGCAGACTCCGCGGCCCATGGCGATGCGCACGCAGGCAGGGCGGCCCTGGAAGGGTCCGAGCACCAGTTCCTCACCGTGCAGGAAATAGCAGCCGGCCCAGTTCAAATCGGGCAGCGAGTGGTACACCAGTGCGGCAAAGTTCGCGGCGTTGGCGATGAAATCCGGCTCGCCGGCGAGCAGGCCGCCAAGTGCGCGTTGCAGGTCGGCGTACTGTTCGGCGCGTGTCGCGGCGCCAGGGCCGCCGGAGCCTTGCCATGTCATGCCGATTGCCTCCGGACTTCCGCTCAGGGGGCGCAATTATGTCATTACTTCAATGACCGCCCTGCACGAACAGTCCGGCATCGCCCAGAGCCGCGGCCAGGCGCTCCTCGATCTGAGTTGCCTCCGGCCGCGATATGCCCTGCAGGTGCAGCACCGGCCCGGTGAGCAACTCGAGGCCCCGGCGCAGCACGCTGCCTGCCGCACGAATCCCGGCCTTGTGCTGATCGAACCGATCGGCGGGCGGATAGCGGGTCATGCCGACGTAGATCCCAAAGGGTTCCGGGCGGCTGTCGCTGTAGTCGAGCAGCACCAGGTAGAGGTTGGCCGCACCCCGGCGCTGCGCGGAAAACCGCCCGGCCACTTCATAGGCCGTTGGCAACCACTCGATGTGGCGCATCGGCAGCCAATCGGGAATCGATTCGGCCGACCCCTGCCACAGCCGCTCCAGCGCCGGCTCGATATTGCCCGCGAGCTCCCCGCGCATCCACAGTTCATGGATGCAATGGGCACCAGTGAGGCCGTCACAGTTGTTGCAGGCCAGAGCCAGTCGAGCCCGTATTTCGGCGCCCTCCACGAGACGCATCGGCCGCGCGGCCGGAGAGACCTCATTCAATCGTGAAACACTGTTCAGCCGCGATCGGTTCACGCGGGATAGAATACGCGGCAGACCCGGCACCGTCCCCTGCCCCGATTTCACCATGGAGAAGTCAATGACCCGTATTCTGCCCCTGCTGTTGCTGTGCGCCCTGCCCGCCGGCGCCTACGCTGCGGCCACCGCTGCGCCCGCTGCTGCGCCGGCTTCCGCACCTGCCGCTGCGCCCGCCGCCCATGCCGCTGCGCCTGCCGCCTCACACGCCGCCGCGCCCACCGCTGCGACTCCGGCTGCGGCCAAATCCGAGGAGGACAAGCTGATCTTTGCCGTCGGCCAGCTCCTCAGCCGCAGCGTCGCCGCGTTCGACTTCAATGACCATGAGAAGCAGGTGGTGCAGGCCGGTCTGGCCAGCGGGCTGCGGGACCCGAAGGCGGCGGCCAGTGCCGATCCGTACCTGCCCAAGATCCAGGCGCTGCTGCAGGAGCGCTCCGGCAAGGTCATGGCGAAAACAAAGGCGGCTGGCAAGGCTTATCGCGACAAGGTTACGAGCGCCAAGAACACAACCACGACCGCCAGCGGCATTGTCATGACGACTCTCAAGGCCGGTACTGGTGCCTCGCCGAAAGCCGACGACGAAGTGAAGGTGGATTACGAGGGCTCGCTTACCGATGGCACGGTATTCGACAGCTCGATCAAGCGTGGGCAACCGGCGACCTTCAAGCTCACTGAAGTCGTGCCCTGCTGGACCGAAGCAGTACAGCTGATGAAGGTGGGCGGCAATAGCCGCGTCGTATGTCCGTCGGATCTGGCCTATGGTGACCGCGGCAGGCCGCCGACGATTCCCGGCGGGGCAACCCTGGTATTCGAAGTGCACCTGCTCGATATCATGAAGGCTCCGCCGGCTCCGGCGATGCCGGCCGCACCGGCAGCACCGCCCGCTCCGGCCGCTCCGGCGGCTTCCGCAGCGCCAGCGGCTCCAGCCGCTCCTCCGGCCCCGGCGGGCACACCCTGAAGGCATGAAATATCTGCACACCATGGTGCGGGTCAGCGACCTGGCGGCCGCCCGGCGATTTTACTGCGACGCCCTGGGCCTGAAGGAACTGCACCACACCGACTACGAGAAGGGGCGCTTTACGCTGGTGTTTCTGTGCGCACCGGGCGATGAAACTGCGCAGGTGGAGCTGACCTACAACTGGGACCCGGAGGTCTACGCGGGTGGTCGTAATTTCGGCCATCTCGCCTACGAAGTGGACGATATCTACGCGGTTTGCCAGCGCCTGCAGGACCACGGCGTGACCATTAACCGGCCGCCGCGCGACGGGCACATGGCCTTTGTGCGCTCACCGGACCAGATCTCAATCGAAATCCTGCAGCGTGGTCCCTCCCTGCCGCCGCGGGCGCCCTGGGACTCGATGCCCAGCGTGGGTAACTGGTGATGAGCGTCCGCGTCATTCTGACGGCCGCCGAAGCGCGCGTGATCGGCTGCCTGATCGAGAAGCAGATCACCACGCCGGATCAATACCCGCTGTCCATCAATGCGCTGACCAACGCCTGCAACCAGAAAAGTAACCGCGATCCCGTGCTGGCGCTCGCCGAGACCGAGGTGCAGCAGCTGGTCGACCTCCTGGTGCGCAAGCACGTGGTCATGGAACGGAGCGGCTTTGGCAGCCGTGTGCCCAAGTACCAGCACTGCTATTGCAATACCGAGTTCTCGCCGCTCAAGTTCACGCCGCAGGAACTGGCCATCGTCTGTGAGCTGCTGCTGCGCGGGGCGCAGACGCCCGGCGAATTGCGCAGTCGCGCGGCGCGCATGGCACCCTTCGCCGACAGTGCCGAGGTCGAGCGCGCCCTCGAAGCGCTCGCCGGGCGTGCCGACGCGCCGGTGGTGCGGCGCCTGCCGCGCCAGCCGGGCCGGCGCGAAGCGCGCTACGTGCAACTGTTGACCGGCGAACCGTCCGCGGAGCTGACTGCGGAACCCGCGGCGCCGGCGATCGCGGCGCCTACGCTGCCGGCGGATTCCGTCGACCTCCTGCGGCTCGAGCGGCTCGAGGAGGAAGTGCGGAAGCTGCGCGCCGAACTCGACGAGCTTCGCGGCCGCTGATACCCATGGCCGGCCCTGCAACACCCTCCTGGCACGCGGTCGGAATTGTGCCCTGTGGCAATGCCTGCGAGGCCGCCCTGGCGTTGCGTGGCCGGCGTTTCCTGCCTGCCAACATCAAGCGGCTGCCGCTCGCGGAGTGCACCCGGCAGGATCAATGCAGCTGTAAATTCCACCACTACAGCGATCGCCGCGGCCCGCCGCGGCGCGCCCAGGGCGCCGGGTCCAGTGGCTCCGCCAAGCCACCGGCCACGGAACGGCGCCGCCCCGGCGAGCGGCGCGAACGCCGCAAATAGCGGTGCCGGTCGGCCTAGTGCGCCGGCAGGCTCAGGCCGTAGTATTCCAGCAATGGCGCCACGTCCGGATCCTTGCCGTAGAACGCCTTGAATAGCTCGCTCGGCTCCTGCGTGCGGCCACGCGAGAGGATCTTGGCACGCAGCACGGCCCCGTTCTCGCGCGTCAGGCCGCCGTGGCGATGCATCCATTCGCCCGTATCGCGGGCCAGCACTTCGCTCCAGGTGTAGGCGTAGTAGCCCGCCGAGTAATCATCGCCAAACACGTGGCGGAAATAATTCGCGTGATAGCGCGGCGGTACGGTGCGCAGTGCCAGACCCGACTTGCGCAGCGCCGCCTGCTCGAAAGCGGGGAGGTCCTTGGCGGCCGGCGCCTGGGCTGCGCTCACCTCGTGCAGTGCCAGGTCGATCACCGCTGCGGCGAGCCGCTCCGTATAGCCATAGCCCTGATTGAAGTTCTGCGCGGCGATCATCTTTTGCAGCAGGTCCGCCGGCATGGGCTCGCCCGTCTGGTAGTGGCGCGCGTAGTGCGCGAGGACTGTGGGCTCGCGCGCCCACATCTCGTTGTACTGCGAAGGGTACTCGACAAAATCGCGCGGGGTTCGCGTGCCCGACAGGCTCTGGTACTTGACGTCCGAAAGCATGCCGTGCATGGCATGGCCGAATTCGTGGAACAGACTGGTCACGTCGACGAAACTGAGCAGCACCGGTTCCCCGGCGGGGGGCTTCGGAATATTGAGATTATTGACGATGACCGGCTGCTGGCCGAAGAGCTGGGATTGGTCGACGTAGTTGTCCATCCACGCGCCGCCCTGCTTGTTGTCGCGCGCAAAAAAATCGGCAATATAGAGGCCGAGCGGCTTCTCACCCGCGTCGAAGACTTCGAACACGCGGATATCCGGGCCGTACACCGGCAGGTCGGTGCGTTCGCGAAAGCTCAGGCCGTATAGTTCATGCGCGGCATAGAACACGCCGTCCTGCAGCACCCGATCCAGTTCGAAGTAAGGCCGGATCTGGGCTTCGTCAAAATCGTAGTGCGCCTTGCGCACCTGCCCGGAATAAAAATCCCAGTCCCAGGGCTGCAGCAGCGCGCCGGCGTGCCCGCCCGGCGCCTGGCTGTCGATGAGCTTCTGAATCGTGGCCGCCTCGCGCTCCGCACCTGCGCGTGCCGCCGGGGCGAGCTGTCGCATCATCGCGTCCGCACGGGCCGGAGTGCCGGCCGTTTCATCGTCGAGGACGCTGGCGGCATGGTTGGGATAGCCCAGGAGCCGCGCCCGTTCGGCGCGCAGTGTTACCAGTCGTGCCACGATTGCCGTGGTGTCATCCTTCCCCCCGACGCCGCGGTTGACGGCAGCGCGGTACAGACGCTCGCGCAGCGCCCGATTGCGCAGCTCCGCGAGCATGGGCTGCGTCGTGGTATTGACCAGCACCAGCAGCCATTTGCCCTTGAGGCCGCGTGCACTCGCCGCGTCCGCCGCGGCGCTGATTTCCGCCGCCGTCAGGCCCTCAAGATCCGCAGCCTGGTCGACAGTCACGCCCCCGTCGGCGCTCGCCTGCAGCAACCGCTGGCGAAACTGCGCCATCAGTGTCGAGATCTCGGCGTTGTAGGCGCGGAGCCGTACCTTTGCAGGCTCCGGCAACTTCGCTCCGGCGAGCACCATTTCCTTGTGCTGGCGCAACAGCAGCTGGAAGGACTCGGCATCGAGAAGGAGGTGCGCACGGTCCTGATACAGCGTGTCCAGACGCGCAAACAGTCCGGGATTGAGTTGGATGGCATCGTGGTGCGCGGCCAGGAGCGGGGCCAGCTCGGTCTCGAGCTTCCGCATCGCGTCGTCGCCATTCGAGGCGTTGAGATTGACGAAAGCCTTGGTGACGCGATCGAGCAGGCGGCCGGAACGCTCCAGTGCCAGCACCGTATTTTCAAAGGTGGGCGGATCCGGATTGGCCACGATCGCCGCCACTTCGGCGAGCTGCCCGGCCATTCCGGCCTGATACGCCGGCATGAAATCACCGTCCCGGATGCGATCAAAGGGCGGCAAACCGTAAGGCAGGGTGCTCGCAGCGGCGAAGGGGTTGCCGGCAGACAAGGTCGGCGGCGTTTCGGCGTTCACCGCGAACACTGCGGGTCCCAGGGTCGTGAGTAACACCATAGTAAATGCGGTCACCGACGTTCGCATGCGTTGCTCCAGGCTTTGTCGATGCGCTAGTGTACTCGCGTCGGTCAGGCACATCCTCCCGGGTGAAATTTTTGTCCAGCTCCGCCCTGCTTCCCGCTCGCGCGCTGCCCGCCGTCGCGCTCGCGCTGCTGCTCGCCAGCAGTTGCGCGAGCGCGCGTGAGTTCGGCGATCTCGGCGCCGCGGCCCGGGCCATCCTGGGCGCGGACCAGGGTGTCTACGTCGAAGCCGCCGACGGCGAGATCCTGCTCGCGCAGGCTGCGCGCCGGCCCGTGCACCCGGCCTCCGTGTCGAAGGTGCCCACCACGCTCGCCCTGTTGCACCGGCTCGGTCCCGACTACCGCTTCATTACGACCTTTTCCGGTGATGGCGCCCTGCACGACGGGCTCCTCGAGGGCGACCTGAGCGTCGATGGGGGTGGCGATCCCTTCTTTGTAGATGAGAACGCGTTGCTGGTCGCCGCGCGTCTCAACGAACTCGGCGTGCACCGCATCGCCGGCACGCTGCGCGTGCATGGCACCCTGATCTTCAACTGGCAGACCGAGGCCGCCGAGGCGCGCCTGCGTGCGGTGCTGTCCGGCCGGGCACCGCCTTCCGCCTGGGAAACGGTGCGCCCGCTCACGAGTGTTTCTCCCGAAGCGTCATCGACGGCGCCAGCCGCCGCCCTGGTGTTTGAAGTGGGGAGCGCCGCGGCTCGGCCCGCTGCGCCGCAGGCCGGTGCGGTGCGCCCGCTCATCGCTCATCGCTCGCAACCCCTGCTGTCGCTGGTCAAGGCCCTGAATGATTATTCCAACAATGTGTTCAAGCCGCTCGCGGACGCGGCCGGAGGGGCCGCGACGGTGCAGGAGCTGGCCCG
>Ga0209131_1000887_pt1 | contig 20904 bp, 20 predicted proteins | sample GraSoi_2013_40cm_FD_185826 | JGI IMG/M metagenome (GOLD analysis project Ga0209131, IMG submission 185826) | Grasslands soil microbial communities from the Angelo Coastal Reserve, California, USA - Sample 9_17_2013_40cm (SPAdes) (version 2) | ecosystem: Environmental > Terrestrial > Soil >... | reverse complement strand
GATTCGACTTGCTGCGCGAAGGTCGAGAGATTCATCGAAATCGAAAATTTCAGAACAAACATCGGCCAAAGATGCGCGTTGGGCATCAAGAGCTTGGAGAATCCCGCGTAAATGAAAATTCCGCCGAGGACGAGCCGTCCGATCCAGATGATGGCGCGGCGAGCATTCAGTGGGCTGGATTGCATCATCTGGTCGATTTCCTGGCCAAGCTCGGTTATTTCTGACTGAGCAACTGGTCGAGAAACTGTTTGAGAATGTCGTAGGTCATGATCCCCGAGTAGGGATAGGTCTGGCCTTTGCAATGAAAGACGGTGGTGGGCGTCTGGTTGACGCGGTAGGTCTGGCCGAGCGCATAATCCTTGTCAATCATGGGATCGAGTGTGCCGCCCTTCACGAGCGCGCGAACCTTGGTCATTTCCGCGGCGGAAAGAACGCTGGCGACAATGCCGTCCACATCCCCACTCTGTTCCCACTTTTCCTGATTCTGGAAGAGCGCTTGTTCCACGGGCTCCACTTTCCCGAGCTGCGCGGCAGCGCGTGCGAACCGGGCGGCGACCCGCGAATGCGCGTGCATGGGCAGCGGGAAATCGCGGTGGATCAGGTAAACTTTGCCATTGCTGACATAATCGTCCATCAGCCGCCGATTCGTCGTGGTAAACAGCGTCTTGCATGCCGGGCACTGATAGTCGCTGAAGACCTCCATCGTCACCGGAGCGTTCTTCGAGCCAAAGGCTTTGTGGGGATCTACGTCGGTAAGGCCCTCGGCGGACTGCGGCGCACGCGGAAGCGGGGCAGCCTTTGTCACAACCACGGCCGCAGGAATACTGGGGGCGTCAGACTCAGCGCCTGAGTTGACGGGCTGCAAAGGTGACTGCGCCAAGGGTTGCTCCGTCTGCGAAGCGGGTTCAGGGGTTGTGTGCAAAGAGGGTTAGGAAGAGGGCAAACAGCCCAAGTAGGCCAACGCTGAGAATTCCTGCCAAAGTACGCCGACGGTTCACACGATCCTCCGAAATAAGTTCGAGCCCTTGCGGGAGTCGAAGCAGAATTCTACCTCGAAACCGCGGGAAAGTAAGGGTCGTGGTGGCGCCAAGATCAGGTCCGCCCTGAACTGCATATCCCCAGCCTAAATAATATTGGTTGCGTTCGCAACGGGAAGCGTTGTGCGACGGGCCTGCCTGCTGACCGCAGTAAACCATAAGGAATGGATTATCAAGAGTGGAGCGAATTCTCCAGGGGCAGCCTGGGAGCCTCCAAAATGATGGGACAAGGTCAATAAAATGAATGAGATACAAGGACAATAAGAAAACTTGACAAACATACACTCAACATGTATATTCCCTTTCGAGCTGGGCTTGGAACGCAAGGACTGAGCTGGATTCACCTTGATTTCAGCAAGATGCGGGCGAGCAAGATAAGCAAAAGGTTTCAGGAGGAATGGCAGCAATGAGCAAGATTATTGGAATTGACCTGGGCACGACAAACTCGGTGGTGGCCGTGATGCAAGGCGGCGAACCGGTGGTCATCCCGAATCAGGAGGGCACACGGACAACCCCGTCAGTGGTGGCTATTACAAAGACGGGCGAGCGGCTTGTCGGACAAGTGGCCAAGCGGCAGGCAGTGACCAATCCCGAGAATACCGTGTATTCCATCAAGCGCTTTATGGGCCGGCGCTACGATGAAGTCGGGGAGGAAATGAAGCGCGTGCCCTATAAAGTGGTGAAGGGTTCGCACGACGACGCGCGCGTCGAGATCTTGGGAAAGGTCTACAGCCCTCCGGAGATTTCCGCCATGATCCTCGGCAAGCTGAAGACCGCCGCGGAAGATTTTCTAGGCGAAAAGGTCACCAAAGCGGTGATCACCGTCCCCGCGTATTTCAACGATGCGCAGCGGCAAGCCACCAAGCAAGCGGGGGAAATTGCCGGCATGGAAGTCGTCCGCATCATCAATGAGCCAACGGCCGCGGCGCTGGCCTACGGGTTGGACAAGAAGAGCGACGAGACGATCGCGGTTTACGACTTTGGCGGCGGCACATTCGACATTTCCGTGCTGGAAGTCGGCGCCGGCGTCGTGGAAGTGAAGTCGACCAACGGTGACACCCACCTGGGCGGCGACGACGTCGACCAGCGAATCGTGGACTGGCTGATCGACGAGTTCAAGAAGAAGAACAACATCGATCTGAGCAAAGACAAGATGGCGCTGCAGCGGCTGAAGGATGCGGCGGAAAAAGCCAAGATCGAGCTCTCGCAGATGATGGAGACGGAAATCAACCTGCCGTTTATCACAGCGGGCGCGAACGGGCCGATTCATATGGAGGAGAAGCTCACCCGCACGCGGCTTGAACAAATGATGAGTGACCTGCTGGACCGCTCGATGAAGCCGGTGAAGCAGGCGCTGGAAGACGCCAAGTTGTCGCCCAACGACATCCAGGAAGTGGTTCTGGTGGGCGGCTCGACGCGCATACCCAAGGTGCAATCGCTGGTGCGCAACTTCTTTGGCGGGAAAGAGCCGCACAAGGGCGTGAACCCCGACGAAGTCGTAGCGGTGGGAGCGGCGATTCAGGGCGCAGTGCTCGCGGGAGACGTAAAGGACATCCTGCTGCTGGACGTGACGCCGCTTTCGCTGGGCGTCGAGACGCTCGGCGGCGTAATGACCGTGCAGATTCCGCGGAATACTACGATTCCGACGCGCAAGGTGGAAACGTATTCGACCGCGGCGGACAACCAGCCGGGCGTGGAAATCCACGTTCTGCAGGGCGAGCGCAAGTTCGCCACGGACAACCGTTCGCTTGGCAAATTCAAGCTGGACGGGATTCCACCGGCTCCGCGCGGGACGCCGCAAATCGAAGTCGCGTTTGACATCGATGCGAACGGCATCCTGAACGTGAGCGCCAAGGACAAGGCCACGAACAAGGAGCAGAAGATCACCATCACCGCGTCGAGCGGCCTATCGAAAGAGGAAGCCGAGAAAATGCGGCAAGAGGCCGAATCGCATTCGGAAGACGACCGTCGCCGGATGGAAGAGGTCGAAGCGCGTAACAGCCTTGACGGCATCGTGTATCAAGCCGAGAAGATGTTGCGCGAGAATCGCGAAAAGATCGCAGAAGCGGACGTGAAGAAGGCCGAAGAGGCGATCGAAGACGCGAAAAAAGCCGTCAACGAAGGCGGCGTCCCGCGGCTGCGGGCCGCCAAGGAAAACGTCGAGCGTTCGCTGCACAAGATCGCCGAAGAGCTATACAAGACGTCGCAAGCTGCTGCCGCAGGGCAGGCCGGTGCGGCGGCGGGCGCCGGAGCGGGCGGAGGTTCTTCCGCAGGCTCGGGCGGCTCCCAGGAGAAAAAGCCCGGCGATGTCATCGACGCCGAGTACGTGGACGTAGATGAATCGAAGCGGCCGAATTAAGTTGAAGCAGTGATGGCAGGGGCGCCCGCAATAGTGGGCGCCCCTGCAAGTGTTTCCGCAGGGTAAAGATGCCGACAACAGCAAAACAGGACTATTACGAATTGCTGGGAGTACCGCGCAAAGCGAGCGCCAAGGATATCCGTACGGCTTTTCGCAAGCTGGCGCGAAAATATCACCCGGACTTGAACCCCGGCGACAAGTCCGCGGAAGAAAAATTCAAGCAGTTGCAGGAAGCCTACGACGTTCTCTCTGATTCCAAAAAGCGGCAGATGTATGACCAGTACGGCTTCTACAGCGACAATCTTCCACCGGGCGGACCAGGTAACGCAGGCGGCCAGGGCGGGGAGCAGGACGTCAACTTTGATTTTGACGGATTTGATTTTGGCGGAGGCTCCGGCGCCGGTGGCGGCGGTTCGAGCTTTCGCGACCTCTTCAGCCAGTTTTTCACCGGCGGGCGCGGTGGCTCCGCGATGGAGCCGGAGCACGAACCCGGCGGGGACCTGGAATACCAGATCGAAATTGGTTTCTGGGATGCCGTGCGCGGCGCCGTGAAGAAACTTTCCATCACCCGGCTGGATACCTGCGAAACCTGCCATGGCACAGGCGCTGTCGGCACTCCGCAAACCTGCACCGTCTGCGGAGGAACGGGCACAATCCGCCAGTCCGCTGGCAAGATGAAGTTCAACGTGCCGTGCACACGCTGCGGCGGCACGGGCAAGCTGCGAACCGTGTGCAAGACGTGCGGCGGCGAAGGCCGCGTTCGCCGCTCGGAAACGATTGAAGTGCGCATCCCCGCAGGAGTTGCGAATGGCGCGCGAGTGCGCGTTCCGGGCAAAGGCAACGCTGGGACGATGGGCGCGCCACCGGGTGACTTGTATTTGCGCGTAGTCGTAAAACCGCATGAGTTTTTCGAACGGCGCGGCGACGATTTGTACACCAAGATTCCGGTCACGGTGAGCGAAGCGACGCTGGGCGCGAAGATTGAAGTGCCGACGATAGACGGGCGGTCGCTGGTGCGGATTCCGCCAGGGACAAACAGCGGCAAGACGCTGCGCCTGAAGGAAAAAGGCGTACCCAGCGCGAGGAATGGCGCGAGAGGCGACCAGTATGTGGAGATTCAGGTGGTCGTGCCGCCGCCGACGGATGAACGCGTGCGAAATTTGATGAAGGAACTGGAGACCGTCGCGCCGGAGGATCCGCGGAAGGACTTGTTCAGCAAAGCGGGAGTGTAGGAAATCGACGATGCTGCCACGAGCGAAAAAACGAGCCAGGGCCGGCTACATGATTAGCGCGGTAGCGGAGCTGTACAAGCTGCACCCACAGACGCTTCGGCTATATGAACGCGTAGGATTGCTTAAGCCGTCGCGCTCGCAGGGCAACACGCGGCTGTACACCGATTCGGATTTGGAGCGGCTCGACGTGATCCTGACGCTGGCGCGGGACATGGGTGTGAACCTGGCGGGCATCGAAATCATTTTGAACATGCGCGAGAAGATGATCGAGATGGAGCGGCAGATGGGGGAGTTCGCGCAAGTGGTGCAACAGGAATTGTCGCGCGTGGCGGCTTTGCATATGCGGGAAAAGGAACCACGGCACGCCATCGTTCGTGCAACGCCGCGGATAGTACGCTAGTTTTCAGTGATCGTTTGACGGTAAATCAGTTTCAGAAAATATAGTCCGCAGTTCCTTCCACAGTTTTCCCATAGCAGACTGCTTGCCGTGAGATGTTCGCGACCGTATGCTGTCTGACAGCGGGAGAAGAGCCGGCTGGAAGCCGGCGCTACCAATGGCGCTAGAGAATTGCACACTTTGTAGGGGAACCGGATGGAAGCTGGTGCCGCGCGGGGACGGCGCGGCGGGCAAAATGGCCGTGGCGTGCGATTGTGGAATGGAGGATCGCGCGTCGCGCGTGATGGAGCGCGCGCGCATTCCGAAGCGCTACGAGCATTGTGATTTTGAGAGTTACGTCACGGACCTGACCGATGGAAAGACCTGGCTGCCTCAGCACGCTCATTCGCTGAAGCAGGCTAAGCTTTTCACGCAGGGATTTGTGCGCGAATACCCCGGCTCGTCCGAAAAAGGATTGCTGTTTATGGGGCCTTCGGGGGTTGGAAAAACGCATCTCGCGGTCGCGGCGTTGAAAGAATTGATTCACCGCGGGCATGCGGGATTGTTTTGCGATTACCGCGAGCTGCTGAAGGAAATCCAGGCAAGTTATAACCCTGCGAGCGAATCCACGGAGATGAAAATTCTAGAGCCGATTCGAACGGTCGAGATTCTGGTCCTGGATGATCTCGGCGCGAGCAAGCCTTCGGACTGGGTCCGCGACATCGTCGGGATTGTGCTAAACGCGCGTTATAACGAGAACCGCACCACAATCATCACAACGAATTACCTCGATAATCCCGCCACGGAAGGCGAGACAACGCGGCTTCCGAACGGCAAACTGATTGCACCGACGCGTGAAGATGCGCTCGAGCAGCGCATCGGATCGCGCATGCGCTCGCGATTGTATGAGATGTGCCGCACCGTGGAAGTCTCCGCCCCTGATTTTCGCCGGGAAAAGACACAAGCCGGCCACGCGCGGGCGTAAGCAAGAATCTGACCGCCAATTTCCGGACGAGAAATGAGCCGCCAAAAATTAGCTGACCGGCTCCGTGGCGGAGACCGTCGATCGATTGGAAACTCCAACCACATCGCGAAACTCGTTCTTTCAGACCCGAAAAGATTCCCTGAACTCGTCGAGTGCCTTTGGAACAAGGATCCGATTGTCCGGATGCGGGCGGCTGATGCGGTAGAGAAGATCACCGTCACGCGGCCGGAGTTGTTGAAATCCCACAAACAAGAATTGCTGGGCCTGCTGGACGAAGCAGAGCAGATCGAGTTGAGATGGCACCTGGCACTCATGGTGCCGCGGCTTTCTCTAAGCGGGCCAGAACGAGCGCGTGCCGCTGCAGCCTTACAGCGCTACCTGGAAGATCGCAGCTCCATCGTGAAAACTTTTGCGCTTCAGGGGCTGGCTGGTCTCGCCTCGCAAGATGCGAATCTCCGAGAGCCGGTGCGGCGAATCCTCGAAGAAAGCTTGCGAACGGGCACGGCGGCCATGAAAGCGCGAGCGTGGAAATTGCTAAAAGAGCTGCAAAATTGAGGTCGGCCTGCGAACTGTAGTATCCTTTCAACGTTGCAGCGTTTTCGAGGGCCGCAGCATCTTTGTCCCTAAGCGACCGCAAGCAAGCTGACCCAGCGAAGTGACCGTAAGCGGCATTTTTTTGGGAAGGCACAGGGCGGTTGACTTCCTTGCATTAACCCCGATTGGGAAGCAGCAAGGAATCTATTCGACTGAACGCGGGGGCCGCATAGCGGCTGCCCAGGCGATGTAAACTTCCGGAGGCCAACAACCATGTTTTCCGACCACGATAGCCAGTCCAATGCGGCAGCCGCCGCAGCTGCACCCGAAACGGAACCTTCTCCGAACAGCCCGCATCCAGAAACAAATTCAACAGTAGAGAGCGCGGCTGAACAAGCTGCTCCTCCCACCGCGACCGAACAGCCCGCGACGGGTACGCCGGAGCAGACTGCCGCGTCTACCGATGCTTCAACCGCTCATGAAGTGTCCGAGGCGAGCCGAGAGACGCACGCAGCGGACGCCGAATCGGCTGCCGCCGATGAGGAAGCGGCAGGCTCCGAGGAGATGAGCAAGCTGCTGCAGGAGTACGACGAGAAGCAGGAAGCGGCTGCGTCGCACGAGGTGATCGAGGTCAAGGTTGTCGCGTACACGGAACATGGCGTGGTGGTGGACCTGGGTGGCAAGACGGAAGGGCTAATTCCCGCGGCGGAATTCACCGACACGGAAATCCCGCGGCCCGAGCCGAACAGCACTATCGAAGTGCAGCGCACCGGCGAGCACAAGGACGGCTTCACGATCCTGTCTTACTTGAAAGTGCTGCGCCGCCGGACGTGGGAAAGGATCGAAGCCGCATTCAAAGCCAAGGAAACTATTACCGGCAAAGTGGTGGACCGCATCAAGGGCGGCGTCGTCGTGGATATCGGCGTGCGCGCGTTCCTGCCGGGCTCGCAGTACGATTTGCGGCCCGCGCAGAATCTCGACAACCTGACCGGCACGGAAATCCAGGTGCGCATCACCAAGCTGAACCGCCGCCGCGGGAACGTGGTGGTCAGCCGCCGCGCGCTCCTCGAAGAGGAGCTGCACGCCAAGCGCGCCGCATTGATGGAAACGCTCAGTGAAGGCCAAGTTGTTCACGGCCATGTGAAGAACGTGACGGAATACGGCGCGTTCGTGGACCTCGGCGGAATCGACGGCTTGCTGCACCTGACCGACCTGAGCTGGGGCCGAGTCAAGCATCCTTCCGACGTGGTCAAGCCGGAACAGGAAGTCGACGTCATCATCCTGAAGTTCGATAAGGAAAAGCAGCGCGTTTCGCTCGGCATGAAGCAATTGATGGCCGATCCCTGGGTAGGCGCCGCGGAAAAATATCCGGCGGGCGGCAAAGTGAGGGGCAAGATCGTTGGCGTCGTGGACTATGGCGTGTTCGTGGAACTGGAACAGGGCATCGAGGGCCTGGTGCACGTGTCCGAGATGAGCTGGAACAAGAAAATCCAGCATCCCTCGAAGGTCGCCAAGGTTGGCGATGAAGTGGACGTCGTGGTGCTGGACATCAAGCCCAGCGACCGCCGCGTTTCCCTGGGCATTAAGCAGGCCCAGCCGGATCCCTGGCTGCTGACCGCGGAGAAATATCCGGTGGGCACAATTGTCACCGGCAAAGTCCGCAACATTGCGGAGTTCGGCGCCTTCATCGAAATCGAAGATGGATTCGACGGCCTGGTGCACGTCAGCGATGTGAGCTGGACGGAGCGCATCAAAAATCCTCACGAAGTCTTCAAGAAGGGCGAAGACGTTACCGCCAAGGTGCTCAAGATCGATCCGGAGAACCGCCGCGTCTCCCTGGGCATCAAGCAGGTCAACGACATCTGGGGCGACTGGTTCAAGCAACACAGGGTTGGGCAAATCGTGAAAGGCAAAGTTTCGCGCATCGCCACGTTCGGCGCCTTCGTCGAATTGGGCGAAAACATCGAAGCCCTTTGCCATAACACGGAGATCGAGGAGCGCAAGCGCCGTGACGATGGCCCTTCGAGCTTCCGTCCGACCACTGGTCCTCTGAAGAGTGCGGGCCCGCTCGAACCGGGCAAGGAATATGACTTCAAGATCATCAAGATCAGCCCGGAAACGCGCCGCATCGGCCTGAGCTATCGTGCAGCGGTCAAGCAGATCGAACGCAAAGAGATTGAACAGTATCGCTCGACGTCGAAGTCCTCGTCGACGGCGACGATTGGGGACGCGCTGAAGTCCAAGCTGTCGGCACGTTAGCTGATTCAATACCGGTCCGGAGGGGGGCCGGCCTTCATAATTTCATTTACCTTCGGGTCATTTTAGTGATAGGAAGGGGGCACTCCGGCGGGGGTCCGGCCTCCGTAAGCCGTTTGGTTCCACTGTTTAGGGCGACCCCAAGCGGCAGGCGGCTCCAGGCACCTTGGGACGGCCGGCGCTCCGGTCGGCCGCAAGATGGTGGACAAACTGGGACAGTTTTTATTCTAGAGTGGTGCGACGAGGCATAGCGACGATGACCAAGCAACCCACACTTACCAAGGCCGACCTGATCGAAGAAGTTCTGCGCATCACGGAACTTCCCCGTAAGGAGTCGGAGACCATCGTCGAAACAATTTTCGATAGCATCATTGGCTCCTTGCAGAAGGGCGAGAAGATTGAGATCCGCGGTTTCGGCAGCTTCCGCACTCGCGAGCGACGCGGGCGAGTCGGCCGCAATCCGAAAACCGGCGAGAAGGTTGAAGTGCCCGCCAAGAAAATCCCGTTCTTCAAGCCCAGCAAAGAGTTGAAGGATTTTGTCAACAGCGCCGAGGCTCAGGCCGCCCCCGCCGGCGCCGAGTAGAACCGTACAGTCGCCGCCAAAGAATTCCCGCTCGCGCAACTTCCGTCCACATCAGCAAGCATACGGCAGTCTCCAAACGCGAGAACGCTGCATAAAAGCTGGGTGTGTAACTCGGGGTCTAATTCTGCGTTATGCTGTGCGCGCAGCTTTTGTGAAAAGGAACCGAAACGATGGACTATATCTGGACTCCCTGGCGTTATCAGTACATGAAGGAGGCGGCAAGCGGAAACCAGCCGGAATGCATTTTTTGTGAAGCCGTGGCGCGCAACAACGATGCGGAAACGCTGATCGTCCATCGCGGCGAGAAAGCATTCATCATTCTGAATCGCTTTCCCTACACCTCCGGGCACGTGATGATCGTGCCGTACGCGCACGTTGCCGAATTGAATTTGTGCGAACCGGGAGCGCTGGACGAAATGATGCGGTTGGCGCAGCGTATGGAAACCGCTCTGCGCGCGAATTACAGCCCCGATGGCATGAATCTGGGAATGAATTTGGGCCGGGCCGCTGGCGCCGGAGTTGTTGGCCACTTGCATCTTCACGCCCTGCCGCGCTGGATCGGCGATTCCAATTTCATGACGGTCACGGCCGAGACCCGCGTCCACCCGGAAGATTTGAAAACCACCTACGAGCGTCTCTCCAAAGCCTTTGCCTGATTCGCGAAGCCCGCTGCGCCACGATACAATACGCCATTCAACAAGAGTTTGGCCGAACGAGAGTGAGCCACAGTGGACCTCGAACTTACGGAAGAACAAAAGCTGCTGCAAAAGAGCGTGCGCGAGTTCGCGGAATCCGAGGTGCGCCCTCTCGCGAAAGAACTCGATGAGACCGGCCGTTTTCCCCGCGAGCTTTTCAAGAAAGCGGCGGAACTGGGCCTGACAGGAGTGCCCTTTCCGGAATCCGAAGGAGGCGCCGGCTTCGACCACATTGCCTACACGATCGTGATCGAAGAAATCTCGCGATGCTGCGCTTCGACGGGCGTGATCCTCTCCGTACAGAATTCACTCTACTGCGATCCAATTCACCGCTACGGAACCGACGAGCAAAAGAAAAAATTCCTGCTGCCCTACGCGCGCGGCGAAAAAATCGGCTGCTACGCGCTGACCGAGCCCCAAGCCGGCTCGAACGCCGCCGCTCTGCAAACGAAAGCCGTCAAAAAGGGCGACGCCTATGTGCTCAATGGCACCAAAGCCTGGATCACCAATGGCGGCGCGGCGGATGCGGCGATCGTGTACGTGAACACGGAGCCGACCAAGGGTGAAAAAGGTATCACCGCGCTGGTCGTCGAAAGAGGCACGCCGGGATTTAAAGTCGGCAAGGAGGAAAAGAAGCTCGGCATCAACGCAACAGCCTGCAGCGAACTGGTCTTCAACGATTGCGCTGTGCCCGTCGCCAATCGCATCGGCAATGAAGGTGAAGGCTATAAAGTCGCGCTTTCGACGCTCGATGGCGGGCGCATCGGCATTGCCGCGCAGGCTACGGGCATCGCGCAAGGCGCATTCGAAGCGGCATTGAAGTATTCCCAGGAACGCATGGCCTTCGGCCATCCGATTTCGCAATTCCAAGCCATCCAATTCATGCTCGCGGACATGTCCACGGAAATTGATGCCGCGCGACTCCTCATTCGTAAAGCCGCGTGGAAGCAGGATACCGGCGCTCGTTTCAGCATGAACGCCGCGATTGCAAAACTGTTCGCCAGCGAAATGTCCACGCGCGTTACGCACAAAGCCATCCAAATCCACGGCGGCAACGGCTACAGCCGTGAATATCCCGTCGAGCGCAACTACCGCGACGCCCGCATCACCGAAATTTACGAAGGCACCAGCGAAATCCAGCGCCTCGTCATCTCCTCTTGGGTTCTGAAGTCTTAGCCGCACCATAGTATTCTGAAAGCGTGCTGGAACTCGACTCCGGACTTGAATTTGACACCGCTCGCGCAGAGCAGGACTTCTTCCCCGCCCTGCCACCACGCCCCGCAGTTTGTCTGATCGAACCGCGCCAAGAAAAAGCCGAGCCGTTCCTGATTCGCACGCAGAATTTGCAACGGCGCTTGCAACGTCTTTTAGGCCCAGTCGATCCCGCGAGCAAGCGCCTGAATCTGAGCGATTTCGCGCGGGGCATTCGATACCGGCTGACAGGCTCGCCGTTCGAACAGACACTTACCTACTACCAGCACGCCAAGCATTTATTCCCAAAACGCTATCGCGACCTGATGCGTCTTCGCCCCGCGGCTGTTCTCAAAGTAAATTTGCGCAATGCCTATCCGCGCTGCTACCTGACCCGCCGCATTCCCGTCGATGAAGCCGGCGTACCCACCGGCGGCGCCTACTACGGTCCCTTCGCATCGCGTCGCTCCGCGCAAGCATTCGCCGAACGGGTTCTAGATCTTTTCAAAGTGCGCCGCTGCCAGATAAAAATCCGCCGCGACCCAACCTTTCCCGGCTGCCTCTACTCCGAAATGAAAATGTGCCTCGCGCCCTGTTTTGCAGGTTGCACCAAAGAGGAATACGGCGTCGAAGTGCAGCGCCTCGTACAGTTCCTGGAAACAAGCGGAGGCTCGATGCGTTCCACCATCGAGGAGGAACGGGAGAAAGCCAGTGAGCAGTTGGATTTCGAACGCGCCGCCGCCCTCCATAAAAAAGTGGAGAAACTCGATGAGGTTTTGCGCGGCAGGCCGGAACTCACCCGCCGGATTCAGGATCTGGACGCGGTGATTCTACAGCGCGCCGCGGAAGAGCAAACGATTGGCGTCTTTCGCGTGCACGGCGGAAGATTGGCGGAGCCGTTTTTCCTGCGCTTCGCCGAAATTGCCAGCCAGCCGCGCTCCGCGGAACATATCTTTCGCGAGCAATTCGAATCAGACCCCGCCGCAACAAACGGAGATCTGGGCGAGCATCTCTGGCTGGTCGCTCGCTGGTATTACAGCAACCCGCGCGAGGGCGAAATATTCTTCCGCGAAAAGGACTGGCCGTATCGTAGGATTCTTCGGGCGTGCTCGCGGCTGCTTGCGCCGAAGACCAGCGAAGCGGAAACGAATCCAGCACCCGGGCCAGCCCAGCCACCCGAAGGAGCGCCATGACCAAATCTGCCACGAAAGAAGGAACGACGCGCTACGCGCAAAGATTCGCCGGCCGCGCCGCCGCGGGCCATTTTCGTGAAGTGCAGCGGCTGCTGCTTTCCTCCATAGGAATTGGCACCTATCTCGGCCAGCCGGACGCAAAGACAGATGAAGGCTATACGATGGCGGCCGTCGCGGCGGTCGAGAGTGGCATCAACGTGATTGACACCGCCATCAACTACCGGTTTCAGGGCAGCGAGCGAAGCATAGGCGCAGCCATCCAGCAGCTTGCGGCGAAAGGTTTCGAGCGCGAGGAAATCGTGCTATGCACGAAGGGCGGCTATCTGACGCCCGATGGTTTGATGCCCGCTGAGCCAAACGAATATTTTTTCCGCGAATACATTCAACGCGGAATTCTCGGCGCGAAGGACATCGTAGCCGGCAGCCATTGCATGACGCCTAAATTTCTGAAGAACCAGCTCGGACGCAGCCTGAAAAATCTCGGTGTCGAGTGCGTGGACGTCTACTACCTGCACAATCCCGAGACACAGCTCGCCGAACTTTCGAAGGAAGAATTTCTGAACCGAGTCCGCGAAGCATTTATGTTTCTCGAATCGGCAGTGGAGGCCGGCGAAATTCAGTATTACGGAATGGCCACCTGGAACGGCTTCCGTCAGGATGCCCGGGCGCGCGACGCGATGCAGCTCGGTGAAATCACGCAGATCGCTCGGGAAATTGCGGGCGGCAGGCATCACTTCCGTTTCGTGCAACTGCCATTCAACCTGGCGATGACGGAAGCACTGACATTGGGCAATCAAACGCTGCGCGGCCATCATCGAACCGTGATGGAGGCGGCGAGCGAGCTGGACATTACGCTGATCGCCAGCGCTTCGTTGTTGCAAGGTCAAGTGGCGAAGAATTTGCCGGGGTTTGTCGCAGAGGCGCTTGGGCTCGGAAACGACGCAGAACGTGCGCTGCAATTCGTGAGATCCTCCCCGGGAATCACGACTGCATTGGTGGGCATGTCGCGCGTGGAACATGTGAAAGCCAACGCTGGTCTGGTGAGCGTGGCTCCCGCCACCGCCGATGAATTCACCAAACTTTTTTCGCGCGGCGAAGGGGCATGAAAAGAAAGAATCAACACATAGACCACAGAGAACGCAGAGTTCACCGAGAAAGAAACGAAATTGCGCGAGTTAATGACGGAGACGGAGAACGTCGCCCGTCAACCAGCCGTTGATGGCCCCGCCCAATTGGTCGAGTTTGCCGGCAAAGAAATGATCGACGCCTTCAACGACCACGAGCTGATTCTCGCCGGGGAGCGTCGGAATAAGCGCTTTGACTCTTTCGATGGCTCCGTGTTCGTCGTTGCTTCCATGCACGAATAACTTGGGTTTGTTGCAATGGCGCAGAAATGAAAAGTCCGTGCTGTTGACGGGGATACCCAAGCCGATCAGGTGAGAGACGCGCCGGTCTTCGCAGCCCACCCGCATGCCAACCCAGGCGCCAAAGCTGAATCCCGCCAATAACTGCGGCACACTGGGAAATTCCGAAGTAAGAAAATCGAGCGCGGCGCGTACGTCGTCCATCTCGCCCTGGCCGCGATCGTGAACACCGGCGCTGAGTCCGGCGCCGCGAAAATTAAATCGCAAAACAGGAATACCGATGGCGTCTAACGACTTCGCCGTCTGGTAAATCACTTTGTTGTGCATCGTGCCGCCAAGCAGCGGATGCGGATGGCAAACAACGGCGGCGAGCGGCGGATGCGCCGAGGAAGACGGCGTCCAGAGAATCGCTTCGAGGCGTCCGGCAGGACCTTCCAGAAAGAAATTGCGGGATTCGTGAGTCGTTGTCATCGATGCGCCAGCACAAATTTGCAGTTTAGCGCATCGAAGGGAAAACACCGAATGTGGCCCGCAATTCTCAGTTCGTCTATTCAATGCGGCGGACACTGACTTCGAGCGTGGCGCCGCCCGGCACGGAAGCGACGCGCACAACCTCCGATGCGAATTCGCTCGCGCCGTGCCACGGTGCGGAAGCCGGATCCTCAAACGCGATTTTCAAGTGTTCCCCAGGCGCGTACTCGCGTTGACTGCCGAAGCGCATGCCCTTCGCTGAAACGTCGATGGTCATGGCCTCTTCAAACCACGGAATTTGCTTCGGACGCGCGCGGACGGGAATCGCCAGCGCCCTTCGCACGCTGCCGCGCCGCTCGGGCTCAGGTCGGCGGGAATTTCCGTTGGAAAAAGAGTTCGGCTGTTCTTCGAATCGAAATGCCACTGCAAACGTTGCGGGAGCATCGGCGATGCCCAGAGCGCCGGCGAGTTGATCCAATTTCGCGGAGCGTTCCTGTTCCGACGCACGCGGCATTTGAACTTTCTCGCGAACGTTGGTGGCGCGAATCACCTCGAGCGTTTCTTCGCACCGGACGACGCGCGCCAGAATCTCCGGCTGGCCATCCGACAGCGAGGCGTCATAGGGAAAGGTGGCCCACACCGTTATGCCTGGAGCGTGGGGCTCCCTTGTGGAAACCAGCAAGCCGCTGCGCGAGACGTCGATGGTATCAACCAATTCGATTTTCTGGCCGAAAGGCGTGCTCCATCGCAGTCGAACCGGAAGGCGCATTTGCACGCGGCGGCGCTGGCGGCTGTCCATAGAAGTAACAGTACTGCCCGCGGGGCTCGGGTACCTCGAAGTATATTGGCGCGGTACTGAAATGGGCAAGACCCTCGTACTAGGACAAAAATCCTTGATTTTCGCGTTGCAGTTTACTCAGGCCAGTGTTAATTTTGCGCGCAGTTCAGTTCAACAGCCCCAGGGGGTATTGATGGCTGATGGAGCGGAACGCCGCGAAGCTCGGCGATTCACGATGAGTCTTCCCATGCGGGTTCTTCCGAGGGAAGCCAAAGGACACGAACTGGATGCGCAGACGCGCGATGTGAGTTACCGCGGGCTATATTTCCTCACCGCTGCCAATTTCGAGATTGGCAACGAAATTGAATTCGTCATTACTCTTCCGCAGCAAGTCACGCAGTCGGGCGATGTAAACATCCGCTGCCTGGGAGAGGTTGTGCGTATCGAGCCCACCGAGAACGGCAGAGTGGGCATTGCCGCGAAAATCGCTCGCTATGAATTCATGCCTGCCGCGGCGACGGCTGCATAGGATTTCCCCGGCTTTTCTGATAACTCCTGTTCCCGGCCACAACTGAGTACAATGGCGTGGAGGACTCTTCCGCTGGGGGAAGCCATGTATCATTACGACGCCAAGATCGCGCTCGAGGAATTGCAGGAAGACGCGCTGCTTCCGCATCCCGTAAAACTGCGCGACATGATTTTGCGGACGAAGCTGGGCCCGCAGGACGCGCAGTTGCTCAATCATGAATTTCAGGATTATCTGACCCGTTTCGGCGAACTGCAAAAAGTGGGCCGTGGAATTCTGGAAAAAATCGCCGCCGGACAACCCAAGACGGCATCATGACTCCTGGATTCGCGGAACATTCGAGCAAATGAAACCGAAGCCGCGCGTGTTGCTGCTTTCCGCAACGTCTGGCGCCGGACACGTGCGCGCCGCGCAAGCTCTTGAAAAGGCTTTCGTGGCGCGGGGCGATTCCGTCGTGGAACACATTGACTCCCTGCAGCACGTTAGCAGACTTTTCCAGCGCGTTTACGACAAAGCTTACCTTTCGATGGTGCGGCGGGCCCCGGAGCTGATGGGTATGCTCTACGAGCGTACGGACCAGCCGTGGCTGCACCCGCGGCGGCGCTTGGCGCTGGACCGTCTGAACACCGGCTCCATGATCCGCCTGTTAAAGCGCATCCAGCCGGATCTATGCGTGGCTACTCACTTTCTGCCGGCGGAAATCATCGCGTGGCTGATCGCAAAACGGAAATTGCGCGCACACAATGCCATCGTCGTTACCGACTACGATGTCCACGCGATGTGGCTTTGCCGCACGGTGGACCGTTATTACGTGGCCATCGATGAAGCCGCGGAATATTTGGCGCGCATCGGCGTGCCGCGGGAAAAGCTGCACGTAACCGGCATTCCAATCGACCCTCTGTTCGCGACACTGCTGAATCGATCGGATGCCCGGAAGCAATTGGGGCTCGACGCGGATACGACGGTAGTTCTAATTTCGGCCGGCGGTTATGGCATCGGCCCAGTGGCCCTACTAGTGAAAGACTTGCTGGCGCTGCGGCGGCCGTGGCAAATCGTGGCGATTGCCGGAAAATCCGAGAAGACACGGAGACGTCTGGATGAATTAGCGAAGGAGGCCGGTAAGCTGGCTTCAGGCTCGCCACGGCTTTGCCCGGTAGGGTTTACGACGGAAATGGACAAGTACATGGCCGCGGCAGACTTGATGGTGGGCAAAGCCGGCGGGCTCACGACTTCGGAAGCTCTTGCGCGGGCACTGCCGATGGCGCTAATCGAGCCGATTCCCGGCCAGGAAGAACGCAACGCTGATCATTTGCTGGAGGCCGGAGCAGCGATCCGCTGCAACAACTTGCCCGCGGCTGCCTGGAAGATTGCGGCGTTGCTGGATGACTCCGCAAGACTCGCGAGAATGCGGGAGGCAGCAAGGAGCCTTGGCCGGGCGGGAGCCGCTGCGGCCATCGCCGAAGATGCCATGCGGCTGGTAGACTGAGAACGCTGGGAAAGAAACTAGGGGAAGCGGTTCGCGGCATGAGCGCCGCAAATCGCCAGGTTCGATGCGACGACATACACTGCTGATTGATGCGGACGACACGCTCTGGGAAAACAACGTTTTCTTCGAGAAGCTGATCGAGGATTTCATCAGCATTGTCGAACCGTATGGCTATACCCGCGCCTACATTCGCCATATCCTGAATGAAACGGAACGCAAGAATATCCGGCAATACGGCTATGGCGTGCGCAGCTTTGGCCGGTCGCTCGAAGAGACGTATATCAAGCTTGCGGACCAGAGGGCGAAACGAGAGACGCTGGCGCTGATACACAGCCGCGTCATCGATCTGGAAAGAACCCCGCCCAAAATTCTGGACGGTGTGCCAGAAACGCTGGCCTATCTCACCGAGCGGCACCGCCTCATTCTATTTACGAAGGGTGAGCCGGCGGAACAAGCTGCGAAAGTCGAGCGATCCGGATTGCAGGGATTTTTCGAATTCATCGAAATCGTTTCGGAAAAAGATCCCGAAACCTACGGCGGGCTCGTTCACAAACATAAAATCGTGAAGACCCACGGCTGGATGATTGGCAACAGCCCGCGCAGCGACATCAATCCAGCGATGAAGATTGGGCTCAACGCCGTGTACATCCCGCACCAGCACACCTGGACACTGGAACACGAACCGGTAGTGGGCGGCTCCGGAAAGCTGGTGATTCTCCCTGCCTTCCGCGAACTGCGCGGTCATTTCTAGACTGCGTCTGGATTTTCTTGACTGCCCAATTTGGACGTTGCACCCGCAATTGCCTGCGCGAATCTACAAATCTCGTGATTTTGGAAAGGAGCGTCCCATGGCCACGACAGTAACTTCTACGCAAATCGACTGGCGGCAGGAGTGGTTCGAAATCGAAGACGCAACATATTTGAATTTGGCTGGCCAATCGCCGATGCCAAAGGTTTCCATTCGCGCGGTGCAGGCGGCGCTCGAAGCAAAAAAAAGTCCGCACCAGAAACCGGACTCCACTTTTTTTGAAGTGCCCGACCGTATCCGTGCATCGATCGCGAAACTGATCGGCGGGAAGCCCGAAGAAATTGCGCTAACGAGCGGAGCGAGCGCGGGCGTGGCCGCAGTCGCGCACGCTCTGACTTGGGAACCAGGCGATGAAGTGATCACCGCGAAAGGCGAGTTTCCGCTGCAATACACGACGTGGAAACCAATGGAAGAACGCGAAGGCTTGAAGCTGAAGATTGTTTCACCGCGTGGGCGGTTTATCACCGCAGATGATTTGGTCGCGGCGCTCACTCCGCGAACGCGACTCGTTTCAGTGAGCATGGTGCGGTATGACGACGGATCTTTGCTCGATGCTGCGCGCGTCGCTGACGCGTGTCACAAGCAAGGAGCGCTCCTTTTGCTAGATGCCAGCCAATGCTGCGGAGCGATACCCATGGATGCCAATCAACTCGGTGCCGACTTTATTGTGTCCGCCGGATATAAGTGGCTGCTCGGGCCGTTTGGCACTGGATTCTTTTGGGTGAAGAGCGAGCATCTTGGGATGGTACGGCCGGGGCCATTTTATTGGATGGCGGTGATGGGCTCGGACAATTTCGCGGCGTTGAATTTTGAAGACCCGAAGCCGGCGGCGAACGCGAAGCGGTGGGATTCGCCGGAATGGGCCAGCTATTTCAATTTCAACCTGGCGGCGATGGATGTTTCCGTGGATTTTGTTGTGCGCATGGGACCGGAGTTGGTCAGCGCGCACAATCGGAAATTGATCGAGCTGATGTTCGAGCGTTTACCGAAGGACCGTTTTGTGCCGGCGAGTCCGCTGGATCCGGCGCGGCGTGGTCCTTATGGATGCTTTGCGGCGCGGAGCAAAGAGAAAACTGCCGAGGTCTACCAGCATCTGCGGGAGGAAAATGTTGTCGTCAGCCTGCGCGAAGGCAACATTCGCGTTTCGCCGCATTTGTATAACACGGAGCGCGACATCGACCGGCTCATCAGCGTGGTTACTCCGTGAGCCAGGACGAGAACTGGCCAAAAACTGCGGTCGTTGGCGCTGGAGCGGTAGGCGGATATTTCGGCGGATTGCTGGCACGTGCGGGCGCGCCAGTGGTGATGATCGGACGCGCGGCGTTTGTGGAAGCGGTGAAGAAGAACGGACTTTTTTTGGATACGCTACAGTTTCAAGAAAGCGTGCGAGTCGAAGCGTCCACGGAACTCGGCGCGGTGCGCGGCGCGGAGATTGTTCTTTTCTGTGTGAAGACGACAGACAACGCAGCGACCGCGCGTGCGCTGGCTCCACTGCTTGCTCCCGGCGCTCTTGTTCTGAGCATGCAGAATGGCGTGGACAATGTTGAGCAGATTCGCGCGGCGGCTGCGATTGATGCGCTCCCCGCGGTCGTGTACGTCGCGGCTTCGGTGCCGGAACCTGGACGCGTGAAGCATGTGGGCCGCGGCGATTTGGTCGTCGGGCCAGAGAGCGAGCGGACGAAAAACATTGCGGCACTTTTTTCGCGCGCTGGCGTCCCTTGCCGGATTTCGGAAAATATCGAGGGCGAACTCTGGACCAAGCTGGTTTGGAATTGCGCGTTGAACGCCGTCTCCGCGCTGGGTCGCGCCAAGTACGGCCAAATCGCTTCCAGCGCGGATGCGTGGAAAGTCGTGGAGACGGCAGTGCATGAAGTACTGGCAGTTGCGCGAGCCGCGAGAATTCATCCGCCCGGCTTGGAAGATCCGAAGGAGGCGCTGGCTGGCGCGCTGAAAATTGCGACGCAGATGGCGGAGGCGCTTTCCTCGACGGGACAGGACCTGAATCGCGGGAAGCAGACAGAGATTGATTCGCTGAACGGATACATTTCACGTCGAGGGGCGGAACTCGGCGTTCCTACGCCAGTGAATCACGCGCTGTACGCCTTGGTGAAGCTGGCGGAAGGGCGTTCGTAGCTCGTTCCACCTTAGACCCCCTTGAATTTCGGCACTGGCTCCCCTTGAGTAATTTTTGGGTGGGGGGTACCCTGGGGGGTACCCCCACCATTTCGTATAAATATGAAACCAAAGGACTTAGTAAAATTGCATTCCGTAATTGTCTGATTCTAAAGAGCTTGTATTCGTTGTGGCCAGGTTGACACAGGAAGATGTCGTGTTTGAGAAAACTTGAATTGACGCGGTTATCTACAGGGATAAGTGTAGCACGGATTAAGGAATTGTCAAGCGAAAGGAGATTTAGGTGAATATTGTTGAGGGCTGGGCACTTAGGGGCGCAGCATGATGCGCCCCTACAGCGAAAGATTCAAGAGCAACAGAAAGACGGTGGGCCAAGGCCCCGCCCCTCCAAAGACAAATTCAAGCCGATTGGCGTATGAGGGGGACATCGGATTAGCGGTCGGGCGGGGCGTGGAAGGGGATGTGGACTATGGCTTCGAGTTCGATGGGGGCGCCTTGTTTGGTGGCGGGGCGGAACTTCCACTGGCTGAGGGCTTGCATGGCGTTGGCGTCGAGCTGGTCGTCGACGCCGCGGACGAGCTGGATGCTGTCGACCGAGCCGTCGCGGCGAATCACGGCGTAGAGGACTACTTCGCCCTCGACGTGCTCGTTTATTAAGGTAGGGGGATACTTCGGGTCAATCTTTCTAAGTGGGCCGGGAGCAGAGACTTCCGAGGATTCCTCGTGGCGGCCGGAGGAATCGGTGCGCAGTTCGGAGAAATTGAGAATCCAGCTTCCTGTGGCGCTGTTCAGGTTGGGCATGTTGACGAGCATCTTGTAGATTTTCTTGGAGGCGAAAATCTGTTCGGGCTGCGCGCCGGGTGGAAGAGCCGTGAAATTCGGGGGTTCGGTTCTCTC
>Ga0209131_1000886_pt1 | contig 20909 bp, 17 predicted proteins | sample GraSoi_2013_40cm_FD_185826 | JGI IMG/M metagenome (GOLD analysis project Ga0209131, IMG submission 185826) | Grasslands soil microbial communities from the Angelo Coastal Reserve, California, USA - Sample 9_17_2013_40cm (SPAdes) (version 2) | ecosystem: Environmental > Terrestrial > Soil >... | reverse complement strand
CCTGACAAATATAGAGGCCAGTAATAATTCTGAGACAGGCGCCTGGCTCGACAACAGGGCAGGGCTTGGAGGAATCTCGATCGAGTCCAGCAACTTCAACGCGAATATGACCGGCTTGATTGCTCAATCTAATGGGGACATCAGCCTCACAGATGTGAGCGCGAGCGACAATTTAATGGCTGGCGTCAGTGCTTCGAATTGTAATGAGACTGGTCTGGTCTGTTCGGGAACAGGAAACATTTCCGTCACTTCGAGCCTGTTCAACAACAACAATCAGCCTGGCGTAACCACCTCACATACTCGCGGGCTGGTCGCCGAATCCAACGGCGAGATCCACCTCTCTCAAGTGACTGCGGACTCCAACGACAATGATGGCGCGCTGCTTGTCAACTACTTCGAAGGTTCGACCGGTGCGATCCGGGTCGAACGGAGCGAATTCCATGAGAACGGTCAGGGCGAGATTGGTAGCGGCCTGGATGTGCGCTCGCGCGGTGAAGTAAGCATTGTTGATGTGGATTCCCAGCGCAACCTCGAATATGGCGTGGATGTCTACAACGGTTTCGGTGGCGCGATTGCCGATATCCACGCGCGGCGAGGCCAATTCAACGAGAACGGTTTGTCTGGGATGCGACTCGCATCGAACGGCGATACTGACATTGTCGGTGTATCGATCAATGGGAATGCCACCTTGGGAGACAGGATCAAGGCCCTTGAGGTAAATTCCTCGGGAGACATCCGGGTTTCAGATGTGGTCGTTGATGATAATCATGGATGGGGCGCAGCACTCGACAATACCGCGGGTACAGGGGCTATTGCAATAGGGACCAGCGAATTCAATCGTAATCAGGGCTGTGGTCTGTGTGCGAACGCAAACGGAAATATCACCTTCATACGGGTGACCGCCAGCCGCAACGGGATGAGCGGTGCCAATGCGGATAACTGTCGGCCAAGCGGGTTCTTCACCTGTGCCGGTACGGGCAGGGTCGAGGTGCGCGCAAGCGAGTTCAACAACAATGGGCCGGTTGGCGTGTCGACGCCTCATTGGGTGGGATTCGTCGCCTACTCCAATGGCGACATTCTGCTCACAAACGTGTCTGCCAGTTCCAATAATTATCATGGTGCCGTAATCTTCAATCACTTTGATGGGTCGACCGGCAGCATCATTGTGAGGCGCAGTGAGTTCAACGATAACGGTACGGGTGGGGAGCTCGGCCACGGACTGAAGATCGAGTCGATGGGCGACATTCAACTCCTGGATGTAACCGCCAGCCAAAACCTCGAGAAGGGCATCGAGGGAGTCAACACTCGTCCGGGAGCGACAGGAGACATTACTGTTAGAAGCGGCCAGTTCCGGAAGAACGGCTGGGCTGCCTTTGATTTGGAATCGCACGGGCCGATCAACATTTTCGGTGTTCTCCTGGCAGATAATGACGCTGGAGGTATTTTCCGCGAAGGCTCCTATCTTATATCGCCCAAGAAAATTACGATGAGTTGCAGCATCGTCCTGAACCACCCGATCGGTCTCTGGGTAGATGCTCCTCAGCTTCTGCTGGCCGGAGTGCTCTTCGCGGGCAACGACGTGAATTACACCAGCACCGGCCTAGTGATCATCCGTCGCGGCTGTGCCTGACCGCATTTCGCCATCGCTCAGCAGCGTGTACAAAAGTCAAGTAACAACTTTATGTCCGTATCTAAACCCGCCTCTTGTTCAGAGGCAGGTTTTTTGTTTTGATCCTGACCCAACCCCTCTCCGCCCGTTGGGCTGCTGCGCGATCCCCCAAATACGCATTCTTATTCATCATAATCATTCAAACTTTTCTTGTGTATTTAGGGAGGCTGGGTGGGGGCCGGGTTATAATCTCTTAATCATTTGATCAGGAGTTCATACATGCTTAAAGTTGGATACATTGGCCTCGGATTGATGGGCAAGTCCATTGCTCGCAATATTCTCAAAGGCGGTTTTCCTGTTGTCGTACATAATCGGTCACGCGCTGCAGTAGATGAATTGGTAGGTGAAGGTGCGACTGCTGCAAATTCCCCGGCAGAGGTGGCTTCACAAGTGGATGTCATTTTTACAAACCTTCCCGATTCTCCCGATGTGGAAAAAGTTGTCCTGGGTGAAAACGGAATTATCGAAGGCGCGCATAAAGGACTTGTTTTTATAGATAACTCCAGCATCAAACCTGCCTCGGCGCGCATGATCGCAGAGAAATTAAAATCGAAGGGCGTGTCTCCACTGGATGCGCCCGTTTCCGGCGGCGATATCGGCGCGCGTAACGCGACCCTCACGATTATGGTGGGTGGAAATGCCCAGGCATTGGAAAAGGTCATGCCGATCTTACAATCGATGGGCAAGACTATTACACATGTTGGCGAGGCAGGCGCAGGACAGGTGGCGAAAGCCGCGAATCAAATTATGGTGGCCGCACAGATGGTGGCGATGGGCGAGTTACTGGTCTTTTCGAAGAAAGCCGGCGTGGACCCGCGCAAGGTGGTGGATGCGATCAAGGCCGGCGCGGCGCAATGCTGGACGTTGGATGTAAAGCCGCCGCGTTTGTTCGACGGGAATCGAAACCCGGGCTTCAAAGCCCATATGCAATTAAAGGATATGAAAATCATACTCGAAACTGCAAATGAATATGATATTCCTGTTTCGGCCGCGACCGAAAATACACGCTTGTTCCAGCAAATGATCGAAATGGGAATGGGCGAGCTGGATAACTCTGCGGTGGTGGGTGTGATCGAAAAACTTGCAGGTGTAGAAATCGTTTGAAGGCGGGGACGTTCAAACCTTATTACGTGTAAACCCATTTGACTACCGAAATTGATAAGCCCGCGCCCGATTTCTCCCTGCCTGATATTGAGGGTCAGGTTCACCATTTAAGCCAGTATCGCGACAGGATCCTCGTCATCAACTTTTGGTCATGTGAATGTCCGCATTCGGAACGGACCGATATAGCCATCATGGCAAAGTTCATCCAATGGCACGATCAGGTGGCGATGCTATCGATCGCATCGAACCGAAACGAATCTGCTCAGGCGGTGAAAGAAGTCGCGGCTATGCGCGGCCTGCCAACGGTGCTGCTCGATGCGGATTGTCTTGTCGCAAATTTATATGAAGCGCAAGCCACTCCACATGTCTTCGTGATCGGCCGCGAAGGCGTCCTGCGTTATCGCGGGGCTGTGGACGATGTCACGTTCCGAAAGCGGACTCCCTCTCGCTTCTTTTTGGACGAGGCTGTTGAATCGCTCCTCAAAGGGCGTTTCCCAGTGTTGACAGAATCCCCTGCCTACGGCTGTACGATTGTGCGTGAAGTTTGATAGAATCAGCCCGTGATTGAGCTAAAAGATCGTGCATTCTTCCTGAATAAGATCCATCTCTTTAACGGGTTGAAGGAAGACCAACTCGCCGGTGTTGCCGTTAAACTTGAAGAGCGTGAATATTCCGCTGGTGACGTGATCTTTCAATACGCCGCCAAACCAGACGGGTTTTACTTGATTTTTAAGGGCAGGGTAAAAGTCAGCCGGCCGAACGAGAAGGGCGAGGATTTTCTTGCCTGGCTGATCACCGATGATTATTTTGGCGAAGAAGCCTTGTTCGAAAAACGTAATCGATCCGCAACCGTCTCGGCAGTGGAGGATACGGTTATTCTCTTCCTCAAACGCGAGGCCTTCGAAAGCCTGATCGAAACATATAAAATTCTCGAACCGAATTTCATGGTGGCGATCAAAAGCCGCAAATTGGCACGTAAGACCAAATTTAGATGGCTCGGCCCAAAGGAAGTGATCTATTTCATTGCGCGACGTGACAAGCTTCATTTAACGGAGTCATTGATCTCGCCGATCCTTTCGTTGCTGCTGCCGGCCTTTTTATTTGTATGGGGTTTGTTGACCGGCGCGGTCACTCCAATTGCACTCGGAGTGATCGTTTTGGTGGGTATTTTGGGATGGGGCATATGGAAGGTAATTGACTGGAGTAATGATTATTTCATCGTTACGAATCAACGTGTGATCTGGCTGGAAAAGATAATCGGTTTATACGATAGCCGGCAGGAGGCTCCATTGGGCACGATCCTCTCAGTGGGCATCGAAACAGACATGATCGGCCGCGCCTTCGATTTTGGGAATGTGATCGTACGTACGTTTGTCGGCAAACTCGAATTCGATCATGTCGAGCATCCGGTACAAGCCGCGGATATGATCCGTGAATTTTGGGAGCGTGCCAAGGCAGGCGGTACGCGATCGCAAAAGGATGCCATGAAGGATGCCATTCGTCTGAAACTTGGTCTGCCTGTGGACAAGAGGCAGGATGAACTGCCGCCTATTGTAATGGAAAGCGATAACCTTGCGATCAAGTCCCCATGGTTGTTGGCATTTGCCAATCTGTTTAAACTGCGGTTGGAAGACGGTGGCACGGTCACGTATCGAAAGCACTGGGTCGTCTTTGTCCAGCAGGCATGGAAGCCTTTCTTGTACTTCCTTGGCGTGTTCGGATTGATGCTTGCTCGTGGGTGGTATCTTTTTCAATCATCGGATCAGGCATTTTTGAGGCGGAACTCACTCGGCGCGCTCAGACCGGATACGATCATGATCGCGCTCCCTTTATTTATGCTGCCACTACTCGGCTGGCTCGTGTGGGAATATGTGGATTGGAAGAATGATATTTTCATGGTCACACCCGACGAGATCATCGACATTGACAAGAAACCTCTGGGTTCGGAGGAGCGCCGCGCCGCGCAGATCGAAAATATCCTGAACACAGCGTATCAGCGGAAGGGTTTCATTGCATATATTTTCAATTATGGGACGGTCACCATCTCAGTGGGTGGTGCGCAACTGGCCTTTGAAGATGTGCTCGACCCGGCCGGCGTGCAGGCCGATATCAACCGCAGGCGCATGTCACGCATTGCAAAGAAGAATGAGGATACTGCCAACGTCGAACGCGAACGCATGGCGGCGTGGCTGGCGGCTTATCATGAGAATATCGACGAATTCAATGCTCCCATGCATGCGCCGGAAGAAGACGAAGACAGTACTGTAAGTGGGTAATATATAAAAGTGTTTTGAATAAAGTGACCCTGTAAAAATTCAAGAGGAAGAATGGTATGACAATGAGACAAATTGTGACTTTGCCCGATCCCATTTTAAAGCGCAAGGCAAAGCCCGTGACGAAATTCGACAAGGATTTACAGACCTTGATCGACGATATGATCGAAACGATGCGCGAAGCGCCGGGCGTTGGGCTGGCTGCACCGCAGGTGGATATCTCGCAGCAGCTGATCGTGGTGGAATATGCAGAAGACGATGAAAAAGACGAGGAAGATATTGAGGGAGCCGAGGAGAAGCCGCCAAAGCCCAAGAAATTGTTTGTGATGATCAACCCGGAGATTATAAAGACCTCGGAAGAAAAAATCCTGGGTATAGAGGGGTGTTTATCCATCCCCGGATTGCAGGGCGAAGTGGAACGACATGAGGCAGTACAGGTAAAGGGACTCAATCGCCACGGAAAGAGTTATAAAGTCAAAGCGAATGGGTGGCTGGCGCGCATCTTTCAGCATGAGGTGGATCATTTGAACGGCGTCCTGTTCACGGAACGCGCCACGCGCCTATGGCGATTGCCTGATCCTGAATCTGCCGAAGAGGTGTAATGCCTGCCATTCGCTGCCTGACGAAAGATGACCTGCCTCAGTTGCGTCAATTCTGGATCGACTTTTGGGGTGGCGAGCAGATGTTCATGCGCGGGGATGTCGTTCGATACGACCAGGTGGAAGGTTTTATTTATGGCGATTGGACCGGTTTGCTGACGTATATCCTGCGCGGCGATGAATGCGAGATCACTTCGCTTAATAGCCTGCAGGAAGGAATGGGAATTGGCGCGGCGCTTATCGGTCAAGTGATAAACGAAGCAAAAGCAAAGAAATGCCGTCGCGTTTGCTTGATCACGACGAATGATAATTTGCGGGCGCTTGGTTTTTATCAGAAAAGAGGATTCGAGCTGGTGACCATCCATCGCGGCGCGGTGAACGAATCTCGAAAACTTAAACCCAGTATCCCGTTCATTGGCGAGAACAACATTCCGCTGCGCGATGAAATTGAACTGGAAATCTTAATTTAGAAATATAACCATTTTGCCGCGGAGACTCTGAGAAAAATCTCTGTACGCCCTGTAGCTAATCAACAATGTATCTCAAGCATCTCTCTCTTACCAACTTCCGCAGTCTCACCCGCCTGGATGTAGACCTTCCACGCCAGGTTGCTGTGTTGGTCGGGCGCAACGCGCAAGGCAAGACCAGCGTGCTCGAAGCGATCTATTTTCTCGCGGCATTTACCTCCTTTCAAACGCATGTGGACCGGCAAATCGTCAATTTTCACGAAGCGAAGAATCCGCTGGCAGTGACGCGTCTGGTTGCGGATTATCAACGCGGCAACATCAAGCATCATCTGGAAGTCCGTCTTATTCTCGAGCCCAGCGGTGTGAATGGTCAACGTTTACGCAAGGAGATCCTGCTCGATGGCGCGAAGCGGCACGCGAACGATGTCATCGGTCATTTCAACGCGGTCATCTTCGTACCGCAAATGTCGCAGATCATCGAAGGCGGGCCGGAGGAACGACGGCATTATCTTAACCTCGCGCTGGCGCAGGCGATCCACTCCTATGCGCGCGTGTTGAACGAATACAGCCAGGCGCTTACTCAACGCAACGCCTTGCTCAAGATATTGAACGAACGCGGCGGGGACGCGAATCAATTACAAGTGTGGGATGAGGCGCTGGTCAAATTCGGCGCGCAGATCATTTTATGGCGCATTGAGGCGATCCAACAGATCGAGCGGCTTGCTTCACGCGTTCATCACGAATTGACGCGCGGCACCGAGATCCTGCGCCTCGCCTATGAACCCGCGTATGATCCGCTGCCGAAGCCAAACGGGCAGTTGGGTTTGAAGCTGGACACAGCCATCGATCGCTCTTCGATTGAATTGGATGAGATCCAAAGTGGATTTCTCGAAAGGCTAAAGTCTTTGCGAGGTGAAGAGATCGCGCGCGGTGTAACGACGATTGGTCCGCATCGCGATGATATGCGGTTTGTGATCAACAAAGCGGACGTGAGCGATTATGGTTCGCGCGGTCAGATGCGCACCACCCTGCTGGCGTTGAAACTTGCTGAGGTGGAGTGGATGAAGGAACGCACGGGCGAATGGCCCGTGATCCTGCTCGATGAAGTCATGGCAGAGTTGGATGCACATCGCCGCGCAGATTTATTGAAATATGTAGACAAGGATCAGCAGGTGCTGTTCACGACAACAGATTTGAATTTATTCACGCCTGAATTTCACGAGCATTCCGAGATCTGGGATGTGCAGAACGGCGTTGTCAGCATCAAGCGAAAGGAAAAATAAAATGACAGTTAAACATGCAACCGATGTGGAAGCGAAAAACGTGGCCGCGGGAAAGGATACAACCATTCAGGTTTTGATCTCTTCACAGGAGGGGCCAAATTTCGCACTGCGCAAATTTTCCATGCAAAAGGGCGGCGGGATGCCGCGCCACACGAATACACTCGAGCATGAACAATATGTTTTACGCGGACGTGCAAAGATCGGTATTGGTGACGAAACCTATGAAGTGAAAACCGGTGATGTTGTCTTCATTCCTGAAGGCACGATTCACTTTTATGAAAATATCGGTGAAGAGCCGTTCGAGTTCTTGTGCATCATCCCGAACAAGGAAGACAAGTTGACGATCTTGGACGAGACGAATTGTTGATTTTGTAGGAAATAGGTCGTTTATAAATGGATGAGCGTTTCTAAAATATTAACAAAAAGAAAAAACTTGGGCAGTGGGTTGAAGTTCAAGGAACAGGCTCAACTGCTTATGACCTTGGACTTTTCTATGTGTCGAAAACTGTGAAAGAGTTATTGGAAACGTATTACTATGCTAAGAAAAATATATCTAAACGAATTCCTCAAGAGATATATGAGATTAAGGACGAAAATTATGAAGTGTATTTTATTAACAGGGTCTTCAGCGTATATATAGATGTTGGTTTGGCTAAATTGATTGACAAGACTAAGAAAACATGGTCGCTTTATAACTTGTTAAAGGTTGTTGAAAAATATAATTGGCCCGATGAAATGCAAATAAAAAACGAAGTAGGTGTTTTTGCAACTGACATAAAATATATTCAAAAAACGCGCCACGAAAGACACGCTCATGTCTCACAGAAAAACAAGCCCAATCTGTTTTATACTAATGCAGGATTAGAGGAAACCTATCGAAATAAAGTTAAGAAAGCAATGGAGCTGGTTGATAATTTTGTTGATGGCGAAATACCTTATCTAATACGCTATAACGAATCAAAAGAGCACGATTTGAGAGAAGGAATAAATTCTAAATAATTCGCAGTTGTTCTAGTCTTGCTTAATAGCTAGTGAACTCGGGGCAATATTATAGAGGTGATTTTGTTGGTATTCCCGCCTTACGCGGATAATTCTTTGGTGTAGCCGCGACCTTCTCTACAACTACGAGATAACGTTCATCCGCAATACCGGGCAAATGAACTGGGATCAATGGCTTCAACTTTCCACCTAATACTTCCATCGCTTTTTCGGCAGATTGCGCTTCGGCATGCGCGTTTTCGCCTTTTTGCGCGAGCATATTCCCCCCTGCTTTCACCAGCGGCAAAAGATATTCACTCAATACATTCAAGTTCGCCACTGCGCGAGCAACCGCCCAATCATAAGACTCGCGATGCTCGGGTTTCTGGCCGAAATCTTCTGCGCGCGATTGAATGATTTCCACATCTTTTAGTTCAAGCGCGCGGACTACATGTTGGCAGAACATGGCTTTCTTGCCAACCGATTCCACGAGGGTCAGATGCATATTTGGGTAAATAATTTTCAGGGGAATGCCCGGGAATCCCGCGCCGGTTCCGATATCCACTAGCCGAAGCGGAGGATGCTCCTTCCAGGCCAGCACACAGGAATATGAATCCAGAAAATGTTTGGTGCGAATGGATTCTACATCACGTATTGCCGTCAGGTTGAATTTCTGATTCCAATCGAGCAGTTCGCGCTCATAATTGGTCAACATCATTATCTGCCTTGCATTGAGATGAACGTCGAACAGCGAAAGCGCGTTGTGAATTAATGAATCCATGATGTGATTATAAGACAAAAGAGGATGGCAAGTTGCCATCCTCTTTTTATATCTTAGGCGTATTATTTCTTTTTCTTCTTATCTTGTTCCGCGGGCTGCATGGGTTCGGTCTGCTTATTCCCGCGCATCTTGCGGAAGAGCGCACGCAGACCGATGAAGATCAGGTACAACGGAATGCCGATCGTGATCAAGACAGGCAAAGTGTAAAGCACGAAGCGAATGAGGAAATCCACGAAGTCCTGATAGAAGTAGATCAAGTCCTGAACGGCATCACGCGCCACACCTTTGGGTTCCCAGCCGGCGATCTTCAGAGGCTGGACGGTCTCTTTGGCGATCACATGCACGCTGATCGAGGAAAGCGCAGCAGACTCTTCATAATATTTCATCTGCCCTTTGACCAGTTCGATCTGTTCACGATAATAGACAAGTTGATTGAAGACGTTAACGACATCTTCTGTCGCGGTGGCCTGTTTCATAATGTCGTTCAACTGGGCTTCGGCCGCTTCAAGATTCTTCAAGCGGGATTGCAAATCTACATATTGAGCGGTGACATCCTGGCCGGAAGTCGTCTCAGTCTGGACTTCGACCACATCTTTCTTGATCTGTTTTAATGCATCGTCAAGTTTCTCTGCCGGGACGCGTACCACAATTTGTCCCTCTGGCACTTGAACCCCATTGTTGGTATAGCTCTGATATGAATTTGATGAAACGACATAACCACCCAGCGCCTCGGCCATGTCACTGATCGCTTTCATGCGGGCATCCACATCTGCGACGACGATGGCAAGGTCGGCATTTTTGATCACAAGGCGTTCAACAGAGGAAGCTTCCACGCCGGAACTTGAGGTTCCATCGGCCGCTGCCACTTGATCAGATGGGGCGGGAGCTGCAAAGCCCTGTTGTGCCTGTGCCCCGCCCGCTGCGGGTGCAGCATTGAATGCATCCGGTTGACTGGGCGGCATTTCCTCGGCCGGTGCCTGTGCATAATCATTTCGCAGTAGGTTACTTTTACTCCCGCAAGCCGCCAGTGCGAATGAAGCAAACAAAATATAAGGCAATATTCTTTTCATGATCCTTCTCCTTTTTACCTTTGGTGATTTTCTTTCCAAAGGACGAACGACTGAAGGAAATAGTTCCGCCCTGACCCTGGCCCTCTCCCAAAGAGAGAGGCAATCCATTACCAGCCTTCGGCAATTCGTACGGCGTGCTTTTCAGGTAAACCCGCTTCTCGGATCCGTTTTTGCACTTCAGGGATGTTGTATTCCGCGCGACGGGGAGTCCATATGCACGCTTCGGTATCGTAGATCGCGTACGCGGCGCGCGGGTCACGGTCACGCGGTTGGCCCACAGAGCCGGGGTTCAAGATCATCTTTGAGCGCAGTTTGATCGGCACATCCACTTTGGTTTGCTCCAGGGTCACGCGGTCATTCGCTTTGTCAAGGGCGAAAATACTTTGAATGTGTGAATGCCCTACAAAACACCAGGGTGTTTCAAAATGATCGAAATTGAGTCGCGCGGTTAATGAATTCAAAATATATTCCCAGAGTGGATCGCGCGGGCTTCCATGTGCCAGCGTGGCTTCGCCGCGTGTCACCGTGCTCGAGGGAAGGGATCGCATCCAGTCAATATTGGATGCGGTGAGTACTTTTTCGTGGTGTATTAAAGAACGACGCGCATCCCCATTAAATGTTTCGAACGGCATTTTGCCGGTTACAGCCACATCATGATTACCGAGCAGACAGGTGAGGTTGGGGATATCATGTACTTCCTCCACTACTGCATTTGGATCGGGCCCATATCCAACAAGATCGCCGAGGCACCAGGTTTCATCCACTTTACCTGCGTCTTTCAATACCGCCTGTAACGCAGTGTAATTTGCGTGAATATCAGACATCACCAAAATTCGCATGCTCACTCCAAAAGTCTTGCCGTATAGTCAATGATCTTCTCCGCTGCTTCGGCTTTGCTCAGGAGCGGTAACACTTCTTTTTTCCCGTCAGCAAATAACAAGGTGATCCGATTCGTATCCACCGCAAAACCCGCATCTTCTGCTGAGATATCGTTCGCGGCTATAAAATCCAAACCTTTGGATTTTAACTTTTCAGCGGCGTTTTCGATCAGTGCCCTGCTCTCTGCCGCGAATCCCACCACGACTTTATAACGCTTCTCTTTGGACTTCAGATCTGCTACCGCGCTAAGGATATCCGGCGCGGCCTCAAGCTCTATCTGAGGGATCCCATCTCGCTTCTTGATTTTGTCTTTTGCGGTATCCTTTGGACGGAAATCTGCCGCAGCCGCAGCCATGATCAGTGCGTCGGCGGATTCGTTCAGCACCGCCTCAAGCAATTCCTGCGCGCTTTTTATCTTCACTACGCGCGCGCCGACAGGTGGAGTCAAACCGACGGGTGCGGTGATCAGGCAAACGTCCGCGCCTGAATCGAGCGCGGCCTGGGCGAGAGCATATCCCTGTTTGCCGGAGGAATGATTGGTGATCACACGAACTGGGTCAAGCGCTTCCTGAGTCCCACCCGCGGTGACAACGACTTTTTTTCCGGCTAGCTTTCCATTCCTGCCTAATACCATACGAATATGACCAAGGATTTCGGCTGGCTCGAGCATACGTCCCCAGCCGCTCAAGCCGGAAGCGAGATGTCCCTCTGCAGGGCCAACGATGGTAATATCGCGCTGGACAAGTAGTGAAAGATTCTCCCGCGTTGCAGATGCATCGAACATTCCACCGTCCATCGCAGGTGCGATCACAAGCGGACATTGCGCGGCAAGAGCAGTGACCGTAAGTAGATTATCGGCAATGCCATGCGTCAGCTTTGCAATTGTATCTGCTGTGCACGGGGCGATCACAAGCAGGTTTGCAGATTTTGCCAGGCCAACATGTAATACATGAGCTTCGTTTCCCCACAGATCATTATCTGTGTATGCCCGGCGCCCTGTGACAGACTGAAATGTTAAAGGCAAAACGAATTTTTCCGCTGCAGTGGTGAGGATTACATCCACCTCTGCGCCGGCTTGTGCGAGCCTGGATGCCAGGTCTGCGGCTTTGTAAGCCGCGATCGAACCCGTTATACCGAGGATGATGCGTTTTCCTGAAAAGATATTCATATCGTGTGATTATACTTGGAAGATAATCCGTAGACGTGTTTTTCCCATCTTAATCCTGGATTGTAAGGTTGAAAACCCCGCGGGTTTCCTCCGCGGGGTTGAATAAAATTATGCTTCTTTGATCTCACTCCGACGGATCGCGTTAACTTTTGTGGTCGAGGTATTTTAATCCGGAGCCCGTGTTGAATATCACAACGCGTTCATCAGGTTTGACCCATTCCTGTTTCACAAGTTCCTTGAGCGCCGCGAGGGTGGCGGCTCCTTCCGGTGCCGCGAAAATGCCTTCGGCTCTGGCAAGCTCACCTTGTGCCTGCGTGATCATTTCATCACTGACGGCGATCGCGGTACCTTTGCTGTCATACAGATCTTTAAGGATAAGATGATCTGCAAAGCTTTTTGGTACGCGCAAGCCGGATGCAATCGTATGCGCGTTGGTCCAAAAGTCGCAAAATTCTGCGCCTTCATTGAAAGCTTTGATCACCGGCGCGCATCCATCAGCTTGCACAGAGACCATGCGCGGGCGTTTGGTGTTTTCGAGCCAGCCGAGTTGTTCAAGTTCGTCAAAAGCCTTCCACATTCCTACGAGGCCCGTGCCACCCCCCGTGGGGTAAACGATCACATCAGGAAGAGTCCAATTAAAAAATTCAGCAAGTTCATACCCCATGATCTTTTTGCCTTCCATACGGTAAGGCTCTTTGAAAGTGGATACATCGAACCAGCCTTCATTGCGTGCCTTTTCGCCGGCCATGCCGGCGGCGTCACTGATCAGTCCCTCCACTAATATAACTTCTGCACCTGCGATGCGACTCTCTTCAATATTCGCGATGGGCGTATCTTTGGGCATATAGATAAGGGCTTGAATATTTGCACGTGCGGCATAAGCTGCCATCGCTCCGCCTGCATTGCCGGCAGTTGGAATGATCACTTTTTTAACACCGAGCTCTTTTGCTTTTGAGATCGCCGCAGAGAGTCCGCGGGCTTTGAAGGAACCGGTTGGATTGCTGCTCTCGTCTTTTACATATAAATTCGATAGTCCCAGGGCCTTGCCAAGCGTGGGTAGGTCCAACAGGGCTGTATCGCCTTCTCCGAGTGAGACAATATTTTGCTCTTCAAATACAGGTAAAAATTCGTGCCAGCGCCACATTCCCTTTGGCCGTTTGTGGACTTCATCCTTATATACTCGTTCACGCGCAGCCTTCAGATCGTAAGTGACGAGAATGGGTGCCTGGCAATCCGGGCAGAACGTGTGTATCTCATTGAGCGAAAATGATTTCCCACAGTCTGAGCACTGCAAGCCATGGATATAAGAAATTTTTAACGCCGAAGCGTCTTTTTTTGTCATTGTAGAATGCATTGTAATCTGTCCTGCTCAGGTAAAAGCTAATTTTGCATGGGGGCAGGTAAATAAGCTTCCACACGCGCCCATAATTCACGGATGTTAATCGGCTTTGACATGTACACATCACAACCTGAGGAGAGGGCCTTTTCTGCATCTCCTTTGAGCGCATTCGCGGTGATGGCAATGATCGGTGTATAGGCCAGCGTGCTCTTTTTTGAACTGTTACGTAACCTGCGTGCCACCTCGTAGCCGTCGATATCCGGCAGGTTGATGTCCAGCAGGATCAGGTCGACATCTTCTCGTTCGGCAGTTTCCACGCCTGCCTCGCCCTTGGCGGCCTGAAGCAGAACATAGCCGCGCGACTCCAACGCACGTTTTACGAGAGTCATGTTGTCCGGGTTGTCTTCGATATATAGTATTTTGTTTGCCATGGTAGTTTCTCCTTTAAGCATCATTTTTATCTTCAAACTTATCTTCTAATACATGGATGACCTGGTCCACGAATTTTCTGGCGGGTAACGAACCTTTTTGATAAACCGCTTCGATATGCCCGTTAAGACGCTTCCGTTCATCGGGCGTGATATCTTTTGCGCTGACCACGACCACTGGAATATCTTTTGTGCGCGGGTTAAGCTTGAGTTCCTCGATCAGGCCGAAACCATCCATACCGGGCATGGTGAGGTCGCTTATGATAAGGTCAGGCAATATTTGACGGGCCATCGCCAGACCATCCCAGCCGTCTTTGGCGTGATACATGCGATAGTTTTTCCGGCCTTCAAGCAAGCGGCGGATCAGCAGTGCATCGTCCGCATTGTCATCGATCAATAATACAGTCGTGGTTTCCTCATCAAGATTCTCCAGCGCAGCCTGTAACCCTTCGCGCGGCGCAGCGGATTGATCCTCGCTGAGATGCACGTCCACTGCATATTGATCGCCGAGAACGTGTTTTTCAACTGGGAATGTGTGACCTGTGCAATTAACCACGACAGTTTCCTCTGCACCGATCTTTCCCTCTTTCAGCATCTTTTCGAGGCCTGCGAATGCAACCGAGGTCGCGGGCTCAACCGCCATCCCTTCACTTTTGGCGAGGGAGCGCAGGGCAGCAAAAGCCTCGGCATCTGTTACAGATTCCATGGTGCCGCCATATTGCTGTACGAGATTCCACAAATACGTATATGACTTCCCCGGGTCGCCAGTGGACAGGATGATAATGCGCGTATCAGGGATCACAGGTTCGGCAGTATCTTTCCCAGCTTTGAAAGCGTGGACCATCGGCGCGCATCCCTCGGCTTGAATGATGGCAAGTTTGGGGATCTTATTGATCAACCCCATCGCGTGCATTTCCTTGAATCCTTGATACACACCGAGCGGGCCGAGTCCGCCACTCACCGATTGGATATACCAATCCGGTGCGCGCCAGCCCAGCTGTTCCACGATCTCATATGCGATGGTCTTCATGGATTCGCGTGCAGGGACCGAACTGGCGCCTCGATCAAGATGTAGATTTTTGCGCTGCGCGAATTGAGCAGCGATCTGCTTAGTCTGGTCGTAATTGCCACTTACGCGAATCACCTCTGCGCCGAAAAGGGCAGCCTCACGCAATTTCTCCTGGGGGACCAGGCTGGTCATGAAGACCCAAAGTTTGATCCCTGCCCGGGCACATGCTGCCGCGTATGCAACTGCCGCGTTGCCTGTGGATGCAATCACTGCCTCACGTATATTGTTCTCGTTCATTGCAGCCACAGCCACAGCAGCCTGCCTGTCTTTGAAAGAACTGGTTGGGCCGTAGCGCTCATCCTTGATGTAAACATGAGCATGCCCGAGAGCAGGTCCGAAGCGTTGGGATAGCCAGAGCGGTGTCCCTCCAGCGGGATAGAGATCCAAAGCGGAGGGATCGTTGAGCGGTAAGACATCCTGATAACGCCACATGTTCTGAGGACGTTCCGGCAGCCCGCGCAGAAGTTCGCGTTTGAAGGCGTCGTAGTCATAATGCGCTTCAAGCCATTGCTCGTTGCATTGTTTGCAGACCGCAGGCACGAAAGGCTCGTATTGTTGCTGCCCGCCGCAGATGGCGCATTGAAGGTAGTCTGGTTTTGCCATGTTAGTTCTTCGTAACTGTCTCTGATTCTACTACTTTGGATTCTATGGGCAGGGAAACATGCAAGACTGTTCCTTCACCTTCGATACCAGTGCTCTCAGCCCAGATGCGTCCACCATGCATTTCTATGAGGCGCCGGCTGATGGGCAGGCCAAGGCCTGTGCCGCCTACTTTTCTCGTGCTGGTCGCGTCCACCTGTGTGAATTCCTGGAAAACGGATTCGAGTAATTCAGGAGGGATGCCCATGCCGGTATCCTTGACTGAGATCAAAACATGGTTGTCTTCGTGGATTGCACGGATGGCGACCTTGCCCTTTTCTGTGAATTTCATGGCGTTGTTGACGATGTTGATCATCACCTGACGCAGGCGGGTGCGATCCGCATAAATTTCGACATCGTGATCTGAATCTTTTTCAATGAAAAGCAACAGCGATTTTTCGCCTGCCAGAGATGAGGTGATATTGGTAACCTCTTCGATGATCGAATGCAGATTGAATTTTTCGACGTTGAGGTTCATCTTGCCGGCTTCGATCTTGGCCATATCGAGCACGTCATTGATCAAATGCAGCAGGTGCTGTCCATTTTTCTGAATGAGACCCAGGTCGTTATTCATATTCTCTGTAAGCGGACCATCGAGTTCTTCGAGCATTACATCTGCAAAGCCAAGGATGGAGTTAAGCGGTGTTCGCAACTCGTGAGACATATTGGCGAGGAAGGATGATTTGAGGCGATCCAACTCGCGGAGTTGAGTCACTGTTGCAGATTGTTCCACATACAAGCGGGCGTTCTGCAAGGCAACTGCCACTTGCGCAGCCAGAGTAGTATAAATATTGGCGTCTTCTTTTGAAAACCCGCCCGCATTCCCAGATTGCACATCGAACACACCCAGGACTTTGTCACCCACGATCATTGGCACAGCCATTTCCGCGCGTGTTTCCGGTAATAACGGATTGGGCAGGAAGTCTGGCTCAGTGCGAACATCGTTAACGATGATGGCTTGTTGTTCGCGTGCAGCGCGGGCCACGAGGGATTTTTCCACATCCAATGAAATAGAGTGACCGCCCGCAACCATTTGTTTTCCAACTTCTCCTGCGCCGGCAGCCAGCAGCAGTGTATTCCAGGACTCATCTGCAAGATAAATATGCGCATGATATAGATCGAAACGTTCTTTGGTGAGGTTCACAACCGCTTGCAGGAGTTCATCAGGATTAAGCACTGTCGAGGCTGTCGTTGAGACGGTTGCCACTGTCGCGAGTTCATAAGCGCGTTTTTCGTTTTGTTCCGACAGACGCAGGCGTTCGATTTGATCGCCCAGTTGTGTTGCCACTGCGAGGACGATCTCGTTCATTTCCTGGCTAAGTGCATCGTTTGCATCTATGGTGAACTGACCGATGATTTCATCGCGCACTGTGAGTGGATGAGCGAGGTCAGATGATTTGTGTCCGTTATTGGAAGTAGTCACTTTTTGTACATTGTTCAGGTCGTATGCATATCCTTCGGCAAGTTGACCGCGAGTTTGCAGGTAAGACTCCCAACCTTCACGCGTCAGGCGCTTCGATACCTGTTCTGCTTCTGCGCGGTATTGTTCAGCTTGAGCCAACAGGCGCAGGTTTTCGATGTGTTGTGCGGCACGTACAGTGGCAGCTTCAACAAGTTGTTTTTCCGATTCTGTCCACTTGCGGTTTGGCTCGTCTGTCAAACGGATCTCGCCGACTTTTGCGCCTGTAACTTCAATAGGAACAATCAGTGCGTTATCCTGTTCGGAAGTTTGAGCTTCAATCAGAGGTAGAACCCCGCGTTGATCGAATACATAACCGATGCGTTCGCTGCGATCGACGCCATTCAGAAACTCCTGCCAGCCGGCTTCTTTAACTTTACCGACATTGGCTTCCACTTGTTTGCGCGCTTCTTCAGATTCTGTGAACAAGGTTGCATTTTGAATGGCGACGGAGAGCTGCCCGGCCAGGGTTTGGAAGGCCGGGAGATTATCCTGGTTCAATGCGCCAGGGAGATCAGACTGCATATCCAGCACGCCAAGTATTTTGTTTCCCACAAGAAGAGGGATCGCCATCTCCGAACGTGTTTTGGGCAGTAATGGATTGGACAGGAAGGTTCCGTCCCGTGTGGTATCTGCCACGATGACGGGTTTCTTTTCGAATACTGCACGTCCATTCAATGAGCCTGAACTTACAACTAAGTGATGTCCGCGTTGCAGGAGTTGTTTGCCGACTTCGCCTGTTCCCGCCCGCAGAGTAATGCTGCGACCAGATGCGTCAAGCAAATATACCTGTGTGTAATATAGGTTAAATCGGGAGCGGATCATTTCCGTTGCTTCTGAGAGCATATCGTATACATTCTCGACTTTTTCTGCAATAGTGCGCCCAACTTCAGAGGCGAGCTCAAGATCATGGGTGCGATCAAACACGCGCTGTTCCAGAGAACGGCTGAAGTCCTGGAGTTCGCGGTTGCGGATTTGCAATTCTGTTTCGTCTTCCTGAACCTGATTCAACACAAATTGAAGTCTGGTAATTGCGAGCTGAAATGTGAAGCCGATCAACAAATAAGCGCTTGTCGTGACAATGATGGTTTGCAGCAGTTTTGGTTGAATATCCTGCACCTCGATCAGTCCGTACACATTCAGTGCGAGCATGACTGCATGCTGCCCGGCAATCACGATGGCTACGATAATTGGGGCACGCCTTCCCAGCAAAAGCCCACTCATCGAGATCGTGACCACAGATAACAATACCAATGCAGTGCGGGTGCCTGCGGTGGCGTAATCCAAATAAGTGAAGATGGCCACCAGCATACCAACCAGGAGATTGCTGGCAAGATTGACCTTCCCGGCGCGGTTCAGAGCCATCAGGATGATCAAACTTATTGTGACAACCAGCCCTGCTGGAAAAACGAAGGGGATCGTCGAAGGATTTAAAATGCTGACGATTATTGCAAGGACTGGAAGGGCCCAAATCGCCATGGTGATCTGATGCAGTAATTTGGCAGCGCGCGTTTTTTCAGCATCACCATCGAATACAGGAGCCGATAAAAACTTTGGAAGCCGGGATTTTTTGGCTGTCTGTGCCAGGCCTTTTACGGTCGAAGCTCCTGATAATACCGGCTTCGCTTCAAGGGAGGCTGAAACAGGGACAAACGAAGTCGTATTACTTTGAGACTTCGCTCGGTTTTCCTCAAGCTCGATCTCAAGCAAAGCCACCTTGACCTTCAAGGCATCCATTTCGCCATTTGCAGGCTGAGAAGGAGGATTGGGATCAGCCGGTTTGGCTTCGGACAGAAGAGCTTCAAGCCGTTTGTATTTGTTGTTTGTTTGAGACATAGTGTAATAACTCCTCGGCCAATTGCCGATATTGTTGTGCGCCGCGACTCAACGGGGCATGGATGGTGATGGGTTGCCCGGCGACCTGCGCCTCGCGTATTTTGGTGTCAAATCCGATAATCGTATCTAAAAGGCCTTCTTTAAAATATTCGCGCATTTGTTCGAGCATGCGTGTGTGGAAATTGCCGCGTCCATCGAACATGGTGACCAACAGACGATATAACAACTGTGGATTGGTTCTATCTCGTACGACATTGACAAGTTCGAATATATCCATCAGTGCCTGGATGGAGAAATATTCGCATTGTGTGGGAACAATCAACAGGTCCGCGGCAGTTAATGCGTTGAAGGTAAGTGGTCCAAGCGAGGGAGGGCAATCCAACAGGACAAACTCATAATCTGCAGCTGCTGATCCGTTAAGGACTTTGCGCAGGCGATATTCGTAATCCTGCAGTTGAAACAGTTGTCGGTTGATCGTGAACATTCCCGCATTGGAAGGGACGATATCGAGTCCCGGCAGGCTCGTTTCCAGACGCACTGACGCGAGATCGGCCTGACCGAGCAGCGCCTCAGCAATGGAGGAATTCACTTGAGCTGAGTTAATCCCCATGCTGCCTGTCAGGTTTGCCTGCGGGTCAAGATCGATCATCAACGTCTCGACTCGTTTTTCAACGAGAGATGCACCCAGCCCGAGAGTGGTGGTAGTCTTGGCAACGCCGCCTTTTTGATGACAGATCGCAATTACATATGGCATAACATCTCCTGTTTCCGCTCTTAGCTGTGGTTCGATCCGTTATTGCCGTCGGCTTTTACAGGTGTATTGAGCATGACGCGTGTTTCTTTCGAGCCCAGAGCGAGACCCAATTCCCGAACGACTACTTGTAATGCGTTTTCAATCGTTGATGTATTCTGGATCTTTTGCCCGATGGAACTGATCAATGCTTCGCGCACAGCCCGAGCCTGTACCTCGGAATACGAACGGGCATTACGTACGGCGAATGCGACCTGGTTTGCGATGGACTGCAGCAAATCTGCATCTTCCTGCTTTAATCCGTCGGCTATGTTATGTTGCACATCCAAAACCCCGACGACTTGATCGCCAAGCGAGATCGGTACCGCCACCTCAGATCTGGTTTCAGGTAATAATGGGTTGGGCAACCAGTCAGAGTTCTTCGAAACATCCGATACAAGTACCGAAGCATTTGTCTCGGCTGCGCGCCCTACGAGGCCTTTGCCTTTGGAAATCTTGTGACCGCGCGCCAGCATGGTTTGCCCGGCTTGTCCGGTACCGCCAGCCATCACCAACTCATCGGTTTTATCATCCAATAAATAAATGTGGGCGTGATAGTAATTGAATGCTGATTGGACTTGCTCTACCACTTCGGCCACCAATTCTCTTTGATCGAGAATGGTCGATAGACGGCGACTTACTTCCGTGGAGGTGGCTATCGCCTTGGTACGATCGATCACGCGTTGCTCCAGGGATATTCTGCTTTCTTCAAGCTCGAGGTTACTGACCTGTAATTCTCTTTCATTTTTGCGGGCCTCATCCAGGGCGTATTGAAGCCTTGAAATGACAAACTGAAAGAGAAAGCCAATCACGAAAACCATGATGCCAGTAATAACTATATTTTCAAAGCCAACAGCGGGAGCGCTGCTTAGCTTGATGACCCCTTGCGTTTGAAAATAAACAATGACTGCATGCGAAACAGCGATCAAAATGGCCGTCACAAGTGGCGCGCGCCTTCCAATTAATAAACCACTCATGATGATGGCAACTGCGAACATCAATGTCGACGGCTGTAGATTGCCGGCGTTTTGGAAGTCCGCATAACCAACAAGGAGAACGATCATCGTGGTAATAAGAA
>Ga0209131_1000885_pt1 | contig 20914 bp, 22 predicted proteins | sample GraSoi_2013_40cm_FD_185826 | JGI IMG/M metagenome (GOLD analysis project Ga0209131, IMG submission 185826) | Grasslands soil microbial communities from the Angelo Coastal Reserve, California, USA - Sample 9_17_2013_40cm (SPAdes) (version 2) | ecosystem: Environmental > Terrestrial > Soil >... | reverse complement strand
AGGTGGCGAAGCGCGCGATGGCCGGCAAGTATCAGGATGTGCGCGCCTATGTCGCCGGGCCGCCGCCGGCGGTGGACGCGGCGATCCGCGTGCTGCTGCTCGAGGCGAAGCTCAGCACGGACAACATCCGCTACGACAAGTACAGCTGATGGGAAAACGCCTCGTGTGCAAGGTTGCGGATATTCCCGAGAACGGGCTCAAGGAGTGCGAGGCCGAAGGCGGCCTCAAGCTCGTGGTGGCGAATGCCGGCGGCGAGTACTACGGCTTCCAGGCGGTGTGCCCGCACCAGGACGTGCCGCTATGCGAAGGCCTGTTCGACGGCTCGACCCTCACCTGCCACATGCACCTGTGGCAGTGGGACATCCGCACCGGAGAGCCGCGCGGCATCGCTGAAGCGCCGCTGCAGCGCTACCCGCTGTCGCGCGAGGGCGATGCGCTCTACCTCGGCGGCGATGACAGCGCGCTTGATGTCGGCGAGCTCTTCAATGGCCTCGCTCCCTCGATCCTGGAAAAGCTCGCCCAGCTCGCCCGCCGCGAGGCGCACGACGCCGGCGCGATGCTGTACCGCCCCGGCGATCCGGCCGAGGACTTCTACGTGCTCGATGCCGGCCGCGTCGAATTCCTCGTGGGCCGCGGCGAGCGCACGGCGCCGGGGGGATTCATGCTCAAAAAAGGCGAGGTGTTCGGCTGGGCGGCGCTGCTCGACGGCTATCCGAATCGCATCGCGAGCGCGCGCTGCCTGGAGGCTTCGTCGGTGCTGCGCATCAACGGCAAAGCGGCGCTCGCCGTGCTGGAGCAGGATCCCGGCGCCGGCTTCGTCGTCATGCGCCGGCTGGCGGCGCTGATCGCGCGCTATCTCGCTACATCGGGGGTCAAATGAAACGGCTTTTGGGGTTATTGGCCTGCATGGCCTTCACAGGGGGAAGTCTCGCGGCCGATCCGGTCAAGCTGGTGGTCGGCTACCAGCCCTACGACACGATCTCGTATTCCGCGGTGGTGATCCGCGCGCTCGAGCTGTGGAAGAAGCACCTGCCGCCGGGCAGCGAGGTCGAGTTCCAGAACGCGCTGCAGGGCTCGATCATCGTCAACAACATGCTCGCCAACAAGCAGCAGATCGGCTACCTCGGCGACATGCCGGCGGTGGTCGCCACCACCAAGCGCAGCGTGGCGCCGATCGATCTGGTGGCCAACACTGGATTGTCGCCGGGCCAGCGCTGCAACGTGATCATGGTGCGCGCCGATGCGCCGAAGTTCGCCTCGCCCGAGGAAGCCGTCAAATGGCTCGATGGCAAGACGCTGGCGACGCCGCAAGGCAGCTGCGCGCACCGCTTCCTCGGCCTGGTGATCGAGCGCACCAGGATCAAGCCGGCGGCGATCCTCAACCAGTCGATCGAGGTGATCGCCACCAACCTGCGCCAGGGCAAGATCGACGGCGCGGTGCTGTGGGAGCCGTCGGTGTCGCGCATCGGCGATATCGTCGGCGAAGGCTCGGCGCGCATCGTCGCCACCGGGCACAGCTTCGGCATTTCGGATGCCGGCGCCATCGCCATGCGCGAGGACTTCATGAAGGCGCGCCCCGACATCGTCGAGGCCTGGCTCAGGACCGAGCTCGAGGCGCAGCAGTACGTGCTCGAGCCGAAGAACTGGACCAAGGTCGCCGAGTTCGTGAAGAGCCAGACCGCCGGCATCAGCGTGCAGATGGCGTGGTTCTCGATCTACGGCGCGATCCCGAAGGCGGCCGGCGGCAGCCCGATCCGCGACGAGAAGCCTTTCGTATTCGATGCCCGCGTTCAGAAGCTGCTCGCGGAAACCTATGTTTACCTGCACCAGGCCAAGGTGATCGACGTCGACAAGCCCGCCCCCGGCGCGCTCGACGACTCGTTCGCGCGCAAAGTTGCGCAGGCAGCGAAGGCACCGCTGCCGCTGGGCATCATCCAGGCGCAGGACATTTCACAAATGCCGAAATAGCACCACAACCCTAGAGGAGGGCGTCATGGACAGAAGGCACTTCACATCGGCGGCACTGGCTGCGCTGTTCACTACCTGCGCTTTCGCCGCGGACATCGACTACGGCAAGCCCGGCTCGCCGGTCAAGCTGGTGGTCGGCTACCAGCCCTACTACACGCAATCGTGGTCGGGCGTGGTGATGCGCGGCAAGAAGTTCTACGAGAAGTACCTGCCGAAGGGCTCGGACATCGAGTTCCAGATCGGCCTGCAGGGCGCGATCATCGTCAACAACATGCTCGCCGGCAAGCAGAACATCGGCTACATGGGCGACATGCCGTCGATCGTCTCGACCACCAAGACCGAGGTGGCCGACGTGCGCCTGGTGGCGAACCTGGGGCTCGCCTTCGACCAGTGCAACATTTTCCTGGCGCGCAACGATGCGCCGAAGTTCCAGGACGCGACGCAGGCGCTGCGCTGGCTCGACGGCAAGACGGTCGCCGTGCCGAAGGGCTCCTGCACCGACCGCTACGCGCAGGCCACCTTCAAGAAGCTGAACATCAGCCCGAAGGAGTATCTCAACCAGAACATCGAGGTGATCACGTCCAACTTCCGCGCCGGCAAGCTCGACGCGGCGGTGATCTGGGAGCCGACCGCCTCGCGCCTGGTGCAGGAAGGCCTCGCGCGCCGCATCGCCTCGGGCGCGAGCGTGCAGGAGAACGACGGCGGCTTTCTCGCCATGCGCGCCGATCTCATCACGCAGCGGCCCGATGTGGTGAAGGGCTGGCTGCAGGCCGAGCTCGATGCGCAGCTGTTCCTCGCCGATCCGAAGAACGCGACCGAGGTGGTGAAGATGGCGAAGGAGCAGACCACCGGCTTCGGCGAGCGCGTGCTGTGGTATTCGCTCTACGGCAGCTACGACCCAAATGCCGGCGGCCAGGCGGTGCGCAACAACCTGCACTACGGCTTCACGCCGGAAGCCCGCGAGCTCATCAACCGCGCCTCGGCGTTCCTGTTCTCGATCAAGAGCATCAACGTGGAGAAGCTGCGGCCCGAAGCGATCGAGGCAAGATGGACCGAGGACATCCTCAAGGAACGCGGCCTCAAGGCGCCGATCGGCCAGGTCAAGGCGCTGCCCGACTCGCAGGCGCCCGCCAACTGATGGAGGTCCTGCGCGAGACAACGCCCTTCGGAGAGGCTTCCGAGGCGTTGCTCGCGCGCATCGCGGCGATTGCGCAGCCGGCGCGCTATGCCGCAGGCAGCCGCATCTACAGCCCGGACGATCCCGCCGACGATCTGTTCGTCGTGGTCTCGGGACGCGTCGAGCATGTCCTGAATCCCGAGCTTCGCGCGCGCGAAGCCCTGAAGCGCGTGACTCGCGGCGGCGTCTTCGGCTGGACCGGGCTGCTTCTCGGAGAGCACCGGCGCCTCGCCACGGTGAGCGCCACCGAGCCGACCGAGGTGCTGCGTATCAACACGGAGTCGCTCCTCGGCCTGCTCGCCGCCGAGCCGGTCGAAGGCGGCCGCGTGCTGGAGCGCTTCACCAGCATGATCCAGCGCGAGTTCACGGTGCCCGCGCTGCTGGCGAAGGTGCGGCGCCTCTCCGGGCCGCTCACCGAGGAGATGTCCAGCCTCTCTTTGACCATGTACCGCCTGTCGCTTTGGCTGAGGAGCCCGCGCCCCTACCTGATGGTGATCGGCTTCGCGCTGTTTCTCGGCTTCTGGTATCTCGCCGTCGAGGTATGGAAGCTGCCGCGCTTTCGCGAGATGCCGGGCCTCACCTCGGTGGTCAAGGAGTGGCTCTCGCCGGCGCCGACCTACGGCCTGTCGATCTACACCGCCGAGTACTACCAGCACATCCTGGTCTCGGTGTGGCGCGTCACCAAGGCCTTCGGCCTGGCCACGCTGCTCGGCGTGAGCTTCGGTCTGCTGCTCGGGTGGTCGCGCGCCTTCAAGGAGTACGTGTTTCCGCTGTTCGAGATGCTGCGCCCGATACCGATCCTTGCCTGGGTGCCGCTCGACATCGTGATGTTCATCGCCACCGAATCGGCGGTGGTCTACCTCGCGTTCCTCGCCTCGTTCTTCGCCACCGCGCTCAACACCATGCTCGGCGTGCAGTCGATCGACGAGTCCTACGTGCGCGCCGCGACCTGCCTCGGCGCGGACCGCTGGCAGGTGTTCCGCCACGTGATCATCCCGGGGGCGCTGCCGTTCATCTTCACCGGGCTGCAGATCTCGGTGGGCGTGTCGTGGTTCTCGCTGGTCGCCGCCGAGATGGTCTCGGGCCAGTACGGCCTGGGCTACGTCATCAACACCTCGTACATGATGGTGCGCTATCCGACGATCATCATCGGCATGGCGACCCTCGGCATCGTCGGCTACATCACCAGCGCCCTGGTGCGCATCGCCGGCGACTACATGATGGAATGGCGCGTGCGCGAGCTCGCACTGTCCGAGCGATGACCCGGGGCCATATCGTCATCGAGGACGTGGTCAAGGTGTACGACCCGGAAGGCGCCGCGGTGATGGCGGTCGACCACTGCTCGCTCGAGATCGAGCCCGGCGAGATCTGCATGATCGTCGGCCCCTCGGGCTGCGGCAAGACGACGCTGCTCAACGCCATCGCCGGCTTCCACGACATCACCTCGGGCCGCATCGTGATGGACGGCGAGGTGCTGTGCTCCACCGCGAGCCCCAAGGCGAGCTCCGGCCCGGACCGCATCGTGGTGTTCCAGAACGGCGCGCTGTTCCCGTGGAAGAGCAACCTCGAGAACGTGATCTTCGGCCCGGTGATGCAGGGCAAGCTCGCGCGCCGCGCGGCGCTCGACAAGGGCCGCGCGATGATGGCCGACGCCGGGCTTTCCGGCGTCGAGCACAACTATCCCGGCGAGGTGTCCTCCGGCATGCGCCGGCGCGTGGAGATCGTGCGCGCGCTGATGAACGACCCGAAGGCGCTCTTGCTGGACGAGCCCTACCGCGCGCTCGATTCGCTCACCAAGAGCGTGATGCACGAAGCCCTCCTGGAGATTTACTACAAGAACAAGGTCACCATCTTCTTCATCACCCACGACCTGGAAGAGGCGATCTTCCTCGGCCACCGCGTCGCCATCATGACCACGCGGCCGTGCAAGCCGAAGAAGGTGCTCGACGTCGACATCCCGCACCCGCGCGACTACAGCGTGCTCACCTCGAAGCGCTTCCGCGAGCTGATCGAGGAGACCAACGACGCGGTGCACGAAGAAGCGCTCAAGGCCTTCCAGGCCGGCGAGAAGGAAGGCTGACGATGGTGTTTCCGTTTTTTGCCCCCCTGATAAGGGGGGACGCGAGCGGCTTCTGCGAGCCGGGGGGTTTGATTTTTGTAAGCCTAAAACCCCCCGCTGCGCCTTCGGCTCACGACCCCCTTATCAGTGGGTCGACAAACGAATGAACAAGCTCACCAAAATCCTCACCAACCGCGCTTTCTGGCGCGGCGCGCTCTCGGTCGCGATCTTCCTCGTGCTGTGGGAGATCGGCGCACGCTCGAAAGTCTGGATGGCGCCCGAGTTTTTCGCGCCCTTCAAGGAGTTGCTCGGCGCCATGGGTTTCAAGAAAGACTATCTACCGTGGGTCGGCGCGGTGCCCGCACCCTCGGGGGTGCTCAAGTCGTGGATCGCGGTGCTCGGCCAGCACGGCTACTGGCAGAGCTGGTACATGAGCTTCTTCCGCGTCATGGGCGGGTTCCTCGCAGCGATGCTGATCGGCATCCCGTTCGGCCTGATGCTCGCGGTGAGCCGCGTCGCGCACGGCATCGGTTTCCCGGTGTTCGAGGTGCTGCGGCCGATCCCGCCGCTCGCCTGGGTGCCGGCGTCGATCATCTTCTGGCCGACGCAGGAGCTGGCGATCATCTTCATCACCTTCCTCGGCGCCTTCTACACGATAGTGATCAATGTGCTGGGCGGCGCGCGCTCGATCGACGTGCGCTACTTCCAGGCCGCGCAGTCGATGGGCTCGTCGAACTGGGACATCTTCCGCCGCATCATCCTGCCGGGCACCCTGCCCTCGATCGTGGTCGGCTCGGCGGTCGGCATGGGCATCACCTGGGAGGTAGTGGTCGCCGCGGAGATGATCTCGGGCGGCGGCAGCCAGCAGGCCGGCACCGGCGGCGGCCTCGGCTTCTTCATCTGGAACTCCTACGTCGGCGGCTCCTACGAGCAGATCGTCGTCGGCATGATCTCGATCGGCATCGCCGGCTTCCTCTCGAGCGAGCTGCTGCGCTGGGGCGGCCGTTACGCCACGCCATGGCTGAAAGTAAGGTAGCTCCGAAAATCATTCCCGGCGAGCTCGCGCTCGAGGGCGTGAGCAAGTCCTACGGCGCGCTGCATTTCCGCAAGGACGTGGTGCAGAACTGCTCGTTCACCATCGAGCGCGCGAAGCTCACGGTGATGGTCGGGCCCTCCGGCTGCGGCAAGAGCACGCTGATCCGCCTGCTCGCCGGGTTCGAGCAGCCGAGCGCCGGCCGCATCACGCTCGACGGCGCGCCGGTCACCGAGCCGAGCCGCGACCGCCTGGTGGTGTTCCAGGAGACGGCGCTGTTCCCGTGGATGACCACCTGGGAGAACATCCTCTACGGACCGCGCGCGCGCGGCGAGCTGACGCGCGAGACGCTCGACTTCGGCGAGTTCCTGCTCGCCAAGGTCGGCCTGCAGGACTTCCGCGACAAGTATCCGCTGCAGCTCTCCGGCGGCATGCAGCGGCGCGCCGAGCTGGCGCGCGCCATGATCAACAACCCCAAGGTGATGATCCTCGACGAGCCGTTCCGCGGCCTCGACGCCATGACCAAGGAGCTGATGTGGGAGTACTACTCGCGCCTGTATGAAGAGAACCGGCGCACCAATTTTTTCGTCACCACCGACATCGACGAGGCGGTGTTCCTCGCCGACAAGATGCTGGTGATGTCGAACATCCCGACCCAGGTGCGCGCGGTGATCGACGTCGACCTGCCGCGGCCGCGGCGCCTCATCGACCTGGTCGAGAGCGACCGCGCCAACGACATCAAGAAACAGGCGCTCTCGATCCTGCACGCCGAGGCAATGCGCTCTTTCTCGCGCGGCTCGAAGGCCGCCGCCGACTTCGTCGAGGCCTACCTCAAGCGCGCCAGCCGCGCTTGATACAGCTTCTTCTCGCTCGCCAGCCGGTCGTTCGCTTCTATACTGCCCTCTGAGGGGGCAAAGGATGGTCGAGCGCAGAACGTTTCTCGCCGGTGTTGGAATCGGCATTCTCGCAGCCGCCAAAGCATCGTTCGCTCAGTCGCTTGGGAAGAAAGTCCATCGGATCGGCTGGCTGGTCACCGGCGATCCCACGTCTTACCGATTTTCGCTCGCCGCCTTTCGCGATGGGCTCCGGTCGTTGAATTACATCGAAGGTCAGAACATCATCATTGAATACCGATGGGCCGAGGGGCGGGTCGAGCGCCTTCCGGAACTGGCCAAGGAACTCGCGCAACTCAAGGTCGAGGTCATCGTCGCCGGAGGAACCAACGGTGCGCGGGCGGCAACCGCCGCGACCAGCGTCATCCCCATCGTCACGGCGGGCGCCGGCGACCTCGTTTCAGCCGGACTGGTGACGAGCCTGGCTAGGCCGGGAGGCAACCTGACCGGGTTTCCTGTCGTGTCTCCGGAGACGGCTGTGAAGCAACTGGAAGTCATGAAGCAACTGCTGCCCCGCTCGCAGCGAGCCGCGGTGCTCTGGTTCGGCCCAGGCAACGCCTTTGTCGATCTTCAGCGCAAGTTCGCGGAGGAAGCAGCCGCGACGCTTCACCTCGCGCTCACATGGCATGCCGCGGACAAGTTGCCTGAACTGGAAGCCGCGCTCGAGCGCATTCCGAAAAGCCGGGGTGACTTCCTGGTCGTCCTGAGCACCCCGTTCTTTTTCACTTACCGCGAGCGCATCACTGCGTTCACAGCCCAGGCCAAGCTTCCTACAGCGTACACACTCAGCGAATTCGTCGATGACGGCGGCTTGATCTCCTACGGCGCCAATATCCCGGATACCTATAGGCGCGCCGCCGGTTATGTAGACAAGATCCTCAAAGGCGCCAAACCGGCCGATCTTCCTGTGGAGTTGCCGGCGACGTTCGAGCTGGTGATCAACATGAAAACTGCGAGAGCTCTCGGCATCACACCGCCGCAATCCGTGCTCTTGCGCGCGAGCCGCGTAATCGAGTGAGGATGGACCTTCTGCTTACCAAGACCGTCGTCGTCGCGCTCGCCATCCTCGGCGCGGCCCTGTCGACCCTCGCTTCGTTCCTGCAGACCCGCAACCGCATTTCCGCGACCACCGCCCGCGCGCTGAACTACGCCGGCTACGCTGTCATGGCCGTCAGCATGGTGCTCTTCGCGCTCGCCGGTCTCTGGAGTTGACTTAAACTTTGCCGGGAGTTCCCCGGAGAGCATCAATGGATCAAACCAGCCGCCGGCCTTGGTACACCGTGCTGTACGTGCAGGTCCTGATCGCGATCGCCCTCGGCATCATCGTCGGGCACTTCTTCCCCAAGACCGGCACGGCGTTGAAGCCGCTCGGCGACGCCTTCATTTCTCTCATCAAGATGATGATCGCGCCGGTGATCTTCTGCACCGTGGTGCACGGCATCGCTTCGATGCGCGACCTGGGAAAGATCGGGCGGGTCGGCGTGAAAGCGCTGGTTTACTTCGAGGTGGTCTCGACGCTCGCGCTCGCGATCGGCCTGCTGGTGGGCGAGCTGGTCCATCCGGGTACCGGCTTCAACATCGATGCGGCGAGCCTCGACCCGAGAGCGGTCTCGGGGTACGTCGCGCGAGCCAAGGAGGAAGGCATCGTCGCGCACCTGCTCGGGATCATCCCGAACACCTTCATCGATGCCTTCGCCAAGGGCGACCTGCTACAGGTGCTGCTGATCGCGATCCTCACCGGGTTCGCCGTTTCCCGCATGGGTGCGCTGGGCGAAAAAATCACGACGGCGATCGATGCCGCCGGCAAGGTGCTGTTCCGCATCATCGGCATCATCGTGCGCGCGGCGCCGGTCGGTGCGTTCGGCGCCATGGCGTTCACGATCGGCGCCTACGGGATCGGCGCGCTGGTGAATCTGGGCGAGCTGATCCTGGTGTTCTATGCGACCAGCATTCTCTTCGTGCTCCTCGTCCTGGGCGCAATCGCGCGCCTGGCGGGATTTTCGATCCTGCGCTTCATCGCCTACATCAAGGACGAGCTGCTGATCGTGCTCGGCACCAGCTCTTCCGAGACGGTGCTGCCGCACATGATCCAGAAGATGGAGCGCCTTGGCGCGTCGCGCTCGGTCGTCGGCCTCGTCATCCCGGTCGGCTACAGCTTCAACCTGGACGGCACCAACATCTACATGACCCTGGCGACGCTGTTCCTCGCGCAGGCCACCAACACCCCGCTCACCCTGGGGCAGGAGCTCACCATCCTGCTGGTGGCGATGCTGACCTCAAAAGGCGCCTCGGGCGTGACCGGCGCCGGCTTCGTCACCCTCGCCGCGACCCTGACGATCATTCCGGACATTCCGATCCAGGCGCTCGCGATCCTGGTCGGCATAGACAAGTTCATGAGCGAGTGCCGCGCGCTGACCAACCTTATCGGCAACGGCGTCGCGACGGTCGTCATCAGCCGGTGGGAGGGCGAGCTCGACACGGCCCGGCTGCAGGAAGCGATGAAGCACCCGGTCGAGCTCGGCGAGGCGCTCGAACGGGAACCGCTGGACCGCGTTCCCGAAAGTCGAATACCAGTGAACTAGAGGGTTCAGGGTGCGATGTAGGCGTACCCGCGGTTCTGGTAGGCCATCAGGGAAATCCAGGCGTTGCCGACTACCTTCACCGACGGCAAAACGTCTTCCGCTCGTGTGCCCTGCTCGCGAACCGCCACCGAGCATTGCTCCAGGTTCTCGACGCCCTTCGCGCTGCGCATTTCCTTCAGCTTTGCAGCGATCTTGACCGCCGTTTCGCGTTCCTCAGGCTTGATTTTCGAGATGTCGGTCTGCACCAGCTTGGTCGCCGGCCCGCGGAACGAAAGGACGAAATGCGGCGTCACGCCTTGCTGGATAAGCGACTGGCGCGTCTCGTCGATGATGTTGAGCCGCCCGAGCAGCGCTTTCGCATCACCCGCCGTGATGTCAAAGGCGACTTTGACTTCCTTAGCGCCCTGAAGCGCATCGTGGTCATCGTAGCCCGCGGCGAGCGCTGCGGTGCCCGAGGCTGATAGAGCGACTGCTGCCGACAAGGCGGCGGTGAGAACGCTATGCAGGTACGGTTTCATGACTGACCTCCCTTGGTTAGAACTCAACTGTCTGCCCCTCGGTCATCACCGTGACCTTGGTCGAGCTGCCCTTCATCGCGTTGACGAAGTCCTCCGGCTTGCCGTAGGCGATCGGGTTCGCGCCGTAGTGCATGGGAATGACGTTCTTCGCTTTCACCCAGGTGCGCACCGCAAAGGCCGCGTCGGCCGGATCCATGGTCAAGGTGCCGCCGATCGGCATCAGCACGAGATCGGGCTTGTAGTGCTCGTAGATGAACTGCATGTCGGGGAAGAGGCCGGTGTCGCCCATGTGCCAGATCTTGAAGCCGTTCTCCATCTGGATGATGTAGCCCATCGCCTCCCCCGCCACGTGCGCCTCGGGCTTGCTCGTGGCCGGGTTGTTGAAGACATAGATCGACGAATGCTCCGCCTTCACCGCGGTGACGGTGATGCCTTCGAGCGGCGTCACGTGGCCCGACTTGTTGATGCGAAAGCTCAATTCAGCCGGCAGCACACCGAGGAAAATGAGCGGCGTCACCATGTCCGCCGGACCGTGCAGCTTCGTCTTGTACATCTTCGCGATCGCCGGCGCGTCGCCGATGTGATCGACGTGCGCGTGCGTGACGAGCAGCAGGTCGACCTTGCCGAGCTTGGCGAGATCCTTGTACTCCGCCGGCGCCTTCGGCCCCGTGGTCAGCCAGGGATCGATCACGATCACCTTGCCGCCCGGCGTTTCGATCCTCCAGCTCGCCTGCCCGAGCCAGAGCAGCTTGGTTTTGCCTTGAGCAAATGCGGACGCGTTCGACACCAAAACGGCAAGCGCGAGCGCGACTTTAAGCAGCGACGAAGTGTTCATGGTTTCCTCCCTGGTGGAGCCGGATTATCCTCGAATCGGCACTGCGCGATTAGCATAAGCGCATCGCGACCGACCGCAGGCACCTCGCGCGGTCACCGGACCGCAAGGCCCAATCAGAGGAGCAACTCGCTTCGGCCAGCGGATCCGGCCCGCACTAATTCATAGGCGGGCCGGGAGGATCTTGAATCCCCTGACCATCGTGTGATGGACGCGCACCGCCTTGTCCATGTCGAGCTCGTAGTCGCCGAGCACCGGCAGCGCCTCCTGCAGAATGGTTCGCACCATCGCCTTGGCGGTCGGCGCGCCGAAGCAGAAATGCGGTCCCGAGCCCCATCCGAAGTGGCGCACCCTTGAACGGTTGATATCGAACCGATCGGCGTTGGCAATAACGCGCTCGTCGCGATTGGCCGAGCCATAGAACAGCACCAGCCGCGACTCCGCCGGGATTTGTATTCCGGCGATCTCGACATCGGCGGTCAGGTGCCGGGCGAAGCACTGCGTCGAGGTGTCCCAGCGCACGCCCTCCTCGATCGCGGCGTCGATTGAGCCAGGGTTCTCGCGGACCGCTTTCCTTGCGTCGGGATGCAACCACAGGGCATGCATCAGGTTCGGAAAGAAGTGACCGACCGATGCGTTGCCGGCGAGCAGCACGGTCATCATATTGGCGACGATTTCGTCCTCGGAGAGATTTGCGCCCTGCTCGCGGGCGGAGATCAGCACCGAAAAGAGGTCGTCGCCGCGCGCGCCCTTTCGCTTCCTCAGCTCGTCGCTGAGAAGAGCGTAGATGTCGGGCGCCATCTTTCCGGGAAGTGGGCTGCCCATCGGTCCTTCGGTCGAGTGGAAGAGACCGGTCATCAGCTGGCTGGCGCGCGTCGCCGCCGCGTCGTCCAGACCGAGCATGCGGCCCAGCGCGTTGAACAGGACGGGACGGCCGAGCTCCAGCACCAGGTCGCCGCCGCCCTTCGCGCGCAAGTCGTTGGCGAGCTTTCGCGAATGCTCGCGAACGCCCGGCAAGGCGGCTTCAATGCGCGCCGGCGTGAAGCCCTTCAGGATGATCCGGCGCAGCTCGTCATGACGCGGCGGGTCGATCGTGCCGAGGGTCTTGCCGACGCGCACGGGCGTATCCACGGTCGTATTGCCGCGCGACGATGAATAGGTCGCCGAATCGCCAAGCGCGCGGCTGATGTCTTCGTACCGCGTGATCAGCCAGAAGCCGTTCTCGTCCATGCGATACACGGGATGTCGATCCCGCATTTCCTGGTAAGTCGGATACGGGTCCCGCACGAAAGCCGGGTCATTGGGATCGAACCGGAAAGGCATGGCTACTGGCCGAACTTGAGATTGCGTTCCTTGATGAGCTTCGCCCACTTGTCGGAATCGGCGCGAATCACCTGCGCGAAGTCCTCGGGCGAGCCCGGGCGTATTTCGAGGCCGATGCCCTCGAATTTGGCGACGACGTCCGGCTCGGCGAGCGCGCGGCGCGCATCCGCGTTGAGCTTCGCCACGATCGGCGCGGGCGTGCCCGCCGGCGCGAGCAAGCCGCCCCAGGTGCCGACGATGTAACCCGGCACCCCGGACTCGGCGACCGTCGGCAGCTGCGGAAACGCCTTAGCGCGCTGCGCCGAGGTGACCGCGATCAGTCGCACCTTCCCAGATTTGGCGGCGTTGATCGACGCAACCGGGTCGGTGATGGAGAAATCCGCCTCGCCGCCCATTAGCGCGTTCATCGACGGCGCCGCCCCCTTGTAGGGCACGTGGACGTAGTCCACTCCCGCGAGCCCCTTGAAGAACTCGGAGGCGAGGCGCGAGTTGTCGTCGGCCATGGCGAAGTTCAGTCGTCCCGGGTTGGCGCGGATATGCGCGAGGAACTCGCTGAAGGTCCTTGCCGGCAGCGCCTCGCGCACGGTGACCATGAGCGGAGTGCCTACCCACTGGCCGATCGGAGCGAAGTCGCGCCACGCAAAAGTCACGTCGGGCGCCACGAGCGGGTTGATGACCAGGCTGTCATTGACGAACAGCAGCGTGTAGCCGTCGGCCGGCGATTTCGCCGCGGCCGCCGTGCCGATCGCCATCCCGGCGCCTGGCCGGTTATCGACGATCAACTGCTGCCCCCAGTAGCCGGACAGCTTGCCGGCCACCAGGCGGCTCAGCATGTCGAGGCCGCCGCCCGGCGAGGCCGGCACGATGAGCCGCACCGGTTTCTCCGGATAGGTCTGCGCAATGCCGGCGGCGGAGAAAGCCGCCGAGATTGCGACCAGCGATGCGGAAAGCAACGGACGAAGTTTCATGGCTGTTCCTCAGTTATCCAGGTGACGAAAGCGAGGCCGATGCCGGTGCCAAGCGGCGTGCGCCGCACGGGGATGTACTCCATGAAATCGAGGTCCAGATGCCCGACCATTCCCGCAGCGGTGATCCAGTTGCGAATCTCGGAGGAGCCCGAGAGCAGTGCCTCCTGTGGAATCTGCGCGAGCACGCCGAGGTCCCTCGAGCGCAACGCGGCAAGAAAGCGCCGATCGAACGCCTCCTCGCAAAGGAAATGACTCAGACCGCCGGAAGCGATCACCGCGACGCGCGCAGCGCTCGGCGAAGCGGCCAGGGCCGCAGAGATCTTGGTGCCGATTTCGAAACACCTCGCGGCAGTCGGCGTATTCGGTGGGAAATAGGTGTTGAGCAACACCGGCAGCATGGGAACGGCGCCATCGCGCATCAGCCGCTGGATAATGAAACCGAACGCATGGCCGAATCCGCGCTGCGCTGGATCGACGACGCGGCGCACGACGCCAACATCGACCCCCTGTTTGATCAACCCCCGGACGAGATCCGCGGCAACGGCAGGTGTCGCTGGATGGCGGTGCGGCAGATCCATGCGATAGCGCGCCCAGAACTCGCTCGTCGCCCACGGCGGCGAATGTTCAAGGTGCTCCGCGGGTCTCATGACTAGCTCCTCTCCGCAAAACACCGAAAGTGCAGGCATGTTTTCAGGCCCGAAGAGCTCGCCCTGGTCGTCGCCCACGACGAGCAGGACGTCGGGCCGTGCAACCCTGATGGCCTCGGCGAGTCGGTCGAGCGCCTGCTCGGCGCGTTCTACGAGCGCCGGGAAAGTCGCTGGATCGGATTCCGCCGCGTACGGCTCGCCGCGCTCCGCGGCAAGCGCGTCATACGACATCAGGCGGCCGTCGAGCGTGTTCAGCGCGCGATTGCGCCGGTCATCCTGCGAACGCAGCGCCCAGTCGCCGGCGCCGAGGACGAGCAGCGGGCTATGCGACGTGCCGATGCCGAGGACGACCTGCGCCATCGCTACATTCCGATGCCGACGCGGGCGTTTTGCGCTGAGAGATACTTCTTTGCGTCCGTGGTGCCCGGTGCTGGTGCGCCGCCTTTCGCCTTCAGCCGCGGGAAGAGGCGGCGCGCGTTCTGCTCAAGGATGTTCGCGCGATCGGCCGGCGTGAGGAAGTCGAGCTCGTCGAGCAGCGCCTTGATGTCGTCGAAGCTGCGTCCGGTCTGCGGATTCAAAGCGGTGCCGGAGCCGGGATTCTCCGTGCCGAACACCACGCGGTCGCTGCCGACGAGGCGAATCAGCATCGCGAGGGCCTCCTTCGAATGCAGCACCGTGTCGTAGTAGAGACGCCGCAGCCCTTCGTCGAAACTCTCCTTGAGCGGCAGGTTCTTGCCGATCACCGGATGCAAGCGCTCGGCGCGCCAGCGGCCGACCTGGTAGGGCACGGAGCCGCCGCCGTGCGAAACAATGACCTTCAGCTCGGGGAAATCGAGGAAGACGCGCGAGTTGAGAAGCGACAGGATGGCAAGGCTCTCCTCGTCGATGAAGTGAGTGCTGTAGGTGCCGCGGCCGTAACGGTTGCCGGTAGCGTGGATGTGCGCGGGCACGTCGAGCTCCACGAGTTTTTTGTACAACGGGTACCAATACTCGTCGCCTAAATCCGGCGTCTTGTTGTCGCCTTCGCCCGGATCAGGGTCGAGCAGGCAGCCGACGAAGCCGTATTCCTTGATGCAGCGCTCGAGCTCCGGAAGCGAGCTGCTGACCGGTTCGCCCGCCGGCTGCGGCAGGCCGGCGATGCCGGCAAACCGGTCCGGCAGCACGCGGCAGAACTGCGCGATGTAGCTGTTGACGCCTTCGATCCAGCGGTGCACGACGCGGCCAGGACGCTCGGCATGGAACATCGAAAACGGCCGCGGCGAGATGAGCTGCACGTCGGTCCCGGCGCCATCGATGGCGTCGAGATTGCGCCGCGTTTCGACGAGCGCGAGCATCTCGTCATCGCTGATGGGCGGCGGCGGCGTGCCGTAGCTCGCACGGCTCGCGAGAAGCAGCGTGAACCAGGCATAGAGCTTGGGCGAAGCGCAGAGGTGGCCGTGAACGTCGATGATCATGCGAAGTCCTTTTTCAAATGCGAGGCATAGCGGCTGCGAAGCTCTCGTTTCAACAATTTCCCGCTCGGATTCTTCGGCAGCGCTTCGCAAAAGATGACGCGCTTGGGCTGCTTGAAGGGCGCGAGCTTGCCTTGGCAATGCGCCATCACCGAGCGCTCGTCCCCCCGGTGGCCGGCCTTCGCCACGACCACTGCCGTGACCGCCTCGATCCACTTGGCATCGGGCAATCCGATGACGGCGACCTCGGAGACTCCTTCAAGGCCGTAGATCACTTCTTCGACCTCGCGGCTTGCCACGTTCTCGCCGCCGCTCTTGATCATGTCCTTCTTGCGGTCGACGATCGTGATGTAGCCGTCTTCGTCAACCGTCCCGAGGTCGCCGCTGTGGAACCAGCCGCCCTCGAACGCGCTGCGCGTGCGTTCGTCGTCGTGGTAGTAGCCGAGCAAGAGCTGCGGCGAACGGTGGACGATCTCGCCTACGGTCCCCGGGGTGACGTCGTTCATGTTGTCGTCGACCACCCGGGTCTCGACGTTCAGCGCGGGGCGTCCGGCGGAGCCGGCCTTGCGCAGCTGGTCCTCGGGCTTCAGCACTGTCGCGACGGGCGCTATCTCGGTCTGCCCATAGAGGTTCCAGAGGCGCACCCTGGGCAGGCGCCGCTGCAGCTCCTTCAGCACCTCGACAGGCATGATCGACGCGCCGTAGTAGCCCTTGGCGAGCGCCGACAGGTCGCTGCCATCGAATAGCGGCGATCGCAGGAGCGAGATCCACACCGTCGGCGGCGCGAAGAAGGAGCTGATGCGCTGCGCCGCCATCAGGCGAAGCAGGTTGTCCGCAGCGGGCCGGCCAGTAATGACGTTGGTGGCGCCGACGTATACGCAAGGGCCGAAGAAGACGTCGAGCTGCGCGCAGTGGTAAAGCGGCAGAGCGTGCAGGACCACGTCGCGCTCGGCGATCTCGGCGTCGACCAGGCAGGTCACGTATTCGGCGATGACCGCCTCGTGCGTAAGGACTGCACCCTTGGGCCGGGACTCCGTGCCGCTCGTATAGATGATTTGCGCCGGCATGGACGCGTCGAGCTCGTGCGCCGGCGGATTCGGGCCATGGTCCAGCAAGGCGTCGTAGCTCGACATGCCCTTCGCCGGCGCGGTCGTCTCTTCGCTAGGTAGCCAGACCAACCGCTCGACGCTCGTCTCACGCGCGGCGGCCCGGCCGATCTCGGCGAATTCGCTGTCCACGCACAGCGCCTTCGCCCCGGAATGCTGGAGGATGAACTGCGCCTCGGCCGCGCTCAGCATGAAGTTGATCGGCACCAGAACGCCGCCGACACGGGCGAGGGCGAAACGCAGTGCGGCAAACGCATGCGAATTGCGGGCGATGATGGCGACGCGATCGCCGGGGCCGACTCCAGTGGCCGCAAGGCCTGCGGCCAGACGATTACACACGTCGTCGAACTCCGCGTACGTCCAGACGGTGGCGCCGCAGCGGATGGCCGTCTTTTGCGGGAAACGCTTCCGGGTCCGGCGGAGCAGGTCGCCCAGGGTCTGCCGGCGCAGCGCTGAATCCATTCCTCCTCCGAGGATACTTCAGGGGATGCTAATATGCATATTATCTTGAATTCAATCTTGCCTGTCAAGCGATGGTATGCTGCCCGGCGTGAACAGAGTCATCGAACCCGCGCGAGCGAAAGTCATGGAGCAGGCGCTCGATCGCCTGCGCGCCCTGATCGTTACCGGGGAGCTGTCGCCGGGCGAGCAGATCCGGCAGCAGGAGATGGCCGACCAGCTCGGCTTCAGCCGCGTGCCGCTGCGCGAAGCGCTGAACGTTCTAGCGGACCAGGGCCTGTTGCTGCACCGGCCGCACCAGGGCTACTTCGTCGCCAAACGCGCGCCGAGCGAGCTGGCGCAGATTCGCCGCATGCTGCAGCTGCTCGAGGACGAGCTCCTGGACTCGATGGAATGGCCGACCCCGGCGGACCTGAAGGAGCTGAAAAAGCTCAATCAGGAGATGCGCAAGCACGCCGCCGCGGCGGAGTGGACACCGCTCATGCGCAAGAACCGCGATTTCCACTTCAAGATCTTCTCCCTCTCGCCCCACCGCGTGATCCTCGACGAGGTGCACCGCTTGTGGGTCCTCGGCGAGCCCTTTATCGCTCTACGGATGTCCTCGCCCGAGGCGCGTCTGCGGACCGTAGACGAGCACGACGAGATCCTCCGCACGCTGGAGAAGCGGGATCGCAAGCTCCTCGTCTCGGCGATGGAGAAGCACCGGGCGTCGACCTCCACCGGCCTGCCGCCCGAGCTCTAGCTCTCCTCGCTCGAGCCGGGGCCCTCGAAGGCCCCGGCCGCTTCCAGCGCGACCAGCATGCGAAGCGCGAAGCGGCCGACCTGCTCGCGCTCCGTGGGCGTGAACTGCCCCATCGCCGGATCGATGGCCGATCGCTTCGCCAGGGTTTCGACCATTTCGTCGGCGACGCGGAAGCCTTTCTTCGTCAAGCGAATGAGAAACCCGCCGAGATGTCCGGGATCCTGCACGCGCTCCACCATGCCAAGCGTGGCCAGCCGATCCACCTTCTTGGTCATGGCCCCCGAGGTCACGAGCAATGCCTTGAAAAGGTCCGTCGGTCGTTTGACATAAGGGGGACCGCCGCGCCGCAGCGCAAACAAGACGCGCATGTCGGATCCGCTGACGCGGTAGTCCCGCTGGCAGAGGCGGTCGAAGTCCCGCTCGATCATCGTCCCGAGACGCATCAAGTAGATGGCCAGCAGGAAGCTCGAGAGATCCAGGTCACCTCGTTCGCGTTGCCATTGCACGGTAATGAGCTCGATGAAGCTCTTTCCGGCAAGGCGGCGGCCCGCGGTTGCAGCTTCTTTCGATTTCGATCGACCAGGCTTGCGGGTGCGCTGTGCCATCTTTAACCAGCGTACCAGCACCCCGGGCAACCGTCACCGCCCGCGCCGGCAGGCCCTCTTGCCAAAATATCTTCCTTGGAAGATATAATGCCATACGTCATGCGCGTGGACAAGCACAGCCGCACTTCCGTGGAAGCCCTCTATGACGACTAACTTTCCCGCCCTGCTGCGCCTCGATGGGCGAGGCATCGTTCTCCTCGGCGCAGGACAGGGCATCGGCGAAGCGACGGCGCGTGCGCTCTCGCAGGCCGGCGCCCGCGTGCTGTGCGTCGACAAGGAAGGCGACCTCGCCAGCAAGATCGCCCGAGAGGTCAACGGCGAGCCTTGTGTCGCCGACGTGACGAAGCGCCCGGACATGGAGCGAGTCTTCGACCAGGCGCGCCGCTCGTTCGGCGCGGTGCGCGGGATCGTCGACATCGTCGGCATGGCCAAGCTCGCGCCCCTGTCGGCTTTCACCGATGCGGACTACGAGTGGCAATTCGACGTCGGCCTGCGGCACGCGTTCCTTGCCTTGCAGATCGGCGCGCCCCTGGTCGCCGAAGGCGGCGGCGGCGCGATTACTTTTGTGGGCTCGATCTCAGGCGTCGCCTGCCTGCCAAACGAAGTGGTCTACAGCGCCTCGAAAGCAGCGCTGCACCATATGGCGCGCGCAGCCGCGCTCGAATTCGGGCCGCGCGGCGTGCGGGTAAACGCGATCGCGCCGGGCTTCACCAGGACGCCTCGGCTCAACAAGCTCGTGCCGGAGGAGCGCTGGAAGGCGATCGGCGAAGGCATCCCGCTCGGGCGCGCCGCCACGCCGGAGGAGATTGCAGGACCGCTGCTCTTCCTCTCCTCGGACCTGGGCGCTCACATCAGCGGCGCGGTCATTGCGATCGACGGCGGGCTGGGCGCGATGGCCGCCATTCCGCCGGCCTTCATCGCCACGTTGAAAGGGAAATAGACCATGAAGACCGTCCGTTTCGAGCGTCACGAAGGCGTGGGCCACATCGTGCTCGCCAATCCGCCGAACAATCTGATCGCCACGCATTTCACCAATTGCCTGCGGGAGGCCGTGCACGAGGCGAGCAACACCGACATCCGCGCCGTCCTCGTGCGCGCCGAGGGCCCGAACTTCAGCCACGGCGGCGACATCCTCGATTTCATCGACAAGGATTTCAATTCCTGGCGCACGTTCATCTGTGAAACGCACCACGCGTATCGCGCGATCGAGGCGCTGCAGATCCCGACCATCGTCGCCGTGCGCGGCGCGGCCTACGGCGGCGCCTTCGAGCTTGCCCTGGCCTGCGATTTCATCGTCGCGGCCGAAGACTGCACTTTCCGCTCGCTGGAAGCTTCGGTGGGCTCGGCGCCGGTCGCCGGCGCCGTCCAGCGGCTCGCCGAGCGTGCCGGCCGCGCGATGGCAGCGCGCTACGCGATGCTGAGCGAGCCGATGTCCGGTGCTACGGCCGGTCAGCTTGGCGTCGCCGCGTTCGTCGTGCCGGAGGCCGAGGTGGAAGGCACTGCGGCGGCGCTGGCCAAGAAGCTGTCGACGGGACCCACCCGCTCTTACGCTGCGATTCGTGCGCTCCTGAAGGCGTGGGCCGCCGGCGGCGTGCCGGGCGCGGACTCGGTGCTGCTCGACATCACCATGCCGCTGCACGGCTCGGAGGATGCGAGGCGCGGACGCACCGCGAGGGTTGAAGCGCTGAAGCGCGGCGTCGAACCCGAACCCGTGGTGTTCAACGGACGCTGATGCAACCCGTGCCGCTCGGCTTTGGGGCAATGGATGCGACGCATCGCGAGTTCGTCGAGCGAGTCGACGAGCTGATGAAGGCTGACGACGCGGGCGTCCCTCGGGCGCTCGACGCGCTGGCGGAGCACCTGCGCAGCCACTTTGCCGAGGAGCGCGAGTGGATGAAGAGCACCGGCTTCCCGTCGGCGGCCTGCCATCTCGACGAGCACGAGGCCGTGCTGCGCTCGGTGAACGAAGTGCAATCGCTCGTCGCCGCGGGCGAGCTGCGCGTAGCACGCGCCCTCGCTTTCGAGCTGACGCGTTGGTTTCCGCAGCACACCGATGCGATGGACCGCGGCCTCGCCAAATGGATGGTCAAGGCGAGGCTCGGCGGCGAGCCCATCGTCCTCCAATACAGGATGAAAAGTGCTTGAAGTCCGGGTCATCGAGCGCCGCGTCGAAGCCGAAGACGTCCTGAGCTTCGAGGTCCAGCGCACGGACGGCGGCGCGCTGCCGCCGTACACCGCCGGTGCGCATATCGATGTGCACCTGCCAGACAAGCTAATTCGGCAGTACTCGCTGTGCGGACCACATGCAAAGCCCCACACCTATCTCATCGGCGTGCTGAAGGAGCCGAGCTCGCGCGGCGGGTCGAAGGCCCTGCACGAGCGCGTGCAAGTCGGCGACACGCTGGTGATCAGCGAGCCACGCAATAAATTCCCGCTCGATGTACATGCCCGGCGCTCGCTCCTTTTCGCAGGCGGTATCGGCATCACGCCGATCCTCGCGATGGCGGACGAGCTCGCGCGCGATGGCCGCGATTTCGAGCTTCACTACTGC
>Ga0209131_1000883_pt1 | contig 20929 bp, 18 predicted proteins | sample GraSoi_2013_40cm_FD_185826 | JGI IMG/M metagenome (GOLD analysis project Ga0209131, IMG submission 185826) | Grasslands soil microbial communities from the Angelo Coastal Reserve, California, USA - Sample 9_17_2013_40cm (SPAdes) (version 2) | ecosystem: Environmental > Terrestrial > Soil >... | reverse complement strand
TCACCATCGGCGAAATCCCGGAGGGATCGTCGGTTCTTTCGTAATTGTCCAAGGCGACGAGCCGGTTCATGAACGCCCGGGAGGTGACCAGGCTCACGTCGCCGAGCTGGCCGGTGCGGACCTTCTCCTTTGCCACCAGCCAGCGGCGGCGGAAGCGTTGCGTATAGCCGACCACCGCGTCCACTCCGGATTTCCGGATGGCCGCGAGGACGCGCTCGGAATCCGCGAGCCCGGTTGCCAGAGGCTTCTCGATCAGGAGCGGCAGCTTGCGCTCCACCGCGGCGAGAATCGGGGCTACGTGCAGGTGTTCGTCGGTCGCGATGATCGCCGCCGTCACCTCGGGGCGCGCGAGCAGCTTCTCGTAGTCGTCGGTGACGAAGTCGGCGCGGATTTTTTCTCCAACGAGCTTGGCGCGATCCGCCTTGATCTCGGCGAGTCCGATGAAGTCGACCTGCGGGTGGCGCGCCGCGACCTCGCCGCGGAACAGGCCGACCCGGCCTCCGCCGATGATCGCCAAGCCTATGCGTTTGGGGTTCTTCTTTGGCATTTCAATGATAGACCCTCGAAAGACTCATCACCCGGTGCGATCGCGATTCAATCGGGGGCGGGCTGGGTGATGAGTCTTTCGAGGGTCCGGTTTTCGTAACTCTTGCGACTACGCCGCCGCGCGGACCGATTTCGCCGACTTGAGCGGCAGCGACACCGGCTCGTTCTTCTCCGCCGAGATATCCGCGGCGATGTAGATCTCCATCACGGTGCGCGCCTGCTCGGGCGTCACCATGACCGGGCGGTCGTACGCTACGGCTTCGAGAAAGTGGATCGTTTCCGCCGCCATGGGACCGGCATAAGTGTGATCGACGCGCTCGCCCGGCATGGTCGACATCGGCAGCTGCATGCCCTTCTCCACCGTGTTCAGCACGACGTCGCGGTGGCTGTCGTCGACGAGCAGCGCGCCCTCGGTCCCGATCATTTCGATCCAGGTACTCGAGAAATTCGGGTAGCCCGGCGGCAGGCTCCAGCCGCCGCCGACGACCAAGGACAAGCCGCTGTCCATCGTGACCATCACCCACTGAGTGTCGGGGATCTGCGAGCCCGCAGGCGCCTGCATCTGCATCGCCCCGTAGTTGACCTGCGAGTACACGCGCACGGGCTTCGCGGGTTCCAGGCACCAGAGCACGAAATCGAGATCGTGCGTGCACTCCATTGCGGCGGGCGAGAGCTTGACGCGCCCGCTGATTTTCTGGCCCAGGCTGCGCGTGATGTGCCGGGAGACGAGAGCGCTCACCGGCTTGCCGATGGTGCCGTTGCGGATCGACTTCCGCACGTAGGCGAACTTCGGGTTGAAGCGCTGCGAATAGCCGATGGTGAATTTCAGCTTGTTCTTGCGGGCGAGCGCGATCAGTTCATCCGCTTCGGTAAGCTCCAACCCCATCGGTTTTTCGAGGAAGACGTGTTTTCCGGCGGCGAGGCAGTCGCGCGCCATCGGATAGTGCGTGGTTTCCGGCGTCGCGGAAATGTACACCGCCTCGATTTCGCCCATCTTCAGGAGCTCGCGGTAGTCGGTCACGGCGGTCTTCGCGCTGGTCGCGTTCGCCACCTCGGCGAGCCGCTCGGGGCGGATCTCCGCGATATGCAGGCTCTTCGCAAGGGGATGCGCCGCGCAGGTCTCGGCGCGGATGCCTCCGCACCAGCCGGTTCCGACGATTGCTACCCCGATCTGCCTCATGGACTCCTCCGTCGAATGTCGCCTATTATCGCCTGATCTTGAGCAGACGGGCAGCGTTGCTTCCCATTATCCTTTCCTTCTCCGCCGACGGAAGCCGCGGCACGCTGTTGATCAGGCCGACCGGGTCTTCCTCCCCCATGTCGAAAGGATAGTCGGTGCCGAGCAGCACCTGCGCCGCGCCGAACTTGTCGATCAGGTTGCGCAGCATCTCGGGATCGAACGTGATCGTGTCGAAAAAGAACTTCTTGAGGTAGCTCGTCGGGGGCTTCTTGATCACCGTGCGGCAATCGGGCCGTGCCCGCCAGCCGTGATCCATGCGGGCCCAGTAGTGCCCGAGGAAACCGCCCGCGTGCGGGAGCACGATCTTCAAGCCCGGGTGCCGTTCCATCACCCCGCCGAAGATCAGGTGGCTAGCTCCGACCGTGGTGTCGAGCGGATTGCCGATGATGTTGTTCAGATAGTGGTCCATCAGCCGGTCGCCTTGCGTAAACCCGATCGGGTGCATGAAGATCACGATGTCCAGCTCGCGCGCCTTGGCGAAGAACCGATCGAGGTTCAGGCCCGGATCGGTGAGCTCCTTCCCCGCGACGTTGGGATTGATCTCGACGCCGCGCAAGTCCAGTTGTTTGACGCAGCGCTCGAGCTCGATCACCGCCAGCTCGACGTTCTGCAGCGGCACGGTGCCCAGGCCCACGAATCGATCGGGCCACTTCGCCACGATCTCCGCGAGGCGGTCGTTCACCATGCGCGAGACTTCGGCGCCCAGCCCCGGCTCGGTCCAGTAGTAGGTCTGCTGCGGCGCCGGCGACACCGCCTGGATGTCGATGCCCATGCGGTCCATGTCCTTGAGCCTCACCTCGATCGTGGAGAGCTTGGCGGCGCGGTCCTGCATCTGCTTGACGTTGACTTCGCGCGTGAGCGCACTGGCGAACTTGACCGAGGGCTCGTATTGCGCGGGGTTCAAATGCGCTAGCTTCGCCGCCGCGTCACGGTTGAGGTAATGGCAATGGATATCGACGCGGAGGCTCCGCCCCTTCTTCTTGTCGCGGACGAGCTTGCTCGAGACCGAGGAGCGCGTGCGCGCTCGCATTGCCGGCGCGGAGCCTCGACGCAGGGCCGCGAAGCGGTGCCCATGCGCGAGATCGGTGCAGCCGGGGGTCGTGCAGGTGAACATCATGTCAGCGGTTCCTTTCCTGGTTCGATTGGTCAAAAGACTCCGAGATGCTGCGTGATCAAAGCCTGGTCGTTTCGCACCTGGCCGACGCTGCCGCTGAACGCGACGCGGCCGGTGTTGAGGATCACGACTTCGTCAGCGAGGTCGAGGGCGAGCTTGATGTTCTGTTCGACCAGGAGAATCGACTGGCCCTCCCGCTTCAGGCGCAAGAGGGTGCGGCCCACCTCCGCGACGATCAGCGGCGCAAGGCCTTCCGAAGGCTCGTCCATCAACAGGACGCGCGGATTGCCCATGAGCGCCCGGCCGATCGCGAGCATCTGCTGCTCGCCCCCGGATAGCGAGCCGGCCGTCTGTTGCAGCCGATCTTTCAGTCGGGGAAACAGCTCGATCACCCGCTCAAGGGTCCACGGCATTGCGACGCCCGTGCGTTTCTGCCTCGAAACGACCAGGTTCTCCCGCACTGTCAGGGTTGGGAAGATCCGCCGGCCTTGCGGCACGAAACCCACGCCCCTGCGCGAAATCGTCTCGGGCGAAAGCCGTCCGATCGCCTCGCCGAAGAGGCGGATTTCGCCCGTGCGCGGCGGCAGGAAGCCGATGATGGCGTTCATGCAAGTGGTCTTGCCGGCCCCGTTTCGGCCGAGGAGCGCCAGCACCCTGCCCGGGTTCAACGAGAACGAAACGCCGTGCAGAACGTGGCTCTCGCCGTAGAGCGCGTTCACGCCGGAAAGGGATAGAGCTTCAGTCACCGAGGTAGACCTCGCGCGTTTTCGGATCGGCGACCACTTCGGCGCGCGTGCCCTCGACGATCACGCTGCCGTAGTGCAGCACGGTGATTCGCTCGGCGAGATCGAGTGCCGTGTCCATATCGTGCTCGATCATGACCACGGTCACCTCCCGCGGGATGCTTGCGATCAGCTCCTTCATCGCGGCGCGCTCCTCGCGCGCGAGCCCCGCGAACGGCTCGTCGAGCAGCAGCACCCTGGGTTTCTGCGCGAGAGCCATGGCGATTTCGAGGCGGCGTTTCTCTCCGTACGAGACGACGCCGATCAGGCGCTGGGCAAGGTGCTCCAGTCCGACCCGTCCCAGCACGCGCCGCGCCTCCGCGTTCAGCCCGGGGTATCGGGCGAGCGGCTTGAACGGGTCCCAGCGCGACTTCGACAGGCCCAGCAGCGACAGCACCAGATTGTGCTCGAGCGAGTCCTTGGGAAAAAGCGTGATGATCTGGTAGGTGCGCGCGAGTCCCCGGTGGGCGCGCTGGTGCGGCGCGAGGCGCGACACTTCCTCGCCGAAGAGATGGATCGCGCCGGAGTCGCGCCGCAGATCCCCCGTGATCAGATTGAAAAGCGTCGTCTTGCCCGCTCCGTTCGGCCCGATGATGAGGCGCCGTTCGCCGGGCATCACCTCGAGCGAGACGCCGTTCATCGCGGGAAGGCCGCCGAAGGATTTCCTCAAATCGCGGAGCTGCAAAGCGGGCGTCATCGGGGGCCCCTCCACGCCTTCTTCGCCTGCGCGGTGAGGCGGCGCACGCCCGGGACGACGCCCTCGGGCATGAAGATCACGATGAAGACGAACACGAATCCGAGCAGCATGTTCCAGCGCTCGATATAGGCGGAAACGTAGTTCTTGAGGATCATCACGATCGCCGCGCCCACGATCGGGCCGGCGAGCGTGGCGGAACCCCCGGCGATGACCGCGAGCAGGCCTTCCGCCGAAGCCGTGATCGAGAGCGAAGCCGGGTGGATGTACTTGTTGTAGTACACGAACAGGAGCCCCGACACCGCGCCCCAGAATCCCGAGTATACGAAAGTGATCCAGCGGATCAGCCAGACGTCGTGGCCGAGCGCGCTCATGCGCCGCGCCTGATCCCGGGTTCCGCGCAACGCGGCACCGAAAGGCGACGCGACGAATATTCCCATGAGCCAGATTGCGGCAGTCGTGATCGCCAAGGCGAAGTAGTAGAAAGAACCCGCGTCGTCCAGGCTGATGCCGAAGGGCGCGGGCCGGGTCAATCCGCGCAAGCCGTTGTCGCCGTCGGTGACCGAGACCCAGCGGTACGCGGTTCCCCAGAGAACCTGCGAGAGGGCGAGAGTCAGCATGAGAAATCCCAGCCCGGTGGCGCGCAGCGAAATCCAGCCGAAGGCGCACGCGATCAGCGTGGTGCCGAGCAGCGCCGCCGGCGCGGTGGCCCAATGCGCGAGCCCCAGCTTGAGCGACATCCACGCCGAGATGTACGCGGCCAGTCCCAGCCAGGAAGCGTGGCCCAGAGACGGCAGCCCGCCGTATCCGACCAGCAGATTGAGGCTCGCCGCGAAAATCGCCGCGATGAAAATCTGGCTGGTGAGATTGATGTAGTACTCGCCGCCCACGAGCGGAAAGCCGAGGAGCACCACCGCCAGCGCGACCCAGAGGGCCTTCTTCATACGGATTGGCGTCCAAACAGGCCCGTGGGACGGAAGGCGATCACCACGATCATCGGCAGGAACAGGATCACGTAGGCAAGGTCCGGAAAAAGCGCAGTGCCGAAGGTGTAGATGGCGCCGATCAAGAAGCTTCCGACGAAGGCGCCGAGCAGGCTCCCGACGCCTCCCAACATGACCACGATCAGCGCAAGCGGAAGCATGTCGGCATCCAGGCCGGGATACGCGGACATGATCGGACCGCCGATGATGCCGCCCGCCCCCGCGAGCGCGGCACCGAGGCAAAAGACCGCCGTGAAGAGCCGCGACACCGGAATGCCGACCGCGCGCGCCATCGGCATGTCGTCGACGCCCGCGCGGATCATTGCCCCGATTCTCGTCCGATCCATGAGCAGATAAAGCAACACGGCCGTCACGACGGCGATGAGGAGGACCACCAGCCGGTAGGTCGGGAAGGTCACGCCGCCGACGAGAATGGGCTGCCGCAGCGCCGGCGGCGTCGGAATGGGAATCGGATCGCCGCCCCAGATCATCAGGCACAGGTCGGCGATGATGAACGAGATGCCGAGCGTCACCAGCACTTGGCCGAGCGCGTTCCCGGCAAGCGGACGCAGGATCAGGCGCTCGACCAGCCCGCCGAACACCGCCATGATGACCCCGCCGATGATCGCCGCAAGCCAGAGATTGGGGACGTATTTCAGGACGGAGATCCCGACGTACGCCCCGAGCATGTACAGAGAGCCGTGCGTGAGATTCGCGATGCGCATCAGCCCGAAGATGAGCGAGAAGCCCGCGGCGAGCAGGAACAGCAGGCCGCCGAGGGCGAGGCTGTTCAGCGTCTGTATGATCCAGTACTGCACAAAAAAAGGGGCCGGTTATCCCCGGCCCCGTGTTCCTCCCTTGTCTAGGACTCGAGATTCTTCGCGGGCGGCCAGTCGCGCGAGTACACCGGATTCTTCAGGAACTCCTCCGGCTTGTAGGTCCAGAACTGGCTCACGTTCGGGTAGGTGTGGATGACGCGGTTGACGAGGCGCCCGTCCTTGCGCTCGACCTTGCGGATATACACGCTCCCGACCACGTTGCCGTAACGATCGAAGGACACCGGTCCCCGCGCGGTGTCGACCTTGATGGCGCGCACGATCTTCATGAACGCCTGCTTGTCCTCGATGTTGCCTTTCAGGGCCTGCAGGGTCGCATCGAGCACTGCGGCTTCGACGTAGGTCGCGGCGGCGTAGAACCCCGGATCGTAGCCCCAGTCGACGCGGAAGTTCGCGGCGAAGCGCTTGTTGATGGCATTCTCGATCTCCGCCGAGTACCAGCAGGAAGTGACGATGCCGAGGGCCTCGTCGCCCATGTTGCGCAGCACCGCCTCGTCGAAGGCGGTCATACCGCCGACGACAGCGATCTTCCCCCGCAGGCCATACTCGTTGAACTGCCTGAAGAAGCGGAAGCCGTTCGAGCCCGCGAAGCCGAGGAAGATTCCGTCCACGTTGGTCTTCAGCTGGGCGATGTAGGTTCCGTAGTCGGGAACGGTGAGCGGCGAGAACAGCTTCTGCACGATCTTGCCGCCCGCATCCTCGAACACGCGCTGGAAGCCGGCGCACATCTCGTGCCCATAGGCGATGTCGTCGGCGATCGTCACCATGCGCTTGTACTGGAGCGTCTTGGCGCAGTAGTCGGCGAGCGGCTGGGCGCTCTGCGACGAAGTCGAGGTACCGCGGGTGAACCACGGATTGGGCTTGCGCTGCGTCATGTCCTCGGCCGCGGCGACCGAGAGGGTGAGCAGCTGGGCCTGACGGATGTAGTCGTCGGCGGCGAGCGCGGAGGCGGTGTCGAGCGGTCCGATCATGACCTGGATCTTGTCGCGCTCGACCAGCTCCTGGATCTTGGTGCGCGCCTGCGCCGGCACGCCGCCCGAGTCGCCAACGAAGAGGTCCACTTTGCGGCCGGCCATGGTGGTGTTGCGCTCCTTGAGGTACTGGACGAGCGCGCGCTCCATGTCGATGCCCCCGGAGGCGAGGGGGCCGGTCTTCACCGTCATGAGTCCGACGCGAATCGGTCCGCTCTGTCCCCGGACGATTGCGGGGAAGCCGAGCGCGGAGGCGCCGAGCCCGGCGGCCTCTATGAAACGCCTGCGGGTGAGTGCCATGGGGTCCCTCCTTTGGATGTCGCGATTCAGTGAGCCGGGTTCGCGTCGGGCTGTTTGAGCGGCTGGGAACGATCGAAAGCGTCGATTTTCATGCATTCGCCGAAAATGCGCATGACCGTCGGCAGGCCTGCAGTCTCGACATTGAAAAACTTCGCCCCGAAGACCTGGGAGACCAGGCAGACATCGGCGATCGTCGGCGCGTCGCCGTGGCAGAATCTGCCGGTTTCCCTTTCCTTGCTCAGATGCCCTTCGAGCGCCTTGAGCGCCTCGAGCGTCCAATGCGCGAGCCACGCGTTTCGCGCGGGCTCGTCCTGGCGCATCTCGCGCTCGAGATAGCCGCGGATACGCGGAACGACCAGCGGATGCCCGTCGCTCACGACGATCTGCGCGAGCCCGCGAACGCGGGCCCTGCCGCGAGGATCTTTCGGCAGCAGCGCCGGCCTGGCATGGGTTTCCTCCAGATATTCGAGGATCGCCATCGACTGGAACAGCGGCGGACCGCCGTCGATGACGAGCGCGGGCACGACGCTCTGCGGGTTGATCGCCTTGTATTCCTCGGCGTGCTGCTTTCCCTGCAGCAGATTGATCGATATTTGTTCGACCTCGATCCCTTTGAACGCCAGCGCGGTGCGCACGCGGTAGGTGGCGAGCGAGCGCCAGAACCCGTAGAGTTTCATTGCCACGGCTTTCTCCTTTGAGTTGCCTCAACGCTTCGGCGGAATCACCGGAACGAGGACGTAGGATTCGCGCCCCGGTCCGGCATGGAGCGTGTTCCTGCCGCCGAAGACCGCCGCCGGGCGATCGCGCGGATCATCATGCAGGAACGGCCCGCAGCCGCGCAACTCGTTCTTGAAGTTCGAGAGCCGCGCCCCGGTCGATTTCTGCCACTCATAGTCCTTTCCCCGCACGGTCAGCGCGACTCTGTGGCCGGCCGGGACGACGATCGAGGTCGGCCACAGCTCGACGTCGAGCTGCACCACCTCGCCGGGCTCGAGAGGCCGCGGCCGGTCGTGGGTGTGGTAAGGCCGGTACTCGGTGGAGAGCTTGGGATCGAGCTTGCGGTGCGAGGCCCGCAGCCAGCCTTGCGCGACCGGGGTATGGGGATCGATCGCGCCCATGAACACCACTTCCCGCATGTCCGCCGAGAACACCCGGAAAACGAGGAACAGGTCCGCGTCCGGCGTCGACGAAGACACGAACAACCGGCACGCGAGCGGCCCGGTGATTTCCATTTCCAGCTCGAGTGGCGCGGAAACGAAGCTCACGCCGTCGCCGAAGGCGTCATAGCTCACGCTCGCCGCATTCTTGGGCGACTCCGAACCGAGCGCGTGGCCGGCCGGGTCGAGATAGAGCTTCGTCCAGCGCGTGCGCGCGATCGGCCATTCGCTTTCGTGCCGCTCGACGAAGCGGTCGATGTGCCTCACCTGCAGCTGCACACGGGCCTGCCTTTCCCAGCCGTTCTGCTCGCCCTTCAGGTAGTACGCGAAAAAACGCTTTTGCAGTCCCACGCCGTAATCGGTATAGAAGTGGGTCCAGTGCTCGATGCCGTGCGCTTCGAGCCATTTGTCCCTCGATGCGGCACGCACGAAGCCCTCGAAATTGCCGCGCGGATGAAGGCCCTGGCCGCCCCAGTTCGCGGCCGAGAGAAAGGGCACCGAGATCTTGTCCCAGTCCGGAGAACGCCCCTTGTGGTAATCGTCGTCGAGCGGATGCGCGAGGATGTCGTCGCCGAAGTCGCAGCGGTTGCGCTGCAATTCGCGGTCGGCCAGCGTTTCATCTCCGCACACGAGCTCGCCCGTGACCCGGCTGCGCGGGCCGCGCTCGCCCAGGCCGTACTGCACCGTTTTGACCTGCATGTCGTACCAGTTGGCCCAGAACGTCGAGAGAATCCCCCCGTGGTGCGTCATGTCGCGATACCAGTCGGCCGCCCCCTCCCAGATGCACATCGCCGCGAGGTGCGGCGGCGCGAGCGAAGCCACGTGCCACTGGTTGATGCCGTAGTAGGAGATTCCGTTCAGCCCGACCTTGCCGTTCGACCAGCGCTGCACGCCCGCCCATTCGATGCACAGATAGAAATCCTTCGTCTCGCGGGGAGAGAAAGGGTCGATGTATCCGGGCGAGCGTCCGGCACCGCGGGAATCGACGCGCACGCAGACGTATCCCGCCGGGACCCACTTCTCGGGATCGACGACTTCCCAGCTCTGGTACTTGTTGGTCGAGCCGTAGGCCACGTCGGGATGCTCGGCGACCATGCGCTGCCAGGCGCTCGGATAGCCGTCCTGGAACGCGAGCCCTTTGGCGTAGGGGCCGTAGCTGAGGATGACGGGGAACCGCCCTTCCCTCTCCGGACGGTACACGTCCGCTCGAAGCGCGAGCCCGTCGTCCATCTCGATCGGGACGTCCCAGTCCATGCGCATCCCGTCGCGGAGCTCGCTCTTTGTCGAGGCCATGCTTGTCCTGTGATTTCGGCTTCGTTCGAGCTGTTATAGTTATCGCGCTAATTTGACCCCACGCTGCGGCGCGGTGTCAACTGAACGGATCAAGGAGGCGAGTTGAAAATCGGCATAGCAGGCACCGGAAGAATGGGAGCGGCGATCGCCGAGCGTCTCATGAATCTCGGTCATGAGCTTACCGTCTGGAACCGCACGGCCGACAAGACCCGGCCGCTCGCGGCCGCCGGCGCGACGATCGCCGCGACGCCCCTCCAGCTGGCTTCGTTCTCGGAGACGGTGATCACCATCCTCACCGACGCCGCGGCGATCGACGCCGCCTACCACGCGGGAGACGGGCTCTTGTCAGGCAGCGTGGGGGGAAAGCTCTTCATCGAAATGAGCACCGTCCGGCCCGAAACCGAGCAGAGGCTCGCCGCCAAGATCAGGGAAAAAGGCGCGACCCTGATCGAGTGCCCCGTGGGCGGAACGGTCGGGCCGGCGAAAGACGGAAAGCTCTTCGGCTTCGTCGGCGGCGAGGCGGCCGATGTCGCGCGCGCAAGGCCGTTGCTCGGGCAGCTCTGCCGCCGCGTGGAGCATGTCGGCCCCATCGGCGCGGGCGCCAGCATGAAGCTCGCGATCAACCTGCCCCTGCTGGTGTTCTGGCAGGCTTTCGGTGAAGCCCTCGCGCTGTGCCGACCGCTCGGGCTCGACGCCGCGCGCGTCGTCGATATCTTCGCGGATACCTCGGGCGGACCCAACGTGCTCAAAGGACGCGCGGCCGCCTTGGCAGCCGCGCTTGAGGGCAAGGAGGCGGACCCGATCACCGTCGACGTCGACGCGATGCGCAAGGACCTGAGGACGATGGTCGAAGAGGCACGATCGCTCGGAACCACGCTCCCGGTCACTTCGAGTGCGCTGCAGTGCTACGACGAAGCTTCGCGCGCGGGGCTGGGGAAAGGCGATATCACCGCGATTCCGGTGCGCTGGATGAAGCACGGCGACGGCTGAACAGGCGCCTCACTGCACCGGCACCACGCCGTCGAGCTTGGCGAAGCATTCGCGCCGGGCGGTCTCGAGAAAGTCTCGGACAAAGGGCAGGCGCGCCACCTCGCCGGTGGTGGCGCCGTACAGGTTGCTCCACAGCCCGTTCTTGCCGATGCGCCGCGCGATCACGTATCCGTAATCCACGTAGTTCTTGATTCCCCAGTTCGGAAGCGCGGCCACGCCCCGCCGGCTGGCCACCAGCTGCAGGATGGCGACGGTGAGCTCCGTGGTTCGGCGTCTGGGATGGACTTTGGCGGGTTTCAGCACCCGACGGATCAAGTCGATGCGCTCTTCGGGCACCGGATAAGTGATGAGCGTCTCCTTCGCGAAGTCGCTCGCGGCGAGATAGCGCTTCGCCTTCAAGCGGTGATCGGTCGGCATCACCGCGAGCACTTCAAAGCGAAACAGAGGGTGGAAGACGATGGCCCGCCGCGGCTTGTTCTCCGATCCGATCACCAGATCGGTCTTGTTATCGGCGAGCAACGCGAGCGGGTTGGGATGAAACCCGGATACCAGATCGAGCTCCACCTCCGGCCAGCGCTTGCGAAAAGCGTCCATGATCGGCATCAGCCAGTCGAAGCAGGTGTGGCATTCGAGCGCGATGCGCAGCGTCCCCGCAGGCGTTCGGGCGAGCCTAGCGAGATCGCGCTCCGCGGTCTGGACCTCGTTCATCACGGTGCGGCCCAGGGTCACCAGCCGCCGCCCCGGCTCGGTCAGCTGCACGGATTGCCCGTGGCGTTTCACCATCGCCACGCCGTAGTGCGACTCCAGCGCCTTCAACTGGTGGGAAAGCGCCGACTGGGTCAGATGCACGCGCTCGGCGGCGCGCGACACCGTGCCCGCTTCGGCGAGCGCGATCAGCGTGCGGAGGTGCCGGACTTCGAGCATAACTTATGAATTATATTCACGATATCTGTATGAACTTTCATTGGATTCATAGATAAGCATAAGCGATGATGCTCCATCCGTCAAAGGAGTGGACCATGACCGTTGCACACATACTGGGATTCCCGCGCATCGGAGCCAGGCGCGAGCTCAAAGTCGCCCTGGAGTCGTTCTGGCGCGGCGAGATTCCCGAATCGGAACTATTGGCCGTCGGCCGCGATCTGCGCGGCAGGCACTGGCAGTGGCAGCGCGACACGGGCCTGGACTTCGTCACCGTCGGCGACTTCGCCTGGTACGACACCGTGCTGCAGACCCTCGCGCACCTCGGCTGCGTTCCGGGCAGGTTCGGCTTCGATCCCCGCTCGCTCACGCTGCAGCAATACTTCACCTTGGCGCGCGGCAACGCCGCCCAACCCGCCATGGAGATGACCAAATGGTTCGATACCAACTACCACTACCTGGTGCCTGAGTGGAGCGCCGAATCGAGCTTCGACGGCGGGGTGAAGTGGCTGTTCGATGAAATCGCGCAGGCCGCGGCCCTGGGCCACCCGGTCAAGGTCGCCCTGCTCGGCCCTCTCACCCTGCTCCATCTCGGCAAGATCAAGTCCGGTCTTTCGCACAAGCTCGATTTGCTCGTCCGGCTCATTCCGGCTTATCAGCGCCTGCTCGCGCGCCTCCAGGTCCTGGGAGTGTCCTGGGTGCAAATCGACGAACCGATATTGAGTCTCGAGCTGGACGAGCGCTGGCTCGCCGCCTTCCGCCCGACCTACGAGGCACTTGCATCCCTGTCGCCGAGGATCCTGCTCGCCACGTATTTCGAGTCCGTTGCGGAACACGCGGCCATGCTCAAGTCGCTGCCGGTCTCCGGGATTCATCTCGACCTGGTGCGCGCGCCCGGGCAGCTCGCGACCTTCCTGGACGGTTACCCGGAGTCGAAAGTGCTCTCGCTGGGCATCGTCGATGGCCGCAACATCTGGCGCACCGATCTGGATGCGGCCCTCGCGGCGCTCAAACCGGCGCATGACCGGCTCGGCGAGCGTCTGTGGGTCTCGGCCGGATGCTCGCTGCAGCACGTGCCGGTGGACCTTGCGCACGAGAAGACGCTGGATGCCGAGGTCCGCAACTGGCTCGCGTTCGCGGTGCAAAAGCTCGACGAGATCGCGACGCTCAAGCGGGGCCTCGCTCGAGGTACCGATGCGATCGCGCCGGCCCTGGAAGCCTCGCGAAAGACGGTGAGCTCGAGAAAAACGTCGAAGCGGGTACTCTCCAATGCGGTGAAACGCCGCATGGACGCCTTGTCCGAGGGCGATACGCGCCGGTCGTCGTCTTTCGCGGGCAGGATCCAGAAGCAGAGAGCCCGATTGAAACTGCCGCTTCTGCCGACCACGACCATCGGCTCGTTCCCGCAAACGCCCGAGATACGCAAGGCGCGCGCGGCGTTCAAGAAAGGCCAGATCGGCCAGCCTACGTACCTGGAAGCTATGCGCACGGAAATCCGCGACGCCGTGGCGCGCCAGGAAGCCTTGGGGCTGGACGTGCTGGTGCACGGGGAGGCCGAGCGCAACGACATGGTGGAGTATTTCGGGGAGCAGCTACAGGGTTTCGCCTTCACCGAGAACGGCTGGGTGCAAAGCTACGGCTCGCGCTGCGTGAAGCCGCCTATCATCTACGGAGACGTCGAGCGGCCCGCGCCGATGACGGTGGAATGGACGCGCTACGCTCAGAGCCTCACAAAAAAACCGATGAAAGGCATGCTCACCGGGCCGATCACCATGCTGCAGTGGTCGTTCGTGCGCGACGATCAGCCCCGCAGCAGGACCGCGTTGCAGATCGCCTTGGCCCTGCGCAACGAAGTGCTCGATCTCGAGCGCGCCGGCACCGCCATCATCCAGATCGACGAGCCGGCACTGCGCGAAGGCCTTCCGCTCAAGAAGCGGGACTGGTCGGAGTATCTCGACTGGGCGGTGCGCGCGTTCAAGCTGGTGTCGAGCGGCGTGGCCGACGAGACGCAGATCCACACGCACATGTGCTACGCGGAGTTCAACGACATCCTGCCGGCGATCGCCGCTCTGGACGCCGACGTGATCACCATCGAAACCTCGCGCTCGGACATGGAATTGCTCGAGGGCTTCGGCGAGTTCCGCTATCCGAACGAGATCGGCCCGGGGGTGTACGACATCCATTCCCCGCGCGTACCGGACGCCGGGGACATGCTGAAGCTCCTCGAAAAAGCCGAGCGGGTGATCCCGCCGGAGCGCCTGTGGGTGAATCCGGATTGCGGATTGAAGACCCGCGGCTGGCCCGAAACCGAGGCCGCCCTGGCGAGAATGGTCGAAGCCGCCGGCCGCATGCGCGCCCGCGTCCGGAACCGGCAATCCTCACCCGCTTGAATGGAATCCCAGAAAAAACGCCCGCGCACCTTCAGCTTCGAGTTCTTCCCGCCGAAAACCCCGGAAGGAATGGACAGGCTGCGCGCAAGCTGGAAGCAGCTCGCGCAGCTCAAGCCCCGGTTCTTCTCCTGCACTTACGGCGCGGGCGGCTCCACGCGCGACCGCACGCTGGAGACCGTCCTTGAAATCCAGGCCGCCGGGCACCGCGCGGCGCCCCATATCTCCTGCATCGGCGCAACGCGCGTCGATATCGCCGCGACGCTCGAGCTGTACAAGTCCAAAGGCATCGGTCACATCGTCGCCTTGCGCGGGGACCTGCCTTCCGGCGCCGCGAGCGCGGGAGACCTTCGCTACGCCAGCGATTTGGTGGCTTTCATCCGCGAACGAACCGGTGATCACTTCCACATCGAAGTCGCCTGCTACCCTGAATTCCACCCGCAGGCGCGCAGCCCACAAGAGGACCTGCGGAATTTCAAGCGCAAGCTCGACGCGGGCGCGGACGCGGCGATCACGCAGTATTTCTACAACATCGATTCCTATTTCCGCTTCGTCGACGACTGCGAGGCGCTCGGCATCGACCTGCCCATCGTCCCGGGAATCATGCCCATCGGGAATTTCTCGCAGCTTGCCCGCTTCTCGGACAACTGCGGCGCCGAGATCCCGCGCTGGCTGCGCCTGAAGATGCAGGGTCTTGGCGACGACGCCGCCTCGATTCGAAGCCTGGGCCTCGACGTGGTGACCGACCTGTGCGACCGGCTGCTGTCGGCCGGAGCACCGGGCCTGCACTTCTACACCATGAACCAGGCGGGGCTCACCTCGACGATCTGGCAGCGGCTGGGGATTTAGGCCCGGCTCGGTGTGATCAGGCCCGTTTGTGGAGAGCGTCCGCCCGTGGCGGCTGCCAGCCGAGCCGCTGCGAAACCGCGTCGGCGGCGTCGACCAGCTCGCGCACCCAGCCCAGCAGCGCTTTTCTCGCCATGCGGTGCACCGGACCCGCGATGCTGATCGCCGCAACCACGTTGCCCGAGTAGATGCGTATCGGCGCCGCGATGGAGCGCAGTCCGATCTCGCTCTCCTCGTCGTCCACGGCATAGCTGCGCGTCCGCACGGTCGCCAATTCGCGGCGCAGCGCCTTGGCGTCGACGATCGTGCTGGGGGTGCTCGCCGGAAGTCCGAGCGCCAGGAGGCGCTCGAGCTCGTCCTCCGGAAGGAACGCGAGCAGGGCCTTGCCCACGGCGGTCGAGTGCACGGGCGCTCGGGTGCCGACTTTCGAACCCATGCGCAACGCCTGTTTGCTCTCGTGGGTGATGATGTACAGAATCGAATCGCGATCGAGAATCGCGAGATGCACGGTTTCCCCGGTTTTCTCCATGAGCGTGCGCAGGAAAGGCCGCGCTTCCATCGTGAAGTCCATCTTCCGGCGCACCATCGCCCCGAGCTCGAACAGCGCGAGTCCGAGATGATATTTGCCGTCGCCGGGGTTCTGCTCGAGGATTCCCTCCTCGAGCAGCGTAGAGGCGAGGCGGTGAACAGTGCTCTTCGCGAGTCCCAAACGCTTGGCGAGATCGCTGATGCCGATCTCGTACTCGTCTTCGGAAAACGCCTTCATGAGCCGCAGGGAATTCGCGACCGACGACAGCCGGGTCCGGGATTTTGCAGAACCGGGTTTTCGTTCCATCGCGGACGTTTTCAAGCGGGCGCGTCCTACCTGGCCGTGACGAGCTCGTTCCAGAGCTTGAGCCACTTTTCGTCTTCGTCGATCAGAACAACGGGGTCGAGCATCAGGTAGGGAAAGCCGATCCGATCGCTTTTCACCTTTCGGCTCGAGGGAAACCGCCCCATGGAATTGAAAAGCTGCTGGCCCTCGGGAGACAGCACGAAATCGGCGAAGAGCAGCGCAGCATTCGGGTGGGGCGCGTTCGCCGCGAGCCCGATCGCCTGCGGTCTGCCGATCACCGGCTCGACGGGCTTCCAGTCGATCGGTTTGTCCCGGCGCTTCATCGAATCGGCGTTGGAAGCGTAGTTGGTGAGGCTCACGGGCACTTCCCCGGCGGATACCATCTCGGACAACAGCACGTGCCCCTTGCGCACGTCGGGCCTCATCGCGACCAGGCCGCGAAAGAAATCGAGGGCGCGCTTCTCACCCCAGTGCTTGGCGAGCCCGGCGAGCCACTCCTGATCGGTCGCCTCAAGCCCGATCCGCCCTTTCCATTTGGGGTCGAGGAAACCTTCGTAGGTCGCCGGCAGCTCCTCGCGGCGCACCTTCGCCGTATTGAACGCCACGACGAAGAAGTCGACGCGGTCCGAGACCCACATCCCGTGCGCGGGCACGCCCCAGGAGGGAATGTCCGCGAGATGAGGGCTGAAAAACCGGGCCAATACCCGCTCGCGCGCCAGCGCCTCGAGCTCCGGGGCGTTGGTCTCGATCACATCGACGCTGTGGCGGCGCGCCTTGGCTTCGTTGAGCGCTCGCCGCACGACTTGGTCACTGAGGGAGCGCCACAGCTCGACCTTGACGCCGTATTTCTTTTCGAACGCCTGGGTGAGCGGCACCGATTCGGAGGTCGCGAGCGACGTGTAGACGACCAGCGCGCCTTCCTGCCGGGCCCGGTCGGCCAGGCGCTGCGCGCGGTCGGCGCCTTCGTACAGGTACACCCCTCGATTCTTCTCCGGAGATTGCGCGCTCGCGGACGCAACGCATGCAGCGCCCAGAGCCAGCACCTGAAGCAGGATGATCGAGTTCTTCCGCCGCACCGGTTCCTCCTCCTCGCGAGACGCGATGGCGCTTCGCCCGCGGCGCTGATTGACGCTCGCGGGGATTATATGGTCGAATGAGCGCGGTTTGCAAAATACTGGAACCGTGTTCTGCATACCAGAACATCGCGCATCAGGCGAGGATCCCCATGCCGCACGAGAAAGACCAGACCCACTGGCACGAACCGACCGGCACGCGCAAGGCCGGATTCGGCGAGTTCAAGAAGCAGCCGACGCCTTACGACGCCTTCATGGAGTCCGAGGGCATTCCCGTGTTCCGCGGCATCGGGATACGCAAAGTGCAGGACCTGCCGCTCGCGCCCTGGAAGCGCACCGGCGGGCGCGGCCACTATATCCAGCTCCACGGCACCGAGACCAAGTGGGGCTGCTACATCGTCGAGATTCCGCCTGCGGGCGCGCTCAATCCCGAGAGGCACATGTACGAGGAGATCTTTCTCGTCGTCGAGGGCCGCGGCACGACCGAAGTCTGGCAGGAGGGTGACGCAAGGAAACACGTCTTCGAGTGGCAGAAGGGCTCGATGTTCTCGATTCCGATGAACGCCTGGCACCGCCTGGTGAACGCCACCTCGGGCGGCGCGCTCCTGCTCGCGGGCACCACGGCGCCGAACGTGCTCAACATGATCAACAACGTTGGCGCGGTGTTCGACAATCCCTTCGTGTTCCGCGACCGCTTCAACGGCGCGGACGATTTCTTCAAGCCCAAGGACGATATCGAGCCCGACCCGGTGCGGGGCCTCGCGATGCGGCGCACGAACTTCATTCCCGACATCGTCAACTGCGATCTTCCTCTCGACAACCGGCGATCCCCCGGATGGCGGCGCGTCGAGCCGTTCATGACCGACAACTGCTTCTATTTCTGGATCGGCCAGCACGAGAACGGCAGGTACTCGAAGGGACATGCGCACACCTCCGCCGCGGTGCTCATCTGCGTGAAGGGCAAGGGCTACACCTACACCTGGCCCGAACGCTTGGGCGTCACGCCGTGGAAGGACGGCCGCATGGATGAAGTGAAGCGCGTCGACTACGAGCCGGTCGGGATGGTGAGCGCCGCGCCCGGCGGCGCGCGCTGGTACCACCAGCATTTCAGCGTGTCGAAGGACCCGTTCCGCCTCACCGCCTGGTTCGGCCCGCACAACCCCGGGCGCGATCCGGGCCCGCCGGGCGAGAAGGCGATCGACTACACCGGCATGGACATCCCGGACGGAGGCACGTCCATTCCCTACTGGATGGAGGACCCGTACATCCGCCGGGAGTACGAAGGAACGCTCGCGAAGAACGGAGTGCCGAACCGCATGGAGCCGGGCTGGTACGTTCCGCCGAAAAAGAAATAGACCGGCTCGAATGGGCGAGGAAGCCGGAGGCAGGATCTTCTTCAGCAACGTCAGGCGCAGCCTCGAGTTAGAAGACGAGATTCGCCTTGTCAGCGTCGGCGTCGACATAGGCTCTTCCACCTCGCACCTCGCCTTCTCGCGCCTCGTGCTCGAGCGGCTCGACAATCGCTACGTGGTGTCCGAGCGCAAGGTCGTTCACGAATCCGAGGTTCTTCTCACTCCGTATGCCGGTGACGCGACCCTAGACGCTCTAGCGCTCGGGCGCTTCATCGACAGGCAATACGAGCTCGCCGGAGTCGATCCCAAGGCGATCGACACGGGCGCCCTGATCCTCACGGGCGTCGCCGTCCGGCGCAGCAACGCCCGCGCGATCGGCGAGCTGTTCGCCTTCCAGGCGGGCAAGTTCGTTTCGGTGAGCGCGGGCGACGCGCTAGAAGCCACGCTCGCGGCTTTCGGCTCGGGCGCTTGCGCGCGCTCGGTCCGGGAATCCGCGCGGGTGATGAACGTGGACGTGGGTGGCGGCACATCGAAAATCGCGGTGTGCGAAGGCGGTGAAATCGCCGACCTGACCGCGGTCGACGTCGGGGCCCGCATCGTCTCCTTCGACGCCGAGGGACGCGTGGCACGCATCGAGGAGGCCGGCCGGCGATTCGCCGCCGAGGTCGGCCTCGTCCTCGAAATAGGCGGGAAAACCGACGCGAAGCGCTTGAACGCGATGGTCGAGCGCATGGCCGACCGCCTGTTCGAGGTCATCAGCGCGCCGAAACCCGGCGCCGAAGCCGCCGCCCTGCTGCGGCTCGATCCGTTGCGCAACGAGCGCAAGCCCGACGTCGTCACGTTCTCGGGCGGCGTCGCCGAATATATCTACGGGCGCGAAGGCCGGGCCTTCGGCGACCTCGGCCCGGCGCTCGCGCGCGCGATCCTTGCGCGAATCAAGAATTGGGGGCCGCGCATCGAGCCTTCCACCGAGGGGATCCGCGCCACCGTGATCGGCGCCTCCCAGTACACGATCCAGGTGAGCGGCAGCACCATCTTCGTCGCGCCGCAGGACGTGCTTCCTCTGAAGAACATCCCGGTCGTCACGCCGAATCTGCCCCTCGACGCCGAGGCTCTCGCCGTGGAGAAAATATCCGAGTCGGTCTGGACCGCGCTGCGCCGCCTCGATCTCGACGACGGGGAACGGGCGGTGGCCCTTTGCTACCGCTGGAAGGGCTCGGCAACGTTCGGGCGGCTCGACGCCTTCTGCCGGGGAATCGTCGCCGGCCTCGCGAACGGGCTTGGACGCGGCCTGCCGCTCATCCTGGTCGGGGACGGCGACGTCGGGGGACTGATCGGGATCCACTGCAGAGAGGAGACGCGTCTGTCGAACCCGATCGTGTCGATCGACGGGATCGCGCTCAAGGAATTCGACTTCATCGACATCGGCGCCCTGCTCGAGACCTCGGGCGCCGTGCCGGTCGTCATCAAATCGCTGGTGTTTCCGGGGTCCTCTGCGCTCGGGCGCGAGAAAACGGGCGCGGCAGCCTAGATCGAGATTTGGCGGAAAGACAAGAATTCGAAGGCAGCGGGTATCGACTTCGCCACCTCAGCATTACTCCAGAGGATTTCTAACGTGGAGCTAACGCGCGCCGCGCAAGGCGCAACAACGAAGTGCGATACTTCACGGCGTCGCGGTTGGGCGCAGGGTTAGATAACATATAACTCGATCAATAATAACCTCTGCAGACCCAATTAGATCCGGGCTGGTATACACAGATGTTAACGCCCGGCCTGTAATACGTGAACGTGAGTTTGTAGCCCTCATCTTGCTTTCGATACTGAAGATACTGAAGCATACCCTGCTTCAATTCTTCTTCCGGTACCGCTGTTAAGTAGGTAGGAAAAAGATCCGAGATGGCATCGGGATAACGGTGATTGTTCGCCTTGTAGTTTTCCAGAGATTCGATGATGGGTTGGCATCGTTTAAACCACGCTTCGGCGGTTGGACCTTTGCCCGGTGGATCGTATAAGAAATCAAAGAGCATGCAGCCGTTCAGGATGCTACAAGCTGCCGCAACTACAAAAACGCGTTTTGCGCACCCCTTCATTTCACAAAGGTCCAGAGAGGCGCTGTCTTGCCCATTTGATTAGTCTCCATGAACCGAAAGCGACTAGGCCATAGATCGCCCCGTTTATCAGGAAAGCCAAGATGTGAAGCCCTGGGTGACCTACTGGATCGTACGGAACGGTAATCGAATTCGGCAGTATCTGGGTACCGACAAATACAACCGGCAACCAGATGAAGAGCAACACGGAGCGGATGAAGTTGCTGGCGTCTGCGAGCTGAACCGTTGCCAACGTCCATAGCAGTCCTATGCCAAAGAACCCTAAAGCGATTAGCGCTCGTTGCCGGCGCGGCGACATTGCAGCCACCTAACGAATGAAAGGGACTTCCCCTACTCGAAGCGGGTTTGAGCCCGCACGGCATCAAAGTGCCAAGATTGAGTTTGCGCTGTTCAATCTGATAACGAGAAGGGAAGTCATGGAAAAGGTTACTACGTTGGGGATCGATCTGGCAAAGAGCGTGTGTTCAGCGGCGGGCCGGACGACTATGGCAAGAAGCACAG
>Ga0209131_1000882_pt1 | contig 20974 bp, 21 predicted proteins | sample GraSoi_2013_40cm_FD_185826 | JGI IMG/M metagenome (GOLD analysis project Ga0209131, IMG submission 185826) | Grasslands soil microbial communities from the Angelo Coastal Reserve, California, USA - Sample 9_17_2013_40cm (SPAdes) (version 2) | ecosystem: Environmental > Terrestrial > Soil >... | reverse complement strand
AGCTGTTGGTCTCGCCGCGGGCGCGCATGGAGGTCGCGGTGCCGGCCTGCACGATGAGCGCCGCGTGGCCGGGGATCTTGTAGCGCTCGGCGGAGCTCGAGGTGTTGGTCTTGTGCAGGTGCCCGGAGAGCATGATGTCGGCGCCGCATTTCGCGAACTCCTCCATCGCGCGCGCGGCGTGGTCGACCATCTCGGACTCGTCGTGGCCCTCGGGCACATCGAAGGGATGGTGCGTCACGATGATCTTCACCACGCTTTCCTCGAGCCCGCAGATCTTCGCCATCACGCTCTCGACCTGCTTCCTGTCGATGTTGCCGTCCTTCCACGTGAACGAGCGCGCGGTGTTCACGCCCACCACCGCGATCTCCTCGTCGATGTAGGCGGGCTCGAGGTCCGCGCCGATGATGCGCCGGTACTTGTTGAGCGGAGTTGATGCCGAGCACGGCGATCTCGCGATCCCTGAAGCAGGCGGCGCGATCGGGCCCCAGGAAGCGCTCGAACCGGCCGAGCGGCCGGGCGAAGCGCCGGACGACGTTGTAGAGCGGCACGTCGTGGTTGCCCGGCACCATGAGCTGCGGCATGGGCAGCGTGTCCAGAAACGCCTTCGCCTCGCGGAACTGGCGCGGCCTGGCGCGCTGGGTCAGGTCGCCGGAGACCACCACCAGGTGCGGCGCGATCGCCTCGACGCGGCGGCGCAGCGGCTCGAGGACCTGAGGATCCACCCGGCCGAAGTGCAGGTCCGAGAGGTGCACGATCCTGCGCATCAGGCCGCCTCGGGCTCGGGCGCGGGCACCACCACGCGCAACGCGCGCGCGCGGATGCGGTATTCGAGCGGCATCGTCATCAGGGTCACTTCCCCGTCGGTGGCCACCGGCACCGCCTTGTGGCGCGTGGCGACGGTCACGCTCTGCGCGGTGAGCGCCTCGAAGTCGCGCGCCTGGTGCAGCGTTCCGGCGAGCGCGCGCAGCGCGAGGCCCAAGAGCCCGATCCGGCCGTGCCGGCGCGTGAGATAGATGCTGAGCCTGCCCGCGTCGAGGCACTCGCGGCGGCCGATGTGGAAGCCCTCGATCTGGTACTCGTTGTTGCCGATGAATACCAGCGGCGCGCGGCGCACTTGCGCTCTTTCGTCGAGCACGAGGGCCACGTCGAGCATCGGATGGCGGCGCAGCACCGTGACGCTCGCCCAGAAGAGCGCGTGCCACTTGCTGCGGCCGAGGCGGCGGCGCTGGTTCTCGCGCACGGTCACGAGCTCAGGGTAGAGGCCGAGGCTCGAGTTGTTGATGAAGATGCGCCCGTTGACCTCGGCGGCGTCGACTTCCTTCTGGTGATTCGCGACCACCGTGCGCGCGGCCTCCTCGAGCCCGAGCGGGATGCCGAGGTCCCTGGCGAAGTGGTTGAGCGTTCCCAGCGGCAGCACGCCCATCGCGCTCGAGGTGCCCGTGACCGCGCAGGCGACCGCGTTCAGGGTGCCGTCGCCGCCACCCGCGACCACCACCGGGTGGCCCGCGCCCACCGCGCGCTCGGCGAGCTTCACCAGCTCCGAGCCCACGCGGGCGGGCATCATCTCGACCGCCGCTCCGGCCCTCTCGAAAGCCGCGCCGATCGCCTCGATCTCGGCCTCGGTGTAGCCCTTGCCCGCGGTCGCGTTCACGATCACGGGCAGCGCCTCGGCCATCAGGCCGCCGGCGCCGAGCCGCTGTGGCGCTTGGCGTAGGCGCGTACCGCGATGAGGCAAATCAGCAGCCACACCGTGCTGATGCTCATCGCGGCGAGGACGTCGCTCAGGAAGTGCACGCCGAGGTAGATGCGCGAGAACCCCACCAGCGCCACCATGAGCGCGCAGCCGGCCACCGACAGCACCCACGACAAGGGCTTCTTCGTGCGCCACACCATGTAGGCCGCGAGGAAGCCATAGAAGAGCGTCGCGCCCGCGGTGTGGCCACTGGGGAAGCTGGTCGAGCTCAGGGTGAGGATGGGATCGTCCCAGGTCGGGCGGGCGCGGTTGAAGAGAAGCTTGAGAAGCACGTTGAGGAGGAGCCCGCCGCCCACGGCGAGGGCGAGCGAGATCACCCAATAGCGATCGCCGTGCCGCCACACGAAATATCCGAGGATCGCAGCGAGCACCGGAATGCCCGCCGTGGAATGGACCTGCGTGATCGCGAAGAGGAAGGCGCTGAACACGGGGTTGCCGTGCGTGTGCAGCCAGACCGACACCTGCAGGTCCTGCTTGAGGATCGGCGCCGTCTCCCAGACGCTGCGTGCGATCACCGCGAACGCGGCGGCCACCGCCATGACGGCCATGGCGATCCAGAAGCGCACGTCGCGCGGGCGCTTGATCTGCAGCGCGTCCGCGACCGCCGCCTTCACTTCCTCCTTGCCCTTGACCACGCCTTCCATGGGGAGCGCCTTTTACCGTTCAGTGAGGTTCGATCATTGACCGGGCGATGCGTTCGCAAGGACAATCGCGCATGACTCGACCCCTCCTCACCTTCGCCTCTCTCCTCGTCATGGCCTCCTGCGCCTCCACGCCCGAAATCTCCTCCGCTCTGCGTGCCGAGATGGCGCCGACCGGCGTGTTGCGGGCAGCGGTGAATTTCGGCAACGTGTCGCTGGTGCAGAAGGACCCGGCGGGCGGCGATCCCCGCGGGGTCGCCCCCGATATCGCGCGCGAGCTGGCGCGGCGCCTCGGTGTGCCGATTCGCTACGTGATCTACGACACCGCCGGCAAGGTCACCGACGCGGTGGGTGAGGGCGCCTGGGACGTGGCCTTCCTCGCGGTCGATCCGGAGCGCGAGAAGACGATCGCGTTCTCCGCCCCGTATGTCGAGCTCGGCGGCACCTATGCCGTGCGCAAGGACTCGCCGCTGCGCAGGGTCTCGGACTTCGACCGCGCGGGAACGCGCATCGCGGTCGGCAAGGGCTCGGCCTACGACCTTTTCCTCACCCGGACGCTCAAGAACGCGCAGCTGGTCCGCGCGCCGACCTCCAACGCCGCCGTAGATATCTTCTTCGCGCAGAAGCTCGAGGCCGTGGCCGGCATCCGCGAGCTGATGACCCAGACCGCGCGCCGCGACGCGAACATCAGAGTGATCGAGGACAACTACGTGACCATTGGCCAGGCCGTGGCGGTGCCGCGCGGCCGCGACGCCGCGGCCAGGTACCTGCGCAGCGTCGTCGAGGAGCTGAAAGCGTCCGGCTTCGTCGCCGCCGCCCTCAAGCGCAGCGGCTCCGAGGACGCCAGCGTCGCCCCTCCAGCCCAATAGAAAGTCGTGTCAGGTACAACTTAAAAAGTCGTACCTGACACCACTTTCTTAGCGCGGCAGGTTGGCCTCGACGAGCGCGCGCGAGATCGATTGCGGCGGCGAGAGCTCAGGCAGGGTGTCGCCCGGACCGAACCAGCGCGCCTCGGCGATCTCGCTGGCATCGACCTTGATGTCGCCGTCGGCGTACTCGGCGGTGAAGGCGATCATGAGCGAGCCGGGAAAGGGCCACGACTGGCTGGCGAAGTAACGCAGGTCCTTCACGAAAAGCCCGACCTCCTCGTGCACCTCGCGATGCACGGCTTCCTCGACGGATTCGCCGGGCTCGAGGAATCCCGCGAGCGCGCTCATGCGCCCGCCGGCGGGCACCGCCGCATTGCGCGCGAGGAGAATGGCGCGGCCCTTCTTCACCAGCACCATCATGGCGGGCGCGATGCGCGGGTAGGCCACGTGCCCGCAGGGGCATTTCATGGCGCGCTCGCCCTCGACCTTCGCCATGGGCTTGCCGCAAGCGCCGCAGAAGCGATGGTTGCGCGCCCAGTCGGCGATCTGGAATGCGCGCCCCGCGATGGCGAGGGTGTCCTCGTCCACGCGCCCGAAGAGGGAGCGCAGGCCCTTGTAGACGTATCCCCGGGGAGGCTGCGCGTCGCGCGCGACCCACGCCGTCGCGCAATACTCCTTCCCATACACGCCGACCGGAAAGACGCTCTCCGCGGCGATCGAGAGCGATTTCACCACCGCGGGATCGGGAAGGGCGAGGTCGCTTTCGCGCAGCAGCATCTCGGCGCCGCGGAAGACGAAAGTTCGCGGGCTGTCGTGCGCGATCGCAACGACGAGCGAGCTGAAAGTGGATGGCGTGACGATCAAGCGCTAGCCGCCCCACGCCTTGAGGTTCAAGAACTCGCGGCGCGTGCGCGGCCCGCGGGTGACGAAGGCGGGATCGGGGCGCTCGCGGTACTCGTCGCGATCGAGCGCGATGCGGTCGCGCACGTGCTTCTTCAGGACCTCGTCCGGGATCGAATACACCTTGAGCGCGTTCAGCCCGAACACCTTGCGCCGCAGTTGCGGCGTGATCTCCGGATAGCCGTGCTGGTCGCGCAGCTCCAGCGCGATCTGGAAGGTGCGAAACGCCTGGATCTGGTCCTGTGGGGAGCCGTACCAGATGGAGTCGGTGCCCCACAGGACGTTGTCCTCGCCGCAGTGCTTGAAGAGCTTGCCGAGCGCGTGCGCCGCGGAATCGGGGTCGCGCATGAGAAAACGCCACGTCGATCCCAGCTCGGCATAGACGTTCGCGCCCGGCTTCACGCCGTTGGCGACGAGGCTCGTCACCAACGCGTCAATGCCGTCGGTGCGCCGCGCGTCGTAGGGGCCCTCGGCCTTGTCGGCGGCGAATCCCGAGTGATAGATGAGGAAATTCACGTCGGGATAGCGCTTCGCCACGCGTCCCACGTCCACGCAGGTCGAGTGCTCGTAGGAGCGCGGGCCGAAGGAAAGGCCCTTGTGCACCGCCACGTTGCGGATGCCGAGCCTCCTCGCCTTCTCGATCATCGCGATGCCTGGTGGGTCGTCGAGGTAGAAGCCCTTGCCGTCGGGTCCCCACTGCGTATAGGTCTTCCAAGCCGAGATCCGGTGGCGCGACGCGAGCTCGTCCATGCCCTCGAGGTCGCCGGCCTCGCCTTCCTCGATGGTGAGTGGCTCGGCGAGCCGCGTCGACGGCACGAAGGAGAGCACCATGAGGTCGGTGTCGGAGTCGAGGAACACGTCCTTCACGAACTCGTCGGGGCCGATGCACTGCAAGTAGTCGAGCGCGCCCGGGCCCTTCGAGGGTCCGCAGGATCGCGTCTTGGGGAACTGCAGCGGCCGCGCCGTGGGTGGCAGGCGTTTCGTCCAGGCCCCCGTGGGATTCACGAAATGCCCCTGCACGTCGAAGATGAACTCGTCGCCGTCGACGACGCTGCGCGCCGCGTATGGGTCGAGCGCAGACTCGCGCGGCAGCTCGAAGAAGCCGCCGCGGGCGCCGCGGCTCGCATAGGCCGCGTTCATGCCCATGAGCGTCGTCGCGACGCCACACGAGGAGACCAGGAACGAGCGCCGGTCGATGCCGAGCCGCTTCGCGTTCTCGCCAGCCGCATCCAGCGCCATGCGGCGCGCCAGGTGGTGCACAGCCTCGAGCGCGATAGGCTCGAACTCGCCATTGCTCGCCGCGTCGATCTTGACCGGGAGCCTGTGGCCTTCGGGGTCGTTGAGATAGCGCATGGGTTTATCCTCCTGGAATCATAACGCGGAGGCAGGATGGACATCGCCCGGATGAAACCCGCAGATATGATCGCTGTCCACGAGAACTACCACCTCTCACGAAAGAAATGACATGCCCGCCCGCCGCGTCGCCGTGATCGTCGGAAGTCTTCGCAAGGAAGCATTCTCGCGCCGCGTGGCCAATGCGCTGCGCGCGCTGCAGCCGCCCACGTTGAATCTCGAGATCGTCGAGATCCGCGACCTGCCGCTCTACAACCAGGACCTCGAGACCGACAATCCGCCGGCCGCGTGGACCGCGTTTCGCGATGCCATCAAGGCGCACGACGCGGTGCTCTTCGTCTCGCCCGAGTACAACCGCTCGATCCCCGCCCCGATGAAGAACGCGATCGACGTGGGCTCGCGTCCTTACGGCAAGGCGTCGCTGCCCGGCAAGCCTTGCGCAGTGGTCACCACGTCGCCGGGCGTCCTCGGCGGCTTCGGCGCCAACCACCAGATCCGCCAGGCGGTCGTCTTCCTCGACATGTCGATGATGCAGATGCCGGAACTCTATATCGGCACCGTCGACAAGGTCGTGGACGCTTCGGGAACGGTACGGGCCGATCAGCGCGAGGCGTTCGAGAAATTCCTGCAGAAATTCGCGACCTGGATCGAGAGAAACATCGCCAAGCCCTAGCCGTGGCACAAGGCGCCGATTCCGGCAAGGCGGTGGTGTTCGCGCTCGGCGCGAATTTCGCGATCGCGCTCACCAAGTACGTCGCCGCGGCGATCACCGGATCGGGGTCGATGTTCGCGGAGGCGGTGCATTCGACCGCCGATTGCGGCAACCAGCTTCTCCTGCTTCTCGGGATGAAGCGCTCCAGGCGGCCGCCGACCCTCGACTATCCGCTCGGCTTCGGCAAGGAGACCTACTTCTGGTCGTTCATGGTCGCGATCCTGTTGTTCAGCCTGGGCGGCATGTTCTCGATCTACGAGGGGTGGCACAAGCTGCACGCGACCGAGGAGCTCAAGTCGCCGCTCCTCGCGCTCGGCGTGCTCGCCTTCGGCATCGGCGCGGAGGGGTTCTCGATGTGGGGGGCGCTGCGCGAGGTGAACAAATCGCGTGGCGCGCAGAACTTGTGGGCCTGGTTCCGCGGCTCGCGCAACGCCGAGCTGGTGGTGATCTTCGGTGAGGACCTCGCGGCGCTGGTGGGCTTGAGCTTCGCCTTCGTCGCGGTGCTCGCCACGTGGATCACCGCGAACCCGCTCTACGACGCCCTGGGCGGCATCGCGATCGGCGTCCTCCTGGTGATCGTCGCGGTGGCGGTGGCGATCCAGGTGAAGGCGATGCTGATCGGGCAGGGGGTCGAGGCCCCGGTGCGCGCCGAGATGATGGCGTTCCTCGAGGGCCGGCCGGAGATCGAGCGCGTGATCGAGCTCCTCACGCTGCACATGGGCGGCGACGTGATGGTCGCGGTGAAGGCCAAGGTCCGCTCGCAGGGCGACGAGAGCGCTTTCGTCGACAAGATCAACGAGATCGAGGCCGCGTTCAAGGAGCGCTTCCCGCAGGTGCAATGGACGTTCTTCGAGCCCGACGTGCGTTGAGCGCCTAGCGGCGCGCGCGGTGTTTCTCGCTTTACAATCGCCCCTTTGAGCGAAGCACCGCCGATGAATCCGGATCCGCTGGACGCCGCTTCCATACGCGCCGCCGCGCAACGCATCGCGCGCCACGTGCGGCGCACCCCCGTGGTCGAGGTGGACGGAGCCGATTTCGGGGTTCCCGGCGCGCGCCTCGCGTTCAAGCTCGAATTCCTGCAGCACGCCGGGTCGTTCAAGACGCGCGGCGCGTTCAATAATTTGCTCACGCGCGATATCCCCGCGGTGGGCGTGGTGGCCGCTTCGGGCGGAAACCACGGGGCGGCGGTCGCCTACGCGGCGATGAAGATGCGGCGACCGGCCACGATCTTCGTACCGAGCGTGGCGTCGCCCGCGAAGATGGAGCAGATCCGCGGCTACGGCGCGCGCCTCGAGATCGCCGGCGAGCTCTACAACGACGCGTTGCTCGCAAGCCGGGAGTGGGTGGCGCGATCGGGCGCCACCGCGATCCACGCCTATGACCAGGCAGAGACGCTGCAAGGCCAGGCCACGGTCGGGCTCGAGTACGAAGAGCAGGCGCCGCGTCTCGACGCGCTGCTGGTGGCGGTGGGCGGAGGCGGCCTCATCGGTGGGATCGCCGCGTGGTATGCCGGGCGCGTGGCGGTGATCGGCGTGGAGCCGGAAGAGGCGCCCACCCTCACGCACGCGCTCGCGGCGGGGGCGCCGGTCGACGCTCCCGCGGGCGGCGTGGCCGCCGATTCGCTCGCGCCCAAGCGCGTCGGCGCGCTGATGTTTCCCATCGCGCAGCGGCACGTGGCGCGCACCGTGCTCGTGACGGACGAGGCGATTCGCGATGCGCAGCGCGCCCTGTGGAAGACACTGCGCATCGTGGTGGAGCCCGGCGGCGCCGCCGCCCTCGCTTCCCTCACCTCGGGCGCGTTCAAGCCCGAGCCGGGCCAGACGGTGGGAGTGCTGCTGTGCGGAGCCAATACGACGGCGGTGGAGTTCAGGTGAAGAGTGGTGTCAGGTACGACTTTTCGAGGAGAGACTGCGTCACCGAAAAGTCGTACCTGACACCACTTTTCTCCAACACCAGTTTCAGCGGGGTCTTGCTTTCCCGCCTTTAATGCGCCGCACGACGGCGCGGGTGGAGGCGCCGACGTCCGGCGAGCCGGTGTCGGGCTTGCCCTTGCGCAGCGCCGTGCGCGCTTCCTCGGCGAGGCGCAGGTAGTTTTCGCGCATCCTGACGAGGTCCTTCTCTTCGAGCTCCTCGAGGTCGAGGAGCTCGTTGTGGGCGCCTTCGAGGGCGCGGATGATCTCGTCCAGCTTGATCTGGATCGACTCTGCGTCGCGGTTCTGCGTGGCCTGGATGAGGAACACCATCAGGAAGGTGACGATGGTGGTAGCGGTGTTGATGGTGAGCTGCCACGTGTCGCTGTAGCCGAAATAGGGGCCGCTCACGGCCCAGGCCATCACCAGCGCGCAGACCAGCGCAAAGGCCGCGGGACGCCCGGCGATGCGCGCGGTGCCCTTGGCGCAGCGGGTGAAAAACGAGGGCGTGGCCTTGGCGGCTGCCGCGGGCGATTGGGCTGGAGCGCTGGAGCGGGTGTGGCCGCGCATCGCTAGAGCTGCGGCTCGAAGAATCCGACCATGTTGTCCCAGGCCTTGACGTGGATCGGGCGGCCCTGCCATTCCTGCAACGTGATGCGCCGCGATTTCTTCAGGTCCTCCTCGAACTGCGCCGAGAGCCGCGCCGCGAACTCGCGGTTGTAGACGTTGAGGTTGGCCTCGTCGTTCAAGCGGAACGAGCGCGAGTCGAAGTTGGTCGAGCCCACCGAGACCCAATGGGTGTCGACCACCAGCACCTTGCAATGGAACATGGTGGGCTGGTACTCGTGGATCTCGCCGCCCGCCCGCAGGATGCGCCCCCACTCGGAGCGCGAGGCGCTGCGCACCAGCTGGGAGTCGTTGTACTCGCCGGGCAGGATGATGCGCACGCGCACCCCGCGCTTCAAGGCGGCGACGATGTGATCCATGGCCATCGCGTCGGGGATGAAGTAGGCCATCGACAGGTCGATCGTGCTCTTCGCCGCGGCGAGCGACAGCATGTACATGAGCTGCATGCTCTCGGCGCCGCCCTCGAGCGAGCTCTTGAACATCTGCGCGGGAAGCGCGCCCATGGCGGAGAGCGCCGGGAAGTACTCCTCGCCGTGCAGCACCGCGCCCGAGGCCTGCGTCCAGTTGTCGGCGAAGGCGCCCTGCAGCTGCGCGACCACCGGGCCCTCGATGCGGAAGTGCGTGTCGCGCCAATGGTCGGGGTCCTCGCCGTTGCCGTTCCACTGGTCCGCGATGCCCACGCCGCCCGTGAATCCGACCTTGCCGTCGATCACCAGGAGCTTCCTGTGCGTGCGGTGGTTCAGGTGCTTGAAACGCGACCACTGGGGATGGTGGAACTTCAGGATCTCGACCCCGGCGCGGCCCATCTCGTCGATCGTCTCCTGTTCCATCTTGTAGCTGCCCGCCCAGTCGAGCAGCACATGCACCTTCACCCCGGCCTTCGCGCGCTCGGCGATCGCGTCGGCGAATTTCCTGCCCACGTCGCCCTTCCAGTAGATGTAGCTCTCGAAGGTAATGGACTTCTTTGCCGTGCGGATCGCTTCCAGCATCGCCGGGAAGATCTGGTTGCCGTTGACGAGCATGTCCACACGGTTGCCGGGCTCGAGCGCGGGCCCGAGCAGCACGCTCATCGAGCGCACGAACTGCGGGTCGGCGACGTCGTAGCGATGGTCGATGGTCTGCGTGATGTGCGTCGGCGCGCGGCTGAAGATAATGCCCCAGATCGTGAAGAGGACGAGGCTGAGGCCGACCACGATGGCGATGCCCGCGACCGGGATGCGTATCCCGAGGAGGTCGATGCGCCTGGCGAAGAAGCCGGTGACGGCAAGCTTCCTGCCGAAGAAGCTGAGCTGGCTGGTTTCGCGACGCGTGGTCATGGGGCCTTCCCGCGATGCTCCGGAGCGGTGGACGGAGAAATCCCCTTAGAGACAATCCCCCGCCGGGGGCGTTCCGTCGCGCCCCGCGGGCCTCAAGCCTTGGCCAGCATCCAGGCGCCGCTCGCGAGGTAGAAGCCGCCGAGCGTCATGACAGTCCAGCGCGTCCAGAAGCGAAACGATGTGTCGTTCATGCGCTCGAGAACGCGGCGCGAGAGCGACGTGCCGATGAAGGCGAGCGCCACCATCATCGCCGCGAGCGCGGGGTGCACGCTGCCGCCCTCGACCGCGACGAACGCGCCGAAGTAGAGGATCTTCAGGATGTGCGACAGGCTCTGCGTCATCGCCTTGGTGGCCACCACCTCGTGGCGCGTCATCTTCGAGCGCACGAAGAAGACGTCGAGGATCGGCCCCGACACCCCGGCGGTGAGCGAGAGCGCCGAGCAGATCGCGCCGCACGCGAGCGGATGTCCACGGCGCTCGACGTTGAGGTGCAGCTTGTGCGGAAGCGCCAGGGCCAGGAACGGCGTGAGGCCCATCACGATGAGGGCGACGGGCTTGCCCACCACGAGCTTCACCAGCGCGAAGGCGGCCGTGGCGATGACGGCGCCATAGAGGTAGCCGCGGAAGACGCGCCAGTCGACGTCCTTGCGCCAGAGGAATGCGCGCCACGCGTTGGAGGCGAGCTGCGTGATGCCGTGCAGCAGCATCGCCACCGGCAGCGGCAGTGCGGCGAGCAGGATTCCCATGAGGATCATCCCGCCCGCCATTCCGAGAATGCCGGAGATGAATGACGTGACGAGCGCGGCGACCGCGAGGAGGGCGAGTACCAGGACCGACGGCATGGAAGCGCCGTACGGTAGCACAACGGTTAACGGCGGATGCGGGAATTCATCCCGCGGAAAAGACGGCGCCTTCCTGCTCCAGAGTGCCGACTTGCGCGCTCGTGTACCCGAGGCTTTCCAGGATTTCGCGCGTGTGCTGGCCGAGGACGGGTGCGGCGCGCGTCACCGCGCCCGGCGTTGCCGAGAACTTGATCGGCGTGCCGAGCGTCTTCACGCGCCCGGCGCGCGCGTGATCGACCTCCATCACCATCTCGCGCGCGGCCACTTGCGGATCGGCGAGCATGTCGCCGATCTTGTTCACCGGCCCCACCGGGACCCCGGCCGCCTCGAACTCGCGCACCCAATCGTTCGACGCTCGCGTCTTCAGGCGCTCGGCGACGAGCGGCGTCAGCGCCGCGAGGTTGCGCATGCGATCGTTGTTGGTGGCGAAGCGCGCGTCGGCGGCGAGCTCGGGCCGGCCGATCACCTTGACGATGCGCTCCCAGTTCGACTGGTTGGCCCCGCCCACGTTGATCCAGCCATCGGCGGTGGGAAAGGCCTGGTAGGGCGCGGTGAGGAGATGGGCCGAGCCGGTAGGCCCCGGATTCTCGCCGGTGGCGAAGAAGATCGCCGATTGCCAGTAGGTCTGCTGGATGGCGGCTTCCATGAGCGAGGTCTCGACCATCTGCCCGCGCCCCGTGGTGGCGCGCGCGAGGAGCGCGGAGGCGATGCCGAGGGCCGCGAGGATGCCCGCGTTGATGTCGGCAATGGAGGTGCCGCTCTTGACGGGCGGGCCGCCGGGCTCGCCGGTGATGCTCATGATCCCCGCGAAGCCCTGCGCGATGAGGTCGAAGCCCGCCTTGTCGGCATAAGGACCGGTGCGCCCGTAGCCCGAGATCGCGCAATAGACGAGGCGCGGATTCAACTTCTCGAGGACCTCGTAGCCCAGGCCCAGCTTGTCGAGGGTGCCCTTGCGGTAATTCTCGGTCACCACGTCCGCATCGGCGATGAGGCGCTTCACCACTTCGAGGCCGCCCGGCTTCTTCAGGTTCACCGCCATGCCGCGCTTGTTGCGGTTGAGGATCATGAAGGCCGCGGACTCGCCGTTCACGCTCGGCTGCATGTAGCTGCGCGTGTCGTCGCCCCCCGGGAGCTTCTCCACCTTGATCACGTCGGCGCCCATGTCGGCCAGCAGCATGCCGCACGTGGGGCCCGCCATGATCTGCGCGAGCTCGATGACCTTGATTCCCTTCAACGCACCCTTCATTTGCCTTTGAACTCCGGTTTCGCCTTTGCGAGGAAAGCCTTGTAGCCGATCTGGAAATCCTCGGTGCCGAAACACGCGAACCCTTCGTCGTACTCGTCGGGCGTCAACGGCTTCGAGTCGCGCAAGCGCCGGGCGAACTTCTTGTGCCAGCGCGCGACCAGCGGCGCGCCGTCGGCGATGCGCTGCGCGGTGGCGCGCGCTTCGGATTCGACGTCGCCATCGGGCACCACGCGCGTGACGAGGCCCTTTTCCCGCGCCTCGCGCGCGTCGAACACGCGGCCCTCGAGGAGGATCTCGAGCGCGCTCGCTTCCCCCGCGAGCGCGATGAGCGAGCCGATCTCCGCATAGGCCATCACCAGCCCCAGCTTGTTGATCGGCACCCCGAAGCGGCTCGATTCGCCGCAGATGCGGATGTCGGCGAGCCCCGCGATCTCGAGCCCGCCGCCCACGCAGATGCCGTGGATCTGCGCGACCACGGGATGGCGGCAAAGGTCGATCGCCGTAATGGTGCGCCGCATGTCGTTGCCGTAGTCGCGCGCCTGGGCGACGTTGGAGCGTTCCGTCTCGAACTCGCAGATGTCGTTGCCGGGCGCGAAGGCGCGCGTGCCGGCCCCGCGAATGATCACGCACCGCACCGACTCGTCGCCGTCAAGCTCGATGAACGCGTCGCCCAGCCGCTTCCACATGGGGCGCGTGAGGGCGTTCAGCTTGTCGGGGCGGTTGAGGACGACGGTGGCGATTGCGCCGTCGCGTTCGACGAGAATGTCCGGTTCCATGACTTCGATGGTAACAGCGCCGCGCGTGGATATAATTGACGCACATCTCCTTCGGAATTCCCGTGTCCGCAGCCTCTCCCGCCGCCAGTCTGCGCAGCGATGCGACCGTCATCTCGCTGGTGGGCTTCGCCCATGGCACCTCGCACTTCTTCCACCTCGTGATCCCGCCGCTCTTCCCGTGGCTGATGCGCGATTTCGGCCTCACCTTCACGCAAGCCGGCGCCATCATGTCGACCTTCTTCGTGGTGTCGGGCATCGGCCAGGCGCTCGCCGGTTTCGCGGTCGATCGCTTCGGCGGGATGCGCGTGCTCTGCGCGGGCGTGGGGCTGCTTTGCGCCGGCGCTCTCGCCTATGCCTCGGCGCAGAGCTATCCGATGCTGCTCATGGCAGCGGGCGTCGCGGGCGTGGGCAACTGTGTCTTCCATCCCGCCGACTACACCATCATGAACCGCCGCGTCTCGAGCGCGCGGCTCGGCCACGCCTTCTCGGTGCACGGGCTGACCGGGACACTCGGCTGGGCGGCGGCGCCGGTGTTCGTGATCGCGATCGCCGAGGCGATGGGATGGCGCGCCGCGTGCGTCGGCGCATCGATGGTCGGGTTGCTCGCGCTCGCGTTCCTCCTCGCGCGGCGCGGCGACCTGGACGACAGCGCGGGCGTGATGCCCCACGAGCCCGCCAAGCGCGGCGGGGGCTCGTTCGCCTTCCTCGGCGTGGGCGTGGTGTGGATGTGCTTCGCGTTCTTCCTCCTGTCGGTGATGGCGTTTGGCGCGCTGCAGAATTTCGCGCCGCCGCTCCTCGAGCGCACCTACGGCGTCTCGCTCGCGTTCGCGACCTCCGCGCTCACCGCGTACCTGCTGGGCAGCGCCGCGGGCACCGCGACCGGCGGTTTTTTCGCCACACGCGACGAGCGCGAGGACCGGCGGGTTGCCCTGTCGCTGTCGTGCGCGGCGCTTTGCGCCATCGCGCTCGCGAGCGCCATGGTTCCGGGCTGGAGCGTGGTCGCGCTCATGGGGCTCATGGGATTCGGCGTGGGCTTCATCGGCCCCTCGCGCGACATGCTCGTGCGCCGCGCGGCCACCAGCACCTTCGGCACCGCGGCCTTCGGGCGCGTCTACGGTTTCGTCTACTCGGGCATCGACGCCGGGCTCGCCCTGGCGCCGCTCGCCTTCGGCACGCTCATGGATGCGGGGCGCTACACCCACGTCCTGTGGGGTGTCGCAATCCTGCAGGTCCTCGCCATCTTCACCGCCCTCGCGGTCGGCTCCCGCTCGCGAAACTAAAAAGTCGTGTCAGGTACGACTTTCTGCCCCGCGGAAAGTCGTACCTGACACGACTTTTCTTCGCAGGAAGGGCTGTTCGACGAAGCGCCACGAGAGCCACGAGATGGCGATGAGGATGGCGAAGTAGAGCGGCAGCGATGCCCATGCCGGAAGCGCGCGTGCGTATGCATTCCACAACAGCAGCAACGGCAGGTGATAGAGGTAGGCGGAGTAGCTCACGCGCCCGAGGAAGGCGAGGGGGCCGCGCGCGAGAAGGGCATATGCAGCCCGGATGCGCGTTGTCACCGCCCAGAAGAGCAGCACGCCGAGGCAAAGGGGCGGCACGATCCAGCTCAGCTCGCCCAACAGCAGGCCATTGATCGCGACCAGCCGGTAGAGAACGGCGAGCGCGCACGCCGCCCCGATGGCCACCAGCGCGCGTTCGATGCGCGGCTGCTCGAGCGAGCGCCATGCGAGCCACGCGCGGCCGAGCACGAAGTGCAGGAGGTAGCTCGGCAGCTGGTGCAGGAGGAGGTAACGCACGGTCGATTCCGGCCAACCCCATGGGGCGCCGATCGCGATCTCGGCGGCGACGAGGCCGTCCAGGCCGCTCTGCACGCCGATGTGCCAGAGGATCGCAAGCGCAAAGGAAGCGGCGAGCGCGGCGTAGCCCCAGCGCACGAAGAGCGGCGCCACGAGCGGGATGAGGAGATAGAACTGCGCCTCCACCGCGAGCGTCCACAGCGCGCCGTTCATCTGCATCGAGCCGCTGGTGAGCGGCGTCGTGTTGTGCAGGAAGAGAGCGTGCGCCACCGCGTTGAAGATGTACACGTAGAGGTCCGAGCGCCAGTAGCCGCGGCCCGCGAGAAGCGGCAGCACCACGGCGAAGAGCACGACGAGCTGCACGTAATACGCCGGCACGATGCGGCGCAGGCGTCGCGCGTAGAAGCCGTGCGCCGAGGGCGCAGGCCGGCCTTCCCCGGCGTGCACGAACCACGGCAGCGCAAGGAGGAATCCCGAGATCAGAAAGAACAGATCCACGCCAAGGTAGCCCGCGCCGACGACGGGCTCGAGGAAGGGCGACGAGGCCATCAGGTCCACCCACGGATCACCGAGCTTTCCGCGCCACCGCGATCCCGCGCAACCCGTCGAGGGGCGCGATCTGCCCGACCTCGGCGCGAACGTTCTCGGCGGACATCAGAAGGGAACGCGCTCGCCGTAGCCGGTGAGCTCGAGGTAGCCGCGGCCGCGGCCGCGAGCGCCGTTGGCGCCTTCCACGCGCACCGCGCCTTCCCAATACACGGTCCCGGTGGAGGCGCGCGCATCGAGCTCCTGGTCATCCATCAGCGGGTCGACGCGCCACGACGTTCCCGCCACTTCGATATCCATCGCCACCGGATAGACGGTCCCGGTGCGCGGCGACCTCCACAGGCGCCGGGGCGAGAAGCGCACGGCCTCGTTTCCGACCACGACGGGTGCGGCGCCCGGCGTGCGCAGCGTCGCGTTCGCCCAGAGCGGCGTGCCGTCGCGGGAACGGATGCGAAACACCATCAGCGCGGCGCCGCCTTCGAGGTTGGCGCCGAGCCAGTCCCAGCCCACGGCGTCGTCCGCGAGAGGCTCGCTGGACCATTCGTGATCGAGCCATGCGCTGCCGTTGACCTCGAGCGACTCGCCCGCGGAGCGTATGCGCCCGGCCACGCGCAGGTGCGGCTCGCTGTAGTAGTAGCTCGCGGCGCCGGCGCCGGGCCCCTTGCGGCTGAAGCCGCCCGATCCCTGCAAGAGCACGGGCTGCGTGGGCGTCATCGCAAGGTCGAGCGCGAAGTCCTGCGCGTCGATGCGGGCGCGATAGGCTCCGGCTTCGCGCACCAGATGCCAGTCGTCGATTCGCACCGCGGTATCGTCCCGGCTCGCCTGCACCAGCGAATCGAGCGCGCGCGCCGAGCGCTGGTCGTGGAGGAGGCTTGCCTTCGCGGGATCGGCGAGGGCGGCATGGGCGAAGAGGAGCTGGCGCGGGCTGAAGCGGCTCGGATTGCCCTCCGCCTCGGGATTTCGCACGCGGAAGAACGTCACCTGGAATCCCATGGGGCCGCGTTGGGTCTGGAGCTGCCCGGTCACGTACCACCACTCGATGCGATGGCCCGGATGCGAGCCCGCGTCCCTGGGAAATTCCAGCGCTTTCCCCGGCGTCACCGGGTCGAAGGCAAATGGGTGAACCAGGAAGAACAAGAGGGGCACAAAGAGAAGCGGGCTCAAGCGTCGTCCTTCACCGCGAGGACGGCTTCCTTGCGCACGGCGAACGCTGCGCTCACGCGCGCGCCGATGGCGCACAAGGCGATCACGGAAACCATCAGCGCGATGAGCGTGGAAAAGGGCCAGTGCACCTCGAGGCTCCAGTGGAAGGATTGCCGGTTGACGACGTGCACGAGCACCAGGCTGATGGCGATTCCGGACACGAGCCCGAGCGCGGCGCCGAGCGCGCCGCTCGCCGCACCCTCGAGCGCGAGGAGGCGCAGCACATCGCCACGCGTGAGCCCGAGGAAGCGCAGCACGCCGAACTCGCGCCGCCGCGACCACGCGAGCGCTGCGACCGCCTCGAGCGCGTAGGTCACCGCGAAGCTGCGATCGAAGATGGCGAGCGAGCGGCGGCGCAGCTCGGCCGCATCCTCGAACGCGAGCCCGCGCGCCCGCGGTAACGCGCGGTGGATCGCCGCCTCGCCGGCCTTGGCGTCGACCCCGCGCGCGAGATGGACGGCGAGATCGTTGGCCCCGGTGTCGCCGGTGAGCGCACGGTAGCGCTCCGCGGGCATCAGCACCGCGCCCCAGGTGCGCGCGTAGTCGCGGACCACGCCCGCCACCACGACCGGGGTCTCGCGCCCGGCGATCGGCAGGCGAATGCGATCCCCGGCTTTCCAGCGGTGCAGGTCGCGCGCGGCCTCCGAGATCCACACCGGGATGTCGGGGCCCGGAGGGGGCAGCCCGCGCGGCTGCGCCTGGAAGCCATCGAGGATGCGCGCGTTGATCGGCCGCGCGATCAGGGTAACGGGCGGCCCGTCGGCATCGAGCACCAGGCGGTCGAAGCGCAGCGCCTCGATCGACGCCACTTCGGGGAGCGCGGCGAGGCTACGCAGATCCTCGGCGGAAAAGGCGCTGCTGGTCGAAGGCGATTGCACGTAGAGATCGGCGCCCACGACCCCGGTCAGCCATTCTTCCAGCGAGACGCGGAACGAATGCACCATGATCGCCATGGAGACGCACAGCGACGCGCTCACCACGATGCCGGCGACGCTCGCCGCGAGGTGCCCGGGGAGGTGGCGCACCTGCGCGAGCGCGAGGCTCGCGATCGGCGCATCGGGCGGGGCGGCGCGCGCGAGGAGGGCGCGGCATAACGGTCCCACGCAGAGCACCGAAGCGGCGAGCCACGCGCCGATCGCGCCGTACCCGCCGAGCGCAAGCCCCGCGATCGGCTCCAAGAAGAGGAGCGGAATTCCCGCGGCCACCAGAAGCACGGCGAGCTTGCCACCGGTCGCGGAGGCGCGCGGCAGGTCCACCGCGCGATCGCGCAATGCTTCGGCCACCTCGATCCTTCCCACGGCGCGCGCCACCCACAGCGCTCCCGCGATCGACATGCCGATGCCGAGCGCGGCGATGAACGCGAGCGCGGCAACGTCCGGCGTGAAGGCGCTCCTCGCCGCGCTGAAGAAGCCGGCGCCCAGATCGCCGCCGACGCGCTCGAGGAGGAAGCGGCTCGCGTAGAGGCCGAGCGCCGTGCCGATCGCGGCCCCCACGGCACCGATCAACGCGCCCTCGAGGGTGAGAATGAGGGCGAGCCCGCGGCGCGTCACGCCGAGCGCACGCAGCAACGCGAACTCCTGGCGCCGGCGCGCGGCTTGCAGCGCGAGCGTCGAGAAGACCAGGAAGGCGCCCGTGGCAAGCGCCACCAGCGCGAGCGCATCGAGGTTCACGCGGTAGGCGCGGCTGATCGCCGCGGCGCGCCCGGAAAGCGACGCCGCGGCGGACGCCACGACACCCGGAGGAAGCAGCCCCGCGATGTCGGCCCGGAAGCGCGCGAGATCGACACCGGGACGGAGGCGCAAGTCGATGCGCGAGATCGAACCCACGCGCGCGAAGAGCGATTGCGCGGCGGCGATGTCCATCACGCCGAGCTCACCGCCCGCCTGCATTCCCGCGAGGATTCCGGCGACGCGCAGTGCGCGCGCCTCGGACCCGGAAAGGAGGGTCAGCGCGTCGCCTTCGCGCGCCTTCAGGGTGGCCGCGGCCGCGGGTGACAGCCAGATCGCGCGCTCGTCGAAGAGGCGCTCCACGCTGCCGGCGCCGGTCTTCGCGGCATCGACCACGAAAGCGGGCTGCAGGCGCACGGCGCGCAGGGCGTCGATGCCGAGGATGCGCAGCCTGTCAGCGCCGTTCGCGAGCGCCGCCTCGATCTCCACCACGGGGCTGGCGGCGAGCACCTCGGGGCGCGACGCGATGCGCGCGAAGAGCGCGTCGTCGAAGCCGCTTCGCGGGCCGCGGATCTCGACGTCGGCCTTGCCGGCGAGGGCGTGCGCGGCGCGGTCGATCTCCGCGAGCGCCGAAGTGTGCACGGTGTGCACCGCGCCCGCGAGGGCCACGCCGAGCGCGATCGAGGCGAGGGTGAGCGCCAGGCGCAGGCCGTTGGCGGCGAGCGTGCCGCGCAGGAGGAGCAGGGCGAGCGGCGCGTTCATCGCGGCTCGGGGAAGAGCCTGCCGCCGGCCAGGCGCATCACGCGGTCGGACGCGGCGGCGGCGAGGCGCGAGTGCGTGACCATGAGCGCCGCCGCGCCGGCGCGTTTCACCGCGTCGCGCAGGCACGCAAGCACCGCGCCCGCGTTGGACTCGTCGAGGTTCCCGGTGGGTTCATCGGCGAGAACGAGGCGGGGCGCGTGCACCAGCGCGCGCGCGATCGCCGCGCGTTGCATCTCGCCTCCGGAGAGCGAGCCCGGGCGCCGGGCGCCGAGCGAGCCCAGCCCCACCGCCTGCAGCGCGTCCTGCGCACGCTGCTCGCGCTCGGAACCGTGGATGCCGATCAGCGCAAGCGGCAGCGCCACGTTCTCGCGCACGCTGAGGTACGCCAGCAAATGGAAAGACTGGAACACGAAGCCCACGTGGCGCCGGCGCCACAGCGCGAGCGCGTCGTCGTCGCCGAAGTCGAGGGGCTTGCCGTCGAGGCGCACCTCGCCGCGATCGGGCTGGTCGAGGCCGGCGACGATGTTGAGCAGCGTGGATTTCCCCGAGCCCGACTCGCCGACGATCGCGACCCATTCGCCGCGCGCGACGTCGAGATCGACCGCCTCGAAGAGGGCATTGCCGGGTCCGAAGGTCTTGCCGAGCCTACGGACTTCCAGCATCAAGTCAGAGCCAGGCGATGATCCCGAGGAGCGCTCCGGTGAAGGCGGCGAGGCCCGCGCCGTAGAGGAGCCAGCGCTTCTCGGTGAGCACCGTGATCGAGGCGAGCGCGATGGCGATCTGCAGCAGCGTCATCGAGATCGCGAGGAAGTGATGCGGGTGCAGCGCATGCTCGCTGTGATCGTTGGCTTCCTTGGACTTGGCCTCCAGGGCCTCGGCGTCCTTCTTGATCGCCTCCTTCTCGCCCGAATAGCGCCTGGCTTCGCCGGCGTACTTTTCCGCGACCTTCGGATCCATGGCCATCGCGGACGCGAACTCGGCGAGATTCTGCTTCATGCTCTTCGCCTGGTAGTAGTTCCACTGGTTCGAGGCTTCGGTCTTGCGCAGCACCGCCTCGTTCTTGAAGAGCATCGCCTTGTTCTGCGTGTCCCCGCCGAAGAAGCTCACGATGGCGCCGACCGTGGCGAGCAGCGCGGTGAAGATCGCTACCTGTTGCCCCAGCCCCGGCTTGTGGCCCGCGTGCTCGACGGCGTGATCGTGGGGCCCATGGACGTGGATTCCGTGCTCTGACATTGATCGCCTTGTTACTGGCCGCTGATGTAATGTTCCAGCTGCTCGATGGTGAAGTCCTGGTCGGCGATGATGTCGCTCACGATGTCGCGGATCGACACCATGCCGATGACACGCCCCTCGTCGACCACCGGCAGGTGGCGGATGTTCTTGTCGCTCATGAGCTGCATGCATTCGCGCGTGCGCGTGCGCGGATTCACGACGATCACGTTGGGCGTCATGATCTCCTCGACGCGGGTGTTGTCGGAGGAGCGCCCCTTGAGGACGATCTTGCGCGTGTAGTCGCGCTCCGAGAAGATGCCCGCGAGGCGCCCGGCGCTCATGACGATGGCGGCGCCGATGTCCTCGGCGGCGAGGACCTTGATGGCATCGAGCACGCTCTGCTCGGGGCTCACGGACACCACGCGGGCGGGCTTCGCCCTTAGCAGCTCGGCAACGGTCTTCATTTTCGTGCCTCCTTTCGCCATGGTCGGTCGCTCCCCGTCACATGTTCGGGTAGTTCGGGCCGCCGCCGCCTTCGGGGACGACCCATACGATGTTCTGCGTCGGGTCCTTGATGTCGCAGGTCTTGCAGTGCACGCAGTTAGGGGCGTTCACCTGAAGCCGCGGGCCCGCGCCCCCGCTCACGAATTCATACACTCCAGCAGGACAGTAGCGCGTCTCGGGTCCGGCGTAAACCGCCAGGTTCACTTCGACGGGAATGCGGGGATCCTTGAGTGTCAGGTGCGACGGCTGGTCCTCTTCGTGGTGGGTGTTCGAGACGAACACGGACGAGAGGCGGTCGAAGGTGAGCACGCCGTCGGCCTTCGGATATTCGAT
>Ga0209131_1000881_pt1 | contig 20976 bp, 16 predicted proteins | sample GraSoi_2013_40cm_FD_185826 | JGI IMG/M metagenome (GOLD analysis project Ga0209131, IMG submission 185826) | Grasslands soil microbial communities from the Angelo Coastal Reserve, California, USA - Sample 9_17_2013_40cm (SPAdes) (version 2) | ecosystem: Environmental > Terrestrial > Soil >... | reverse complement strand
CGCCGGTGCGGAAGCCTGGATCGAGGCCCATGGTGGGGCGCGCCCCGGCAGGGGCCGCAAGCAACAGGTCGCGCAGATTGGAGGCGAACACCCGCACTGCTTCCTGCTCGGCAATGTTCCAAAGCCGCAGCCGCAGATCGATCCCGAGATGGACCTGGATCTTCGTGCGCCAAGCCCAGCGCACGCAGTCCATCAGCCATCTGTCGCCAGGACGCCGATGATCCCCGATGCCGAAGCGGTGCATGATCCGCAGTTCGTAGCGGCCAGGGCCGGTGTTTGCCGTCGCCGGCGGCTCCGGTTCGATGGCGACGTCCAGAATCTCTTCTTTCTCGGCACGGAACAACGCCAGGATGCGATGCGACGGCACCTTGGTCAAGTTCTCGGCGAAATCGAAATAATCGCTGAATTTGGCGCCGGCCTCCTGCTTACCGTCGCGCACCTTGGACGCGAGCCGGCCGACCGACCACATCTCCTCGCGCAGCGAGCCGATCAGATCGGCGTCTTCCGCGAAACGTTCGACCAGGATCGCGCGGGCGCCGTCGAGCGCGGCGGCAGCGTCGGCGACCTGTTTCTCGGGATTGATGAAGGCCATAGCCGCGACCGACGGATCGTTCTCCGGTCGCGTGAGCAACAGATCGGCCAGCGGCTCGAGGCCGGCCTCTTTAGCTATCTCCGCCTTGGTGCGGCGCTTCGGCTTGAACGGCAGATAGATGTCTTCAAGTCGGCTTTTGCTGTTGGCGGCGCGAATAGCTGCTTCGAGCGCGTCATCGAGCTTGCCCTGATCGCGGATCGAATTCAGGATGACGATGCGGCGCTCCTCAAGCTCGCGCAAATAGCGCAGGCGTTCGTCGAGCGTGCGCAATTGGGAATCGTCGAGCGCGCCGGTGGCTTCCTTGCGATAGCGGGCAATGAACGGCACGGTGGCGCCCTCGTCAAGCAGCGCCACCGCGGCCGCGACCTGCGCTTCGCGAACGCCAAGCTCCTTTGCGATCTCTCGATCAATGGAAGTGGTCACGCATGCACCTGTTGCGATGGAACGGTTGCGGGGACGGGCCGACCATAGCGGCCCGTTGCCGGGAGTGCATATGGACGTTGGGAGCGCCGATTCTTCAACCCCTAAAGCTGCGATGCCCGCGATGCGGCAGCCGGCAGAATCGAACCACCTAGAGCGGGATGACTTTTCTTCGAATCGTCATCCCGCTCTAGCTTATTGCTGGAGCATGATCTTTTCCGAAAACCGGTTCCCACTTTTCGGGATCATGCCTAGCGGCTGTTCCCCGCGAGCGCCGACACCAGCACGCCGACATCGGCCAGTTTGTCGCATCCGAGCGCAAGGTCGACGATCCGCTCTGCCTGGGTGTCGCTTAAGGTGCGTCGCGCCAGCTTGCGGAATTTCTCGACCACATCGGCCTCGCTGGCGAACTTGTGCTCGCTGCCACGCGGCGCTTCCACAGTCTCGCTTTCCTGCGTGCCGTCATTAAATTGCACGTCGACACGCACCATATGGCGCAGCTTGGCGCCGCGCGCCGTGATGGCGGGATCGTGCACGACCTCGACCTTGGCGGCGAGCGCCATGCGGTGCGGGTCTGTCACGATGGCTTCGGAGAACTGATCGACAAAGACATCGCCTTCAGCCAGCAGCGTCGCGACGCAGAAGGGCAGGTTCATCTGCGCTGAGGTCAGTCCCTGCGGCTTGTAGGGCCAGCCGACGTGGTCCACGGTCGCCTGCGAGCCATGGACAGTGATTTTGGCGACGTCGTCCGCCCGGAACGGGCGCCGCGCCGCAATCGTTCGGATGGCGTCGAGCGTGGTGTGATTGCTGCCGACGCAGGAATAGAATTTGAGTGCGACGCCGAAAGTTTCGAACCGCTCGCCGAGGCCTGCAGTCAGCTCGGCCAGATTGAAACGATCGTGCGAGCGCGAGAAGGTGCTGCAGAAGCCCCCGTAAGGGCTCTCGAACACGTCGACGATCCCGGTGAATCCCGTTTCTGCCAATAGCGCGCCGTAAAGACCGCTTTGCGCGGCGCGGCCCGCATGCATGCGCTTGACCATGGCGCCGTATTGCGCCGCCATCAGGCCGGCGGCCTGGGTGCCGGCGATGCCGAGCGCATGGACCGTTTGATCGGCCGAAAGCCGCAAGCCCGCGGCGGCGCCCGCCGCGGCCGCGAATACACCGACGGTCGCGCCGGAATGCCAGCCCTGGCCGATATGCTCGGGTCCCATGCACAACCCGACGCGCGGCCCGATCTCGTATCCGGCCAGCGCGGCGCGCAGAAAATCCGGCCCGGTCATGCCGGGGCGCAGCTCCGCCACTGCGACAAGCGCCGGCAGCGTGACGGCGCCCACGTGCAGCACGCCTGCCCGGTGGACATCGTCGAGCTCGAAGCTCTGCACCAGCGTCCCGTTGACGAGCGCCGCATGGGGGGCGGACAAACGCCGGCCGGTGCCCCACACGGCGCAGGCCTTGGTCTCATCGAGCCCGCCGAGCGTCGCCATCAGAATGCGGCTCCACGGCAGTTCGGTGCCATAAAGAGCGCAGCCGAGCGAATCGAGGATCAACAGCTTGAGGCGGGCGATCACCTCGGCCGGAACGCGCCCATAGGTCAGGCCGGCGACGAATGCCGCCACGCCTTTGGTGTAAGGATTATCGCCGCGGGGTGCGTGGCTCATGCGCAATAGCGCCGGTCGCGGGCGTAGTCGTATTGGTGGAGGCGTCTAATTGTCATCGTTGCTCGTTGCCCGCTCCTCCAACATTCGCCGGCAGTGGTTGGCTCTCTCGATCAGGCGCGCGGCCAGGCGATCGACCACGTCATTATCCAGCCCATCTTCATGCGCACGCGCGCGCAGGGCATTAACGTCGTCGGGAAGGTACTTGATCATGAAATCTAATTCGTTGATCGCCTTGCCGACATCGACGCGCATTTCGCGCGCGAACTTTTGCCATTGACGAAGGCCGACCTGGCTGAGCTTGTACTCGCCGCCGATCTCCATCGCAAGCTTGACCTTTCGCAGATCGAATTCGTCGTAGGGAAGGACGCTGGCGACGTCGTAAAGGGGCGCGAGGCGGATCACGGGGCCGCTGGCAACAAGCAGCGAATAGTTCTTGGCATGCGCGTCCGTACCTCCGATAAGCCAGTTAAAGCAAAGGGCCTCGACAAAGGTATAGACGTCGGTTTCGCGGTCGGTGGAGTATGTGCGCAGCAATTCGACGATGTTGGCGGGCGTCGGGCCGTCTTCGTTTTGGTATTTCTTGGTCGGCATGATGCCGAGCGCCTGGCAGACATCTTCCTGGTGGACGCGGAGGATGTCTTCGCCGCTGGCCTGCCGATCGTAGCGCTCGATGACAATGGCGATCTCGTCTTCAAACCGCATCACTTTCGATGTTGCCACCGACAAACCCAGCCCGGCCGCAAGTTCGAGGCAGATGTGCTCGTTCTCCGCATGGCCGTCGAACTGGCCGGTCGGCGGTTTCAGAATATGCGTGGTCGGAATGCGTCCCGAAGGAATTCCCCAGCGGCCGTTTTGCAGAAGCAAGGCGGTTTTAGGCTGGGCGCCGGCGAGACTGAATTGCCCTGTATCCCGCGGCAGCCGCCATGCTGCGTGATCGGCGCGCAGCTCTTTCAGGCGCTTAGCAACGTCCGCCTCGTCAAGCCACTCGACATTGTCTTCCTTGCCGCTGCGTATCGCCTCGAAGCGCTCGGGCGTCACGAATTGGACAGCGCCTGCGCAATCCTCGCCGACATGGGAGATTAGCGCGAACACGTTGCGGGCAGACACCTGGAATTTCGCGGCCCAGCGATCGACCACTCGTTCGTTGTCCGGCAGGAGGCCCCAGAGGAACGCCTGAACCACGGCGGGACCGTGCTCTTGGGCCGCAAGCGGCATGGAGAGCGATAGCGGGTAGGCATGCGGCGCGTTGCGCCACGTGTCGTCATAGACGAAGGTGAGGCGGCCGCGGGGGTCATTGCGCACGCGGCCGACTTCCTTTCCGTCCAGAAGGACGACGAGTTCGACGGTCATGATCTTTTCTTCTTCGCCTTCGCGACGATCGCGTCGATATCGACTGTGGAGCCGGGTGTGCCACGGCGCGGCGTTTGCTCCACCTGGGCATTAAGACGGATGTCCAGGGCATCGACGGCGCGGAGCACCAGGGCAAGTTCTGCGCGGGGATGGCCGTGTTCGATATCGATCACCCACTGGCGGCTGACGCCAATGCGCTTGGCCAAGCTCGACTGATCGAGCTTCAGCTGCTTGCGCCGGTCGCGAATGACGGCGCCAAGATCGGCGGGTGAACGGACGAGCATGAGATTTTCCCGAATGTCAGCGTTCGCTAACATTAACATATGTCGGCGCTCGTTGACAATGCCAAATGTCATGGAACGAATACATCAATAGATTATATAATATAATCAATGCATTAAATAATGTGCAGAAACCTGATCAGCAGCATTTCGGGTGAAATCATCTTATGACAGCATGTCGCTTTACAGCATGTAGCTTTGAGGTGAAGCGCGCGCCAAGTTACCCGCGAAGGCGGCAAGTTTGCCTGAACCGACGCGCTTTTAGCCTCGCCTGGCGCGCAGAAAATCCCGTCCGCTCATGCCGGGGCGCAGTTCCGCCACTGCGACAAGCGGGGTGCGTGGCTCATGCGGAATAGTGCCGGTCGCGGGCGAGATAGCCGGCCGTATCGACGACCGCTTCGCGGTCTTTGAACGACGCCATGTCGTCGATCATGGCGGCGGCGCTGCCGTCTCGCGCGATCGTTGCCAGCACCCGCTGCATCGCCTTGATGGCGGCGCGCTGGGTATCGCTCGGGATGATGACCACGTGGTAGCCCAACTCCTGCAGGCGCGAAGCCGGCAACAGCGGCGTCTTGCCGCCATGGAACACGTTGATGAGCTTGTAGCCGGGCAGTCGCTGCGCGATGTCGGCGATCTCTTTTTCGCTGGTCGGCGCCTCGACGAAGATCATGTCGGCGCCCGCTTCGAGGTACGCCGCGGCGCGGTCGAGCGCCGCCGCATAGCCCTCCACCGCGATCGCGTCGGTACGGCCGATGACGATGAAATCGGGATCGTGCAGGGCGTCGCGCACGGCGTGTAGCCGCTGCACCATCTCGGGCGTGGGCACCAGCGCCTTGTCGTCGTAGTGGCCGCATTTCTTTGGGAAGGTCTGGTCTTCCAGGTGGAATGCCGCGACGCCGGCGCGCTCGAAGGCGCGCGCGGCGCGCTGGGCGGTGAGCGCATTGCCATAGCCGGTGTCGGCATCTGCGATCACCGGCACGCCCACCGTCTCGACCATCTCGGCAAGCCGGCGGACGATCTCATCGGGCGTGATCAGGCCGATGTCGGGCACGCCGGTCGAGCGCGCGATGGCGCCGCCGCTCGCATAGACGGCCGGAAATCCCGCCTGCTCCACGAGCCGCGCCGACAGGCCGTCGAACGCCCCGGGGGCGACCACGATGGCGCTGCCGCCCAGCATGGATTTGAATTTCGTGGTGGCGCGCACGCTGACTCTCCGCTTTCCGCCGGACGCAATACCGCCCAACGGCCGCTCCTAGCATGCGAGAAAAATGATATCCAGGAGCACGCTGACGAGAAATGCGCGTGAAAGCGAATTTCAGAACATGGGTGGGCGTTTGCGTTCAGACCTATGCGGCCGCCGTTCCACGGCCGGCACAATGCTTATGGACGACTGGGCAGGTCGCCCCACGGCTCATCATGAGCGAGGCGATCGAGCCGTCGGCGCGCATCGAAAGAGCCGAGCCCCCTGGCAACCTCATACCAGGCTCGCGCCGCGGCAGGACTGGTGTGCAGGCTGCCGACACCGAATGGGCCGCTGAAACCTGGGTCGTAGGTCTCGCCGAGCAACAGCGCGGCGCGGGCGTTACCGGCCTTCGCGGCCCGCCGAAGCAGGGTGCGCGCGGCGGAAAGATCGCCCGCGGCAAACAAACCCTCGGCGACCCTCAGGAGCAACACGATCTGCTCGGGATCGAGCTCGCCTAGATTCGAAGCGACCTCTTCACTTACGATGTCTTCCCTTGACAAGGGTGAAGTCGCGGGCGAATCGATGGCCATCGAACGAACGGGCTCGATCGGTTGGCCAGACTCCGTTGCCCGCGCCTGGGCGATTCGCGCCCTGCGCACCGATCGACGCTCTACCAACGTGTCGTCTACCAGCCGCAGCTCCACCGCAATATCGATCGCGCCAGCAAAGCCTCGCGGCGGCTGAATCACCACACCGGGAAGCTTGGCGACCGGGAGCCGCCAACCGTTTTCGCCAAACGGCCGGCCCGCCGACAGCGTCCACCCGCCCGGAAGACCGACGATCTCTATCGCTGCCGCTAAGATGATTTCGCGCGGCCCACGAACAGAAATTCCAAGAGGCAGGTGATCGTCCGCCCCCGCGGCCTCCGGGCTCGCCACGAGTTGCGGGGTCGGCGGATCGACTTGCGGCGCGGATGACACCGGGGCTGCCGCAACCGGGCCGGTCGAGACTGCTTGCGCGTTGCGCTCGCTCGCGGCTCGGAATACGACGGTCAGCAGGATCGCGACGATTGCCGCCAACAGTCCGACAACCGCGACCCTGGGCCAATTGATGCGAATCACCGGCTGGTCCGGCGCAACCTGCCGCCTCAGCTCGGCTTGGGCGTGGATTGCACGAACCACGGCATATCCCTCACGAACAATAAATCAATGAATCGGGGCTTCCGCCAAGCTTTGCTTGGGGTCGCAGTCAGAGCATTTAATATTCGGAAAGCGTCGCGCCGACAGAAATTAACACGGCGTGCGGAATCGGGTCAATCACCCGAAGCCGGAATATAGCGCATTCCGGCGGAATGGAACCGCGCCAGCAGCAGGGTTCCGGGTCGGAGACCGCGTTGTTGGCCATGTAATCGCCGACTGGACTGACGGCGAGGCGCCGCCGATCCTTTACAAAAAGACGCTTGGAATCTCGCTTCCGGGCGTCCTTTGCGAGCATGTGATATTTCGTAATGACCGGCCGAAGGCCGACGGCCGGGGTGTACTGCTGAACAAAAAGCGATACGCCGCCGGTGCCTGGATCAGCACCGTTTCGCCCGGCACCGGTCTCGATAGCTCTACAAGCGCTGAGCGTGCGGTGAGTGCCGCAACCGGCAGCGAGGACGCCTGCACATCGCTGAGCGGCGGCGCTGCTGCCACCGCCCGCATCCTGGCGTCCAGCAGCGATGAAAGGCTCGGCCGCGCCAAAACGCTCGGGGCCTGGCGGGCATCAACTGTCGGGCGACGCCGGCATGGGATGAAGCCAGTCCCCTCCCTGCCTCCCCCGCATGCGGGGGAGGCAGGGGGCGGCTAAGCCATCAGGTTGCGGCGTCGGCTTTCGCCGCCGTGGCGACGGTCTCCACCAGCGAAATGATGTTTTTCCGAACGGCGTTGTTCTGGATTTGCCGGAATGCGCTCATGAGCCGGAAACCATCCTTGAGTTCCGGCACATCGAATTGTTCCGCGACGGCGACTTCGATGCCGGCATCACCCGACGCGGAAAAGAAATATGTCACCGGGACGTCCAGTATCTTCGAAATTTCATAGAGCCGGCTGCAGCTCACCCGGTTGGTTCCCTTTTCGTATTTCTGCACCTGTTGAAACGCGACACCGAGCTTTTGTCCTAGGTCGGTTTGCGAAAGCGACAGTTGCAACCGACGCAACCGAATACGCTTTCCAACAATGACATCGATTGGATGAGGCATTAACGCACCACTACTTTCCTTGACGTTAGACTTGACCAAGTTTTAGCTCGACTCGACGACATGTAGCGCTGGGACGAGGCTGAAATTACTTAAACGTACTTGTAATTTTACTCAACGTCTACCTTCATGACATTGGAACCATTACGTTGATTTCGCGGCGCCCTCATCGCCAAAGAAGGCTTTTTCGGGGCATTAGCGGTCAGGGTGGCGCGGCGAGACCTGATTTCAGGTAATGACATACCTAAAATCGGCTGCTTGCCGTCTGGCGCCGCTAGCCGTCGGCGAGCAGATAGCCCGCATGGGCTCCCGCTGTTCGACGCCCTCGCCCTGGCACTCAATTTATCCGAGCCGCCTTCGCCTCCGGGGGGCTTCCCGTCGAACTCCCCGTCTCGATCGTGTTGGTGAGCTCGATGCCGGCCATCCGGAGACATTCGACCACGACCCCCGACACGCCAAGGCGCAGAGCCTCCTCCTCCGAATAACGAATGAGACGAGCCAAGGCCACCACGTCAGCTTTCATCGTCACCAGCGAATCTCCCGTCAGCATATGGTTTCGAAGCCATAATCCGCCCAGTGTGCCCATACTATCCGGAGAACCGGCCGCCGCATAGAGCAGGGATCAGTATTCAGGGATCAGGGATCAAAGATCAGGGACCTGATCCCTGATTACTGATCCCTGATCACTGATCTTGCGACGAATGCCAAGACAGCGCAGTCTACGGCGCAGTCTACGTCTCTCGATTTCAAAGCAACGATTGAGAGAATTTGCTGAAAATCAAAACCTGGAGGGAGGACATGCCTCGCAACACAACCTTGGCCGCCTTGTGGTCGATCGGCCTCGCTGCGATTGCGCCAGCAATCGCCGCTGACATGACGCCGCAGCGGCTCGTGAACGCAAGGAGCGAGCCGCAAAACTGGCTCATGATCCATCACGATTACGACAATTCCCGCCACTCCGCGCTCACGGAGATCAACCGCGGCACAGTCAAAAATCTCGAACTCAAATACACGTTCTCCATCGGCGGCCGCGCGACCGGAGGCGTCATGCGGGGCAAGGAGGAATCGACACCGCTCGTCGAGGACGGCTACATGTACGTGACCGACACCTGGTCGCGGGTGATGAAATTCGACGTGCGCAGCGGGACGCAGGCGATCCCGCTGTGGCGCTACGATCCGAAAATCCGGGTGTCGCGGACGACCCGCGGCCTTGCCATGTACGGCAACAACATATTCCTTTCCACCTATGATGCGCGCCTGATCGCGCTCAACCGGGACACCGGCGAGGTGGTCTGGGAGGTGCAGGCGGCGGCGCCGACGGACCCCAAGACCGGCACCCCGTCGAAAACCCAGGCGTTCTCCGGCGCGCCCTTGGCCATCAAGACCGCAGCCGGCCGCGAACTCCTGGTGCAGGGTGAGTCGACCGGCGGCTCTCTCGGCACCAGGAGCTGGATCGGCGGCTTCGACATCAAAACCGGCGAGCTGGCGTGGCGCACCTTCACGATTCCGGCTCCGGGCGAGCCCGGCTCCGAAACTTGGAAGGACAATCACAATGCCTGGCGCATCGGCGGCGCCAGCGTGTGGCAGACCGCCTCCTACGATCCCGCCACCAACCTGCTTTATTTCGGCACCGGCGACGCCTTCCCGACCTTCGATCCTGAGTATCGCCCGGGCGACAACCTCTACACCGCGAGCACGCTGGCGGTCGACGCCGATACCGGCAAGATCGTGTGGTTCTTCCAGGAGACGCCCAACGAGCATTGGGATTTCGACACGCCAAGCCCCAAGATGCTCTATGAGGCGACCATCAACGGCGAGACGCGCAAGGTGGTGGCGAACTTCTCCCGCAATGGCTTCTACTACACGCTCGACCGCGCCAGCGGCCAGTTCATCCGCGCCGACCAATACCAGGAGAAGGTGACCTGGACCAAAGGCATCGACCCCAAGACCGGCAAGCCGCTCGACTACGATCCGGCAAGCGACGTGCAGCGCTATGCCGGGATCGGCCAGCGGCGCGGCAAGCCGGGGCAGGAAGCGTGTCCATGGTTCAACGGCTCGCCCACATTCTTTCCGCCGACATTCGACGCCAAGCGCATGATCGCCTATGTGTCCGGCGCCGAAGGCTGCTCCGGCGGCACCATTGTGCAGACCCCGATGGATGAGAAGAAGGACTGGGTGGGCCTGCGCATGTGCTGCCAGGAACAGGGCCGCGCCACCGCGCATGGCGCGCTGTGGGCGCTCGATGTGCGCACCGGCAAGATCGTCGGCAAGACGCAGTATCCGGTGCCGAACCAGTCCGGCATGCTGTCGACCGACGGCGACCTCGTCTTCACCGGCCATTCCAACGGCCGCTTCTCGGCCTACGATGCCGATACGGTCAAGGAACTGTGGAGTTTCAGCCTCGGAACGCCGATCACGGCGCCGCCGATGACCTACGGGGTCGGCGGCAAGCAATACGTGGCGGTGGTGGCGGGCGGCGAAGCGGAGCTGCGCGGCGCCGTGCTCTACCAGCCCTCGGCATTCGTCGCGGTGTTCGGGTTACAGTGATCAGGTATCAGTAATCAGGGATCAAGAAAGCCATAGCCGCAGAGGTCTCTTGATCCCTGACCTCCGATTACTGATTCCTGTTACGTCGGCCACGGCTTCGGCGGCGTGAACGACGTCGCGGTGAACGCAATCTCCGTGATCGCCTTGAGGCTGCGCGCGCCGTACCGGAACGGAACGATGAGGCGCAGCGGTGCGCCGTGCTGCGGCGGTATGGGCTCGTCATTGAGCTGCCATGCCAGGACGACCTGCGGGTGCATGAGCGTCGTCATGTCCTCGTCGATGAAATATCCGTCCGAGCCCACCAGCCTGCCATAGTGAGCGAAGTTCTGGGCGCCGATCGCCTGAGCAAAGTCGGAAAAGCGCACGCCGGTCCACTTCACCGTGCCGCGCGGCATCGGGGCGCCGCATTGCAGCCGCACCACGTAGGAGTGCCGCGGCAGTTTCTCGAGAACGTCGAAGGTCAAGGTGCCGGAGAGCTTCGCGGTGCCCCGCGCGTCAATCTTGACCTTCATCTTGCGCACATCGTATTCGCCGGCGGGTGTCTGGTTCTTGGTGCGCCACAGCACGCCGGTGATCGCGCCCGCTTCCTGGGGCATGTACTCGACCGCCGATCCGTCGGGCTTGAGCGGCAGCGTCGAGATGTTGCGAAGCTGGGTGTCCACCAGACCCTCAGGCTGTGGCCCGGCTTGAGCCGCGACCTCCCGGGCCTTGAGCCCCGCAAGCGACAATCCGGCCACGGCCGCGGCGGAAAACTGCATGGTCTCGCGTCGAGACACCTTCATAGCGTACCTCCCATACGGGCCGAACATTTCTCAAGAAAATGCGGCCATGATTGTTAATCTCAAGCCGATTCCACCACGTAATCCTTAAAATAGCTGGTGCTGTCGGTCTTTGACCACAGACCGATCTTGCCGGATACCGGCTCCGGCAGCGTATATTCGAGGGCAAGCTGTCCATTGATGTAGGTTTTGAAGTCGGTGCCCGAAACCGTCATCTTCAGGTCATGCCATTGATCGCGGGCCAAGTGCCACGGCTCCCGTCCCGGACCACGCCTTACCATTTTCCGGATGCCATCGTGGAAGGTCCAAAGCGTGATGTTGTATTCGGTGTCATTATAGCGCGTGGAGAGCCAGTCGCCATTGGGCTTGACGTTGAACAGGATGCCAGAGCAGCGATCGAGATCGCCGGCAATGGTTTTGAACTTCAGGCTGATGGCGCCGTTTGAGAAGTTGTCCACGCCATTGAGTGTTGCGATCGGGTAGTAGGCGAACTGCTTGACGTTATCGATGAAATCCTCTTGCGAGGCGTTGTAGAAGCTGCGCGCCCGTTCGGCGAGCAAAGCGGTGCGGTTGTTCTGGTTCGCCTTCCAGGGTTGGCCATCGACCATGATCACCTTGTCGGCGCCATCCTGAACGACGCGCCATGTTCCGACGACGGGCTGAAACGCCAGGGGCGGTTGGCCGACGCGTTCTTTGCTCAGGTCGACTCTGAGCTCGGCAGCGGCAATGCGCCTTGCTGAAAGCGGTGTTACGGCAAAACCCGTTGCGGCAATCACGAGGTCGCGTCGAGACAGTCCACTCATGCCAACCTCCTCCTTTGGAAAAACAGTCCGAGGCCGATCACCGCCAGGGGCCACACCACGTAAAACAATGGTACGGCGCCGAGGGGTTGCGCGGCAAGCGGGTGACCGCGATGACCGGCTTCGCCCTCCTGCGGGGCCGCAATCCCCGCCAGCTCATAGATCGCATCGAGCACGCCATCCGTCGTCGTGGCGCGGCCGACGATGCGCTTGCCGCCGAGATCATACCAAATCTCTCCGTAATGCTTGCTTGCCTGCTCGAACAATCCGGTCGAACTGCTGGAAACATACTCTACGGTCACGTTCGGCATGGTGCGGCGCAGTTTGGAGAGGGTTTGCTTTTCAAGGTCGAAGCGCCGCGGGTCTTCCGGCGCGAGATGCGCTTCGACTCTTAACGGTGCCGTGATCTTGCTTAAAATAGCAGCTTCAGATTCACCAAAGGAATTCCGTTCGTTTTCCGAGACGTCCCAACTCGGTCTTACAAAGGATGACGCGAAGGCGAGAACCGCGGCCACGCAGAGAATCGCGACCGACTCCGTCGCCCGCCGCCGCACCGATACGCCCAAGCGCATCCAGATCGCGGCAAGAACCAGCGATGCCGAGATGAGAGTAAAAGCCGTCAGCACCAGATCGAGGCGCACTAATCCTCGACGGAAGGCCTGCAGCATTTCCGCAGGAGTGTAGCTCGCGATCTGCTCCCACGTACCACCCTGAAACGCGGCCACGAAGCTCAGTACCCATGTGCCGACCGTGAAGGCGAGCACCAGGATGGCGGCAGTCGATGGATGCTCGGCGAGCGAAGCGGCGGCAGCCGCAAGGGCGATCACGATCCCGGCGTTAAGCAGGTGCCCAAGCGCAAGCGAGCCGATTTCCGGCGCGTACAGGCTGCCGCCATAGCTCGCCCAGAGGATGCCGGCGAGGACAATGGGAACGCCCGCAAGCAGCCATCCCGCTCCCAGCACGAGCGCCTTCGCGCCAATCATCGACAGCGGCATCATCCCTCGCTGCAGCTCGAGCTTGAGAGCGCCGCTGGTGCGATCGCCCGCAATCGCGCGAATAGCCACGAACGGCAGAAGGAAGGACGCCGCGATCTCGTATGCGCTGAAGGTTGGGGCGACGACGCCGTCGAGCGGAAACAGCGCGTCGGCAAGTCCCGCCCCAGGCCCCCCTTGGCCGCTCGCTTCCGCATAGGAGCGAACGGCACTGATGAAGGATACGCCCACCAGCGGACCGATCACCGCCAGCATCACCCACCAGGAGCGCGAACTCATCAGTTCGCGCCACTCTTTCTTGACAAGCCATCGCCATGCGCTGCTACGCGAGGGCAAGGAAGACCTCCTCAAAATCTGGTGGCAAGTCATGGCCGGCGCGCTGGCGCGCTAGCGCGGTGAGTGTGTCAAGCGTGCCCTCGGCGACAACATGGCCGCCGCTCAACAGCACGAAACGATCGCAGACCTTCGCGGCATCGGCGATTTGGTGAATAGATAGAAAGAACGTGCGGTCCCGCGTGAGATGCTTGCGGAGTGTCGCCGCCGCTTCGCGGCTCTGGCGCAAGTCCAGGCCTTCGAACGGCTCGTCGATCAGCAGGATCGGCTGCGGCGCCAGCAGCCCGAGCGCCAGCAAGGTGCGTTTGCGCTGCCCTTTGGACAGGGCGCGGATCGGCACCTGCATCAGCGGCGCCAAGGCCAGGTCGGCAACAAGCTGCTCGTATATCCCGTCGCGGCCGCCGAAAAAGCCGAGGCCGTATTCCAGGACCCACCGCACCGGCTGGTCCGGCCAGGGAGCGATGCCGTCCGGAACGTAGAATAGCTTGGATGAACGGTGTCGCCCGTCTACCGGCGCCGGGCCGAAGAAGATTTTTCCCCGATCCGCGGCCTCCAAACCGGCCACGCATTCGAACAGCGTGGTCTTTCCGGCACCGTTCGGCCCGATCAGGCCTAGAATCTCGCCGGTCCGAATCGAGAAACCGACGTCTTCAAGCGCGTGAAGCCGTCCGTAGGTTTTGGAAAGACCATCGACCCGAACGACAGCCTCAGCTGCGTTGTGAGCGCCCACCCTTGTCTCCAACTCTTTCAATGAATCTCCGGCTCCGGAGTTCTCTCCCCCGCAAGCAGGAAATCGAAATCGCAGCCCTCGTCGGCCTGCCCGATATGGGCCGAGTACATCGCCCCGTAGCCGCGCTGGTAATGCGGCGCCGGCGGGCGCCAGGCGCTGCGGCGGCGCGCGAGTTCTTCGTCGGCGACGTGGAGATGGATGCGCCGCGCATCGGCGTCGACCTCGATCTCGTCGCCGGTCTCAACGAAAGCGAGCGGCCCGCCCACGTAGCTTTCCGGCGCCACATGCAGGATGCAGGCGCCGTAGCTGGTGCCGCTCATGCGGCCGTCGGAGAGGCGCAGCATGTCGCGCACGCCCGCCTTCACGAGCTTCCGCGGGATCGGCAGCATCCCCCATTCGGGCATGCCGGGTCCGCCCTTGGGACCGGCATTCTTGAGCACGATGACGTGGTCCGGCGTGACGGCAAGATCGTCGCGATCGATCTCGCGGGCCATGTGGTTGTAGTCCTCGAACGCAAGCGCCGCGCCGCGGTGTTTGAGCAGCCGCGGATCGGCAGCCGAGGGCTTCATGACGCAACCGCGCGGCGCCAGGTTGCCGGTCAGCACCGCGGTCGCTCCGGCGGTCGAGATCGGATCGTTGAGCGAATGGATGACGTCGCGCAGATGCACCTTGGCGCCATCGAGGCCGTCGGCGAGCGGCTTGCCGGTTACGGTGAGGCAGGTGAGGTCGAGGCACTCACGGAGTTCAGCCATCAGGCCGCGGATGCCGCCCGCATAATAGAAATCCTCCATCAGGTATTTGCCCGAGGGCCGCACGTTCGCGAGCACCGGCACTTCGCGCGAAATATCGTCGAAGCGCTTCATGTCGAGCGCGATCCCGGCGCGCCGCGCCATGGCGACGAGGTGGATAATGGCATTGGTCGAGCCGCCCATCGCCATGTGAACCCGGATGGCGTTGTCGAACGATGCGGGGGTGAGAATGCGGGCCGGCGTCAGGTCCTCCCACACCATGTCGACGATGCGGCGTCCGGCGGCGGCGCACATGCGAATGTGGCTCGAATCCACAGCCGGTATCGACGATGCGCCCGGCAGCGCGAGGCCCAGCGCTTCGGCGATCGCCATCATTGTGGCGGCCGTGCCCATCACCATGCAGGTGCCGAAGCTGCGCGAGATGCCGCCTTCGATCTCGGTCCAGTCCTTTTCGGTAATGCGGCCGGCGCGTTTTTCGTCCCAGTATTTCCAGGCGTCGGAGCCGGAGCCCAGGGTCTCGCCGCGCCAGTTGCCGCGCAGCGACGGCCCGGCCGGGACGTAGATCGCCGGCAGCCCCATGCTGATCGCCCCCATCACGAGGCCCGGCGTGGTCTTGTCGCAGCCCCCCATCAGCACGGCGCCGTCGATCGGATGGCTGCGTAAGAGCTCCTCGGTCTCCATGGCGAGAAAATTCCGATAGAGCATGGTGGAGGGCTTCACCATCGGCTCGGCGAGCGACATTGCCGGCAGCTCGATCGGCAGCCCGCCCGCCTGCAGGATGCCGCGCTTGACATCCTCCGCCCGCGCGCGCAGGTGCCCGTGACAAGCGTTGATGTCGCTCCACGTATTGATGATGCCGATCACCGGCTTGCCGCTCCAATCCGGCGAATCGTAGCCGAACTGGCGCAAGCGCGAGCGGTGGCCGAATGCGCGCAGGTCGTTGACACCGAACCAGCGGTGGCTGCGCAGCTCTTCAGGGCGTTTGCGGGTCATGGGGATTCCGGCGGACCGCGGGCGTCTCGCCCGCTCTTTAAGAGCAACCAAATGCGGGCGAGACGCCCGCGGTCCCAGCGATGCCCGCGCTCCTTACTCGATCGAGGCGCCGGAGAACTTGACGGCCTTCTCCCATTTCGCGGTTTCGGATGCCATCACCTTGCCGAAGTCGCCCGGTGTGCCGCCCATCGGAATGCCGCCGAGGTCGGCGAGCCGCACCTTCATCTTGGCATCCGCAAGCGCGTCATTGACGGACTTGTTGATCTTCTCGACGATACTGGCGGGCGTGCCCTTCGGCGCCCCGATGCCGAACCAGGCGCTCGCCTCATAGCCGGGGACCGTGTCGGCCACGACCGGCACGTCGGGCAGCGCTTCGTTGCGGGTGTCGGTGGTGACCGCAAGGGCGCGCAGCTTGCCGGATTTGATGAATTCGATCGAGGACGGCATATTGTCGAACAGCACGTCGGTGGTGCCGGCGATCAGGTCCGTGAGCGCCGGCCCGGCGCCGCGGTACGGGACGTGGGTCATCTTGACCCCGGTCATCGCCATGAACAATTCGCCCGACAGATGCACCGATGTGCCGTTGCCGGATGAGGCCATGTTGATCTTGCCGGGATTGGCCTTGCCGTAGGTGATGAATTCCGCCACCGTCTTCGCCGGGAAATTGGGATTGACCTCCATCACGTTCGGCACGCGGGTGATGCCGGCGACCGGCGCGATGTCGCGCAGGACGTTAAACGGCAGCTTCTTGTAGAGCGTTGCATTGATGCCATTGGCGGGGTTGACCAGGAGCAGCGTGTAGCCGTCGGGCGGCGCGTTCACCACCACTTCGGTGCCGATGTTATTGCCGGCGCCCGGACGGTTATCGATCACGAATTGCTGGCCGAGGTGCTCGGAGAGATATTGACCGATGAGCCGGGCCAGAATGTCGGTGGTGCCTCCGGGCGGATAAGGCACCACCCATTTCACCGGCTTGGTGGGGTAATCCTGGGCCCGCGCCGCACTGCAGGCGAGGCCAAGCGCCGCGACGATAAGAGCCAACAGGCGGAACGATCTCAACAGTCGCATGAAGGTTTCCTCTCGGACCAGGTTTCGGTGAAGCTTTATCTTGCCCGCAAGCCGGCGACACTGCATGGCGCAGAGGTTAAGCCCGGCTGAGGGGCAAGCACAAGTGCGATCAGTGCACCTGAAGAGCCGTAGCGTCGTGCCTCAAGATCAATTTGGACGTTGCGATTCTAAGCGCTGCCATAGTAAGAACAAACCGTGGACCCGGAAGGCGAATTCATCCCGCGGCTTGATATCCTACCTTTGCCGCAGCGACGGCTGTGGGACGAATTCGCCGGCATTCCGCCGGAGTTCGTTCTCTACGGCGACACCGCGATTGCCCTTCATCTCGGGCACCGCGAGTCGATCGACTTCGACTTTTTCGGCAACCGCTCGTTCGATCCGGCGAAGCTTATGTCCGCAGTGCCGTTCATGGCAGGCGCGCAGATCACGCGGCGCGAGCCAAATACGCTGGAGGGGATCGTCGATCGCGATGGCATCGTCAAGGTATCCTTCTTCGGCGTGCCAGAAATTCCAAGGCTTGTGCGGCCGCACAAGGTTCTCCACAACGGGGTCAAGGTGGCATCCTTGCTTGACCTCGCCGGCATGAAGGCATCGGTCGTGCAAGTCAGGGCCGAGGCCAGAGATTACATCGACGTTGATGCAATGATGGCCAGCGGCAAGATCGATCTGCCGACAGCTCTCGCGGCCGGGCGGGCGATCTATGGCACGCAGTTCAACCCCGAGATTACGCTGAAGGCCCTGTCTTTCTTTGATGATGGCAATTTGCGCCGGCTGGCCGAACCGCTGAAAGCGCGGCTTGCCAAGGCGGCGCGCGAGGTGGACCTTGACGGGTTGCCGGATTTGAACGACCTGAAGCGCGATTGGGAGCCTCGGAGATGAAGCCAATTCCGCTTAATCCCGAAACCGAAAGAGTAGCGCGGCGCGTCATCTGGTTCGAGCCGCCCGTCGAGGCGCTCGCCGATCCCGTCCGCTTCATGGCTTATGCCATGTCGCACGCGATGCCCGACGACATGAAGGTCATCCGGCGTTACGTGTCGGACGACGATTTTCGGGAGGCGCTCGATCGCGCTCCGCCCGGAATTGTCGATCCCCGCTCATGGGCGTACTGGAATTCGAAGCTCGGCCGGTTTCCGCCGCCATCGCCGCCAAAGCGCCAGCTCGGTTAGGACCGTAGGGCGCACCAAGCGTAGCGCATTGCGCCATTCCCCTGCGAAAGCCGCGGACGCTGCCAAAGTCCCACCCGATCTTGCCGCCTGAGTCCGCGCCAGCCTATCGTTGCCGCCATGGATCACTCCGCCGGCGCCTCCGCAGCCGCGTCAGGGGTAGACGGCCTGAGGTTCGACTCTCCCCACAGCCGGCGGTGCAGCCGATCGAGCAGCAGGTACACCACCGGCGTGGTGTAGAGCGTCAGCAGCTGCGACACCGCAAGACCGCCGATGATGGTCATGCCGAGCGGGCGGCGCAGGTCGGAGCCGGTGCCGGTGGCGACCAGCAGCGGAACCGCTCCGAGCAACGCCGCCATCGTGGTCATGATGATCGGCCGGAAGCGCTGGAGACAGGCCTCGTGAATCGCCTGCTCGGGCGTGCGGCCGCCGTGGCGTTGCGCGGCAAGCGCGAAGTCGACCAGCATGATGCCGTTCTTCTTGACGATCCCGATCAAGAGGATGATGCCGATGAAGGCGATGATGGTGAGCTCGGCGCCGAACAAGGTCAGCGCCAGCAATGCGCCGAGGCCCGCAGACGGCAGGGTGGAGATGATCGTGAGCGGATGGGCGAGGCTCTCATAGAGCACGCCGAGCACGATATAGACCGCGACGAGCGCCGCCAGGATCAGCAATTCCTGCGACGCGGCGCTGTCGCGAAACACTTTCATGTCACCGGCAAAATCGGTCCGCACCGTGTCCGGCAAATGCATCTCGGCCATCGCCTGCATGACGGCGTTGGCCGCGGTCTCGAGCGGGGTATCGGCGGTGAGGTTCCAGGTGACGGTCGCGGCCGGATATTGGGATTGGTGATTGACGGAAAGCGGCGTGTTGGATTTCTCAAGCCGCGCGACGGCGGCGAGCGGCACCTGGGTGGCGCCGCGCGATACGCCCTGGGCGGTGCCGCCGCCGACGTAGACGCGATTGATGTTTGCGGGATCCTGCTGAAACTGCGGATCGATCTCAAGGATCACCCGATACTGGTTGCGCTGGGTGAAAACGGTCGAGATCTGGCGCTGCGAGAACGCATTGTTGAGCGCATTGTCGATGTCCTGGACCTGGATGCCAAGCCGGGACGCGGCGGAGCGGTCGATCAACACATTGGCCTGCAGGCCGCCCAGTTGCCGATCGGTGGTGACATCGATGATGCCCGGAATGCGCCGGATGCGGTCCTGCACCCGCGGCAGCCATAAGGACAATTCCTCCGCATCGGCGTCCATCAGGGTGAACTGGTATTGCGATTGGCTGGCACGGCCGCCCAGATAGGGCAGCTGCTGCGCCGGCCACATGAAGACGCGCAGGCCCGGTATATCCGCGACCGCGAGCCGCATGCGGTCCACGATGGCCGAGGTCGACATGCCGCCGCGCTCTGAGGGCGGCTTGAGGCCGATGAACAGGCGGCCGTTGTTGACCGTCCCGCTCCAGGCGCTGCCGCCGACCGAGGAACCGACGGCGGCGACAGCGGGATCGGCCTGCACGATTGCGGCAGCGCGCTGCACCAGCACGGTCATCTGCTGGAACGAGATGTCCTGCGATGCCCCCGCGTAGGCGCCCACGAAGCCGCTGTCGTCGGGCGGAAAGAAGCCTTTGGGCGTGTGGATATACATGTACACGGTGAGCGCCATCGTGGCGGCCAATGCCGCCAGGGTCAGGAATTGGTGGCGCAGGACGAATTGGAGGCTCATGCCGTAGCGACGGACCATCGCTGCCAGCGCATTCTCGACCAGCCGGTCGAACCACCCCCGCCCCGCCCCCTCCCTAACCCTCCCCCGCAAGCGGGGGAGGGTTAGGTGGGGGCTCTCACGGAGAAAACGGGCGCAGATCATCGGCGTCACCGACAGCGACGCGAACGTCGAGATCGTGATGGCGAACACCAGCGTCACCGAAAACTCGCGAAACATCCGTCCCGCGAGACCGCCCATGAACAGCATCGGAATGAATGCCGCAACGAGCGACACGCTGATCGAGACGACGGTGAAGCTGATCTGGCGCGCGCTCGCGATGGCGGCGCGCATCGGCGACATCCCGCGTTCCAGGTTGCGGAAGGTGTTTTCGATCATCACGATGGCGTCGTCGACCACGAAGCCGACCGAGACCGCGAGCGCCATCAGCGACAGGTTGTCGATCGAGAAACCCGCAAACCACATCGCCGCGCAGGTGCCCGACAGCGACAGCGGCACCGTGATCCCGACCGCAACGGTCGGCGCTGACCGGCGCAGGAAGACGAACACCACCAGCATGACGAGGACGATGGTGGCGCCGAGCGTGAGCTGCATGTCGCGCACGCTCGCCCGGATCATCAGGGTGCGGTCGGTCAAAACCGAAAACTGGATGCCAGCCGGCACCCAGCGCTTGAGCTCCGGCAGCATCGCGTAAATGCGGTCGACCGTCTCGATCACGTTGGCGTCGGCCTGCTTGGTGATGTTGATGAGTATGGCGGGCTGCCCATTGAACCACGCGGCCGCGCGGCTGTTGCGGGTGCTCTGTTCCACGCTGGCGATGTCGCCGAGCAGCGTCACGGCGCCGTTCTGGGATTTGACGACGATATCGCGGTATTCGCGCGGGTCGCGCATCTGGCCGTTGGTCGCGATCGTCTGGGCAATGCCGTCGCTGTCGAACACGCCGAGCGGGCCGGCCGCATTGGCATTGATGATCGCGAGGCGGACATCCTCCATGCTCAGGCCCATGGAGGCGATCGCAACCGGATTGACGCGTACGCGCATCGCCGGCTGCTCGGCGCCGTTGACGGTCGCCTCGGCGACGCCGTCGAGCTGCGAAATGCGCTGCGCCAGCACGGTGTCGGCCACGTCGTAGATCGCGCTCGGCGCCAGCGTATCGGAGGTGAGCGCCAGGATCAGGATCGGCGCGCCGTTGGGATTGGCCTTGCGGAAGGTCGGCAGGCTCGGCAGGTCGCCGGGCAGGTCGGCGACGGCGGCGTTGAGCGCGGCCTGGACGTCGCGCGCGGCGCTGTCGATCTTGCGGCCGAGATCGAACAGGATCGAAATCGACGACGCGCCGAGCGTACTTGTCGAGGTCAATTCGATCACGCCGGGATTTCGCCGA
>Ga0209131_1000880_pt1 | contig 20990 bp, 19 predicted proteins | sample GraSoi_2013_40cm_FD_185826 | JGI IMG/M metagenome (GOLD analysis project Ga0209131, IMG submission 185826) | Grasslands soil microbial communities from the Angelo Coastal Reserve, California, USA - Sample 9_17_2013_40cm (SPAdes) (version 2) | ecosystem: Environmental > Terrestrial > Soil >... | reverse complement strand
GTCCTTCACCTTGGCGAACGCCGCGCGCTCCCTCTATCTCGGCATCACCGGTGGCCAGACGGTTGCGGTGCCCGGCGCACCCGAGACGCGGCGCTACCTGCAGATGATGACACGCTTTTCCGCCGCCTTCGCGCTGCTCTCGGACGTCTCGATGTTCGTGATCGGCGGAAGCCTGAAGCGCCGCGAGAAGATCTCCGCGCGCCTGGGCGACATCCTCTCGATGCTCTACATCGCCTCGGCCACGGTGAAGCGCTTCCAAGACGAGGGCCGCCAGAAAGAGGACCTTCCGCTCCTCACGTGGGCCATGTACGACTGCTTCTTCAAGATCCAGGTGGCCATCGACGGCGTGCTCGACAATTTTCCGAGCCGCTTCGTGGCCGCGGGCCTGCGCCTGCTCGTGTTCCCGAAGGGCCTCACGCTGAATGCGCCCTTCGACAAGGTCGGCGCGAAGATCGCGACGATCCTGATCACGCCTTGCGCCGCGCGCGATCGCCTCACCGCGGGCGCCTACATCCCGCGCCGCGAGGACGACGTGATCGGCCGGCTGGAATTCGCCATGGAAGCGACCGTCAAGGCCGACCCCATCGAGGCCCGGATGCGCACGGCGATGAAGGAGGGCAAGTTGCCGCAGCGCACGCTCGCCGAACGGCGCGCCTCGGCTGTGCAGCAGGGCATCATCACGCAGGAAGAGCACGACCATCTCGTCTATACCGATCGCCTGCGCCGCGAGGTCGTGAAGGTCGATGACCACGAGCCGGATCTCTCGCGCGGGGCGAAGCACGGGGAGGACTCATGGCAGGCGGATTCGAGGAAAAAGGCGGCCGTAGCGTCTTTCTAGTCGACGGGGCGCGCACCCCGTTCCTCAAGGCAAGAACGGGACTCGGGCCCTTCACCGGCTCGGACCTCGCGGTGAACGCGGGGCGCGCGCTTCTCATGCGCCAGCCGTTCGAGCCGGACGCATTCGACGAAGTGATCATCGGCGCCGCGATGCCCTCGGCGGACGAGGCGAACATCGGGCGCGTCGTGTCGCTTCGCCTCGGTTGCGGCGACAAGGTGCCCGCGTGGACCGTGATGCGCAATTGCGCCTCGGGAATGCAGGCGCTCGACTCGGCGGCGGTGAACATCATGGCGGGCCGCTCGAGCCTCGTGCTCGCCGGCGGCACGGATGCCATGAGCCACGCGCCGCTGCTCTACGGGCCCGCGATGGTGAACTGGCTTGCTGCCTGGTATGCCGCGAAGGGAGTCGGCGCGCGCGCGGCGCAGGCGACGAAATTCCGCGTGTCGATGCTGGCGCCGGTGATCGCGATCCTGCGCGGCCTCACCGATCCCATCGTGAAGCTCTCCATGGGTTCGACCGCGGAGATCGTCGCCAAGCGCTTCGGCATCACGCGCCAGATGATGGACGAGTACGCCACGGAATCGCATCGGCGCACCGCGTTCGCGCAGGACAACGGGCACCTTACCGAAGTCGAGCCGATGTACGGGCCCGACGGCACGGTCTACTCGCTCGATGACGGCGTGCGGCGCGACTCGAGCGTGGAAAAGCTCTCGAAGCTGAAGCCCGTCTTCGACCGCACCTACGGCAACGTCACCGCCGGCAACAGCTCCCAGGTGACCGACGGCGCCGCGATGGTGGTCCTCGCCTCGGAAGACGTCGTGAACGAATACAATTTGAAACCGCTGGGGCGCATCGTCGATACGCACTGGGGAGCGCTCGATCCGGCCGAGATGGGACTAGGCCCCGTGCACGCGATCACGCCGCTGCTCATGCGCCATGGCCTCACGTTCGCCGACATCGATGCCGTGGAAGTGAACGAAGCCTTCGCCGCGCAGGTGCTGGGCTGCCTCGCGGCCTGGGACAGCGCCGAGTACTGCAAGGAGTCCTTCGGCCTCGACCGCGCCTTCGGCGCGCCCGACCGCGCGAAGCTCAACGTCGACGGCGGCGCCATCGCCATCGGCCACCCCATCGGCGCTTCGGGCGCGCGCGTGGTGCTGCATGCGCTCAAGGTCCTCGAGCGCACGGGAGGAAAACGCGCCGTGGCGTCGCTTTGCATCGGCGGCGGCCAGGGCGGCGCGATGCTGCTGGAAAGAACGTGAGAGTCATTCCTGCGTAGGCAGGAATCCAGGGACCAGAGCAGCGCGTACGCTCCGCTTAGGCCTCTGGATTCCTGCCTACGCAGGAATGACCGAATATCAACAAGAAGAGGAGGCTCCATGAAAACCGAAATGTTCTATCTCGCATGTATCGCGACGTTCACCGCGCTCATGTGGATTCCATACGTGCTGAACCGCTGCGTGGTGTGGGGCCTCACCGATACGGTGGGTTACCCCGCCCATCCGAAGCCGCTCGCGCCGTGGGCCGAGCGGTTGAAGAAGGCGCACGCCAACGCGGTCGAGAACCTGGCGGTATTCGCCACACTCGTGCTCGCGGCCAACGCGCTCGGCATCACGGGTGGCGTGGTCGCCACCGCAGCGGTCGTGTACTTCTGGTCGCGCGTCGTGCACGCCGTCGCGTACACGGCTGCATTGCCGTGGGTGCGCACGCTCGGATTCACGGTCGGCTTCCTCGCGCAGATGGCCGTGGCCTGGCAAATCTGCGCACACTGATGGAACTGAAGAACTGGAAGCTCGACGTCGACGCGGACCACCTCGCGTGGTTGTGGTTCGACCGCGCGGGATCGACGACGAACACGTTCTCGAAGGAAGCGCTGCGCGAGCTGGGGCAGGTCGCCGATCACCTGAAGTCGATGCCGCCCAAGGGGCTCGCGATCCTCTCGGCGAAGGACAATGGCTTCGCGGCCGGCGCCGACATCGACGAGTTCACCTCGCTCAAGGATGCGGACGAGGCGATCGCGTTCACGGTCCTGGGCAACGAGGTCTTCGACAAGATCGCGGCGCTGCCCTTCCCGGCGGTGTGCCTCATCCACGGCTTCTGCATGGGCGGCGGCATGGAGCTGGCACTCGCGTGCAAGTACCGCGTGATGGACGACGGCGCGAAGACCCGCATGGCGCTTCCCGAGGTGATGCTCGGCATCGTTCCGGGTTGGGGCGGTGCCAACCGCCTGCCGAAGCTGATCGGCGCCGCGCCCGCGCTCGACCTCATGCTCACCGGGCGCGGAGTCGACAGCCGCCGCGCGAAGAAGCTGGGCCTCGTCGACGCGGTCACGCCGCGCCGCCACTTCGAGAACGCCGCGCGCACGATCCTCAGGAACCCGCCGCCGCTTTCGAAGCCCGGCCTCGCCGCGGCGATGACCGACTGGCCCGGCGTGCGCAACCTCGTCGCGAAGATGTCGGCGAAGAAGGTGGCCGAGCGCGCGCGGCGCGACCACTACCCGGCGCCGTACGCGATCATCGACCTGTGGAAGGACTTCGGCGGCGACGTGCGCAACGTCCCGCGCGAGCATCCCGCGTCCACCGCGAGCCTCTTCTTCCACCCGACGACGCGCAACCTCATTCGCATCTTCAAGCTGCAGGAACGGCTGAAGGCGTTCGGAAAGGAGGCCGCGATCCCGATCAGGCACCTGCACGTGATCGGCGCGGGCGCCATGGGCGGCGACATCGCAGCATGGTCGGCACTGCGAGGGGTGACCGTGACGCTGCAGGATCTCGCGCCCGAACGCATTTCGCCCGCGATCAAGCGAGCGGCCGAGCTCTACAAGAAGCGCCTCAAGCAAGCGCACCTCATCCAAGCGGCGATGGACCGCCTCATTCCCGACGTGAAGGGCGACGGCGTCGCGAAGGCGGACCTCGTGATCGAGGCGATCGTCGAGAACGCGGAGGTGAAGCGCAAGCTCTTCGCGCAGGTCGAGCCGCGCATGAAGCCGGAGGCGATCCTCGCCTCCAATACCTCGAGCATTCCGCTGCAGGAGCTCTCGCCGGTGTTGAAACGGCCCGAGCGCCTCGTGGGCCTGCACTTCTTCAACCCGGTGCCGCAGATGATGCTGGTGGAAATCGTGCAGGGCCCGCAGACCTCTGCCGATGTGATGCAGGCGGGCATGGCCTTCGCGCGCCAGATCGACAAGCTGCCGCTGCCGTGCAAGTCGGCGCCCGGCTTCCTCGTGAATCGCGTGCTTTCCCCGTATCTCCTCGAGGCGATGCTGATGCTGGACGAGGGCATACCCGCGGAGACCCTCGACGCCGCCGCGAAGGACTTCGGCATGCCCATGGGACCGATCGAGCTGTCCGACATGGTGGGATTGGACATCGGCTGGGCCGTGGGCCAGGAGCTCGCGAAGCCCGGGACGCCGATCCCGAAGAAGCTCCAGGCCAACATCGAGGCGAAGAACTTCGGCAAGAAGACCGGGCAGGGCTTCTACAAGTGGGTGAAGGGCAAGCCCGTGAAGATGAACGCGGGCACGGGCACCGTGGATCTCAAGGCGCTCGCCGATCGCATGGTGCTGCCGGCGCTGAACGAGGCGGTGGCGTGCCTTCGCGAGCGCATCGTCGCCGATGCGGATCTCATCGATGCGGGCATGATCTTCGGCACGGGCTTCGCGCCCAATCGCGGCGGGCCGATGGAGACGATTCGCGCGCGCGGCAAGCAGGAGTGGCTGCGCATCATGGCCGAGCTCAAGGCGCAGCACGGGCTACGCTTCGAGCCGGACTCCGGGTGGGATTCGATCTAGTCGAACGGCGGCCCACGCGCTTTCCGGCGCAGGGCAGGCCGTGGGCGACGATGCTGTTCGCCAACGCGATGGCCGTGCGCCAGGAGTACTACCACGCGCTCGCGCGCTTCTTCGCCGCCAACGGCGTCCATGTCCTCACGTTCGACTACGCGGTCCCGCACACCGACGTGACCGTGACCGACTGGGTGAAGGATCTCGAGGAGATGCTCGTGGAGGCGAAAAAGCCCGCCCCCGAGCTTCCGCTCCTCTACATGGGCCACAGCCTCGGCGCGCAGCTGATCGGCGTGACACCCGGCAACTCCGCGGTGAACGCCGCGCTGCACGTCACGGGCGGCTCCGGCTACTACAAGTTCAACCATCGCATGCCGGTCCTCGTGCGCATGCTGTGGTTCGTGTACATGCCGCTCTTCACGCCGATCTTCGGCTACTTTCCCGGCAAGGCGCTGCGCGCCGTGGGCGACCTGCCGCGCGGAGTCACGTGGCAGTGGAGGCGCTGGTGCCTGCAACCCGATTACCTCCTGTCGGTGGACGGTTACCGCGAGGCCTACCAGCTATTCAGGACGCCGATCCTCTCGATCTCCTTCGAGGACGACGACATCAACACGAAGAACGGCATCGACCACCTGCATTCGTCGTATCCGAATGTCGTGCGGCGCCATTACCATCCGAAGGACGTGGGCCAGTCGCGCATCGGCCACTTCGGCTTCTTCAACGAGCGTTGCCGCGAGCCGTTGTGGGATGAAATGCTCGACTGGCTGCGACGCTCCGTGTCCGCCTCCATACCTACCGTGAGGATTCCTTCCCGTGTCTGACACCATCAATCGCCAGGTCCGTCTCGCCGCGAGGCCCGTGGGCTTGCCCAAGCGCAGCGACTGGCGCTTTACCGAGGAGCCGGTCCCGCAACCTCCCGACGGGCAATTCGTCGTGCGCATCTCGCACCTCTCGCTCGATCCGGCGATGCGCGGCTGGATGAACGAAGGGAAGTCGTACATTCCCCCGGTCGAGCTCGGCGCGGTGATGCGCGCGGGCGGCGCGGGGCGCGTCGTGGTGTCGAAGCATCCCGCGTTCAAGGAGGGCGATGAAGTCGCGGGCACCTTCGGCGTGCAGCAATACGCGGTTTCCGATGGAAAGGGCGTGCGCAAGGTCGATACCTCGTTCGCACCGCTCGCGCGCTACCTCGGCGCGCTCGGCATGCCGGGGATGACCGCGTATTTCGGTCTGCTCGACATCGGCAAACCGAAGCCGGGCGACACCGTGGTGGTGTCCGGTGCCGCGGGCGCGGTGGGCAGCGTCGTGGGACAGATCGCGAGGATCAAGGAGTGCCGCGTGATCGGCATCGCGGGCGGCGCGGACAAGTGCCGCTACCTCGTCGACGAGCTCGGATTTGACGCCGCGATCGATTACAAGGCCGACGACGTGAAGGACGCGTTGAAGCGCCATTGCCCGAAGGGCATCGATGTTTACTTTGACAACGTGGGCGGCGAGATCCTGGAAGCGGCGCTCGCGCGCCTCGCGCTCCACGCGCGCATCGTGATCTGCGGCGCGATCTCGCAGTACAACGCGACCTCCCCGCCGAAGGGGCCGGCCAACTACATGTCGCTCCTCGTGAACCGCGCGAGCATGACCGGCATGGTGGTGTTCGACTACGCCGATCGGTACAAGGAGGGGGCGATTCAGATGGCGCAGTGGATTGCGGCCGGAAAGCTCCATGCGCGCGAGGACGTGGTCGAGGGCGGCATCGACGCATTCCCTGAAACACTCCTGAAACTGTTCAAGGGCGAGAATTTCGGCAAACTGGTGCTGGCGCTCTAGGCGAGGAGGCGACGATGGCGGCGAAAAAGCGGAGAGTAGCCGGCAAGCCGGTCAGGAAAGTGGCCGTGAAGAAAGCGGCGGTGAAGAAAGCGACCGCGAGGAAATCCGCCAAGCCGGCGCGTGCCGGCCTGGTGCGCGGCATGCACGGGATGTTCTATTCGTCCGAGGCGGACGCGCTGCGCGTTTTCCTGCGCGACAAGGTGGGCTTGCGCGGCACCGACGTCGGCGGGGGCTGGCTCATCTTCAACGCGCCAGAAGCCGATCTCGGCGTTCACCCGACCGAGGGACCCGAGCCCAGGTCGGGCACCGCGGACATCTCGTTCTATTGCGACGACATCCACGCCTCGGTGCGCGAGATGAAGGCGCGCGGCGTCCAATTCACCATGGACGTGCAGGACCACGGCTACGGTCTCGTCACGCACTTCAAGGTGCCCGGCGGCTTCGACGTGCAGCTCTACCAGCCGAAGTACCGCAAGTGAATCTGCGCCTGGCACAAATTGTTCACAGCGGCTTGCCCGCGAAGTAGCCGAAGAACGCCCGCGCGCGATTGGCATACGACTCCTTACCGAGCGAGACCAGGCCGCTCGCGTGATCCGTCGCAGCCGAGATCGCATACAGGCCCCAAGTACGGGCGTCGATGCGCGTCATGAGATACGCAGCTCGAAAGGCGCCCGGCGGGAAAAGCGTCACGAACGATTTGATCGGCGTCACGTTCTCGGTATCGACCACGATGCGCTCCGCCGTGGCCTCGAGGACGCGCATCCGGTAGGTGACGGGCGCGGATGAGCGGTTGTCCTCTTCCACGAAATGCAGCACGGCGCCGGCGCGGATGTCGGCGGCCGTGAAGTCGTCGCGTTTCCCGCCCTCCGGACCCGAGAGCGCCGCCGCGTCCTTGATCAATACGCGCATCCCGTTTTCCGTCACGGACCAATAGCGCAGGCCCTTCATGGCGGAGATCGCGCCCAGGCGGCGGGGCAGCTCTTCGTTGCCGGCGTCATCGACGCGCCCCGCGACCGCGATCACGAACCGGTAATCGGATGCGGGCCAGCCGAGGCACGCGGGCGCCTGCCACTGGATGCGGCTCCACGTTTCCATCGCGGGGTCGTCGCCGACCGGCGAAAAAGCCGGGACGGGTGCCGCGCCGTCGCAGGGTGGCTGCGGTTGCGCATCGCCGGCGCTCCAGGCGTGCAACGAAACGAGGGCCGCGAGCGCAGCAGCCGCCCGGAGGGACGCTTTCAGCATTCCGGTCCGACAGCGCCCGCCTTCCGGCGTTCGCGCGTGAGAAGATGGCGCCCATGAAGAACCTCCAGGGCAAGGTCGTCGTCGTCACGGGTGCTGCGAGTGGGATCGGGCGCGAGCTGGTACTCGCGTGCGCGTCAGAGGGCGCGCGCCTGGCGATCGCCGACGTCGACGAGAAGGGCCTCGCCGAGACCGCTCGCCTGCTGCCGGCCGGATGCGAATCGCTGCAGGCACGCTGCGACGTCTCGAAAGCCTCGGACCTGGAGTCGCTCGCCCAGCGCACCTACGAGCGCTTCGGCGCCGCGAACGTCGTCTTCAACAACGCGGGTGTGGCGGTCGCCGGGCCCGTGTGGAGCGCGCCGCTCGACGAATGGAAATGGGTGCTCGACGTGAACCTGATGGGCGTGGTCCACGGCATCCGCGCGTTCGTGCCGCGCATGCTCGAGGCGAAGACCGAGGGCCACGTCGTCAACACGGCGTCCGTCGCGGGCCTGCTCTCGGTTCCCGGCAGCGGCGTCTATTGCGCGAGCAAGCACGCGGTCGTCTCGTTGTCGGAGTGCCTGCACCACGATCTGCGCATGGCCGGTTCGGTGATCGGCGTCTCGGTGCTGTGTCCCGCGTGGGTCGCGACCGGAATCGCGGATTCCGAGCGCAATCGGCCGGCCGAACTTGCAGCGCGCAATCCGCTCGCCGCGCCGTACGAGGAAAGCGTGCGCAAGGCCGTAGCGTCCGGAAAACTCTCCGCGGCCGAGGTCGCGCGAATCACGGTCGATGCGGTGAAGTCCAATCGTTTCTACGTGCTGCCGCACCAGAGAATCAAGGCGTCGATCGAATCGCGCATGCGCGACATCCTCGACGAGCGCGAACCGGTGGACGTCTCGCGGCCGCGCTAGAACACCCCGCCCGTGGAGGCTGCGACGCGGTCGCGCAGCTGCAGCAGGCGCGGCCCCACGTCGGAGATGATGCGCTGGCGCGTGATGTCGAAGAGCGGACCGCTGCAGTTGAAGGCGAGGATGCGCCCGCCCTCGCGCGAGACCATCGGCGTGCCCACCGCCCACACGTCCTTGTTCCATTCGCCCACCGAGAGGCAAAAGCCGTAGCGCTCGTAGTCGCGCGCCGCGCGATCGATTCCCGCCTGGATTTCCGCCCATTGCGCGCGCGGGGTCGCCTTGCGGTAGACGGCGAGCTTCTCCTCACGTTGCGCGGCCGGCAGCGCGGCGAGCCATGCGCGTCCCATGGCGGTCCATCCGTGCGGCACGCGCGAGCCCACATCCATGCTGATGCGGAACATCTGGCTCACGCCCTGGCAGATCTCGAGGTACACCATGTGCTGGCTCGACGGATCGGGAGCGCCGAGCGACACCGTCGCGGGAATGTGGTCGGCGAGCTCCTGCATGAGCGGACGCGCGATGTTGCGCACGTCTAGGTTTCCCAGGTACGCGTTGCTGAATGCGAGGACGCCGACGGACAGCGCATAGCGTCCCGTGTCGGCCGAGTACACGAGATAGCCCATCTGCATCAGCGTGAAGGTGAGGCGCGTCACGGTGGGCCGCGGCAGTCCCGTGCGCGCGGCGATGTCGCCGTTGCCCAGCTCCCGGTCCTTGCGCGAGAAGCAGCGCAGGATTTCCAGCCCGCGCGCGAGCGCCGTGACGAACTGGCGGTCGGTGCGGGTGCCGCGGCGCGGCGCGGCGGCGGCAAGGCGGCTCACGGGATGGCGACGACCTTGCCGCGCAGCTCGCGACGCGCCATGCGCGCGAGCGCATCGGGAACCTGGTCGAGTGTGATGCGCTCCGTGATGGCGGGCTTCACCGTGCCGTCGGCGAGCCAGCGCGTGAGGTCGATCATGTTGCGCGCGTGCCCCTGCGGATCGCGGCGCGTCCAGTCGCCCCAAAAGACGCCCGTGATCGAGCGCTCCTTCAGCAACGCGAGGTTGAGCGCGAGCTTCGGAATTTCGCCCGCGGCGAAACCGATCACGAGCAGGCGCCCGCGCCAGCCGGTCGCGCGGAAGGCGGGCTCCGTGTATGGGCCGCCGACGGCGTCGAACACGACGTCCACGCCGCGCTTGGGCGTGAGCGCGTCGAGGCGGGCGCGCAGGTCCTCGGTCGCGTAGTCGATCGTCTCGTCGGCGCCGTGCGCGCGGCAAAGATCCAGCTTCGCCGCGCTCGACGCGCACGCGATCACGCGGGCGCCCAGCGCCTTGCCGCATTCGATCGCCGCGATGCCGGTTCCGCCTCCCGCTCCGAGCACGGCGAGCGTTTCGCCGGGCCGCAGCGCGCCGCAGTCGCGCAGCGCGTGCAATGCCGTGCCATACGTGAGCCCGAAGGCGGCGCCCTGGGCGAAGTCCACGCCTTCGGGAAGCGGCATCGTCCGCGCCGCATCCACCACGCAGAGCTCGGCGAATCCCCCGTGCCCCGCGAATCCCATGATCGAGTCGCCCACGCCGGGGCGCTCGACGCCCGGCCCCACCTCGCGCACGATGCCGGCGAGCTCCGCGCCGGGAACGAAGGGCAGCGGCGGCTTCACCTGGTAGAGCCCGCGCACCATCAGCGCATCGGGGAAATTGAGTGATGCCGCGCGCACCTCGACCAGCACCTGTCCCTGCTGCGCCTTCGGATCCGGAAGCTCACCGACGGTGAGCGCCTCGGGTCCGTCGAGCCGCGAGCAAATCACCGCCCTCATGCGTCGGCCAGGATCATGTCGCTCACGCGACCCAGGTGATGCTCGGCATCGCCGAACGTGACATCGATCATCGCCAGGCGCTTGAACCAGTGGCTCACCACGAGCTCATCGGTCATGCCGATGGCGCCGTGGAGCTGGATGGCCTGCTGGCCCACGAAGCGTCCGGCCTGGGACACGAAGGCCTTGGCCGAGGCGACGCGGCGCGCGCGCTCATCGGGATCCGCGCTCGACATGGCCGAGGCCGCGAGGATCGCCATCGAACGCGCTTCCACCGCCTTGATCGTCATGTCCGCCATGCGGTGCTGCAGCGCCTGGAAGCGGCCGATGGGCTGGCCGAACTGCTTGCGCGTCTTCAGGTATTCGAGCGTGGCTTCGTTCATCGCCTCGATGATGCCGATCGCCTCGGCGCACAACGCGGCGTTGGCGCGGTCGAGCGAGCGCTCGATGAAGGCGAGGGCCTGGCCCTCGGCGCCGATTCTCATGTCGTCGCCGACTTCGACGCCATCGAGGCGCACGTCGGCCGCGCGCCCGGCGTCCTGCGTCGAATACGCGCGAAGGCTCATGCCGCGCGCCTTCGGATCCACCACGAAGAGCGAGATGCCGGCGCGATCGGAAACGTTGCCGCCCGTGCGCGCGCTCACGATCAGCGCATCGGCCGAATCGCCGTTCAGCACGACGGCCTTCGCGCCATCGAGCTTCCACCCCTTGCCGCCGCGCACCGCCCGCGTCTCGACATAGCTCGTCGCGTAGCGCGCCGCCGCCTCGCCGTGCGCGAGCGCGAGGAGCTTCTCGCCCGCGGCGATGGCCGGCAGCCACGCGGCACGCTGCGCGTCGTTGCCGGCATCGGAAACCAGGCCCGCGCCGAGCACGACGGTCGACAGATAGGGCTCGACGACGAGCGCGCGGCCCATCGCTTCGATCACGATCATCGCGTCGAATGCATCGCCGCCCAGGCCGCCGTCGTCTTCGCGGATGCCGATGCCGAGCACGCCCAGCTCCGCCAGTTGCTTCCAGGTCTCGCGGGAGATGCCCGCGTTCGCAGCCAGGCGCTTGCGCCGCTGCTCGAACGTGTATTCACGCCCGAGATAGCGCTTGATGGTGTCCTGTAAAAGGCGGCGTTCTTCTGCGAGGCTAAAGTCCATGGGATGTCACCCCAGCGTAGGCTGGGGCCCAGTTCATAATCCTAGAATCATCTGCGCGATGATGTTCTTCTGGATCTCGTTCGATCCGCTGTAGATCGACGTCTTGCGGAAGTTGAAGTACGTGCCCGCGAGCGGCGCGGCGTACTCGGGGCCGACCGGCTCGCCCGTCCAGTCGGCATCGAGCGCCTCGCGAACGTGCGGCAGCGCGTAGTGCCCGACGGCGTGCATCATCAGCTCCGAGAGCGATTGCTGGATCTCCGAGCCGCGCACCTTGAGGATCGAGGCCTCCGGGCCGGGCGCGCGCTGCTTGCCTTCTTCGGAGAGCACGCGAAGGTTGGTGACTTCCAGCGCGAGGATCTCGATCTCGACCTGCGCGATGCGATCGCGGAAACGCGTGTCCTCGATGAGCGGGCGCCCGCTGGAGCGCTCGCGCCGCGCGATGTCCTTCAGCTTCTTCAGCTCGCGCTTCGAGCGGCCCACGCCCGCGATGCCGGTGCGCTCGTGCCCGAGGAGGAACTTGGCGTATGTCCAGCCCTTGTTCTCCTCGCCCACGAGGTTCGCGACGGGCACCTTCACGTCCTCGAACCAGATCTCGTTGATCTCGTGCTCGCCTTCCAGGGTGCGGATCGGGCGCACCGTCACGCCCGGTGTCTTCATGTCGATCAACAGGAACGAGATGCCTTCCTGCGGCCGGCCCTCGGTCCCGGTGCGCACGAGGCAGAAGATCCAATCGGCGTACTGGCCCAGCGTGTTCCAGGTCTTCTGGCCGTTCACCACGTAGTGGTCGCCTTCGCGCACGGCGCGCGTGTTCAGCGACGCGAGGTCCGAGCCCGAGCCCGGCTCCGAATAGCCCTGGCACCACCAATGCTCGCCCGACAGGATGCGCGGCAGGAAATACTCCTTCTGGGCGCCATTGCCGAAGCGCTGGATGACCGGGGCCACCATGCGCACGCCGAACGGAAGCACGAAGGGCGCCCCGGCCGCGGCGCACTCCTCGTCGAAGATGTGCTGCTGCACGGGCGTCCAGCCGGGACCCCCGAACTCCTTCGGCCAGCCTGCGGCGACCCATCCGCGCTTGTGGAGGATCCGGTGCCAGGCAAGGAAGTCCTCGCGCGAGAGGCGCTTGCCTTCGTGCACTTTCGCGGCGAGGTCGGCGGGGAGATTGCGCTTCACGAACTCGCTCACTTCGTCGCGAAAGGCGCGCTCGTCGGCGGTGTATTCGAGGTCCATGGTGGCGGGCGGTGGGCGGTGGGCGGTAGGCGGAAAACAGCCAATTTCGCGGTGCGGAAGCGAATTCTGCGCGCGTTTGGCGCACTCTAGCATCCGGCGATAAACTCGGCTGCGCCAAACGAATGGAGGAGACATGAACAGGCTTGCACCTGCGGTCCTCGCTTTCCTTGTCACTACCGTCACCGCTTTCCCCGCCGCCGCACAGGTGCGCATCGCCTACATCGACCCGCTTTCCGGCGCCATGGGTGCGACCGGCGAGCATGGCCTGAACGAGCTCCAGTTCGCGGCGGAGCTGGCGAACGCCAAGGGCGGGGTGCTGGGCCAGAAGATCGAGATCGTGCCGATGGACAACAAGCTCTCGGCCCAGGAAAGCCTCATCCTCCTCAAGTCGGCCATCGACCAGGGCATCCGCTACATCTCGCAGGGCAATGGCTCGAGCGTTGCCGGGGCCCTCATCGACGCGATCAACAAGCACAACGAGAGGAATCCCGACCAGACGGTGGTCTTCCTCAATTACGCGGCGGTCGATCCGGACTTCACCAACGACAAGTGCAGCTTCTGGCACTTCCGCTTCGACGCGAACAGCGACATGAAGATGGAGGCGCTCACCTCGCACATGCAGGGCGACAAGGGCATCCGGAAGGTCTACCTCCTCAACCAGGACTATTCGTTCGGCCACCAGGTCGCGAAAGCGGCACGCGCGATGCTGACGGCCAAGCGGCCCGACGTGCAGATCGTGGGCGAGGAGCTGCATCCGCTCGCGAAGGTGAAGGATTTCTCGCCGTACGTGGCGAAGATCCAGGCCTCGGGCGCCGACTCGGTCATCACGGGCAACTGGGGCAACGACCTGGCGCTCCTCGTGAAGGCGGCGCGCGACGCCAACCTGCACGTGAACTTCTATACGTACTACGCCGGCACCGTCGGCGTCCCCCAGGCGATGGGCGAGGCCGGGGTCGACCACGTGAAGGTCGTCTCGTACTGGAATGCCAACGGCACGCCGCCGTCCATGGAGCCGATGATCGAGGCCTACAAGAAGAAGTACGGCGCCACGAGCGATCCGTACTCGCAGGCGCTGCGCTCCTCGGTGGAGTTCCTGGTCGCGGCGATGAAGAAGGCCAATTCCACCGATCCCGCAAAGGTGGCGAAGGCGATGGAGGGCATGACCCTCGAAGGCCCGTTCGGCCCGATGACGATGCGCGCCGAGGACCACCAGCTCATCCAGCCCCTTTTCATCGGCACGTTCGTGAAGGCGGGCGGCAAGCTCAAGCGCCCGGCCGAGGGCACGACGGATTTCGCGTTCCGCTTGGAGCAGAAGCTCGACGGCCCCGCCACGGCGCGACCCACGACCTGCAAGATGCGCCGGTCCTGACGTTGGAGCTCGCCCTCGCCTCGCTGCTGAACGGAGTGACCTACGGGTTGCTCCTGTTCATGCTGTCGTCGGGGCTCACGCTCATCTTCAGCATGATGGGCGTGCTCAACTTCGCGCACGCGAGCTTCTACATGCTGGGCGCGTACTTCGGCTACGTGATCAGCACCCGTGTGGGATTCTTTCCGGCGCTGATCCTCGCGCCGCTCGCGGTGGGCGCGATCGGCGCGGCGGTGGAGCGCTTCGGCCTTCGGCGCGCGCACGCCTCGGGACATGTGTCGGAGCTGCTGTTCACGTTCGGCCTCGCCATCGTGATCGAGGAAGTGGTGCACGTGATCTGGGGCAAGACGCCGGTGCCCTATCGCGTGCCCGCTTCGCTCGACGGCCCGCTCTTCACGCTCTACTCGTCCACGTTTCCCACCTACAAGGCCTTCATGATGGCCGTGTCGGTGGCGATGCTCGCCGCGTTGTACGCGGGGCTCACGCGCACGCGGGCGGGGCTGGTGATCCGCGCGGCGCTCTCGCGTCCCGACATGGTGGAAGCGCTGGGGCATAACGTGCCGCGCGTCTTCATGCTGGTGTTCGGAGGCGGCACGGCGCTCGCGGCGCTGGCGGGCGTGATCGGCGGCAACGCGTTCATCACCGAGCCCGGCATGGCCGCGGCCCTCGGGCCGATCGTCTTCGTCGTGGTGGTGGTGGGCGGGCTGGGATCGCTCGCGGGTGCCTTCATCGCGTCGCTCGCGATCGGCATCGTGCAGACGTTCGCGGTCTCGCTCGACTATTCGATCCACGGCATGTCGCTCTCGCGCGTGGCCCCCGTGCTTCCCTATCTCATCATGGTGGCGATGCTCATCGCGCGCCCGCGCGGACTCATGGGAACACGCGAATCGTGAGAAGCAGCGCATGGACCTGGGGAGCGTCCGCCGCGCTGCTCGTGGCGCTGCCCCTCGTGTTCCGCTCCGGCTTCGCGATGTCGCTCTTCTGCCAGGCGGGCATCGTCGCGATCTTCGCGCTCTCGTACAACATGCTGCTGGGCCAGACGGGCCTGCTCTCGTTCGGCCACGCGGTGTACTACGGCCTGGGCGCGCTCTTCACGATCCACGCGCTCAACTTCGCCGCCGCGGGCTGGCACCTGCCGGTCACGCTGATGCCGCTCGTGGGCGCCATCGCGGGCCTCGCCTTCGGCATCGTCCTGGGCTACATCACCACGCGGCGCGCCGGCACGACCTTCGCGATGATCTCGCTCGGCGTGGGCGAGATGGTGGCCGCGTGCTCGCTCATGTTTCCCGGGTTCTTCGGAGGCGAGGCGGGCATCTCCGCCAACCGCACGCTCGGCGAGCCGTTCCTCGGCATCACGTTTGGCCCGCAGATCCAGATGTACTACCTCGTCGCGGCGTGGCTGCTGCTCGCCACCGCGGCCATGTACGCCCTCACGCGAACGCCGCTCGGACGCATGGCCAATGCCGTGCGCGACAATCCGCAGCGCGCGCAATTCGTGGGCTACGACCCGCAATGGGTGCGCTTCATGATGGTCGCGTTGTCGGGTTTCTTCGCGGGCCTCGCGGGAGGGCTCGCGGCGTTGAACTACGAGATCGTGTCGTCGGAATCGCTCTCGGCGTACACCTCGGGCCTCGTGCTTCTCGCGACCTACCTGGGCGGCATCCGCGTCTTCGCCGGCCCCATCGCCGGCGCGATCGCGGTCACGCTGATGCAGACGGTCCTCGCATCGCTCACGACCGCGTGGCCGTTCTACTTCGGGCTGGTGTTCCTCGCCACCGTGCTCTTCGTTCCCGGTGGCATCGCCGGCATCGTGCTGCTGCACAAGCGCCTGTGGGAAATGCGCCTCGCGCGCCGCGCGGCGCCGGTGTACGCGCGCATGGCGCTGCCCGTGGCGCTGGTGCTCGTCGCGGGCGTGCTGATGGTGGAGATGGCGTATCGCGCCTCGGCGGGCGTATCGCTCAGGCTCGCCGGCTGGCTCCTCGACACGCGCTCCACCGGGACCTGGATCGCGGTGGTGGCGAGCTTCGTGGCCGCGTGCCTGCTGTGCCGCTGGGCATGGCGCGGCGCGCGGCCGCGCTGGGCCGAGGTGAGCGCGGCGATCGGGGACGCGCGATGACGCCGGCCGCGCTCGAGCTTCGCGGCGTGGAGAAGCGCTTCGGCGCGACCGAGATCGTGCGCGGCGTGGACCTGCGCGTGGAAAAAGGTGAGCGCCATGCGTTGATCGGCCCGAACGGCGCCGGCAAGTCGGTGCTCTTCAACCTCATCAGCGCGCTCTTTCCGCTCACGTCGGGATCGATCGAGCTGCACGGAGAGCGAATCTCGGGCAGGCGCGCGCACGAGGTGAACCGGCGCGGCCTCTCGCGCAGCTTCCAGGTGACGAACCTTTTCCACCAGCTCACCGTGTTCGAGAATCTGCGCTGCGCGCTGCTGTGGACGCTCGGCTATCGCTACGCGTTCTGGCGCCGCGTGGAGCGCCTGGCCGACGTGAATGCGCGCGCGCGCCAGGTGCTCGACGAGATCGGGCTCGCCGCGCGCGCCGACGTGCCCGCCGGAATCCTCTCCTATGCCGAGCAGCGCGCGCTCGAGATCGGCATCACGATCGCCGGCGGCGCCGACGTGATCCTCCTGGATGAACCCACCGCGGGCATGAGCCGCACGGAGACCGAAGCCGCCGTCGAATTGATCCGCAGAATCTCGCAGGGACGCACGCTCCTCATCGTCGAGCACGACATGAGTGTCGTCTTCGGCCTCGCCGATCGCATCTCGGTGCTGGTGTACGGGCGAATCATCGCGAGCGGCACGCCCCCCGAGATCCGCGCCAACGAGAAGGTGCGGGAGGCATACCTCGGAGCCGCCGCGCATGCTTGAGGTCCGCGACCTGCATGCCTTCTACGGAAAGAGCCACGTGCTGCACGGCGTGAGCCTGGATGTGCGCGAGGGCGAGATCGTGAGCCTCCTCGGCCGCAACGGCGTCGGGCGCTCGACCACGGTGAAGGCGATCATGGGACAGGTCGCGGCGAAGGGCGAGGTGCGCTTTCGCGGCGAAAACATCGCGGGCCTTGCGCCGCATCAGATCGCGCAGCGCGGCATGGGCTATGTTCCCGAGGATCGCGCGATCTTTCCCGACCTCACGGTGCGCGAGAACCTGGAGCTGGGACGCAAGGACGCGCGCAAGGATGGATTCGGCATCGACGAGGCGTATGCGCTTTTTCCGCGGCTGCGCGAGCGTGACGCAACGGCTGCCGGCGTGCTGTCCGGCGGCGAGCAGCAGATGCTGACGCTCTGCCGTACGCTGATGGGCAATCCGCGGCTCGTGATGATCGACGAGCCGACCGAAGGGCTGGCACCCCAGCTGGTCGAGCTGGTGGCGCGGTTCCTCGAGATGGTGCGCGGGCGCGGCATCCCGATCCTTCTGGTCGAGCAGAAGCTCGCGATCGCGCTGGACATTTCGGAGCGCGTCTACGTTCTCGGGCGCGGCCGGGTGGTATTCGAGGGCACGCCGGCCGAGCTTCGCGCGGCCGATGCGGTTCGCAAGGAATGGCTGGAAGTCTGAGGAACACTGGGGAGACGGAATTGGAAAAGACCACGGGCACGGCCCGCTACGAGGCGCGCGGCAGGATCGCGCTCATCACGCTCGACAACCCGCCGGTGAACGGCATGAGCCATCCGGTTCGCTCCGCGATGCTGGAGGGGCTCGATCGCGCGCTCGCCGATTCGAAGGTCGACGCGATCGTGCTCACGGGCGCCGGCAAGGCGTTCTCGGGCGGCGCCGACATCCGCGAATTCAACACGCCGAAGATGCTGGCGGAGCCGACGCTGCGCACACTCATCGCTGCGTTCGAGTCGAGCCCCAAGCCCGTCATCGCGGCGCTGCACACCACTGCGATGGGCGGCGGGCTCGAGCTGCCGCTCGGCTGCCACTTCCGCGTGGCGACGAAAGGCGCGCAGATCGCGCTTCCGGAAGTGAAGCTGGGACTTCTGCCCGGCGCGGGCGGCACGCAGCGCCTTCCGAGGGCGGTGGGACTCGAGACCGCGCTCAACATGATCGTCTCCGGCGCGCCGGTGCCCTCGGAGCAGCTCGCCGCGGCGGGCCTGTTCGACGAGATGATCGAAGGCGACATCGTCGAGGGCGCGATCGCGTTCGCCAACAAGGTCGTCGCCGAGAAGCGTCCGTTGAAGCCCCTGCGCGCGAGAAAGGTCGATCATCCCAACGCCGAGGCCTTCCTGCAGTTCGCGCGAAACACCGTGGGCGCGATGTCGAAGAATTATCCGGCGCCGCTCAAATGCATCGACGCCGTGGCCGCCTCGGTCGCGAAGCCCTTCGACGAGGGCCTGCGAATCGAGCGCGAGCTCTTCGTGGAGCTCCTGATGGGCCCCGAATCCCAGGCGCTGCGCCACGCGTTCTTCGCCGAGCGCGCGGCGTCGAAGATTCCCGACGTGCCGGAAGACACGCCTCGCCGCACGCTCGCAAGGGTCGCCGTGATCGGCGCGGGCACCATGGGCGGTGGCATCGCGATGAACTTCCTCAACGCCGGCATCCCGGTGACGATCCTCGAGACGAAGCAGGAAGCGCTCGATCGCGGGCTCGCCACGATTCGCAAGAACTACGAGAGCACGGTGAAGAAAGGGCGCCTTACGGCCGACAAGATGGAAAGCCGGCTGGCGTTGCTGAAGCCCACCCTCTCGTACGACGACCTCAAGGATGCGGACCTCATCATCGAGGCCGTGTTCGAGGAGATGGGCGTGAAGGAGCAGGTGTTCGGCAAGCTGGACGCCGTGGCGAAACCCGGCGCCATCCTCGCCACCAACACCTCCACGCTCGACGTGAACCGCATCGCGCAGGCGACCCGGCGCCCGCAGGACGTCCTCGGCATGCACTTCTTCAGCCCGGCGAACGTGATGAAGCTCCTGGAGGTGGTGCGCGCGAAGGCGACCGCGAAAGACGTGCTCGCGACCGTGATGGACGTGTCGAAGAAGATCCGCAAGACCGCGGTCGTCTCGGGCGTGTGCGACGGCTTCATCGGCAATCGCATGCTCAAGTACTACGGCCGCCAGGCGAACGAACTGGTGGAGGAGGGCGCCTCGCCGCAGCAGGTCGATCGCGCCATGGAGAAGTTCGGCATGGCGATGGGGCCGTTTCGCGTGGGCGATCTCGCGGGCAACGACATCGGCTGGGCCATTCGCAAGCGCCTCTACGCCGAGGATCCGACCATCCGCAAGCAGCCCATTGCGGACCGGCTGTGCGAGATGGGCCGCTTCGGGCAGAAGACGGGCGCGGGGTGGTATCGCTACGAGCCGGGCCGGCGCGACGCCATTCCCGATCCGGTGGTGGACGAAGTGATCGCGGAGGTGCGGAAGGCTTCCGGCATCACGCCGCGCAGGATCGGCGACGAGGAGATCGTCGAGCGCTGCGTCTATGCGCTAGTGAACGAAGGCGCGCGCATCCTCGAGGAAGGCGTCGCCGCGCGCGCCTCCGACATCGACATCGTGTATCTCACCGGCTACGGCTTCCCGCCCTTCCGCGGCGGGCCGATGAAGTACGCGGACACCGTGGGCCTCGCCACGGTCGAGCGTGCGATGAAGAAGTTCCGCGCGGCGACGGGCGAGGAATTCTGGAAGCCGGCGCCGCTTCTCGCGAAGCTCGCCGCCGAAGGCGGGACATTCAATTGAGGAGTTGCCATGGCTGATGCCGTGATCGTATCCACAGCGCGCACGGGGCTGGCGAAGAGCTGGCGCGGCGCTTTCAACATGACGCACGGAGCCACCATGGGCGGGCACGTGGTGCGCGCGGCGGTCGAGCGCGCGAAGGTCGATCCGGGCGAGGTCGAGGACGTGCTCATGGGCTGCGCGTTGCCCGAGGGTGCGACGGGCGGCAACATCGCGCGCCAGATCGCGATCCGCGCGGGACTGCCGGTCACGACGGCCGGCGTGACCGTGAACCGCTTCTGCTCCTCGGGGCTGCAGACGATCGCCATGGCCGCGCAGCGCGTGATCGTCGATCGCGTGCCGGTGATCGTCGCCGGCGGCGTGGAATCGATCTCGTGCGTGCAACAGGAAGCCAACCCGCACATGCGCCGCGAGAACTGGCTCACCGAGCACAAGCCCGAGATCTACTGGCCGATGCTCGACACCGCCGAGACCGTGGCGAAGCGCTACGGCATCCCGCGCGAGAAGCAGGACGAATATGGCGCGAGGAGCCAGCAACGAGCGGCGGCGGCGCAGGCGGCGGGGCGCTTCGCCGAAGAGATCGTTGCGATGACGACCGTGATGGGCGTGGCCGACAAGGACACGAGCAGGTTATTTTCCAAGGAGGTCACGATCAGCACGGACGAAGGCATTCGCGCGGATACGACGTACGAGGCGGTCTCGAAGATCCGCCCCGCGACGCCGGGCGGCGTCATCGCGGCGGGCAACGCGAGCCAGTTCTCCGACGGCGCATCGGCCTGCGTGATCATGGACTCGAAGCTCGCCGAGAAACGCGGACTGAAGCCCCTGGGCATCTTCCGCGGCTTCGCGGTCGCCGGCTGCGAGCCCGACGAGATGGGCATCGGTCCGGTGTACGCCGTGCCGCGCCTGCTCGAGCGCGCCGGGATGAAGGTCTCCGACATCGGGCTCTGGGAGCTGAACGAAGCGTTCGCCGTGCAGGTGATCTACTGCCGTGACAAGCTCGGCATCCCCGACGATCGCCTGAACGTCGATGGCGGCGCCATCGCGGTGGGACATCCGTACGGCGTGTCGGGCGCGAGGCTCGTCGGGCACGCGCTGATCGAGGGCAAGCGCCGCGGCGTGAAGCACGTCGTGGTGACCATGTGCATCGGCGGCGGCATGGGCGCGGCCGGACTCTTCGAGGTGGCGTGATGGCGACGACCCGGGACATGTTCGACCTGAAGGGCAAGG
>Ga0209131_1000879_pt1 | contig 20993 bp, 22 predicted proteins | sample GraSoi_2013_40cm_FD_185826 | JGI IMG/M metagenome (GOLD analysis project Ga0209131, IMG submission 185826) | Grasslands soil microbial communities from the Angelo Coastal Reserve, California, USA - Sample 9_17_2013_40cm (SPAdes) (version 2) | ecosystem: Environmental > Terrestrial > Soil >... | reverse complement strand
TGGCAGGAGAAGCTGATCGGCCAGGTGCTCTCCGGCAACCGCCCCTGAAATCAAGTACGAACGCGCAGCTTCGGCTGCTTCTGAAGCCACGCTCTCGGCACTTACGCCGATCCGCCCGAAACCACAGAAGATCTCGGCCGCACCCCCGCTTGCTAGTTCGATTAGGACAATATTTCCTGGACCGACGGAATTTTTGGTTTCGACAATCTCCGCGGAGTCCGCATCCCAATTCATCAGTTTCGCGATTGTATCTATCTCACGCTGAGCAATACTGCGAGGAAGATTCGCCACAATTGCCACGGCACTGCGGCGTTCGATCTCTCCCCTCTCCAGCAGTTGAATCGTGGAAAGGCGTTCGCACGGTTCAATTGTGGCCGCAAAACGGCCACCGCCGGCCGGATAGAAGCCGTACCTTTCGAGACGAATCTCGATTTTAGGACCGAGCCTGTTGACGACAGGCAAGAAAGCCTTTTGCATAAAGTCCAGTGGCGGCGCCTGCATGTTGTGCGTGCCACCTTCGATTGTGACTTCGCTGCGTCCAGATGCCGTCATCAGCGCTGGGAGTATGGTCTGGAAGACCAGAGTGCCGCTACCCGCCGTTCCTATTGCAAAGTGATAGGTGCCAGATCGCACAGATCCTGGAATAAAGGTGAGCGTCTTAGAACCCAGGGTCGCGCCTTCGACCTGTGCGCTCCCGATTTCACTGGCAGCGAGAACGGCCGTGAGATGCTGTCGAAGTAATCCTCCCCGCTCTCGTTTGGTGCGGATGTTTTCCATACGGAATGCTTTCCCAGTGGCGAGAGACAGGCTAAGGGCGGACCTTAACATCTGTCCGCCTCCTTCACCCGCCGATCCGTCAATACGAATCATGCATTCGCTCCGTTGATGTGGGTCCTAAGGGATCCCGACTATCCTTTCACGCACACAACCTGTCGCAAGGTGTGGACGACCTCCACCAGATCAGCCTGAGCGGCCATGACGGATTCAATCGGTTTGTACGCGGCCGGCGTCTCGTCGATCACGTCGGCGTCCTTTCGGCACTCCACGCCTGCCGTCATGCGCACGTGGTCCTCTACTGAGAACCGACGCTTGGCTTCGCCGCGTGACATTGCGCGACCCGCGCCGTGGCTGCAGCTCATGAAGCTTTCCATGTTGCCTTTGCCGCGGACGATATAGGAACGCGCACCCATGCTTCCAGGAATGATACCCATATCGCCTTCGCGGGCGCGGACTGCGCCTTTGCGCGTAACGAGGATGTTCTGTCCATAGTGTCTTTCACGGGCCACATAATTGTGGTGGCAGTTGATGGCCTTCAGTTCGGCGACAAACGGCCGGAGTTCGCCTGAGGCGCGCACTGCGCCAACGATCTGCTCCATCATCAGGTGACGATTCAAGCGTGCAAAATCCTGTGCCCATTCGACCGCTTCAACATAGTCGTTGAAGTGTTCCGTGCCTTCTGAGAAATAGGCAAGATCTTTGTCGGGCAGATTGATAAAAAACTTCTGCATGTCTTTACGCGCGATTTCAATGAAGTAGCTGCCCATGCGGTTGCCAACTCCGCGTGAACCGCTGTGCAGCATGAACCAGACATTTTCCGCTTCGTCGAGGCATACTTCGATGAAGTGGTTACCCGTTCCCAAAGTACCCAGGTGGTTCGAGTGGTTTCCACGGTCCAGCTTAGGATGCTTTTCGAGAATCGCATCGTAGCGAGGCTTCAATGTCTGCCAGGTCTCCTCATTGCGAACCGGAATATTACCCCAAGCACCCACATCCCCACGGCCACCGTGATTGGTACGGCCGTGTGGGACGGCCTTCTCGATTGCAGCGCGAATGCCCTTCAGATTGTCCGGCAGGTCGCGCGCGTTAAGGTCAGACTGCACCGCCATCATGCCGCAACCAATGTCCACTCCCACGGCGGCTGGAATAATGGCACCCTTTGTCGGAATGACGCTGCCCACCGTTGCGCCAACGCCCCAGTGGACATCGGGCATAGCGGCAACCCACTTGAAAATGAAGGGGAGCTGCGCGACGTTCAAGAGCTGCTGACGAGCCTGATCTTCGAGTTGCACTCCCTTCGTCCAAGCCTTGATAGGCGCACCCTTCTCTGGGACGATTACGTTGTAGGTCGGCTCCGACATTTCATCCTCCTTCGACTGCAGATCGAATTCTTCTAAGAGACCTCATTTGGCTTCGGAGAGGCGCCAGTCAGTATGACCTGAGCTGACGCCTCAACTGGTTCGCGACACCCAGTTCGCTCGCGAACCCCTCTCTTCCATTTGTTCTGAACCGAGAAAGTGCAAGCCCGTGGCCAGACTTGCTGCTGTCGCAACAGATTATAAACACATGGCTTAACTCAAGTCGCTCCAAGTGAGTCCACAAAACACTGATCTCATAGGATAGTGATATATAATTATGGATATGGGCCAGAAGGCTAACATTGTTATTGGGCTCTTGGGAACGACACTAGACGCTGGCCGCAATCAAGACCGCTGGCAGAGCTGGCGACCGACCGTTGCCATCTGTCGCCAATCTGACTTTGTTGTCAAACGCCTGGAACTCCTGCATGGACTTCGCGACAAGTCACTCGCGCAGCTTCTCGCCAAAGACATCGCTGCCGTCTCACCGGAAACCACAGTACGCCTGAACGAAATTGAATTTGGTGACCCCTGGGACTTCGAGCGTGTCTACGAGACTCTTTTCAAATTCGCCCGCGCGTACCCTTTCGACGCCGATACAGAAGATTATCTGATCCACATCACCACCGGCACGCACGTCGCCCAGATCTGCCTTTTCCTTCTAACGGAATCAAGATACTTGCCAGGCAGACTTCTCCAGGCTTCACCCGAACGCGACCGAGCGGCACCCGGAGAAATCAAAATCATTGATCTCGATCTGTCCAAGTACGACCGCATTGCCTCTCGCTTCCGCCAGGAGCAGAGTGACGCCGTCTCCTACCTGAAGGGAGGCATCGATACACGGAATTCAGCATTCAACCAACTGATCGACCGCATCGAACAGGTTGCGATTTCCACGCGAGATACTCTTCTCTTGATGGGACCAACCGGAGCCGGGAAATCAAAACTCGCGCGCCGCATCTTTGAGTTGAAAAAGCTGCGTCACACGGTCACGGGAGAGTTCGTTGACGTGAACTGCGCGACCCTGCGGGGCGACGCGGCAATGTCCACACTGTTTGGCCATGTGAAGGGTGCTTTTACCGGTGCTCTTCGCGATCGTCCTGGCGTTTTGCGAACTGCAGATAAGGGTGTCTTGTTCCTCGATGAAATTGGAGAACTCGGAATAGACGAACAAGCGATGCTCCTGCGTGCGCTCGAGGAAAAAACATTTCTACCATTCGGGTCTGACCGGGAAGTTCATAGCGACTTTCAACTAATTGCTGGTACGAATCGAGATCTATTGGTGGCTGTGCGCGAAGGCAGATTTCGCGAGGACCTTCTCGCCAGAATTAACCTCTGGCCTTTCACCCTGCCTGGACTTCGGTCCCGCCCCGAGGACATTGAACCCAACATTCAGTTTGAGCTTGACCAATATGCCGAGCGGGCCGGCCGTCGCGTCACCTTTAGCAAAGAGGCACGAGAGCTATTCTTGGATTACGCGCTTTCAAGTTCAGCTATCTGGCTCGGGAATTTCAGGGATCTGAATGCTGCGATTGTCCGTATGGCTACTTTAGCGCCAAGCGGTCGAATCTCCGTGGGTCTCGTTGGCGAGGAAATCGAACGCCTCAGAAGCGCTTGGGCAAAATTGGGGGCCACCGATGTGGAAGACAGCTTGGCTGACTTGCTATGCAAAGACCGACTTGAAGACCTTGATCTGTTTGACCGGGTCCAGCTCGCCAGAGTTATTCAAATTTGTCGAGATTCTCGTTCACTCTCTGATGCTGGCCGCAAGCTCTTCAGTGTTTCGCGAGGCCGTAAGGCAATCGCGAACGATGCAGATAGATTGAGAAAGTATTTGAACCGCTTCGGAATCGAATGGGTGCAAATTGCTTCTGATTGACGGTCTCCAAGGCGCAATTCGGGTTGACAAAAGATAACTGGCGATATGGTATAGGTATAGGAGAGGGGAATTGCAGCCCCAATTGATGAGAGGGAGGTGACTGATTGGGGTGAGGCATTCGTCGCACCGTCGCGAACGGCAGGGCGCTTCGCCGCCAGAATGTGTACCTGCGCGTGGTACAATTATGCGATGGAAGTCATTGTCAAAAATCGGGATATTCTTGGCGGAACTCCGGTGTTTCGCGGAACGCGAGTACCTGTCCAAGTGCTGTTCGACTACCTCGAAGGCGGAGAAACACTCGAAGACTTTCTAGAGGGATTTCCTACTGTCTCGCGCGAATCCGCCGTCGCGGCGCTCGAAGAAGCAAAACAGCTTTTACTCGCACGTTCATAAATGCGCGTTCTGATCGACGAATGTATCGATGAGCGATTCCGGAACTCTTTGCCCGAGCACGATTGCCAAACAGCCCGTTACGCTGGACTGGCCGGACTGAAAAATGGCGAGCTTCTCATAGCGGCGGAGACGGCCAAATTCGACGTTTTCCTTACTGTCGATCAAGGTATCGAATATCAGCAAAATCTAACCGGCCGAAACATAGCAATTATCATTTTTCGCACGAAGTCGAACCGTTTGAAGGACCTGTTGCCACACGTACCCGCTTGCCGTGCCTACATTGAATCCATTCAACCTGGTCAGATTGTTAGAATCGAGGGTTAAGTCAGCCGAAGACAAAACCCACACCTCTAGCTGTTGACGGGAATCGGGTATGAATAACGACGATAAGCGAGGGATCTACATTGAATTGCGACCCGACCGTGACGAGCTAGCTCACTGAAAAAGCGCATCAGCGCTGCGCCGGAGACGCTCTGGATATATTATTATATATAAATAGTAACTAAAATATAGTGGCGGAGAGGGGGGGATTGTAGCCCCAATTGGTGACGGGGAGGTCAGGGGATGGTGAGCGTTGGTATGCCTCTTGTTTTCAACATGTCGATTCGATTTGAAAGAATCGCTAATGTTTACGCGGGTACCGGATGGGGCCAAATCGACCGAAAGTAGTAGCAAGAGTAGTAGCACGGAAGGAGCTTTGAGGTGGCCCTCGCGTCGACCGTTGGGGTCAGTAAAGCAAGTATTCCCCTACTCCTGCCCTGCATGATTCGAGGAGGGGATTTGGCCGCGACGAATGGACCTGAACCATCGAACTCCTGGGCGGGGCCAACTCGCGGCCAAGGGATTGTCGACCTCCGATGTGGAAGTGCTTTCCCATCGGCCAGAGAAGAAATGACGACGCGGGTCCTCGGTCCCGCGCCAGTTAGCTGTTAAGCTCGCCCCCGCCAAGGTTGGATTTGCGCTCAACAGTGTGTACGCGTCTGTTCCATTGCCTTGCCGCGAAGGTGACGATGTCCGTTTCGCCCGAACGGAGAAAATCCAAAAAGTCCAACCCGGAGTATTTGCACGTCTGGCACACACTCAACAGGATGAGGTATTCTTCAATTCCCGTCGGCGTGGAAAGACCTTCGATGGCACGGCGAAGCCTAGCAAACGCTTTGATCGCGTGCTCGGCGTTGTTGTTGTTCCAAGGAACACCATCGTGGCTTAGAAAAGTGAACAATTTGGCTCGGTCTTTTTCCAAGCGATCCTTCCATTTCGATGCGGCTGCGCTCGAGCGCCCCGTCTTCGAGATCTGCTTGTAAAAGCGGGCTACGTCGACCAGATGTTTACGCAGGAACCTGCTTTTGAGGCCCCAGCGGTCGATGGTCTTCACAATCCCGTGCAGCAGTTCGGCAAACGCCGTAACTATTCCCTTTACGTCCTCGTCGTATGGATTGTCCAATACGGCGTCATTGAGGTCACGCATCAGGTGGAGCAAGCATTTCTGCTGGGGGCATGGGAGTGAGTCGTAGGCGGCGTAGAAATCGGATACCAGAACGCCCTTGAACTCGCCCAAAGCACTTTGGACTAGGCTTCCTTCGCGCGTCTCCGAATAAAAGTAGACCACTTCGCGAAACGTGGCAAAAACCCAGACGTAGGCGGTCTTTGCGTGTAGCCTGATTCGTGTTTCATCCGCGTGAATCAGGTTGCCCTTAACCATCTCGGCAAGGATGTTCTTTCGAGTTTCTCGATAGTATTCAGCACCGCGCTCCTTGAATCGACAGACGACATTTTCGTTCATTTGGAAGCCGAACAGTCTATTCAGGGTTTGAGTCACAGAACGCTGAGAGACGCAAAGCTCAATGATTTCAAAGATGGAGAATGCGGCTATGTTGCGGCCATACGTGGTTCGATCCGAGAATTCCTTTGGCCAAGGGCTAAATGCCCGGCAAACCGGGCACCAGAAAACTTGAAACTGATACTTCACTATGCATCCGGTGACCCCCGACCTGCTAAATCTCAGATCGTGGAGGCACTTCGTTATTTTTCGAAACGTCTGAGTTGCCTTTCTTTGGCAACGGGGACACGCACGCAGTGGTTCGCAGACCACTACTTTGCTAATGCGGATGGTCCTTTTCGCTCGTCTCGTGCCTTTCCGCTTGGCTCTCTTCAACTTGGAGTCGGATCGGATGTAGATGGTGTCGCGCTGGTAATCCCAGCGGGCAGCCTTATTGATAGATTCGAAGCCATCGATGGAACTCTTGAATCTCGGCCACAAGGACACTTTCGAATCCAGGTTGTCAGCAACCACAATTTCTAAACTTTGCGGCGCTTCCGAACTTGGCCGGAGATCTTGTCGGCAGGCTTGTGCAACGGCACGGGTGACCAGTTCCAGCGCGGCGCAATCCTCCAAGTTATAAGCGATGAGTTTTTCCTTCGCCAACGACGCTTTGGTTTGTTCCCAGGTGTCCCGCCATCTAATAGACTGGACACCAGAAACGTCCTGATCTGACCATTTGAATCCCAGCCAGCCGGCAATGTCCTTCAATCCATTGGAATAGGTTGGAAAATAGATCTGCCCGAAGACAACCGAGAGGAGATTTATGGGCGATTCGAGTGCTTTCGCCGCACGAGAGCCACTTGGCGGCGCACCATACCTTTGCCGCATTCGCTTGAGGAAGACGGTCTCAAAGCTGCCGTAATGGATCAAAACTGGGTTCTCGACCTCTATTAACTTGGACAAGAGCTCCCGCCAGATGCTGCCCTCGTTCGAAGGACTGTCAGCCCAAAGGCTGTGGTGAACGACAGAGTCGCCCGTTTTAAATCGAATGCCAATCAGGTAGTAGAAGTCTCGGTCAGGCAAACCCTCGACATCCATGTAAACAGGTGTGCCTTCGATCTTCACTTCTGGGCTGCCGACGATATGGATTTTCTTCTCCCGGATTGCCAGCGCCTTCAACGAGTGGTGGTACCTCTCTCTCTTGTCCCTTAGTCCTTGTGGCCGACGCCGTGGCCGGAAGGTGTGGGAGAGTTGGGTAACGGTGAAGATACCCTTGCTGTTGAAATTGGTGCGCTCCTTTTCTGTCATACCGCTGAGCAGGCTGAGGTCATCTTTTTCAATTGCCTTTGGTCGACAGCGGTTTTGAAACTCGCACTCGGCACAGTGTCGGTTTAGAGCCAGGTCGGGAGGTGAGGAACTGGCAAGCAACGTACCAATTTTGTCGGTCAACTTGCGTACCTCACCCGCCAGAGCCGAGGTCTTCACTTTCCGGGTTGCATAGTTCTCGCCATGCACAATCTTGCCGAGGCCGACCTCTCGCCTAAGCACTTCCGACAATACTCGCGCATCAAATGCCAATAGGAGCTTGTCATCCGGGTTGAGCTTGTTTCTGAATACGAATCGAATCGGGACAAACTGCGCGGTTCGGCCTCGGCCGGCCGAGGGAATTTGTTCCACTGCGTGACAGGAACATCGTAAGTTTTGACTCTGTACAGCAAAATCTACGCCCAAGTGCCATTGAGACGACTTAGGGCTCCCCATGGCCGGTGTGCCGATGACACATCTATCGGGCGCGACCCCTGCCACCAGGCGTTTGGTCCCTTCGATGCGGAAGACTTTGTTTTTAGTTCGTACCCAGGTGGCATAAGCGTTTCCCGTCCCAAGTTCTCCGCATGACTGAAGGAAGCATTTGGTGGGGCATTTAAGGAAGGCTTCCACGAGATCGTTAGTGATAATCATATTCACCAGCCGCAGGGTGCCCGATTCTGGCGGCCCCGCCTGACCACTTGCAGCATAACCGTTGCGCTGAAAGAAGAGAGCGACCGCGACACTATTCCTGAGACGTCTCTAGTCGCCTGGCGTTAGAAAGTTATGCGTCAGGAAACGAGAATTCTGTTCTCTTGCATCGTGAAAGCCTCCGAAGTCAGTAGCAATATCATGGGCGAAGACCTTGGCTAAATTAGATAGCGACGAGTGAATGGAGCACCCCGTTTAATACGCGTTTCATGAACTCTTGACGAGCCTAAACTTATGACATACAATGTACGTACAATACAGATGTGAGGTAGCTGTGAGAGTATCGCATTCTAGAACAATCAGAACTAGGCGCATTAATCTCCGTGCCACAGACAGTCAAGAAAAACTCATTCGTACTGGTGCCGAGACGACTGGCATTAGTGTGACAGACTTCATCCTAGATAGCGCCTGTTTGCAGGCAGAGCACGTCCTTGCCGACAAACGCGAGTTCATCGTCTCTCCTAAACAATGGAAGGTGTTTGTCGAGGCTCTCGACAGACCGGCTCAGATAAAACCAGAGTTAGCGCGCCTTTTTTCTGAGACTGGCGTTCTTGAGCGCGGGTCTCGGAAGTGACAAGCAGTTCTCCGAACCAAAATAGAGAACCTCTCTCCGTCATTGAAAAACTGACGAAGGATCATGACCTTTCATTATTCGACTGCGGAAAAGCGTCTCTTAATGATTGGCTCCGCCGATTCGCCCTCACAAACCAACAGAATGATTCAGCTCGCACCTACGTCCTTCATCGCGCTGGCAAGGTTGTCGGCTATTACTCTCTCTCAGCAGGCTCAGTCCGCAGGGAAGAGTCACCGGCTCGCATCGCAAAAGGACTCGCAAAGCATCCGATTGGCGTCATTTTGCTTGCGCGTCTCGCGATTGACCGCACGGAACACGGAGCGGGGCTTGGCAGGACCATGCTGGTTGACGCCTTGTCGCGAGCTATGATCGCATCCGATGCTATCGGCGCTAGGGCGGTGTTGGTTCACGCCATCGATGAAGACGCTGTGACTTTCTACAGAAAATTCGGATTTGAACCCTCTCCGCTTGATCCCAAACAACTCATGCTGCTTATGAAGGACCTCCGCGCATCCCTACAATCAGTGGGTTTGGGGTAGCCAATCTCTTGCGTGCGACCAGCAGGTTAGTCTGAGCACGACGGTTTCCAAGACCGTTGTAGCCTGCGAAAGCCGTTCTGCATATGGATTCCATTCCGGTTCCTACCTTATTAAGGTAGAGACTATGGCTCCTACAACAACTGGGACTGCCAAAAACACGCGTGAGGCGTATCCTCCAACTAAAATTCCAGCCAGTTTTAAATTTGAATTCCAAGAGCGATAAATACAAATAAAGTAACCATCGACAAAAATAGTAGCAAATCGCAAATGGCCGCATATTTACTGATGATTTTAGCCGTGGCGGAGAGGGGGGGATTCGAACCCCCGTTGGAGGTTTTGGCCCCCAAAACGGTTTAGCAAACCGCCGCATTCAGCCGCTCTGCCACCTCTCCGCGGCTAACGTCTTGCAACATTGTAACTTATAACCGCATTTGGTGACAGTCCCTCCTTTCAATTGCTGCATTTTGGTGCACACTGTCACAAAACTGTCACCAAGAGCGCTGAATTCGCGAAGAGAATCTGCTGTTTTGGAAAATCACGTCTCGCAATATTTGCTGAGAACAAACAACTTAGATCTCAAGGACCAGGAGGTCTTTGTTGTTCTGCCGATGGCCGCGCGGACAGAAAGACCGCCGGTTTCAACCCCTCGCGCACTCTCTTGCTTGAGCCTATTTCGGAGCTGTAACGGTCTTGGAAACCGTTGTTTTCGGATTTGGAAGCCATTTGCGGAATGCTTGCCAAAGGCAGCAACTCTGGCGACCCCCGCCGTGCCGTGACAGGGAAGCGCCGTTAGGCATTACAACAACTCACGAGTACGCGGGGACTCGCCCAGGCCTAGGGCGAAGTCTCGGCCACGGGCCCTTACTTATGTAAGGAACATCCAAAAGAGAAAAACGGAGAAAAGAACTTTCGCAAGAGCCGAATGTTTGTAAGATACGTCCTATTTGTAGAACTGGAGCACGACGGCTAGCCAAGTAGAATAGGGAGAAGGACTCCCAGACTGAGCGCAAAGAGCCAGAGTGCAGGCGCAGGTGTCCCCACAGGGCGGAGACGGCGCAACTCCCGCGGTGAAGTTCGGGGATCAAGAAGCAGAGAACGCGTATAGCGGCGATCAAACAGGAAAAAGATCAATGCGGTTACCGCTCCATAAATTAAGTGCCCCAGGAGGGATGGAAGGAGAGCGGAAGCGGCGTCCGTGCTCCAATCGCAAACTCCCGTCAGTAATAGAGGCAGAAGCGTCATCGGACCCAAATACCACCAGATCAGACCGAACAAGCACCCCCATGTCGTGGCGTCTCCCGGAGCTGACGCCTCATCCCGAAACAATAGGCCATAGGTCATGCCGATCGCTGCGCTCACTGATAAATGGATGAATACACCGCGAAGCCCTAGAAGAGTGCTGTCCACTCCCGCGACCTTCGGCAAGACGCCGGTGGCAATCATGACCGGCATGGAGGCCAAGCCGCCGAGGAGTCCCGCGATCGCTCCCCATCCCAACGAGCGCAGGATGTGCAAACCGGGACCTTCGATTTCCCGGTTGAGTGGGTCGGACTGGATGAACAAGCGGACCCAAATCTTGTCAATGGTGGCGTACGCGACGCCGAGAATCAATCCATAGAGGATGTGTCCCACCAAGGAGCCGAAGACGGCGCTCCCTTGCTCCGCCGACCAATCGAGCGGCATTCCTGAAGCAAGTCGCAAGAGTGTCAAGGGGCCAAAAAACCACCAGAAGATACCGAACCCCAGCCCCCATCCCATGCAGGATCCATAGCCGCGGACGTCTCGTTGGAAGAGGAGACCGAAAGCTACGCCGATCAAGAGAGCGACGGCAAAATGCAAAGAGATGGTCATGCGGCGGGAACTGAGTTCCCCAAATCCCGCCAAGAGAGGAAAGTAATCCCCCGAAGATACCCATCTACCAAAGATAAGGCCGCCGAGTGTGCCTGCTAATCCGCCAGCTACGATGGCACGTCCCCACGCGAATTTCTTGTCCGGCCTGGACGTGCGGAATCCTCCCCGGATACCTAATCCGACGCCAACGGGCATTCCAAGGCACAGCACGTAGGCAACGAGTTCGGCGAAGTGTCCTTGGGCATCCTGGAGCCTCATTGCGAACCGGCCGGTGGTCGCTACGAACTGAAAAAAGCCTCCGGCGGTGAGTATCCACAGCAAGAAGGAGGAACCCAAACCCCAAGTCAGTCCCGCACCTGGACTCGTGGCGCGCCGGGCGAAAAACAATCCAAATGCAAGCCCAAACGTTAAGCCGAGCAATCCACCCGAGAAGAGTGACGTCTTCAGGACAGCGCTCTCGAGCAGACCTCCTGAGACGCCGAGGGCCAAACCGAGAAGCGGCTCTATTCGAAGCCAACGGGAAAGGGGTGATTCGAACTGCGCGCCGATCACCGATTGTGTTTCTGGCATATATCCGAACCTTACTTCAGATCAATGGTCTGAACGATGTCACGCGGGAAAAAGAGCTCGATTGTCCAGTCGATGAGTACCCGAATCTTGCGTTCTAAACCGGGTAATTTGGCAAGGTAGATTCCACGCCAAAGGAGCCACGCGAACAGACCGGAAAAACGCAAGAATTTGCCGGGAACAAATGGAATGCGCAGTTCAGCACAGGCTGTCTGGTGGCCCACCACGCAGAGTGCACCGAGCGAATTGAAATGGAATCCGCGCGCAGGACGTCCTTCCAGCTGAGCAAGGATGTTGCCAGCAAGAACCTCCGCCTCGCGCAGGGCAAACTGAGCGGTCGGTGGGCACGGGTCTCCCGACGTTGCGTCGTTTACCGCAGCGCAATCACCGATTGCCCACAATCCGGCACCCCCAGGCACGGCAAGCGAGCCATCAACGAGCAGCGCACCACGCTTATCTTTTTCGAGACGCAGTGATTTCAACAAAGGACTCGGCGCCGTGCCCGCGGTCCAAACTAGAGTCTCGGTGTGGATCTTGCCCTCACTCAGAAGGACCACACCAGGACTCGCGTCCACGATGCGTGTGTTCAAGCGGAAGCGTACCCCACGCAATTGCATCTTCTCTTGCGCATACCGGGCTAAAGACTCGCTCAGCTCCGGCAAGACACGATCCCGGGAATGAACAAGAACAATATTCAACTCCTGTGGATGAATCCTGTGATAATCCGCCAAAATGCCGTGCCCGAAATCGTTCAGAGCGCCGGCAAGCTCGACCCCCGCAAAACCGCCGCCGGCAACGACAAAGGTAAGAAGGGAAGACCGAACAGCCTGATCGGACACAAGGTCGGCGCGTTCGAACATTTCAATGACGTGATTCCGGATGCGGATGGCATCGAGCAGGCTTTTGAAATTGAATGCGAACTTTTGGATATTCGTCATGCCGAGGTAGTTCGAAATTGAGCCAAGAGCAAACACCAACTGGTCGTAGGGAACCTCTCGCCGCGCGGGCACTCCGTCCGCACCCGCATCGCTACGGAGAATGACCAAACGCTTTTCGAGATCCACCTCCGCCACAGTGCCTCGAATGAACTCTGTCCGGCGGAGGGTGCTCCGCAAAGGTGTGCTGATGTGACTGGCTTCCAGGCTGCTTCCGGCTACTTCCGCAAGCATGGGGGTAAATAGGAGCGCATTCGTGTCATTGACCAGGGTGAGGCTGATGGAAAAGTCCCTGCGCAATTTGTTTTCGAGACATTCCGCGGTGCGCATGCCAGCAAATCCGCCGCCCAAGATCACGATACGGTTGCTCACCGAAACTGCCGACACTTTGGGGGTCGGCGCTGCACCGAAGAAATGTTCGGCACCGTCTTGTAATGCCTGATTGATGATTCCCAGAGAAGCGCCGTACACTACCCAGCCGACCAAAGCAGGGAAATGTTGGCGCATCTGTTCTGCGCTCCACTCCGGCATCTGACCGGAAAGCAAAGGGACGGCGATCACACTGATCAGACCCCACAGAGGAACACCGAGGGAGCCACCGGCCATGAGGCTGTCCGAATAGGCATGGCGCGTGGGCCGGAAAGCTGCGGAATAGGCCACCCCAATTACGATGCCTAGAAGCGAGCTCCAAACCCCATAGTGGAGCGTCGCTAGCAACACCGTGCTGGCCAGCGCTCCACTAAAGGTACCAACAGCATGCCGGCGAAACTTTAGATTCATCGAGCGCTGGTTTCAAGAAGCGATTGGATGGTTTTGTCCACCTCATCGTAACTGAGCAATCCATCAATACGCTTGACCTGCCGGCCATCTTGAGAGATCAGGATCGTTGTTGGAAGGCCAACCAAACCTCCAAACTTTTCGGCGACGTCATCATTGCCGATCAGGATCGGATAATTCACAGGCTGGGAATCGGTTCCGAGCTTGAAACGCTCCTTTTGAATGAAAGGAGCAACAGCGCTCTTGCCCTCTTCGTCCATCGCCACGCCCAGAACGGTAAATCCTTGTGGTCCATATTTCTCCTGCAAGGCCATCAGCCACGGAATTTCAATTCTGCACGGTCCGCACCACGTAGCCCAGAAATTCACGAGAACGATTTTGCCCTTGAATTGGCCGAGCGACTCGTCGTGACCCTCTAGGTCCTTTAGCGTAAAATCGCGTACGCCAGACGGTGGACTGATCTGACTTCTATTTTCTGCCCGCGCATCGGAGACCCGCGTGCCCCGGCCAGCAAAATAGACCAGGAACATAATCGCTATAAGCACCACAAAGGTTAGTCGAATTCGTTTCATCCCAAACCGCTCCTCAAGTCAATTTCCTCCGCCCTAAAGGGAAAAACGATTCAAGAATCCCAGCTTTCCCGAGAGCCAGGTCAGTCTGTTCAAGAAAACCAGGCTGCCCACAAACACAAGCAATGCTCCACTTAGAACTTCGAGGGCATGGAGATAACGCCGGAATCGCTGATAGAAGCGCAGGAACTGTCCAATGCCAAGAGCGGTGAGCAGGAATGGCACTGCGAGTCCCGCCGAATACGCCGCGAGTAACAAGACGCCACGTGCGACCGTGTCGCTCGCCGCGGCTAGCGCAAGCACTGTTGCAAGGATCGGGCCGATACACGGGGTCCAGCCAAACGCGAAAGCAAAACCAAGCAGAAAACCGCTCCCGATACCAGGCTGCGTGTTCTTGTTACGGAGATGAATGTCCCGATTCAGCCATCGTCCCATCGCCGGCCCGAAGAAACCGATCAGCGCAATGGAGAAAAAGTGAATCATCCGGAGCCCGCCAAAGGTCGGACCGCCCTGCAACGACGAAAGAAAGCCAAGGACAACGAACAAGATGCCCAGGAAGATGCCAACGCGGAAAGTCAATTTCGCCAACCAACCAAGGAGGTGCAGGCCAAACAGCAGAATCAATGCGCCAGCCACGGGCGCGAGGAGACCGCGATTCTCGCGAAGAAATTGCCCGACGGCGCTTGCCGAGGCGCCAAAAGAGATAAACACAGAAGAGAACCCGGCGACGAATGCCAGAGCGGAGGCCGATAAACCGGCACGAGGATGTTGCCCTTGGCGCAATTGCTCCAGGCCGATCCCGGAAAGCATCGAGACGTAGCCGGGGACGAGCGGCAACACACAGGGCGAGAGGAATGACACTAACCCTGCCAGCACTGCCCCGACGATGGAAACGTCTGTCATAGCCCTTCCCAGGCGAGCGGGTTCGGATAATTTAGGCTGTCACGTGACCTGACGCCCAGGAAATCCCCGCGCTTATGGGATTCGGCGTAAGCTAGGAAGTTACAATCATTCCTCTTGAAAGAAGGGCGAGCGTTTGCAGAACAGAGAGCGCAGATGATCGCCTCAGGGTCAACAACGGTAGAATAGGTCCAGGAAATGACCACCTAGTTGCGATTCATCAATGGAGACATGGCAATGGACGACCTGTATGCAATCAATGCGGCCAAAGGCGAATTTCGGGATTGCTTCAACTTCTCGGATGTGTCGCGGTTACTGGCGATTGCGGATCCCGAAATGGTTAATTTTTCCGATGGCCAACCGTGTGGGTTTCGCAGGGGGGGATTGGATGCATTGAAAGCTCGGCTAGAAATCCTATTCGAGCGTTTTACTGCAAAGCTGGTAGTGATCGTCATCGAGATTCGTCTTCAGGGAGACGTCGCCTATGACTACGGGTGGCACGAGTTAACGCTTACTCCTAAGGGCGGCGGTCAAGCAACCCATCGCAGGGATCGCTATGTGGACATATGGTGGAGAAACAAAGAAGGAAAATGGAAGTTACGGATGTACATGGATAACCAAGATGTGGCGGACCCATTCCAGGCGGAGCACACTCTGGGGCTGGGAGCACAAAGCTACGGAACACCCTGAATCTTTTTATACAGACGCTTATTGAAACCTTCCGGCATCTGAAACAGCCTTCCGTCGCCAACCAGACCCACAACATTTCTGGTGCCATCCAAGACAGCATTGCAGTGCGCGCAAGCTTTGAAGTGTGCTTCCATCCTCTCGCGCATCTCAGGAGAGATCTCCGCATCAAGGTAGTTGGAGATTTCCCGCCATACTTCGAAACAGCTAATTTCAATTGTGGCCATCGAACCCTTCTTCTTTTTTCACCATGACCTGACCTTCCGATAATCTTGTCCGTTTATCCAGGAACCGTCAATTCCAGGAGCCAGGCTATCTCTTAATAGCAAGCGCGCCCGATGAAGCCGGGTTTTCACGGTTGCTTTCGAAAGGCCAAGAATAGTCATCGTCTCTTTGATGCTCAAATTCTGGAGATCCCTTAGAATCAACACTTCGCGATAACAAGGGCTGAGCGAAGCGATAGCGTTTTGTATCGCTTGCCGCATCTCGCTTTCTTCCAGTAATTCGCAAGGGATGGGCCGCCAATCCGCAAAGTCCCTTGGGTAATAGTCTCCTTCATCAGTTTGCTGTTGGTCGTCCAGGGACTCGTACAGGTGCGAACGAGCCTTCCTCAATTTCATCTTTGCTTCGTTGTAGGTAATTTGCAGCATCCAAGTGCTGAACTTTGATTCAGCACGGAAACTACCGAGATTCGCAAAGGCCTTCAGGACTGCTTCCTGTGCGACCTCCTCCGCGTCGGCAGGATTCTTTACAACCGACATGGCGGTTGCGTAAACCATGCGCTCATAGGGCTGCAGCAACTCGTAGAAAGCCTCGCGCTTTCCGTTGCAGACGCTCTTTATGAGCTCAGCCTCGTTGGTGCGCAACTGCGAGTTTGCGGGCATGTCCGTGTTCATAAATGAACGCAGAAACCGATTTGCTACCCGAGCGGTCGGGTACGTTAGAGGGCCGAAGGCTCAACAAAGGGCTAGGTTGCGATTACGCAGCCTCTTCTCTTAACCTAATCCCGGGCCGGGGCACCCTCTCCAGCTCAATTAGCGCCCAGCAGTGCAAGTGACCCTAACGGGGCCTCAATAACTTGCCAAAAATTGCACCTGGGAGTGTGATTCGCAGCTCGCCGAAAGGTTTCTGGAACTGAGGCAGGTACGGCCAAGAACTACTCAGTCCGGTGCTGTCCGGCTGGACATTGCGCGTTATTGCGCGTATTTACCTTGTTTTCTTTGATATACGAACGGGGCTCGTATCTTGGGGCAATTCTTTGTTCAAGCGCTCTTCGATTCTTGCAACCAGTTCGCGAGTTGTGGGCACGTCGAGTCCATGGTGCCGTCCACCGCACATCCACATCGGTACTTAGCTTTGTATCGAGCCGGATCGGCGCCTCGATCTTACCTGAGAGTCTCTCAAGGCAGAGCTGGCTGGGATGACGGGCGAGGGATTCGGGGCGCACAAGCACCGTGACGTGGTGGCCCTCGTGAGCGAGAGCCGCTCCGATCAATCCACCGACTGCACCCGGTCCCAGAATGGCGTGCTTCAAGCCGTCTCACCTCGAAACGATTTGCTTATCACTGCTCCCCATTGAAATTCGAGCTGCTAGGACACGGGCGTCACGAGCTCGACGGAAGATGTGAGTTCGATCGCCTTGTGTAATGTGCGATAGAGCGGGCAGTGCATCGCGTAAATGCCGTGCACCCGCTCCACCGTCTCCTTTGCATTTTGTGGCGCTACAAGGTGCATCGCGACGTGAATCCGGCGGATGACCAATACACCCTCCTCCGCTTCAACCTCTCCGGTCACATCCGCGGTCAACTTTCCATTACTGGCATCGATTTGGCGCGCTTCCAGCGCACCTCCGAAGGTACCCATCATTCAACCCGCGGTTGCGGAAATCACGTAGTCAATGGTCGAGGAGTGCGACTCTTTCAACTTTGCCGGGTCAACTTTGTAGTGCTCAGCAATGGCTCCGTGGACGCTGAAAGTCACTGGCTGTGACTCGCCGGGCAGGTGGGCGATGCGGAGAGGTCCCTGCTTTCGTTCGATACGCGACTTCGAGACATAAACGACACCACTCATAGCTTCTCCTTTTAACGCTCAAGAATGGGCTCAGTTCCATCGTTCGATCGGCTACTTGTGCTGAATGGCCTCCGGAGATCGTTTGAGGTCAAGGGGAAGAACCTGTAACTCCCATCGCACTGGCACCGACGTTGGAGGGTAGCAAATCGTGTTGTCGCACGCCTGATACTTTAGCTCCCCGGTAATGGGAATGGTTCTTTTACGGGAAAACAAAGAGCGGACTGCATCCGAAGTTCGAGACGGAATTACCGTGAGATCCTGGGTGATGCGAAACTTTCCCTCGAAGACCGGGACATGTTCCTGGATGGCTTCCAAGTAAAGTATTTTGGAGCTCGGGTAAATGACAGGCTGGAGCTCGATTCCTGGAATCTCCTGCAAGGTGAGCTGAATCGGCTTATAACCTCGCACACCGGGAGAATAGACGTGCACATCCGGAGGAAGCTCGATTTCGGCAATCAGGCTGACCCTGCCACCGGGTATGACGCTGCGATCTGATTGTGCGAGTATGAGCCGGAGATGGGGCGCTTCGACGTTCTGGCTCACTTCCGCGCTCAATTCCGGGAAGAGTTTTGTAATAACATTATTTGCCGTCAATCGATCCGTGTACTTCGCTGTGAAATACTTTTCGCGAACAACACCGCTTGAGTCGACGTAGAAGAATCCGGGGTAGGCCATTCCTTTGGTCATTCCCTTCGCTTCCCTGTTGAGCACGTTGAACCTACGAATGATTTCGGAATTAGGATCGGCCAAGAGCGGAAACTCGATTTTGTGCCGCTCAGCGAAGTCTTTCAGTATGGCCGGACTATCGTAGCTAATCGCCGCCAGCTTAAAGCCCTGCGCCTCGAATCTTTGTTTTGCACTTTGCAGCTGCACGAGCTGCGCTTTGCAAAAGGGTCACCAATCGGCGGAGCGGAAGAAAAGGAGCACTGTGCCCTTCGACCCCTTGAGCGTCTCGTTGGACTGTTCATGCCCGAACTGGTCGGGGAGCGTAAATGCAGCTGCTTGCTGACCGATCTCCAGGCCAACAGAAGGAATAATGGCATGATTAGTGTCTGGATTCTCTTGGCCACTCGGAACTGCAAGCAGTCCGAGAAAGAATAGGATGGCGGCCCCAATTCTCATCTTTGCTCCTGTATCGATTTCGTTTCTTTACCGTTGTTAGCGAAGCTAATTCGAAAGCCGAGCCAAGCCTGCTCCGAGGACTCTTCCCACAGCCGGTTCCTGGATGATTGCCAGGATCCTCAGGCTTCCTTGATTCTGGTGACTGAGATTGACCGTTATGTCCCGGGAGAATTTGTCAGTTCTTCCCACTGTTCCGACTGGAACAAGTTCCCGTAAGACCGCAACGTGTTTCAAAGTTCTACCAGCGTTCTCTCCGCGGCTCACATGTGATTCATCGCTATCATCAGCTATCGCCAAGAAAAGATTCGCTGACTTCGCAGAGACAGAGGAAGGCAGGGGACCTGCCTCGAGATGCAAGCTAACCTTATTGGCGCCGTCAAAACGAATCGCAGAAAGACTCAACTGGGCCTTTGCCGCGTTCGTTGCGCTCTCGACGGCCCGGATCGCTCGTCGTTCGTCGCTGCCGACGAGTTCGATGTGCCCGTCAACGACCATCTGTGGTGTGTAAATGCTCCCGAGGCCAAAGTGACCCGCGTAAGCGCTCTGCCTTTCGCTGTATTCGTGCGAGGAGAAGGGATCCTTCCATCCGATATCGTTCCAATAGTCCACATGTTCACTCAGGACGACGAGGTCCGTGCCGTTTACCGGCTGGGAGCGGTCCAGCCTTTCTAACAGGGCATCGGCGGGAGGGCAACTGGAACAGCCCTCGGACGTAAACAATTCGACTAGCACGGGAGCGCGGGAAGTGTCATCCATGGTTGGCCTCGCTGCCGTGCCCGCAGCATGAGTATTTCGAAGTGAGAGTATCGTTAGAATCGAAAATGCGACTAATGCCGGAATCAGTAACCTGAAACGCATGATGTTTCTCCCCTAAGCGTTTGCTTTTTGCGAAAACGTAAAGGTCTCCTCCTCGGCCACCAAAAAGATTGGTGTTCCCCCGGACGAAATCTTCACCGCGTGTTCCAGGGCCTCTTTCCCGCCTTCCGAAGCGGCGCACGCTTCCAGAGCTTGCATCGAAGGAAAGTAAACCTCTGCAATGCGGTAAAAAGGGGGAGTCCCTTGAGGCGAACCCAGTACCTTGGTCGCGACAATCTTGCTCTTGCCGTCTAGTTTTGCGACCGCCAACGGCACGTGTTCTGTCTGATAGATTTTCTCGAACGCATCAACATCCTTGGGGCGTGGGTACATAACTACGAGCTTTACGTCTGCCATTCGCTGCTCCTAGCACGGAGAGTTTTGTAATAAGACGCACTTCGGTGCGCGAGAGGCCCCTCCAAAAGGGAGGTCTTAGATCGCGTTCAGTCCTCAAGGCCGAAGATTCGCCAGTCCAGTGAGATTCTCGAGCTGCCTAAAGGTTTCACACCGATTTCGAAATCACGGAAGTCGCTCCATCTCGGTTCCGGCAGGGCATTACCACGACCTCGTTGTGGCCTAGTGGCCACCGACAGGTTTTTTACGCCGAATTCTGGAAACTTTTCGCCAACAAAGCTATCTCACTGTCTGTATACGCTTTGAGGATGATTGTTGACACGGATGCTAAACGCCCCTCTTGCGGAATGAAAGATTGCGCGCCGCACGGATCAGCAACGAGAGCCCAAACGTTCAAAAGGAGAAATCATGAAGAAGAAGTATGCGAGGATTCTGTTCACACTCATTTGCCTTCTTGGGGTGGGTGTGGCTGCACAAGCACAGATTCGAGGCGAGATTGTTGTAACACTGCCATTCGAGTTTGTGATCAGTGGTAAGACGCTCCCCGCAGGCACGTACACCGTGAGCCGTTTTTCGGATGACAAATTCGACGGAGTCATCCTCAGCAACCGCGAGAGTGGTAAGAGTGTGTTTGTCCACCCTACCGAGATCGAAAACACTTCTGCTGACAAGCCCCAAGTGAGTTTCGAGCGAGTTGGGGAACAGCACTTCCTGACCAGAATTCAGACAGCACACGACGTTTACAAAATCCCTGTATCCCGCTCGGAGATCCATGAAGCCGCAGCGAGACCGCACGACAACGGGTCTGCTTCAACAAGTTCCGGAAGCAACTAGATCATCGTTCTCGGGGATATCCTGAGGGAGTTCAGAGTGCGAGGTCCCGCACCTTTCCATGCCCGAACTCCCTCATCGCACCAATGGGCTTTGAATTGCCTGGAGCCCGATCATGCGCAATTAAGATTCATCAGGCAATCGAGAAAGTCTTCTGAGGGGATAGTTCAAGTGAAT
>Ga0209131_1000878_pt1 | contig 21005 bp, 18 predicted proteins | sample GraSoi_2013_40cm_FD_185826 | JGI IMG/M metagenome (GOLD analysis project Ga0209131, IMG submission 185826) | Grasslands soil microbial communities from the Angelo Coastal Reserve, California, USA - Sample 9_17_2013_40cm (SPAdes) (version 2) | ecosystem: Environmental > Terrestrial > Soil >... | reverse complement strand
CGGCTGGAAGCTCGCCGCGGTGCTCCAGGGGCGCGCGGCGCCGCGACTGCTCGAGAGCTACGAGATCGAGCGCAAGCCACTCGCGGTGCGCAACACCACCTACGCCAAGCGCTTCGCCGACTCGCTCGGCAATTTCCAGCCGGTGCCGGAGATCGAGGACGACACGCCGCAAGGCGCCGAGGCGCGCAGGCGGGCAGGCGCATACCTCGAGGCGCACGGCCGCGCCGAGTTCAACATCCCCGGCATCACCTTCGGCGGCCGGTACGACGGCTCGCCGGCGATCATCGGCGATGGCAGCGCGCCGCCGCCGGAAACCATGAACACTTATGTCCCCACGGCCTGCCCCGGCGGCCGGCCGCCCCATGTCTGGCTGCCCGACGGCCGCTCGCTATACGATCTGTTCGGCTTCGAGTGGACCCTGCTGTGCTTGAATGATGCGCCGGCGCTCGAAGACAGGCATATGCAAGTCGTGCCACTGCAGAATGGCGCGCTGCGCGAACTCTATGGCGCGGACTACGCGCTCATCCGCCCCGACCAGATCGTCGCCTGGCGCGGCAACTCGGCGGCCGCGGCGCGGGCTGCGCTGGAAAGGCTGCATGGCTGAGCACGACCACCACCATCACCACCACGAGCGCCCGGGTGCCGCGCTGAGCACTGCCGCTGCGCTCACGGTTGCGTTCGCCATCGTCGAGGCGCTCGGCGGCTGGTGGACCGGCTCGCTTGCCCTGCTCTCGGATGCCGGGCATATGGTCACCGACGGCGCCGCCCTCGCCCTCGGCGCGCTCGCCGCGTGGATGGCGCGGCGTCCGCCTTCCGAGCGCCACTCGTACGGCCTCGGCCGCGCCGAGATCGTGGCCGCGCTGATCAATGCCGGCGCGATGCTGGTGATCGTGTTCGGTCTCGCCTACGAGGCGGTGGTGCGGCTGAAGAGTCCGAGCGAAGTGAACGGCGTCGCCGCGGCGCTGATCGCCGCCCTCGGCCTCGCGCTCAATCTCTGGGTCATGCGCCGGCTCGCCCCCCATGGTCACGACATGAATACGCGCGCTGCGCAATTGCACGTTTTCGGCGACGCGCTCGGCTCCGTCGCGGCGCTGGTCGCCGGCGCGGTGATCGCGCTGACCGGCTGGACGCCCATCGACCCGCTCGCCTCGCTTGTGATTTGCGCCCTGATCGCGTTCTCGAGCCTGCGCCTGATGCGCGAGAGCATGCACGCGCTGATGGAAGGGGTGCCGCGCGGCCTTTCGGTCGAGACCATCGGCGGCGAGATGGCGCGCATCGACGGCGTGCTCTCCGTGCATGACCTCCACGTCTGGATGATCTCGGGCAGCCGCACCGCGCTCTCCGCGCATGTCGTCGTGCGCAGCCTCGGCCAGTGGGAGCGCATGCGGGTCGAACTGCAGACGCGGCTGCACGAGCGCTTCGGCATCGATCACGTCACGCTACAGCCAGAGTCGACTACGCGGCCGCTTGTGCGGCACTGATGAGGAGAAAACCATGCCCCTGAATGCTGCTTTCTTCGCTACCTGGACGCCGCGCGCGCAGGCGCTGCTGCGCATCGTGACGGCTTACCTGTTCCTCACGCACGGCACGTCGAAGCTGCTCGGCGTCCCGCATGTGGCGGCGTTCGACAAGCTGCAGCTGTTCTCGCTCGTCGGAGTCGCCGGGATCCTGGAGCTGGTCGGCGGCGTCCTTCTGCTCCTGGGCCTGTTCACGCGGCCAGTCGCGTTCGTGCTGTGCGGCGAGATGGCCTTCGCGTACTTCATCGGCCACGCCAGCAGCGGCCACGTGCTGGTGCCGATGCTGAACCGGGGCGAGCTCGCGGCGCTCTACTGCTTCGTGTTTCTCTTTTTCGCCGCCGCCGGCGCCGGCGCCTGGAGCTTGGACGCCGCGCTGAGGCGCGGCCGTGGCGCTCAGGCCTAAGGCCTTGCTGGTCGCGAATCGCGCTCGGGCTGCGGAGCAGACCTCCCCGCCGCCGGGGTGGGCGCCGCACGATTGGATGAATCGACGCTCGGAGAGCGCCGGTAGTTAGCGCTGTTGCACGGGCGCTGAGGGTCGAAGTACGCGACTGGGCCGGGGAAGTTCGCAAGTCCGCAGTTTGTTTCGTACCAAGCCGGTCCTGTACCGCCGACGCCCCACCTGTGGGTCGAATCCTCGCCGGCCATTGCCAGGCCGGCGAGCGCGAGACCTGCCGCCAAAAAAAGCGCTTTCATAGCGCCGAGGATCAGTTGCCGAAGGGGCTTTGTTGCGGGAACGGGCTGACTTCGGGTTGCGGAGCGTCGTCCGCCACAGCATCGGTTTGCGTCACTGCACCCTTGTCGGCGCGCGCGAACGGGCCTTTTACTTGAGGAATTGAAGTGCAGGCTGAAGCGGCGAGCATGGCGAGAAAAACAGCAACGCTGGTGCGTTTCATGGTGTTGCTCCTTTGCGTTAAGTGAGTGTTCAAAAGCTGTACTCACCATAAATACCGCGTGCCTCCTGACCTTATTCCGAAAATTGGGACGCCGCGAAGGGGAATATTCACCTTGCTAGCGGCGGGAATACGCGCACCAAGCAGCCGGTATTACTTGGCGTGCAACCATAAGGGACGAATCTCGAGTGAACCTTCTTCGCTGGCTGGTCTCGGCATTGGCAGTCGTTGCCCTTGTCGCGAGCGCGTTTCTTACGCTAGCAGTGCTGCGGCCTGAACCCGAGAGCCTGGAATTCGACGCGTACGACGTGACCGGTGTCACCTGGGGCCGGGATTTTCATTTGATCGGGCACGACGGCAAGCCACACGCGCTCGCGGATTTCCACGGCAAGGTGGCCGCGCTCTACTTTGGCTATACCCGCTGCCCCGACGTGTGTCCGACAACCATGGCAACGCTCGGTGAAGCCGTGCGACTACTGGGCAACGACGCCAAGCGGGTGCAGGGCCTTTTCGTCACCGTCGATCCCAGCCACGATAAGCCCGCGGTCCTCGCGCGATACGTGCCCTCGTTCCACGAATCCTTCATCGGACTCTACGGCGATGCGCAAGCCATCGAGCGCACGGCCAGGGAATTCAAGGTGCAATCCAGCCGGGATCACTCGTCACCGGTCTTCGTGTTCGATCCGCGCGGGCGGCTCCGGCTTATCTTGCAGCCGGAAGCGACGCCCGAGTCCATCGCGCGCGACATGCGCCACCTGCTGCAGGAGAACGAGCTTGCGAGGCGCCTTGGCGTGACTTAGGTGCGAGCGGCGCTCTTGACGGCGGCGGCGATGGACTGCGCCGCGGACTCGATGGCATCGCGCGGCTCGCCCTCGACCATCACGCGCAGCACGGGCTCGGTGCCCGACGGACGCAGCAGGACGCGTCCCTTGCCGTTGAGCGAGCGCTCGGCGTCGGTCTGCGCCTGCTTGATGCCGTCGTGCTTCTCCCACTTGAAGCCGCGCGGCACTTTCACGTTGAGCAGCACCTGGGGATACATCACGAGGCTCGCGGTCAGCTCGGCGAGCGAGCGGTCCGATTCGCGAACCGCGTGCAGCACCTGCAGCGCCGAGACGATGCCGTCGCCGGTGGTGTGCTTGTCGAGGCAGATGAGGTGGCCGGAGTTCTCGCCGCCGAGCTCCCAGCCCTGCTCGCGCATCAGTTCCAGCACGTAGCGGTCGCCGACGCGCGCGCGGCCGAAGCCGACGCCGAGGCGTGCCATCGCCTTCTCGAACGCGAGGTTGGTCATCAGCGTGCCGGCGACGCCTTTCAGCGCGCGCTTGCTGGCGCGCTGTCCCGCGATGACGAACAGCAGCTCGTCGCCGTCGTAGGCCCGGCCCTGCGCGTCGACGATGGTGACGCGGTCGCCGTCGCCGTCGAGGGCGACGCCGAGATCGGCCTTCTGCGCCGCCACCTCGTGCTTCAGCGCCCCGGGCGAGGTGGCGCCCACCTTGTCGTTGATGTTGAAGCCATCGGGCTTGACGCCGATCGCCACCACTTCGGCGCCGAGCTCGTGGAACACGTTCGGGGCGATGTTGTAGGCGGCGCCGTGCGCGCAGTCGACGACGAGTTTGAGGCCTTTGAGGTCGAGCTCGTTCGGGAAGGTCGATTTGCAGAACTCGATGTAGCGCCCGCCGGCATCCTCGCGGCGGCGTACCTTGCCGAGCTGCGACGACTGGTTGCAGCCCATCGGCTGCTCCATCTGCGCCTCGATCGCCGCCTCGGTCTCGTCGGGCAGCTTGAAGCCGTCGCTGGAGAAGAACTTGATGCCGTTGTCGGCGTAGGGATTGTGCGAGGCGCTGATCACGACGCCGGCCGAGAGCCGCAGCGCGCGCGTGAGGTACGCGACCGCCGGCGTGGTGACCGGCCCGCACATGTGCACGTCGACGCCGGCGGCGGAGAAGCCGGCTTCGAGCGCCGACTCGATCATGTAGCCCGAGATGCGCGTGTCCTTGCCGATCACGACCGCCGGATCCTGGCCCTGCCCCGACAGCACTTTGCCCGCCGCGTAGCCCAGGCGCATGACGAAATCCGGCGTCATCGGGGCCTCGCCCACCGTGCCGCGTACGCCGTCGGTGCCGAAATATTTGCGCGTCATGCCGTCCTGACTGCCTCCCACACCGCAATCACGTCCCGCGTCTCTTTGACGTCGTGCACGCGAAGTATAGTCGCGCCGCTTTGCAGGGCCAGCAGCGCCATGGCCAGGCTGCCCGGCAGCCGCTCGCCTGCGGCACGCCCGGTAACCTTGCCGATGGTCGATTTGCGGGACAGCCCGGCCAGCAGCGGTGCACCGATATCCCGGAACTCCGCCAGGCGCAGGAGCAGCGTGAGATTGTGCGCAGCCGTCTTGCCGAAGCCGAAGCCCGGGTCGACCACCAGGCGCTCGCGCTGGATGCCCGCCGCCTCGCATGCCCGGAGCCTATGCTGCAGGAATTGCTTCACTTCGGCCACGACGTCATCGTAGTGCGGCTCCTGTTGCATGGTCGCCGGCTCGCCCTTCATGTGCATGAGACAGACGGCGCATCGGCTGGAGCGCACGGCTTCAAGGGCACCCGGCGCCTGGAGCGCCTGCACGTCGTTGATCATCGAGGCCCCGGCCTCGAGTGCCGCGCGCATCACGCCCGGGCGGCGGGTATCGACCGAGACGCAGAGATCGTGGATTTTTTCCAGCACCGGCAGCACGCGCTGGAGCTCTTCGGCTTCGGACACGGGCGCAGCGCCAGGGCGCGTCGACTCGCCGCCGATGTCGATGATGTCGGCGCCGTCCGCGGCCAGCTTGCGGGCGTGCTCGACGGCGGCGTGCGGCTCGAGAAACAGGCCGCCGTCGGAAAAAGAATCGGGCGTGATGTTCACCACGCCCATGACCAGTGGTTTCGCTAGCGATAGCTCGAACCTACCGCACTGGAGAAAATCAGGCGGCAGGCGTGGGCGCGGTCGCGCCTTCTGCACCGCCGTCGCTCGCCGGCGGCTTGGCCTGCTGCGAGCTCGAAGGCTTGGGCGGCCGCGGCGGCTTGCCGGCCATGATGTCGCCGATCTGGTCGGCGTCGATGGTCTCGAACTCGAGCAGCGCCTTGGTCATCGCCTCGACCTTGTCGCGATTGTCCTCGAGCAGCTTGCGCGCCAGGCGGTACTGCATGTCGATGATGCGGCGGATCTCGCCGTCGACCTTCTGCATGGTCGCTTCCGACACGCTCTTGTGCGTGGTGACCGAGCGGCCGAGGAACACCTCGCCCTCGTTCTCGCCGTACACCATCGGCCCGAGCTCGTCGGACATGCCCCATTGCGTCACCATGCGGCGCGCGATCTCGGTGGCGCGCTCGAAGTCGTTGGCCGCGCCGGTGGTCATCTGCTTCATGAACAGCTCTTCGGAGATGCGCCCGCCGAACAGCACCGCGATCATGTTGAGCAGGCGGTCGCGGTCCTGGCTGTAGCGGTCCTCGGTCGGCAGCTGCATCGTCACGCCGAGCGCGCGGCCGCGCGGAATGATGGTGACCTTGTGCACCGGATCGGTCTTCGGCAGCAGGCGCGCGACGATCGCGTGGCCGGACTCGTGGTAGGCGGTGTTCCTGCGCTCTTCCTCGGGCATGACCATCGAGCGGCGCTCGGCGCCCATGATGATCTTGTCCTTGGCGCGCTCGAAGTCATCCATCTCGACCAGGCGCTTGCTGCCGCGCGCGGCGAACAGGGCCGCCTCGTTCACCAGGTTGGCCAAGTCGGCGCCGGAGAAGCCCGGCGTGCCGCGCGCAATGATGTCGGCCTTGACGTCCGGCGCGAGCGGCACCTTGCGCATATGGACTTTGAGAATTTCCTCGCGGCCGCGGATATCCGGCAGCGGCACCACCACCTGGCGGTCGAAACGGCCCGGGCGCAGCAGCGCCGGGTCGAGCACGTCGGGCCGGTTGGTCGCGGCGATCACGATCACGCCCATGGTGGCTTCGAAGCCATCCATTTCGACGAGCAATTGATTGAGCGTTTGCTCGCGCTCATCGTTGCCGCCGCCGAGGCCCGCACCGCGCTGGCGGCCGACCGCGTCGATCTCGTCGATGAAGACGATGCACGGCGCATGCTTTTTGGCCTGTTCAAACATGTCTCTGACGCGCGCCGCGCCGACGCCCACGAACATCTCGACGAAGTCCGAGCCCGAGATCGAGAAGAACGGCACCTTCGCCTCGCCGGCGATCGCACGGGCAAGCAGCGTCTTGCCGGTGCCGGGGTTGCCGACCATCAGCACGCCGCGCGGGATGCGGCCGCCGAGCTTCTGGAACTTGGAGGGGTCGCGCAGGAAGTCGACCAGCTCCGCCACTTCCTCCTTGGCCTCTTCGCAGCCGGCCACATCGGCGAACGTCACGGTGTTGGTGGATTCATCCAGCATGCGCGCGCGCGACTTGCCGAACGAGAACGCGCCGCCGCGCCCGCCGCCCTGCATCTGGCGCATGAAGAAGATCCACACGCCGATGAGCAGCAGCATCGGGAACCACGAGACGAAGATGTTCATGAGGAGCGACGGCTCCTCTTCCGGCTTGGCCTCGACCTTGACGCCGTACTTGAGAAGATCGGAAACCAGCCAGATGTCGCCCGGCGAGTAGCTGGTGACGCGCTTGCCGTCGGCGGTGGTCGCCTTGAGCTGGCGGCCTTCGATGGTGACCTTGGCGATGCGCCCGGCCTTCACCTCGTCCAGGAACTGCGAATACTCCATCGGCGCCTGCGCCGCCTGGCGGGTATTGAACTGGTTGAACACGGTCATCAGCACGAGCCCGATTACGAGCCAGATGACCAGGTTCTTAAGCATGTTGTTCAAAGACTTACTCCTGTTTTCTGAGACCGCTGCAGAGGGTCCATCTTACGCGCCTTTGGGACGAAATGCGCTCGCCACCACATAGGTCTCTCGTGACTCGCCGCGCGAGGCTTCGGGCTTGCGCACTGCCACTTTGACGAACTCATGCTTCAAACGTTGCAGAACTTCGTTGAACGCTTCGCCCTGGAAGGCCTTCACCACGAATATGCCGTTCGGTTTCAGCGCTTTCTGGCAGAGCTCGAGCGCGGCGTAGGTCAGTTCGGCGGCGCGCGCCTGGTCGACGTTTGCTATACCCGACAGATTGGGCAGGACGTCGGAAAGAATGACGTCGGCTCTGCGGCCTTCGAGAGCTTCGAGGAGCTTTGCGTCGCGAAAGTCGCCTTTGAGCACGGTCACCCCAGAGATGGGGGCAATCTCGAGCAGATCAACAGCAATCACCTTGCCGCCGGGCCGGGTCTTCTCGGCGGCGATCTGCGACCAGCTGCCCGGTGCCGCGCCCAGGTCGAGGACCGTGGCGCCGGGGCGGAAGAGCTTTTCGCGTTGATCCATCTCGAGCAGCTTATAGGCGGCGCGCGACCGATAGCCCTGCTCGCGCGCCTTGCGAACGTAGGGATCGGTCACGTGCCGGCGCAGCCACTCCTTGCTCGATTTCGCCACGCCGCTACGTTACACGCTACGCCCGATTCCTCGCTGCAAGCGTGCTGATCAGGCCGTCGATGCCGTGGTTGCGCACCTCCTCGGTGAATGTCGTTCGATAGGTCGCCACGAGGCTGATGCCGGCCACCCTGATGTCGAATACCTTCCAGCCTGATTCGCCCTTCGCCAGGTCGTACTCGACCATGATCGACTCGGCGCCGGGCTGCCGGATGCGCGTGCGCACAGTGACCTCGGCATCCTGGGGCTTGGCGCGCAGCGGCATGACCTCGATTGCCTGGTCGCGGTAGCTCCCGAGCGCGCCGGAATAGGTGCGCACCAAGAGGCGCGTGAATTCGCGCACCAGCTCGTCCTGTTGCTGCGGCGTCGCGCGCCGCCAGTTCGCGCCGACCGCGATCTGCGTCGCACGGCGGGCATCGAAATGCGGCAGCAGCTTCGCTTCCACCAGAGCGCGCAGCTTCGCCGGCTCGCCGGTGCGGATGTCCTTATCCTGCGTCACTTCCGCAGAGACACGCTTGAGCAGCGCGTCGGGAGCTTCCTCGAGCGCCAAGGCTGGCGCCGCGAGCAGCGCGCCGCTCAGTGCGCCTATCAGCGCGAGCGATGCCGATAGAGCCATAGCAGTGCCGCGACGAGTGTGCCGCCCGGGAGCAGGAGCTCCAGCAGCAGATAAGGGCTGGCTTCGCGGGCGGCGTGGATGAGCCGATTCATGCCCTCATGGTGGGCGGCTCACCCTGCGGCGCCGTGTCCGTTCGGCGCCGCCGCGTTACGGCTGTAACTCAGTCCGCCTTGATGTTGGCCTGCTTGACCACCCCGCTCCAGCGCTCGATGTCGGACTTGATTACGGCGCGGAACTTCTCCGGGCTGCCGCCGGCCGGCGCCACGCCGTCGGTCGCGAGCAGGTCGGCGACGTCCTTGGACTTGAGCGCGTCGTTGGCCGCCTGGTTGATGCGCTCCACGACGGCGACCGGCAGTCCCTTGGGACCGACCAAGCCATGCCACAGCACGACCTGATAGCCCGGCACGCCCGCTTCGGCGACCGTCGGCAGCTCGGGCGCAGCGCCGATGCGCTGCGGCGTCGTCACCGCAAGGCCGCGCAAGCGCCCCGACTTGATGAACTGCAGGCTGGTCGCGACGCTGCCGAAGATGAGCTGCGTGTTGCCGGCAATGGTGTCGTTGAGTGCCGGCCCGGTGCCCTTGTAAGGCACGTGGACCATCTTGATCTTCGCCATCTCGAGGAACAGCTCGCTCGCAAGATGCGTGATGCTGCCCGAGCCGGCCGAGGCATAGGAGAGCTTGTCGGGCTCCTTGCGCGCATAGTCGATCAGCTCCTTTAGCGTCTTCGCCGGCACCGAAGGATGCACCGCCACCACGAACGGTCCCTGCGAGAGCTGCACGATCGGCGAGATGTCGTTCACCGGGTCGAATGAGAGCTTGTAGATGCTCGGGTTGACGGTGTAGCTGCCGGCGATGAGGAGCAGCGTGTAGCCGTCGGGCGGCGATTTCACCGCAAACTCGGCGCCGAGGTTGCCGCCGGCGCCGGGCTTGTTCTCGACGAGCACCTGCTGGCCGAGCCGCTCGGTGAGCTTCTGCGCCACCAGCCGGGCGATGAAGTCGGTGCCGCCGCCGGGGGCGAATGGCGCAATGATGCGCACCGGCTTCGCCGGATAGGTCTGCGAAAAACTCGTGCCCGCCGCGAACGCGGCGAGCACGAGGACTGCACCAGAGAGCAGTGTTTTCACTCTAGAACCGCGTACGGATGCCGATCCCGAACTCGTTCTGGTCCGGCTTGCCGAAGGAGCGCGGATCGGCCCAGCCGTCCTTCGTCTTCATGCGATCGGCCACCAGGTAGACCTCGGTACTGCGGTCGAAGTGATAGAAGACCGATGCGTAGATCGTGCCCTTGGTTCCCGTCTGGACGGCGGTGATCCCCGTGGTGTCGGCATAGGGGTTGCGCATCACGACCACGCCGCCGCTGGCCTGCGCGCCTGCGTTGTTCGCCTTGAAATGCGCATAGCCGAGCTCGTAGTCGAGCTTGCCGGGGGGCGCGAGCCTCGCCGACAGCGTCCAGGCGTTGTCGCGCCGGTCGCCGAACGCCGCGGGCTGCTCCGCCGTGTAGTGGAAGATGCCGCCGTACACGCGCACCATCGGGCCGACGCCTGCGTTGCCGCCGAGCGCATAGGACTTGTGCTTGAACTGGGTCGCGCTGACCCCGGTGCCGCTCTTGTCGGACGAATTGTAGAAGCCGGAGACGTTGAACACGCCACCGTTCCAGGCGAGTCCTGCCGAGTTCGAAGTGTTGCGGTTGTTCTGTCCGGGGACCGGATCGTTGCCGGCGCCCGGGCTCTGGAACTGGTGGCCCACGCCGGCCATGAACGGGCCGATTTGCTTCTTGTAGATCATGCCGCGGTCCCAGCGCGTGCCGCTCGGGCTCGCCGCGTAGTTGATGAGCTGCTTGAAGTTGTTGGTGTTGGTCCAGCCGCGCTCTTCATACGTCACCTGGCCATCGGTCGTGTACGGGTCGCCCCAGTTGCCGGCGAAGTCGCGCGCGAGCGTGTTCTGGCGGCCGAAGGTGAGCTTGCCCAGGGCGTCGCCGTAGAAGCCGACCCACGCATCGCGGTTGAAGATCGTTCCCGGCGTGTCCATGTTGCCGGTGGCAACGACGTATTCGCCTTCGAGCTTGAAGATCACCGAGGGCGCGCCGTCGGGCAGGTTGCGCGAGCCCATGATTCCCCAGCGCGCGCCGCTGAACCACGGCGTGTCGAAGTTGGTCAAGCGGTTGCCCGCGGCGTCGGCGTTGTTGCGCGAGACCAGCGTGAGGTCGAGCAGGCCGTAGAGCGACAGATCGAGTCCCGGCCGGTGCATTGCGATGCCGTCACGCCGCGCAGAGACCTCGCGCAGCACGTCGCGTTCCCCTTGCGTTTGCGCGTAAGCGCCGTTTGCGGCGAGCGCCGCGACCGCGAGCACGATGGCTCGACGCGGTAAGAGATTCATGGTCTTCCCCTCTGAAATTAAGCGTCCCCAGTGGACGCGCGGTGCAAGATAGAAAGCCGAAGCTTTCGGAGCGCTTTCAGCGCGCGCGGGCGTTGCCGCCGCGCCACGTGCGCGCCGTTACCGCAGTGCAATGACAGCGGGCGGCAAGCTTGTTGTGGCTAGAATCGACCCGGGGCCGGCGTCGCTTTCTCGCCGGTGAGGAGGGCAATGAGGAATTTTCTGAGCGCAGCTGCGCTCGCCGTCGCCGTCGCCACGCCCGCGTTCGCGCAGGGGCGGATCGTTGTCACGATCGGCGGTAGCGACAAGGTGGTCTACCTGCCGGCGAAACTCGCCGAGCGGCTCGGCTATTTCCAGGCGCAGGGCGTCGAGGTCGAGCTGCGCAGCGAGGCCGCGGGCGTCGAGGCGCGCGACGCGCTGCTGTCAGGCGCGGTACAGGGCGTGGTCGGCTTCTACGATCACACCATCGCGCTGCAGGCGAAGGGCAAGCTGGTGCAATCGGTGGTGCAATTCACCGTCGCGCCGGGCGAGGCGCTGCTGGTGTCGGCGCGCAGCGCCGCGACCATGCGCTCCCCCGCCGACCTGCGAGGGCGCATCGTCGGGGTCACCGGTCTTGGCTCGTCGACCAGCTTCCTCACGCACTATCTCGCGCTGACCCATGGCGTGAAACCGAACGAGGTCAACCTGGTTCCGGCGGGCGCGGGCAACCGGTTCATCGCCGCGATGCGCGAAGGCACGATCGACGCCGGCATGACGACCGAGCCGACGATTTCGCGGCTGCTGAAAAGCGGCGAGGCGCAGCTCCTGGTCGACCTGCGCACGCCCGAGGCGACCACCAGGGCGCTGGGCGGGCTGTACCCGTCGGCCTGCCTCTACCTGAACAGCACCTGGGCCGAGCGCAACCGTCCCCAGGTGCAGCGCATGGTCAACGCGCTGGTGAACGCGCTGGTCTACATCCATTCGCACAGCGCCGAGGAGATCGCGGCGGCGATGCCGGCGGAGTACTACGCCGGCGACCGCGCGCTCTACGTGAAAGCCATCAACGCGGCCAAGCCGATGTTCACGCTCGACGGTCGCATGCCGCAGTCGGGCCCGGCCACGGTGCTGAAGGTGATGAGCGCGATCGATCGCAACGTGCAGTACAAGAATATCGATCTCGCGAAGACCTTCACCGGCGAGTTCGTGGCTGCCGCGCGCGTCGAGCCGCGGCCCATGGCCGCAGCGGCCGGGCGCTAGGCGAACACCACCGACACCACCAGTCCTGTGCCGCGCGGCGGGTCGGACAGTTGAACGCTCGCCCGGCTGGCGGCGGCGATCTCCCGCACGATCGGCAGGCCGAGCCCCGAGCCGCCGGGACCGTCGTCATGCAGGCGGTAGAAGCGCTCGAACACGCGCTCGCGCTGCTCCGCGGGAATCCCCGGGCCGTTGTCCTCGATGCGCAGCGTTACGCGCTGATCACCGCCGTCGATCGCGGCGGTCACCACGCCGCCGCGCGGCGCATAGCGGATGCCGTTGTCCACCAGGTTGGCGACCAGCTCGTGCAGCATTGAAGGCGCGCCGCGCACCAGCGCGCCGCCTCGCTGCTCGAAGCCCAGATCGATCTCCTTGGCTTGCGCGCTCGCGGCGTGCTCCTCGAGCACCCGCTTGACCACTTCGGCAAGGTCGACCTCGGTCTGGCGATCCGCGGCGTGCGCCGCGGCTTCGGCCATGAACAGCGTGAGGAGCTGGTTGACCAGGCGAATGCCGTCGCGCACGCCGTCGCGGATCGCCTGCAGCGCGTCCTGGCGCACCGCGGCGTCCTCGCTGCGCAGCGCGAAGCTCACCTGCGTGTTGAGCACGCTGAGAGCGGTGCGCAGCTGGTGGGAGGCATAGGCGACGAAGCGGCCGTGCGCCGCCATGTGCTCGTCCAGGCGGCGCACGTACTCGTTCACCGCCGTGACCAGCGGCGCGAGCTCCTGCGGCACCGGGCCGGGATCGAGCGGCTCGAGGGCGCCGGGGCGCCGCTCGAGCACCGCGTCGCGCAGGCGAATCAGCGGCCGCAGCCCGAAGCGCAGGCCGAGCCACATCAGAACGATCGCCAGGGCGAGCATGATCAGCTGGTGGACGATCGCCTGCTCCCAGATCTGGCTGGCGAGCTCGCGATGCGAGCGCAGCGTCTGCGCCACCTCGATCAGCACCACCTGCGGCTCGGGCGCGCCGATCAGCGGATGCGCGAACGCGGCGACGCGCACCGGCTCGCCGCGCATCGTCGCATCGAAGTGCGTGAATTCCTCGCTCGACAGGGACTGCGCCGGCGACGCCAGCTCGGGGTAGCCGAGCAGCAGCGCGCCGCGCGGCGAGACCACGCGATAGTAGACGCGGTCGCGGCTCGCCGATTCGAACAGCTCGAGCGCCGCCGGCGGCACTTCCACGTGCAGCTCACCCGCGCGGTAATACGTCTGCTCGGCAATGATGCGCACCGCGCCGAGCAGCATGCGGTCCTGCACCGCCGTTGCGGTGGCGGACGCGTCGCGAAAGCTCAGCCAGGTATTGACCGCCAGCAGAAAGCCCAAAGGCACCAGCAGCCACGCCAAGAGCTGCAGCCGCAGGCTGCTAAGCATGGCGCGGCTTCAGCAGATAGCCGAGCCCGCGCAGGGTGAAGATCGCCGCATCGCAGGGCTCGAGCTTCTTGCGCAGGCGCGACACGTAGATCTCGATCGCGTCGGCATCGGTGCTGTCGTTCATCGCGAACAGGCCGTCGGCGATCGCCTGCTTGCTGACCGTCTTGCCCTGCTTGACCATCAGCGCTTCGAGCACCGCGTGCTCGCGCGGCGGCAGCGGCAGCGGCCGCTCCGCGATCGAGAACTGGCGCGTGTTGCTGTCGTAGCGCAGCGAGCCGCATTCGAGCAGCGGGTTGCGGTTCTGCGTGGCGCGGCGCAGGATGGCACGGATGCGGGCGTCGAGCTCGCCGACGTCGAACGGCTTGGGCATGTAGTCGTCGGCGCCGCCGTTCAATCCCTGGATGCGCCCTTCGAGCGTATTGGTCGCCGTGAGAATCAGCACCGGGACATTGTTGCCGCGCCCGCGCAGGCGTTTCAGCACCTCGTGGCCGCCGAGCTTCGGCAGCGACAGATCCAGGATCACCAGGTCGTAGGCCTGGGTGTGCAGCAGGTGGTCGGCGTCCGTGCCGTTGAGAGCGCAGTCCACCGAGAAGCGGTTGTGGCGCAGGCTGCGCGCGAGCCACTCGGAAAGCGACGCATTGTCCTCGACGAGCAGCAGGCGCATGGGGGAAGCGAGCTTACCTCACTCCTCGGCGCCCGGCGTGCTCAGTGACGCGTCGGCGGCGGCGTTGCCGTATTGAGGTCTGCCTGCCCCCTCTGTCGGGAGAGCAGCGTCGCCTCTCGCGCCGTGGGAATGCGCAGATGCGGCCTGAGCGGATGGCGCAGCGAGCGGCGCGCCAGCAGCGTGCGCAGCTTGTCGTCGGCCATGTCGGACTGCGCCAGGCGCCTTACCTGTCCCGCCTCCACCGCCGCGATCGGGAGCCCGTCGCGATACAGCACGCGGTTTCTATGGATGGCAGCGACGCGGTTCTCGGGCGTGAGGATGCCGACCAGGTTCAGCGGATCGACGGCGCTCAGCACGATGAGCTCGTCGATCTTCTCCATCTTCCTCACCGCGCGCAGCCTGCCGACCGCATCGGCGGCGGCGAACTGCTCGCCGCCGAAGCCGGCGACGAAGCGCCCGCCGCGGATCTCGCCGCGCGCTTCGAGGCGCCGGTAGACGCGCACCAGGTCGCGCCAGGGCGGCAGCTGCGACTCGCGTTGCAACATCGAGCGGAAGACGACGCCGTAGCGCTTGAGCAGCGTGCGTGCGACCGCCTCGACGTCATCGCTCTTGTCCGCGACCAGCAACGACCAGCGCCCCGCCGTCTCCACCAAAATTTTTCGTTTGTCGATCGGAGCGAGCAGTGCGCGCAATCCCGCAAAGCTGTCGGCGGTGGCAACGCCCGCGCCTGCCAGCTCCGCCAGCCCGCGCTCGACGAACGCCGGCAGCAGGCCGGTTGCTTTCACCAGCTCGTGGAAGAACGATGCGCCGCGCTGCTCCAGCGCCTCGCGGACTGCAGCCGCTTCCGATGAGAACTCGGCCCCGGGATCGCCCGCGGCTTTCCAGACGTTGGCGTGCTCGCGAAGCAACAGCGCTATCGGCGAGCTGCGTAGCGGTGCGCGGCTTCCCGCTGTCAGGCGTCCCCAGGCCACGCGGCCGCTCAGGCACAGTTGATCGAGCTGCTCGGCGCCGTAGTCCGCGACGCGGGCAGGAAGCACGTCATACTCCCAGCCGGCGGCGGCGAGCTCGAAACCTTCGAGCTGCTCGACCACCGCCGCCAGGCCTTCGGCGCCTTGCACCTGATCCTCGCCGGCAACGTGCTGCCAGTGGAACAGGAAGCGCAGGAAGTCGGCCGCGCTCACCGGCTCGATTTCCGATCTCAATTTATTGAGGGTATAGCGATGGATGCGCGCCAGCAGCCGCCGGTCGCACCATTCGAGTTCTGCGGTTCCCGGTGTGAAACGCCCGCGAAGTATGCGGCCTTGCGTCTCAAGCGCGATGAGCGCGATCTCAGCGTCCGGCAGGTCGAGCTGGCGCCCGGTGACCGGACCGAGCACTTCCAGCCGGCTCGCGATGATCTCCAGCACATCATCGTCGACACGCTCGAGCGCAAACCATGCGCCGCCGCGCTGCACGGCTCTTTCCCCGAGGGATTGCAACAGGGGCCGCCAATGCGGCGCTAATTCCGACTGCTTGATGTAGCCCGCGACCATTAGCGCGTCGTACATCTCGTCGGCGGTGTTCGCGACCGGCCAGGCTTCCTGGCGCACGCGCTCGATCGCCGCCGGGTCGAGCGCGCCGAGGTCGTCGGCGTTGCGCAGCTCGGTGGCGCGGCGCGTATGGACGGCGCGGGTGCGGCGCTCTTCCAGCGGCGCGTCATCGAGGAAGGTGTACACCGCGGAGTTGAGCAGCTCATGGCTCAGCACCGACGGCTCCGGCGTGTCGCGCGCCACGGTCTGGATCTCGCCGGCGAACAGGCGCCGGAGCTGCGCTTCGAGGCCGTGCAGATCCACCGCCTCCTCGAGCGAGTCGCGCAGCGCCTGGTTGACGAGTGGATGGTCCGGAATCTCGCGCGCCCCGGGCAGGTTGTCCTGGCACGCGGCGGCGTCGGGGAAGGCGGCCTGCAGCAAATCCTCGGCGTACATGCGCTGCAGCTGGTTCGGCACGCGCGCGCCGCCGCGATTGCGCGGCACCGCGAGCGCAAGCGTGGTGCTCCAGCGCCAGCGCGTCTCGAAGATCGGCGAATCCAGGATCGCCTGCTTCAGCGTCTCGCCCACCGTGTTGGGATGGAGGTAGCGGAACACTTCCTCCAGCGGGAACGAATGCGAAGAGCCAAGCGAGAGGATGATCCCCTCCTCGGTCGCCGCGGCCTGCAGCTCGAAGTTGAAGCCCTGGCAGAACTTCTTGCGCAGCGCGAGTCCCCAGGCGCGGTTGACGCGGCTGCCGAAGGGCGCGTGCAGCACGAGCTGCATGCCACCCGATTCGTCGAAGAAGCGCTCGAGGGCCAGCTGATCCACCGTCGGAATGACGCCGAGGCTGCGCTTTGCTTCCGCCAGGTAATGCGCGATCTGCTCTGCCGCGCTTTGGCTCAAACGATAGTCCGAAGTCAAAAGCGCGATGGCGCCATCCAGCTCGCCCGGCTTGCGCGGCTCGCCGGGTCCTGGGAGCTCGAAGTCCACTGCGGCGCGCAGCTGCGACACCACGGCGCTCATCTCGTCGGAGCGCGCCGGCGCCTCGCCCAGCCAGAACGGCATCGACGGCGGCTGGCCCTGCGCATCCGCCACGCGCACCACGCCGTTGCCGATGCGCAGGATGCGCCACGAGGTGTTGCCGAGCTGGAACACGTCGCCCGGCAGCGATTCGATCGCGAAGTCCTCGTTGAGGGTGCCGACGAAGTGGCCCTCGGGCTCGAGGACCACCCGGTAATCGAATACTTCCGGGATGGCGCCGCCATTGATGATCGCGCTCATGCGGGAGCCTTTGCGCGCCCGCAGCTTGTGATTGAGCGAGTCGTAGTGCAGCAGCGCGCCCCGCCGTCCCCGCCGGGTGGCATAGCCGCGGGCCAGCATTTCGACCACCTCGTCAAAATCTTTCCTTTGAAGATTCCTGTACGGGTAGGCCCGCCGGCAGAGAGCGAAGAGCGCCTGCTCGTCCCATTCTTCCTCGGCCGCGGTCTCGGCGACGATCTGCTGCGCGAGGACGTCGAGCGGCTGGTCGGGGACGCTGATGCGATCGAGCTCGCCGTCGTGCACCGCGCGCACCATCGCCGCGCATTCGATCAGGTCGTCGCGCGTCAGCGGGAAGATGCGGCCCTTCGGCACGCCCTTGATCGTGTGGCCGGAGCGGCCGACGCGCTGCAGGAAAGTAGCGATGCGATGCGGCGACGAGATCTGGCAAACCAGGTCGACGTGGCCGATGTCGATGCCGAGCTCGAGCGACGCGGTCGCGACCAGGACTTTCAAATCTCCATTTCTTAATTTTTGTTCCGCTTCGAGCCGTGCCTCCTTCGCCAGGCTGCCGTGGTGGGCGGCGACGTTCTCCGCACCGAGGCGCTCGGAGAGCTGATGGGCCATGCGCTCGGCGAGCCGGCGGGTGTTGACGGTAATGAGCGTGGTGCGGTGCCCTTCGATGAGCTGCACCAGCCGCTGATAGATCTCGGCCCAGACCTCGTGCGACATCACCGCCTCGAGCGGCGAGCTCGGCACCTCGACCGCGAGGTCCATCTTGCGGCGGTGGCCACGATCCACCACCGTCGCGGCCCGCGCCGGGCTCAGGAACTTGGCCACTTCTTCTATCGGCTTCTGCGTCGCCGAGAGGCCGATGCGCTGCAGCTTCCGGCCGCAGACGTGGTCCAGGCGCTCGAGCGACAGCGCGAGGTGCGCGCCGCGGCGCGACTGCAGGACGGCATGGATCTCGTCGACGATCACCACGCGCGCGGTCTTCAGCATGGCGCGCGAGCGCTCCGCGGTCAGCAGCAGGTAAAGCGACTCCGGCGTGGTGACCAGGATATGCGGCGGCGTGCGCAGCATCGCGGCGCGCTCGTTCTGCGGCGTGTCGCCGCTGCGGACGGCCGCGGTAATTTTTACCGGGGATAGAGCATGAATCTCGCGCCGCGGTACCGCCAGGTTCTTGTGGATGTCCGCCGACAGCGCCTTCAGCGGCGAGACGTAGATGACGCGCACCTCATCCGGCAGCGCGCCCTGCTCCACGCCTTCGCGCAGGAGCTGATCGAGGGCGGTCAGGAAGGCGGCGAGCGTCTTGCCGGAGCCGGTGGGCGCGGCGATGAGCGTATCGTCGCCGCGCCGAATAGCGCTCCAGCCGTCGAGCTGTGCCTCAGTAGGTTCTGCGAACCGGCTGGCCCACCATTGGCGCAGGACCGGATGAAAATCGAGGGGTAGCAAGGTTGCTATTTTGACATTAGATTGCGCCATTCATTCATGCCGCATCACAGCCTGACTTCCGCCGAGCGCAAAGAACTCAAAGCGCGTGCCCATAAGCTCGACCCGGTCGTAATGATCGGCGCCAAAGGCCTCACCGACGAGGTGGTGAAGGAAGTCGAGTTGGCGCTGAAAGCGCACGAGCTGATCAAGGTGCGCGCGCCGAGCCTGGAACGCGATGCTCGCGCGGTGGTTTTCCAGGCCATGTGCGAACGCACCGGCGCTGAAGCGGTGCAGATCGTCGGAAAAGTTTGCGTCCTCTACCGGAAACGCGATGAGTAAGCCCTCGGGGCTGCTGACATTGGACGAGCTCGACAACCTCATCAAGCAGGACGAGGTCGAGACGGTGGTCGTGGGTTTCACCGACCATTACGGGCGCCTGCTCGGGAAACGCTACGACGCCGAGCTGTTCGTCGAAGACATCGCCAGGCAGGGTGCGCATGCCTGCGACTATCTCCTCACGGTCGACATGGAGATGGATCCGGTCCCGGGCTACAAGTTCGCCAACTGGGAGCTCGGCTACGGCGACTTCCACCTCGTGCCGGACATGAGCACGCTGCGCCGCGCGAGCTGGCTCGAGAAAAGCGCGCTCGTCATCTGCGACGTGAAGGACGAGAAGAGCCACGAGCTGGTGAGCGTCGCGCCGCGCTCGATCCTGCGGCGGCAGGTCGATGCTGCCCGCAAATTGAATTTTCAAACGTTCGCGGCAACGGAGCTCGAGCACTATCTCTTCCGCACCAGCTACCGCGACGCCGCACAGAAGGGCTACCGCGACCTCGAGGCCGCCGGCTGGTACCTCGAGGACTACCACATCCTGCAGGGCACCCGCACCGAGAGCTTCCATGCCGCCGCGCGGCGCCACCTCAAACAGTCCGGCGTGCCGGTCGAGACCTCGAAGGGCGAATGGGGCAACGGCCAGCACGAGCTGAACGTGCGCTACGCCGAGGCGCTCGACATGGGCGACCGGCACGTGATCTTCAAGCAGTGCCTGAAGGAAGTCGCCGAGGCCGCGGGCATGAGCCTCACCTTCATGGCCAAGCCCGACGCCTCGCAGGCGGGCTCGAGCTGCCATATCCACTTCAGCCTCTGGCGCGACGGCAAGAATGCTTTTCCCGGTGCGCAACAGCTGGGGCGGGCCAAGGTGTCGGATGTCTTCCGCTGGTTCCTCGGCGGCTGGATCGCGCACGTGCCCGATCTCATGCCGTTCTACGCGCCAACCATCAACTCCTACAAACGCTACGCCGACGCTTCGTGGGCACCGACGCGGCTCGCCTGGAGCTACGACAACCGTACCGCCGGCTTCCGCGTGGTCGGCGAAGGCCAGAGCCTGCGCATCGAATGCCGCATCGCCGGCGCCGATGCCAATCCCTATCTCGCGCTGGCGGCGTCACTGGCCTCGGGCCTCGACGGCATCGCCAACAAGATCGAGCCGCCGGAATGCTTCGTCGGCGACGTCTATGCCGCGCGCAATCTGCAGCGCGTGCCTTATACGTTGGCCCAGTCGGTCGAGCCATTCGAGAAGAGCGAGTTCGCCAAGCGCGCCTTCGGCGCCGACGTGGTGGAGCACTATGCACATTTCTTCCGCACCGAGGTGGCGGCCTTCGACAAGGCGGTCACCGACTGGGAACGCAAACGATATTTCGAGAGAATATGAGACTCAAGGACAAGGTCGCACTCATCACCGGCGCCGGCAGCGGCATCGGGCGCCAGGCCGCCCTGCTTTTTTCGCGCGAAGGCGCAGCGGTGCTGGTGGTCGATGTGAACGACACCGGAGGCAATGAAACCGTCGCCTTGGTGAAGCAGGCCGGCGGCCAAGCCGGGTACTGCCGCGCCGATGTCTCCAAGGCGGGCGATTGCGAGAACATGGTGGCGCAGGCGGAGAAGGCGTTCGGCAGGCTGAACGTGCTTTTCAACAACGCCGGCATCATGCATCCCAAGGACGACGACGCCGTCTCGACCGACGAGGCGGTGTGGGACCAGACGCTCGATATCAACGCAAAGGGCGTTTTCCTCGGCTGCAAGTACGGCATCCCGGCGCTCAAGCGTGCGGGGGGCGGCTCGGTGATCAACACCGCCTCTTTCGTGGCCCGCCTCGGCGCCGCGACGCCGCAGATCGCCTACACCGCGAGCAAAGGCGCGGTGCTGGCGATGACGCGCGAGCTCGCGGTGATCCACGCGCGGCAGAACATCCGCGTCAACGCGCTGTCGCCCGGGCCGCTGAAAACGGAGCTGCTGATGAGCTTTCTCAACACCGAGGCGAAGAAGCAGCGCCGGCTGGTGCATGTGCCGATGGGCCGCTTCGGCGAGGCCGAGGAAATCGCAAAGGCCGCGCTGTTTCTCGCGAGCGACGACTCGTCCTACATGACCGGCACCGAGTTCCTGGTCGACGGCGGCCTGACGGCGGCTTACGTCACGCCGGAATGATCCGGCGGCCGCAGCTCGACTTCGTGACCGGCGGCAAGCCAGGCATCGAGCCCGCCCTGCAGCGGACGCACCCGCGTATAGCCGAGCTCGATCAGCTTCTTCGCCACCTGCGCCGCCGAGGCTTCGTTCGGGCAGGTGCAGTAGAAGACGATGTCGCGATCCTTCGGCAGCTCCCGCA
>Ga0209131_1000874_pt1 | contig 21049 bp, 18 predicted proteins | sample GraSoi_2013_40cm_FD_185826 | JGI IMG/M metagenome (GOLD analysis project Ga0209131, IMG submission 185826) | Grasslands soil microbial communities from the Angelo Coastal Reserve, California, USA - Sample 9_17_2013_40cm (SPAdes) (version 2) | ecosystem: Environmental > Terrestrial > Soil >... | reverse complement strand
ACCCTGCGCAGCGGCAGGGAGCCATTCGTCCGACTCCTCGTCACCGGCGTCGCGGTGGCTATCGGCGTCGCGATCATGCTCGCCGTGCTCGCCGACTTCCACGCCTTCCAGGTCACCAACAACCGGCCGTCGTGGGAGTCCACCACCGGCCAGGCCGTCGGCAAGGGCTACGCCTCCGCTCCGCGTTCCGAGCTGTGGAACTACAGCGACGACATCTACCGCGGCCAGACCGTCGAGCGGCTCGACATCGCCGCGCTCGGGCCGCACTCCCCGGTCCCGCCCGGCATCTCCACGCTGCCGGCCGCCGGGCAGTACTACGCCTCTCCCGCCCTGGCCGCGCTGATCCGCAGCGCGCCGGCCAAGCAGCTCGGCGACAGGTTCCCCGGCACGCTGGCCGGCACCATCGGCCAGCAGGCGCTGACCGGGCCAAGCGAGCTGGTGATCTACATCGGCTACACGCCGGCGAACCTGGCCGGCCTGCCCGCGACGACCGTCGTGGACAAGATCGCGACCGCGGCCAGCCGGCAGATCTGGTCGAGTTACTTCCGCGACGCGTTCGCGGTCGGCGCGATCGCCTTCGTGTTCCCTATCCTCATCCTGGTCGGCACCGCCACCCGCCTGGCCGCCGCCAGGCGAGAGGAGCGCTATGCCGCGCTGCGGCTGGTGGGGGCAACGTCGCGGCAGATCAGCGTCATCTCCTCGGTCGACGCCGTGGTCAGCGCCCTGCTCGGCGCAGTGCTCGGGATCGGGATCTTCACTCTGCTGCGCACCCCGCTCGCCGATTCCGCCATCACCAGCGCACGGTACTTCTACAACGAGGTCACCCCCACCGCCGCCGGCTACCTGGCAGTGCTTGTCGCCGTGCCCGCCGCGTCGGCCATTTCTTCGCTGCTGTCGCAGCGGCGGGTGCGGATCTCCCCGCTGGGCGTCAGCCGCCGGGTGACCCCTCCGCCGCCCACCGCCTGGCGGATCGCGCCGCTGCTGGCCGGCGTCGTCCTGTTCATCGTGGGGCTGGATCTGACCACGAAGCAGTCCATTGGGGCGCCCGTTTTCTTCGGGCTGATCGTGATTCTGATCGGCCTGGTGGTCGGCGGCCCATGGCTCACTGCTCAGGCGGCGCGGCTGTTCGGCGCAGTCGGGTCAGGCCCGTCGCCGCTGCTGGCGGCGCGGCGGCTGGCCGACAACCCGAAGGCCGCGTTCCGGTCGGTCAGCGGGCTGGTGCTCGCCGTGTTCCTCGGAACCGTCGTCGCCGGGCTGCTGCCCGCCATCGAGTCGATCACGGCCACACCGAGCGCCAAGGCGCTGAGCAACGTGCTGCTCGACGCCTTCGTCGCGACCCCGGTCTGCGGCAACAACGTCAACTGCACCGGCCAGGCGCCAGGCGGCGGCCCTGGCGCCTTTCCCGGCGGCGGCCATGCGGCCGAGTCCGCGCAACGCCAGCGGATCAGCCTCGAAGGCCTGCCTCCCGCAGCGGCCGCGACGCTCCTTGGCGAGCTGAGGGCGTTCCGGGGTGCAACGGTGATCCCGGTGTATTCCGTGCCGCAGGACGCGAACCCCGGGGGCGGGCCGGGCGGCAAACCCGGGTCCGGGCCTCCGCAGAACAATGCCGTGATCAGCTGTACCGGACTGCGCGAACTCAGGGTGCTCGGCAAGTGTGCGCCAGGTCGCCAGGCCGTCAAGGCCAATACCTCAAGCATGATCTTCAGTGACAACCCGTACTACAGCACCCAGCCGATCGCCAGCGCGTCGAGCCCGGCAGCGTCGGGCAACTTCGGCAAGCTGTACCTACAGGCCGTGCTGATCAAGGTGAACCGCCCGGCGACCCTGGAACGGGTCCGCACCTTCCTGGTGACGCATACTTCGCAGTCCGCGTCGGGCACCGCGCCGCGTACCTTCGGCGAGGCCGTCCAGGCGCGGCAGGGAGTCGCCGCGACCGTGCAGCGGCTCTTCTACGTCGCGGTCGTCCTGACGCTGATCGTGGCGGGATGCAGCCTGGCGGTCGCAGTGGGCGGCAGCCTGGTCGAGCGCAAGCGCCCGTTCACGTTGCTGCGCCTGACCGGCACGCCGACCTCCACGCTCTACCGCGTCGTGCTCCTTGAGGCGGTGTTCCCGCTCGTTGCCGCGACCGTCGTGGCGGCGGGGACCGCCTACGGAATCGCCATCCTGACGGTCCGCGCGATAGCGCCGGCAGGCACTCCCTTGCCGGTGCTCGGACACGCTTACTACCTCACCATGGCAGCGGGCCTGGCCGCGTCGCTGCTCGTCATCCTCGCGTCGCTGCCGCTGCTCGGCCGGATCACCGGACCGGGCAGCGTGCGGTTCGAATAGGCGAACGGCGTAGCGCCCCGGGAACGGCTGCGACGACGACGCGGGTCCGCCGGGTATCAGCGGTAAGCGACCGGGAGGCGCTTGATGCCGTTCAGCCAGCCGGACCGCAGCCGCTCGGCCTCGCCGTCCCTGCGGATGCTCGGCATGGCGTCGGCGATGGCGTTGAAGATCAGGTCGATCTCCAGCCTGGCCAGGTTCGCGCCGACGCAGTAGTGCGCGCCTGTCCCGCCGAACCCGAGGTGCGGGTTCGGGCTGCGCATGATGTCGAACCGCTCTGGCGCGTCGAAGACCTCTTCATCGAAGTTCGCTGACCGGTAGAACAGGCCGAGCCGCTGGCCCGCCTTGATCTCCTGGCCGCCGAGCGTGCTGTCGGCCTTCGCCGTCCGCTGGAACGCGGTCACGGGGGTTGCCCACCGGACGATCTCGTCTGGCGCCGTCGCCGGCCGCTCGGCGCGGTATAGCTCCCACTGATCGGGATGATCGAAGAAGGCCAGCATCCCGTGCGAGATGGCGTTCCGCGTGGTTTCGTTGCCCGCCACCGACAGCAAGATCATGAAGAATCCGAACTCGTCCGACGACAGCTCGCCGCCGTCGATCTGGGCGTTGACCAGCTTGGTGACGATGTCGTCGCGCGGGCACTGCCTGCGGTCCTCGGCCATCAGCATCGCGTAGCCGACCAGCTCAGCCGCGGCGGCTTGGCCGTCGTCGGCGAAGTCGGGATCGTCGTAGCCGATCATGGTGTTGGACCAGTCGAAGATCTTCTTCCTGTCCTCCTGCGGTACGCCGAGCAGTTCGGCGATCGCCTGCAGCGGGAGCTCACTCGCGACGTCGGCGACGAAGTCGCCGGTACCGTCGGAAACCGCGGTGGCGACGATCCGCTCTGCCCGCTCCCTGAGCACGTCCCGCAGGTTGCCGATCGCTCGCGGCGTGAAGCCCCGGGAGATGATGGCGCGCAGCTTGGTGTGCTGCGGCGGGTCGATATTGAGCATGATCAGCCGCTGCATCGCCAGGCTCTCCTCCGTCTGCAGCTGACCGAGCCTGATGATCGCGGTGTTCTCCCAGCTGCCGAACAGGTCGCTGTTCCTGGAGATATCCACGATGTCCGCGTGCCTGGTCACGACCCAATAGCCTTCGTCATCGAAGCCGGCCGACCCGCGGGGCTGGGAGTTCCACCAGACCGGTGCCGTCCGGCGCAGTTCCGCGAACTCCTCGGCTGGAACGCGACGAGAGTAGAGGTCGGGATCGGTGAAGTCGAATCCTGGTGGTAGCTGCGGGTCGCCCATGGTTCCTCCCGACCGCCCCATCGTCACCCTGCCACTGCAACGCGTTCTAGTGGGATTGAACCACGCCCGGCCGTGCCGGTGAACCTCCCACGGGACCGAAATCAAGAACACGTTCTAGTATGAGGATGGCGTCGGAAGGCCGACCGGACGTGGCCAGGAGCTGCGTCCCTGGTCAGCAGGGAGGGCAACAGCCATGGGCACAGCCGTGATCGTTGAGGCCGTCCGCACCCCGATCGGCAAGCGCAATGGCAGCCTGTCCGGCATGCACGCCGCTGAGATACTCGGCGCTGCGCAGCGCGGCCTGGTGGAGCGGGCCGGGATCGAACCCGCGCTGGTCGAACAGATCGCCGGTGGCTGCGTCACTCAGGCCGGCGAGCAGTCGAATAACGTCACGCGCACCGCCTGGCTGCACGCGGGCCTGCCCCCGCAGACCGGGTGTCTGACGCTTGACGCCCAATGCGGCTCGGCGCAGCAGGCGGTGCATGTCATCGCCGGGCTGATCGCCGCGCGCGCGATCGACGTCGGCATCGCCTGCGGCGTAGAAGCGATGAGCCGGGTCCCGCTGGGGACGGCCGCGATGGCAGGCGGGACCAGTCCGCGCCCGGCAACCTGGAACATCGACATGCCGAACCAGTTCGAGGCGGCCGAGCGGATCGCGAAGCGGCGCGGGCTCACGCGGGGCGATCTGGACGCCTTCGGGCTGCGCTCGCAGCGCAACGCAGCCAGCGCCTGGGCGGCCGGCCACTTCGACCGCGAGGTAGTCCCGGTCAAGGCACCCGTGCTCGACGGCGACCGGCAGCCGACCGGCGAGAGCGCGACCGTCGACCGGGATCAGGGGCTGCGGGAGACGACCGCCGAGGGCCTGGCCGGGCTGAAGCCGGTGCTCGACGGCGGGCTGCACACGGCAGGCACATCGTCGCAGATCTCCGACGGCGCGGCCGCGGTGCTGCTCGTCGATGAGCGCCTGGCCCGCGACCTCGGCTTGCGACCGCGGGCCAGGATCGTGGCGCAGTGCCTGATCGGCGACGAGCCCCACTATCACCTCGACGGCCCGGTCGCGGCCACTGAGCGGGTGCTGCGGCGCAGCGGCATGTCGATCGAGGACATCGACATTTTCGAGGTCAACGAGGCGTTCGCGTCGGTCGTGCTTTCCTGGATGAGCGTGCACGGGCCCGATCCAGACCGCGTCAACGTCAACGGCGGCGCGATAGCGCTCGGCCATCCGGTGGGCAGCACGGGATCCCGGCTGCTGACCACGGCGCTGCACGAACTAGAGCGCCGCGACGCCAGCACCGCATTGATCTCGATGTGCGCCGGCGGCGCGATGGCCACCGCCACCATCATCGAGCGCATCTAACCCTGTTCCATCTAACCCTGCTCCATCTAACCCTGTTCCAGAGCACATCTAACCCCTGTTCCAGAGCGCATCGATGAACCCCTGGTGGCGCTATAGCACCATCAGGGGTTCATCGATGTGCGGACCGGCGGGTCTCAGGGGACCGGCGGCTCTCAGGGGACCGGCGGGTCTCCGGGGACCGGCGGGTCTCAGTTGTCCTCGATCTTGATGCCGAGGGCGCCGGCCAGGATGGCGGCTAGGGCCATTGCGTCGGGGCTGGTGATGATCGCGCCGCGCATGCTGGTTACCCCGCTGATCCCGGTCAGCTCGCAGTGCGCGAACCTCGTGCCCGTCATCCGTGCGCCCGAGAACTGCGCGGCGGCAAGGGTGCAGCCCACGAATCGGGCTCCGCGCAGATCTGCGTCGGCGAAGTCGGCCTGCTCCATCCTGCAGTCGGTGAACACGACATCAGCGAGCTTGCTGACCCGGAACGAGGACAGGTCGATCCGGCAACCCGTGAAGGTGACATCACGCAAGTCGTTGTCGAGCAAGGACAGGCCGGTCATCCGGCACGACGAAATCGCGACGCGGGTGAATGCGCTGTCCAGCGCACGCAGGTTGGCCAGATCGCAGCGATCGAAAGTCACGTCCCGCACCAGCGCGCGCCGGAGCTTGACCTGGCTGAGATTGACATTGGCGTACCGGCACGCCTCGATCTCCGCTCCAGCTGCCTCACGGCCAGACAGGTCGAGGTCGCTGAAGGCCAGCAGCTCGTAGACGCCGCTGTCATCCAGGTCGTGGAGTGAAGGATCGGCAGCTGCCAGATCGACGGGAAGGTCGGGCGCCGATGGCTCATGCAACGCAGCCTTGCCAGCGCTTCCCCGTCGTTCCGGTCGGCCAGCCACCGCGTCATGCTACCGGCCATTGCGGCCGCCATCGTGCGGGTCCAGCTACGGATGCTGGCTGCTGACCGAGATGACCTCGCCAGTCAGGTACGAGGCGTAGTCGCTGGCCAGGAAGACCATGACGTTGGCTACCTCCCACGGTTCGGCGGACCGGCCGAACGCTTCCCTGGTGACAAGCTCGTCCAGCGCGTCCTCGCTCATGACCTTCGACAGGAACGGATGCATCGCCAGACTTGGTGACACCGCGTTGACCCTGATGCCGTGCTCGGCGACATCCATGGCCGCGGACCTGGTCAGCGCCATTACGCCGGCCTTGGCCGCGGCGTAGTGTGCCTGCCCTGGCTGAGCGCGCCAGCCGAGCACTGAGGCGTTGTTAACGACGGCGCCCCCGCTCCCCTGAGCGACCATCTGCCGCAGCGCCGCCCGCGTACAGCGAAAAGTCCCGTTCAGCGTCACGTCGAGCACCCGCGACCACTGCTCGTCGGTCATCTCGAGCAGCGACGCCGTGCCGCCAAGTCCCGCGTTGTTGATCATCACGTCGATCCGGCCGAACCGCTGCACGGCGCCGTCTATCAGCGCCTGCACCTGCGCTTGGCTCGTGACATCGCAGGGTACCGACCACACCCGGTCGGCGCCGTGAATGGCGGCAAGCTCGGCATGAGTCGCGGCGAGCCGGGCGGCATGCGCGTCGCTCAACGCGAGGCTCGCGCCCTCGTCCAGGCAGCGACGCGCCGCCGCTCCCCCGATCCCGGTGCCGGCGGCCGCGGTAAGCACGACGACCTTGCCTGCCAGCAGGTCGTGTCCTGGTGGCGGAACGGCAGGCGGGAACGGCATCAGGCGCGGTCCTGACCTCGTGCGGGCTCTCGTGGCAGCCCGAGCGCGCGGCTGGCGGTGATGCCGAGCTGGATCTCGTCCGACCAGCCGCAGATAGTGTCGGCCCGGCTGAACGCCTCGTGCTCGCGGCCCGGGTCGCCAGCCCCGCGCAGCCGGGCGGACCGGCCGGTCAGGTTTTCACTGAGCCAGTCCCTGATCCTGGCCCGGAACTCGTCACCGGTGAGATCCGCCAGCAAGTCCGCAGCGTGTGCCGGGGCAGCCCCAGACGCACGGGTCGACACCCGCGCCCGGGTGGCCCCAGACGTACCGGCCGGTACTCGCACCTGGGCTGATTGCGGCTGGTGGGGTGCTGATCTCGCCCCGGCGACGCTGGGATGGCCCTGCATCACGCCTCCCGCTGCGCTTCGGCCCGGCCAGGCCGCATACCGGGGCGCTCAGCGTAGCAACCAGAGGATGGCGAGACAGCCGGTGACTCAGCGTTTACTCGGCGGTCTGATCGTTCGCTACCGCATGCAACCGAATCCGCGCGGGACTCGTCTGAACAATGTACGCGCGACAATGCGAGCACTTCGATGAATGCGAACGCTCAGCTAAGGGGGCAGGTTCATGACGCCCAGTCGATGGACTCGCTCAGTGTTGGCCGGCGTGGCTCTTGTTACGGTCGGCTGCTCAGCTAGCCCGGCAAATCCGGGTACCCACGCCCCTGTCCGCGCCGTTGATGCGGCCGGCGCCAGTGCCGTTGCGAGTGTTTCGTGCCGGGCAACGACCGCTAGGGCGACGAAGCCGCTGCCGGCCGATTTCCAGCCCGTCGCCGTCGTCAGGTGCTACCAGAAGGCGCGCGGAATCGATGGCCGCGGACTGTGGCGCTTCAACGTGAAGCAGCGCGCAGATCATGGCCTTGGCAAGTTCATCGCGGCGCTGCGGCGCCCGTCGGTAGCCACTCCCTCTGACGCTGTGTGCCCCTTGATCTTGTACCTGGAGCCATCGTTCGTCCTTATCGATCGCCGCGGTCGGGTCATCCGGCCGGCTATTCCGGTCATGGAATGCGGCCGGCCTCTCCCGGCGGCGATCACCGCGCTGCAGCACCTGCGCTGGGTGACTGTCTCCGTCCGGCGAACCGTCCAGATCGCGACCCGAGCAGAACTCGCAGCGGGCTGTGATCCCCAATGGAAGGACGTCATCAAGTTGGAGAGCCAGCGCGGCTCCGCGCTCCTGAACCTCTCCGCCGGCGGTCCGGCGTTCTCCCCCCGCCCGGCTCGGCTGCGCATCTGCATCTACCAGGACCGGACTCATAGTTTCCTCCGCGGCGGCTTCATCAGCCAGGCAGCGGAATCGAAGCTGCTCGGCGAGATCCAGGGCGGCCGTACTTCGACGCGATGCGGGCGGCCGCATACCACCTACGCCGTGCTGCTGGCCGTCTCGCCCGGATCACGCGGCGGCCAGATCGCGGAAGCTGAACTCGGCGGCTGCGGCCGGATCCTCCGTCCCGACAACCACGTCGGTACGGTCTCGCGGGCGGGTCTGGCCATTATCACCCAGGCAGGCCGGCCCTGACATGGCCGACCGGCCGGAACCCGGGGCGCCACCAGCGCGACGATAAACGAGCCCTTAACGAACAGCGCCTGCCCCACTAGGCTCCCTACCAAGCACTTGCTTGATTGCCGGAACGCCGGAACGCCTGAAAGCCGGAACGCGGGAAGCGCGGCTCTGGAGGGACGCGGTGGATACAACCATCCCGGCCGCCATGCGGGCGGCCGCGCGGACGTTCGGCGATGCAGCCGCGGTGGCCGAACCAGGCGGTCCCGTCCTGAGCTACCGCGACCTGCACGACCGCGTTCGCGATACTGCGAGGGCGCTGATCGCCAGCGGGATCGAGCCAGGCGACCGGGTGGCGCTCTGGTCCCCAAACACCCACCACTGGGTGCTCGCGGGGCTGGGCGCGTTGTACGCAGGCGCCACGCTGGTGCCAGTGAACACCCGCTTCACCGGGCCCGAGGCGCTGGATGTGATCAGCCGTAGCAACGCCAGGGCGCTGCTGGTCGCTGACCAGTTCCTCGGCACCGACCGGCATGCGCTGGTCGCGGAGGCGGCCGCCCGGGCGGGCGCCCTGCTGCCCGGCTTGGTCGTCCGGATCCCAATCGAAGCGGATCAGCGAGCGGCAAGCATCGGTCCATGGGTGGGCTGGGAAGAGTTCACCGGCCGGGCAGGTCAAGTCTCAGTGGCGACCGTCGATGACCGGGCCGCAGCCGTCGCCCCGGACAACGTCAGCGACATCCTGTTCACCTCGGGCACCACCGGCGCGAGCAAGGGCGCGATGTCGGCACACCGGCAGTCACTCGACGTCGCCCGAGCCTGGGCCGACTGCGCGAAGCTGACCAGCGACGATCGGTACTTGATCGTCAACCCGTTCTTTCACAGCTTCGGCTACAAGGCGGGGATCCTCGCGTGCCTGCTGACCGGCGCCAGCATCGTCCCGCAACTCGTGTTCGACCCCGGCCAGGCGATGCGCCTGATCGAGGCGATGCGGATCACCGTGTTTCCCGGAGCGCCAACGATCTACACCTCGATCCTGGATCATCAGGAGCGGGGCCGCCGGGACCTGTCCAGCCTCCGGCTGGCGGTCACCGGAGCGGCGGTTGTGCCCGTAGCGCTGGTAGAGCGAATGCGCGCCGAGCTGAGCTTCGACGCCGTGCTCACCGCATACGGGCTGACCGAGGCCGTCGTCGTGACCATGTGCCGTCCAGGCGACGATCCGCAGACCGTGGCCACGACCTCGGGCCGGGCCACCGCGGACTTCGAGATCAAGATCGCGGCTTCGAGCGGCGAGCAGGCCGACCTGGGCGACCAGGGCGGCTCGCGCGGCCCGGGCGGTGCTGGCCCTACCGGGGAGATCCTGCTCCGCGGGCCGAACGTGATGCTCGGGTACCTCGACGACCCGGCCGCCACGGCTGAGGCGATCGACGCGGACGGCTGGCTGCATACCGGCGACGTCGGCCGGCTGGACGACCGCGGTTACCTCACTATCACCGACCGGCTCAAGGACATGTACATCTGCGGCGGGTTCAACGTGTACCCGGCCGAGGTCGAGCAGGCGCTGATGAGGCACCCAGGCGTGGCCGAGGCGGCGGTGGTGGGGGTGCCAGATGGCCGCCTCGGCGAAGTCGGCAAAGCTTTCGTGGTGCTCAGACCCGCCGCCGGGCCGACGCCGGGCGAGCTGATCGAGTTCTGCCGGTCCAGGCTGGCTAATTACAAGGTCCCCCGCCAGATCGATTTCCGCGCCGACCTGCCGCGCAACCCGGCTGGTAAGCCGCTCAAGCGGCTGCTCAGACAGGAGCCCTGATGACCGGTCGCGACGCAATCTCCCGGCCGCCCGACGAGAGCGCCGACGCTGCCGAACCCGTTGTGCGCTACGAGCGCCGCGGCCGCATCGCCGTCGTCACCATGAACCGGCCGAAGTACAGGAACGCGCAGAACTCGGTCATGACCTACGCGCTCGACTCGGCGTTCGAACGGGCGGTCAACGACAACGACATCCGGGTGATCGTGCTAACCGGGGCAGGCGATCATTTCAGCGCGGGTCACGACATCGGCACGCCGGGGCGCGATGTCGACGTCTCGTATGACCGGAAGGCCGTTATCTGGTGGGATCACACCGACAAGGCCGGCGCGGACGCCAGGTACGCCAGGGAGATGGAGGTATACCTCGGCATGTGCCGGCGCTGGCGCGAGATACCTAAGCCGTCGATCGCGATGGTGCACGGCGCCTGCATCGCTGGTGGCCTGATGCTGGCCTGGGTCTGCGACCTTATCGTTGCCTCCGACGACGCCTTCTTCGCCGACCCAGTCGTGCGGATGGGCATACCCGGCGTCGAGTACTTCGCCCATCCGTGGATGCTCGGGCCCAGGTTCGCCAAGGAGGCTCTGTTTACCGGCGACCGCTTCAGTGCCCAGCGAGCCTACGAGCTCGGCATGGTGAACCGGGTCGTGCCACGTGCCGGACTCGCCGAGACGACATTCGCGCTGGCGGACCGGATCGCCACGATGCCCCCGTTTGGCCTCTCGCTTGTCAAGCGCGCGGTGAATCAGTGCGAAGACCTGATGGGAATGCGATCGGGAATGGACTCGACCTTCGGCCTGCACCACGTCGCCCACGCGCACAACTCAGAAACCGGGACCGACGCGCTCGCAGGGATGAACGCGCGGTCAATGAAATCGGCCGCGGAGGCAGCCGACGCAGCGCCGGACCGAGAATCTCCCGCCCAGGCACCGGCAGCTGAGCGGGCGTGAACCTCGACCCCGATCCGCGGACCGAATCGTTCCGCGCCGAGGTCCGCGCTGGCTGGCGCCCACGTGCCCAACCCGCCGCTGCCGTGGATATCAGTCCGGCGGCGAACGCACGGCCGGGCATCGGCGAGCCGGTGTCGGAGCAGTTCTGGATCCAGCCGATTCCGGACAATCGTATGTTGCCGACGAGCGGTGATCCGGAGGAGTCGGCCGTGCAGCGCGAGACGATCCGCCTGGCGTTCGTCGCCGCGCTGCAGCACCTGCCGCCCCGGCAGCGGGCAGTGCTGATCCTGCGCGAGGTGTTGTGTCCGGCTCGACGTGTCCGACGGGCTGATCATCGGTATCACCACGTACCTCGACGCCGACCGGCTGATCCCGCTCTTCGGCTTGCCGCCCGAGGCCTCCCGGTCGCCCGAAACTCCGCCGTCCCGCCGATGAGTTTCGTCGCGCCAGCGCGTATCACCACCGGCAGCGGCTCGAACATGCACAAACCGGAGGAACGCGCGTGACGAATGTCCAGGCCATCGTTACCACACCCGACCTGGCCCGCCTGCAGTCGTTCTACGAGCGCCTGCTCGGCGCGGTGGAGGTACGCCGCTACCCGCACGACGGACCCACCTTCTTCGTGGGCCTGAAGCTGGGCGACTCGGAACTCGGACTGGTCGCCGAGGCGGCGGCCGACCTGTCCGCAACACAGCGGATCCTGCTGAGCGTGGACGTCGACGACGTCAATAGCCTGCTGGACCGGGTGGAGGCGGCCGGCGGACACGTGCTCGGACCGTCGACGGACATGCCATGGGGACAACGTGTGGCCCACGTCCACGACCCTGACGGAAACATGGTCAACCTGACCCAGGCCTGTGACGATCTCACACGGACCGGCCGTCTACACAACGTGACCACTGCTTCGATCGTGGCCTTACAAAACAAGGCGCGCATCTGCCGCATCAGGTTCACGGCCCTTTGGTCACGGGCGGTGGCCCTGATCGAGGGTCGCGCCGTAGCGGGTGATCGACCGGAACCTCGACCAGAACGATCTGGACGCCGTCCGGGTCCTCGATCCACATCTCGATCAATCCCCACGGCTCTGCGGTCGGACCACGGAGAATACGCACGGCCGCCGCCGCGAGCCGGCCATGCTCAGCCTGAACGTCGCGCACCTGCAGCCAGATCATCACCGAGCGACCCGCGGGGCCAGCCGAGCGCCCGGACACTTCGAGGAGTCCCGGGCCGAGAAAGAACACCACCCCAGGGTTAGCCGGCGAGCCGTACTCGCGATAGATCGCCAGACCCAGCACATCGCGATAGAAACGCAGGCTTCGATCGAAGTCTGCGGGGCGCAACAGAACCCGGCTGCTCAAGATGTCCACGTCCCTATCCTGGCCCGCTGCCCGGCAGTCGCTGACGCAAAGGCATCCATCCTCATTTGCCGCTGCCCGCGTCGTCGTGGCGGCTTGGCGGACCACCCGGGCGGTGACTGCCAGCGTGTCAGGCGCCTGGTGTGAGGCGATGTCGAAGCGAACCTCGACCTCGTCGCGCGGCCTGAGTGCTCCCAGGAAGGCCGAATAGGGGCGGATCCCCCACCGGGACTGGACGATGACGACCGACCCGTGAGCGCGGCCGTCAGCCAGCTGACCCTCAACGGTGACCGGCTGGGTGACACCCACGATGGTCAGGTCGCCGTCGATGCAGAACGATGACGGTCGCCGGGGGTTTCTGTATGGACTCAGACTTTAGTGAGGAGCAGGGAAACCGCCCGCGACGATCATCGACAGCCAGGGAGCATGGAACGGCGGCAGCCAGCCGCAGGACCGAGACGAGGGAGCCTCATGTCCGGACCGTTCATATTCATCGCAACGAACCGGCTCAGGGATGGCAGATTCGACGCCGAGCAGCAACGTATCCCGGGGCTGTCCAGCTTCATCGAGGCCAATGAGCCGCGACTGATCGCCTTCAGCGAGTACGCCAGCGAGGACCACAGCGAGGTAGCGGTCGTCCAAGTCCACCCGGACGCCGCCTCCATGGAATTTCACATGGGCATCGTCGGTGACCGCGCCCGGGAGGCCTACGCCCAGACGCTGGAGTCCACTACCAGCATCCACGTCTTCGGAACGCCTACCGAAGATGTTCTGCGGATGCTCAGGCAGCAAGCCGGATCAGGCCTGCCGCTCAGCATCTACCCGCATCATCTGGGCGGGTTCACCCGTGCCTTGCAACGCTGAAGCGCGGAACCGGCCGCCTGCCGGCAAGGCCAGAAGGAGCCACTCAATGATCTCGAAGGCCCTTGCTCTGGCTCGACCGGCAGATCGAGTTGATAGTCGGCCCGACACTGCAATCGGCGCCGGGACCGGCAGCGACCGACATGACCGACGTGCAATTGCACTGCTCGGCCTGCGAGAACATGCCACGGCGTCCGCACTGGGACCGCTACGGAATGTCGCAGAGACCCATGTGTATGCGAAGTGGCTGCTGGAAAGGCCGGACGAGAATGTCAGGCTCGGCCGCGCCTACCGGCTCACTATGAACGCCATCGATCAGCTTCGGGAGCAGAAGCGGATGCTCGAGAAGGTCGCGCGGCCGTCTGCTCTCACCCTGCAGGTGGCGCCCATGCTCGGCACGGCTGCCGAGCGGATGAGCAGCCGTCTTACTGAGCTTGCCGCCGTTCTGGCGTGCCGGTGGCGATTTGGGTGGTCCTACCGTGGATGTGCGGAACCGGATGATCGGCGCGCATGTCGACGCTCGGTAGCTGATGAGCGGGCGTTGGATGCGGATCACCTTGCGCGATGGCTAGCGCCCGCGACGGGTGGCTGGACCGGGTGCTGGTCACTGGCAAGTGCCACCCGCGGCTGGGCCCTGGCGGGTACATCGGCGGCTATGACACCCACCGCCGGGGCAGATGCAAGTCTGCACGGGTCGCCTGGGGCGGCGCAGTTTCCCGGCGTCCGCGCGGGGTGCGGGTCTCGCCGTGGTGGTGGCGAGCGGCTGGGGCTCGGTCGTCACGACAGCGGGCTACTAGTGGCGTTCGGCCTGCGTGAAGGCGTGTGGCAGCGCGTCAGGTGAGCTGTCCGGGCTGGTCTGCGATCGCGGCCGCACATCGCGACGCGAGCGCTGCAACTGCGGCGCGGAGTTCATCGCCGCCCTCGACGCGGAAGGCGAACGGTATGGCCGCCAGCCACTCTTGTGCGTACATGGTTGGGTTGCTCGTGCTGCCGACCAGCACGCATCCGCTGGCGTGTGTTTCGAGGTGTCCCATCGGCGGGCGGATCCACGGCGCCACCTCGGAGGGTGGCGCCTTGAACACGACGCGGGCGGGGAAGTCCCAGCCCTCGCCGAGGTTCTCCTCGAGCGCCGTTACCGGGTCCAGTCCATCGGGCGGGGTAAACGAGTGGCGAGTGTGCTCGACCGTGCGGACCCGGTCGACGCGGTAGCTGCGGACCGCGCCCGCATGGTGGGAGTGGCACAGCAGATACCAGCGTCCGTGGCGGACCACGACCGCCCACGGGTCGATCTCCGCTTCCCATTCACTGCCTGACCGGCTCCGGTACCGGAGCCGTACCCGACGCCTCGACGCGACGGCTACGACGAGTGCGCTGGTCACGGCGGGATCGGGATGAGCGGCGCGGCGGTCGGGTGCCGCTGAGGCGTATTCGCGCAGTGCCGCGGCCTGGCGGCCGACGTTCTCTGGCAGCGCCCGGACGACCTTGGCCAGCGCTGAACCGGCCAGCTCGCCGGTGCCGGTCGCCGCCGGATGGCCCTCGAGCACGGCCATCACCAGTCCCAGCGCCTCGTCCTGGGTGAAGATGACTGGTGGCAGTCGCATTCCCCGGCCGAGCCGGTAGCCGCCGTACCGGCCGCATGAGGACTCGACGGGCACCCCGGCCTCTCGCAAGATCGCGACGTACCGGCGTGCCGCGCGTCCTGTGACCCCGAGGCGCTCAGCGATCTGGTCGGCGGTCGTGCCGGGCTGGATCTGCAGGATCTCGAGTGTCTGCAGCGCGCGAGCCGTGGGGCTGACCCTAGGTGCCACGCTATGAGCGTAGGAGAGTCGCCCGTTAACCGGAAGCTGATCGTCCGGTAATGCCTCTACGGTCAAAGCCGGACGGGTTTGCCGGGCCCAGCGTGGTGATGATCACAGCGGGCCGCCTGCCCGGCCGGCAAGCTGTACGCACCTGGGAAGGAGCAGCTATAACCATGGATTTCCTCCTCATCGCCGGTCTGTGGCTCGACGGGTCCGCATGGGACGCGGTTGTTCCACATCTGCGGGCGCTGGGCCATCAGGCCGTGCCCGTCTGGCTGCCTGGTCAGGGAGCGCCGCCAGCCACAGCGACGCTTGCCGACCAGCATGCGGCCGTGCTGGCGGCAGTCGATGCCGCTGCCAGCAGCGTGGTGGTCGTCGGTCATTCGGCCGCCTGCACGCTCGCCTGGATGGCTGCCGATGCCCGGCCGGACAAGGTGGCGTGGGTCGCGATGATCGGGGGCTTCCCGTCCGGTGATGGCGAGGTGTACGCCGACTCCTTCGAACTGGCAGACGGTGTCATGCCGTTCCCTGGGTGGGGGCCGTTCGACGGCCCGGACTCCGCTGACCTTGACGAGCAGCAGCGTCGCCGCATCGCGGGCGCCGCGATCCCGGTTCCCGCAGCGGTGGCGAAGGGGGTCGTGCATCTGCGAGACGAGCGGCGGTTCGACGTACCTCTCACGCTGATCTGCCCCGAGTTCTCCCCGGCCCAGGCCCGGGAGTGGATCGACGGGGGCGAGGTACCAGAGCTTTCCAAAGCTCGGCACATCGATTACGCCGACATCGAGTCGGGCCACTGGCCGATGTTCACCCGTCCGGCCGAGCTTGCCGGCCTCCTGGCCGGGGCCGCCCTGCCTGACCGCCGCCCATCACCGGCATCCAGGTCAGCGAGCCCGCTCAAGAGGGCGCCCTACACGATCCGGCCGCTGGACGCATCCACCTGGGACGCGTTCGCGGAGTTGGTCGAACGCAACAACGGGATCTACGGAGGCTGCTGGTGCGTCGCATTTCACTCGGCGTACCAGCGCGGGATCAGCGATCCCCGCACACTGAAGGAGCAGCTCGTGCGGGCGGGCCACGCGCATGCGGCGCTGGTTTTCGATGAGAAGGGGCTCGCGCAGGGCTGGTGCCAGTACGGCAGCTCGGACGAGCTCAGGCTCAGGCACGGCCGTGAGTACCGCAAGGACCCACCGCCTCCTGCGCGCTGGCGGATCACCTGCGTATTCGTCGACAACCGGCATCGCGGCCAGGGGATCGCACGAGCCGGGCTCGAGGGCGCGCTCGCGCAGATCGCCGCCGCTGGCGGCGGTCTGGTCGAAGCGATCTCCGAAACCACCACCGGCCGCGAAGCTCAGAGCCGGTTCCTGTTCAGCGCAACGGTCGAACTGTTCGAGCAGTACGGGTTCGCGCGGGGACGGAAGGTGGGCAAGCACGCGTGGATCGTGAGCCGAGATATCGACCCCGCCTAGGCGGCTGACTGTACCCGGCGAGCACAGCGCCGCCGATCTGCGCGGTCGGCAACTCCTCGGCGTTCACGGGTCGAGTCACCCAGATCAGGTCGATCCGTACGCCAGACGACCGAGTGACCTGCATGGCCGCCGATAGCAAATATTCGGCAGGGATCAGTTTGGGCGCGTGGGCCACCAGCCCTCGTGTCACGCTCGGTGTCCGCGAGTCGAGGGTGCACGTCGAGGAGGACCACAGTTTCGGCCGGTCCGCAAGAGCCGCTGGGGTAAGAATGAGGTGGCCGGCCGGTGCCCGGTCCGCAAGATGTGATGGGCGGGGCACCGGCCGGCTGGCTGTTACGGCTGTTCAGCTGGTCGCGCTGGCTGCCTTCAGGATGACCCTGGTGACGGTGTCGGCGCGGGAGATCAGGGACAGGTGGCCGGCGTTGACGTCGGTGATGCGGGCCCCGGCGCGCTGGGCCATGGACTGCAGCAAGGCGGGCGGGATGACCTTGTCGGCGGTGCCGATCACGGCCCATGACGGGATGGTCTTCCAGGCCGGCGTGCCGGACGGTTCGCCGAGCGTGCTGGCCGCCAGCGGCCGCTGCGTGGCGGCGATGATCGCGGCGGCCGGGCCCGGCAGGCCGCTGGCGAAGCAGCCGGGCACGAGGGCCGGCTTGATGTAGGTGTCGACGTCGCCGGGCGGGCCGCCGGGGTAGGGCACGAAGTTGAAGACGTCGGCCGGGTTACCGCCGAGGCAGGATCCGGGCACGGAGCCGAGGAGCCCGCCGAGAGTCTCGCCCTGGTCGGGGATGAACGCGTCGACGAATACCAGGGCCTTGACCTCGGGGTCGCCGACGGCGGCGTTGGTGATGACGGCCCCGCCGTAGGAGTGCCCGACCAGGATGACGGGGTGCCCGGCCAGGGCCGCGTTCTGGGTGAGGAAGTCGTGCAGGTAAGCGGAGTCTGACGGCAGGCCGCGCAGCGGGTTGGGCGGCGCGTATACGGTGAAGCCGGCGTTCTGCAGGCGCCGGATGACCCGGTCCCAGCTGGAGCCGTCCGCCCACGCGCCGTGCTCCAGCACGATCACGGGCTTCGGGCCGCCGCCCCCGTGGGAGGCGCGCGAACCGCTGGTGCGGGCCGAGGCGCCCTGGCTGGTGAGGGCCAGCAAGCCGGCCACAGCCAGGACGGCGGCAAAGATGATCAGGAGCAGCCGTGTCCGGTGCACGGCCCAGGAGATACTCATGGACGTTCCTTCCTCTGCGCGGGGTGAAGGGGGCATGACTCCTCGGAAGGGTACTTCCCAAATCCCCAACAAAGGCCGCGCCGGTCGTTATGCGTGACCATGGTCCTCATGCGAAGTGGACGCCGTCGCCGGCCGTTGCTGTGCCGTCACCCAACAGTGGGGGCCGTCCTCGTTGCTGTTGGCGCCACAGCCCGGGCGGTTGGCCGTGGTGGCGGCGGAAAGCCGCGGCGAAGGCGTAGGGCGATGCGTAGCCGGTACGTTGGGCGACCTGCGCGAGCGTCGGCTGACCGGTGCGCAGGTAATCTCGCGCCAGCGTCATGCGCCAGTTGGTCAAATACTGCATCGGGGCCTGCCCGAGTGCTCGCTGGAAGCTCCGCGCGAAGGCCGCCCGCGACAGCCCGCTGACGGCTGCCAGTTCAGGGACCGTCCACGGGTGGGCGGCGTCCTCGTGGATGGCTTGCAGGGCCGCGCTCAGTCGAGGGTCGGCCGAAGCCTGGAACCAGCGGGGGGCGCTGCCGCTCGTCCTGAAGCTCGTGCGGATGGCGAGGACCAGGAGGATGTCGAGGAGCCGGTCGAGTACGGTCTGCTGGCCGGGCTCCGAGGCGGCCAGTTCCCGCGACAGCACAGCGATGACATCGCGCAGGGGGTCGCCGACGGCCGCGGAGAGCGGCAGGACCTGGGGCAGCGCGCCGAGCAGCCCTTCTCCGACGTCACCGGAAAATCGGTAGGCGCCGCACAGGAACACCGTGGCCCGCCGGTCATTGGAGCACTCGTCGTTAGCGTGCCGCGCCCTGAACTCCGCGGGCTCGAGGCAGGCGGCCGCAGGCTCATGGGCGATGTGGTGGTCGAGTCCACCCCGCACGAGCGCCAGCTCGCCGGGCGCCAGTTCGAGGGCCGCCTGGGGGTCGTCGAGCCAGAGCCAGGCGCGTCCTTGGACGACGGCGTGCAGCGCGAGTTGGATGGACCCCGACAGCCGCAGCCCCCACGGGGGCGTGGTCACCGTCCGGGCGAAGACACCGCCCGACGCGCGCGCCCTGGCCAGGTGGTCTTGCAGGAGGTCCATCTGACGAGTGTTTGCTGCGGCCGACTCGATCGTCAAGGAGAATGAGCGCCTCAAGTAAAACGTCGAGCGTTCTGCGCATTGATTCACTCCATCCCCGCTCGCATCATGGAGCCATGGACAACTCACGGAAGACCGCGCTGGTCCTCGGCGGCACCGGAAGGACCGGATCACTGGTGGCAAGGAAACTCGCCGAACGGGGCTTGATCGCGCGGACAGCGTCGCGGCACGGCGCCGATCTGCCGTTCGACTGGGACAACCCGGCCACGCACGGCCCCGCCCTCGCTGGTGTCGACCGCATCTACCTCGTCACACCCGTCATGCGGGTCACCTACGCCCGCCTGGTGTCCGACTTCTTGGATCTCGCCGAAGCCACCGCCATTCGGCACGTCACCTATCTCAGCGCCTACGGCAGCGACCAGGCCCCGCCGGAGGTCGACATCAGGGCCGTCGAACTCGAACTCATGAGCCGGCAAGCCTTCACGTCTTCGGTCTTGCGCCCCGCGTGGGTGATGCAGAACTTCAGCGACGAACATCTGCCCGTCGTCGAGGACACGATCACGGTGCCGACAGCAGGCGGCGCTGAGGCGTTCGTCGACGCCGCGGACATCGCCGCGGTCGCCGTCGAGACGTTGGTCGACCCCGATGCGCACGCTGGCGCGGCGTACGCGCCCACCGGCCCCGAAGCGCTCACGGTGGCCGAGGTCGCCGACATCATCGCGGGCGTCGTCGGCCGGCCGGTCAGGCACAACGACATCGAGCGCGGCGCCTGGGTTGATGGCGCTATCGTGGCCGGGGTCGTGCCCGCCGACTACGGGGTCATGCTCAACTGGCTGACGGAGATGATCGCCTCCGGCCACGGCTCGCGGCCCAACGACGACGTCCGCAGGGTCACCGGGTCTCCGCCGGCCAGGTTTGCGGACTTCGCACATCGCAACGCCCACGCCTGGGCCGTGCTGGCGGCGCAGTCGTGACCGGCCGACCCGGTTTCGAGGCGCTCGCGCCGTTCTTCCGGATCATCGACGAGGGACTGAGCGGGCTCGTCGACGGAGAACATTTCTTCGACACGCTGGCCGAGGATGCCGTCTTCGAGTACGTCATCTCCGTCCCCGGTTACCCACGGCGCATCGTGGGCCGGGAAGCCGTCGCGGAGCTTTACAGCGGCTACGGGGAGACGATGGTCCTGCACGGCTCCGACGAACTGGCCGTCCACCGGGACCTCGAAGCCTCAGTCGTCGTCCTCGAATACGCGGTCCACGGCCGAGCGGTCAGCACCGGGCACGCCTACGACAACCACTTTGTCTCCGTCATCACGATCAAGGACCGCAAGATCACACACTGGCGCGACTACCTCGACCCGGTCGCCGTATTCGACGCCGTCGGCTGGCCCGAACACCACAAGTGAGTACGGACGAAGCCGACCGTCCCACCCCAGACCGTCGCGTCAGCGGGTCCTGAGGTGTCCCACGGGGCAGCTCGCTCTAGCCGTTCGCCGGCTGTCAACCCCAACCAAGGTGCACGCGGAGGCGGCCGGAGTGTCAGTGCGCGGGGCGGCGGTGAACGCGTCCCCTAACACCAGCACGTCCGCGGACGCTGCACCGGGGCCGGCGGGAAGGCATGTTGCCCCCCGCCTGCACCAGCGGGGTCACCGGGTAGGCGCTCGTGCGGGCGGCAACCGGCCAGCAGGGTTACCAGCGCGACGAGCTCATCCAGATGATCAAGGATCTGCCGGCGCGCTGCGGCGCGAACCGTCCGGGCAGGCGGCCCGGCCGTCATGGTCCTCGCTGCGGTTTGTCCTGGCGGCAGGCTCACCGCCTGCGGGTCCCGGCCAGCGCACGGCAATCAGGCAGCATCACGCCACCGCCCGGCCCACGCCATCCTTGCCGCGCTTGCCGGAGCAGTCAGCGGCCACCGGCTGGGTCGGCCCTGGGCGGTGTTCCAGACGACGCGGACGTTCCAGCTTGGCGCGGACCACGCGACGAGGACGTTTACCTTCCGCGAGCCGAGCGGTGTGATCGTGCGCAATCAACTCACCGTCCGGCACGGAGTACGCGTCGTTGTCGACGCGCGCATCCCGGATGTTGCCGACGCGACGGTCTGGAGCTGGGCGGCCCGCACTCACCCGTCGCTGTCGTGCCGGCGCGACTGCGCTCTCCGCTGACCTGCGCGCCATCTCCGCTCCGGTTCCATGCCGCTCCGCCGGTCCTGGACCACTACCGGCGCCGCGTCTGGAATCTGCGACCGCCTCGCGTTTACCGGTGACGGCCCCGGCCGCTGGCAGCGGGGTGTGCCGGGGGCGGGATGTAACCGGTG